>OGCI01001186.1_pt1 | contig 23271 bp, 20 predicted proteins | sample 1570021 | NCBI WGS metagenome assembly OGCI01 (sample SAMN06264664, study PRJEB24512) | hot springs metagenome | isolation source: Hot spring water | place: South Africa: Tshipise | collected 2015-06-21 | reverse complement strand
GCGGCAATTTTTATTTACCTGAAATGAGAATCAGTCAAATTGAACAATTTTCTTGACAGCTAACCGGTAAATTGTTAATAATCTTGAAGGTGGCAATTGTCCGCTAATGCCATCTTATCTTAAAGATCAAAAGCATTCTGAACAAAATCCACCATTCTTTTAGGAATAACATTTGATGCAACAGAGACAACCCCAGTTCCACCACAAGCCATTAGAGGGAGAGTCAATTTATCATCTCCAGAAAGCACAGAAAACTCTTTTGGACACTTTTCAATAACATCTATCATTTGTGATAAAGAGCCAGATGCTTCTTTAACACCAACAATGTTTTTAAGTTTAGCCAATTCTGCTAAAGTTGAGGTCTCAAGATTTATAGATGTTCTTCCTTGAATGTTATAAATGATCAAAGGGAAATCTGTCTCTTCAGCAATTTTTTTAAAATGGTAGTATAAATCTTCCTGAGTAACTGCTACGAAATAAGGGGAGATTATAGTCAGAGCATCAGCTCCCAATTTTAAAGCTTTCTTGGAAAGTTGAATAGTTTCCTCTGTACCGATACATCCTGTACCTGCATAAATCGGCACTCGACCGTTTGCTTCGTCTATGACAATACGAAGGACCTCTAATTTTTCTTTTTCTCCGAGCACATAAAACTCACCATTTGTCCCAAGAGGAAACAAACCATGCACTCCCGCTTGAATTAGCCGATTCACTTGTCTTCGTAATTCTTCCTGATTAATTTTGTTGTCAGATGTCATTGGAGTCACCAGAGGTGTAATTATTCCTTGTGGCTGTATCATTTCCGAACTCCTTATTTAAACACTTCCGGATTTACAACGTGAGGCCATCTTTGTCCTTTCAAAATTGCTAACACCCCTTCTGCGGCCATACAGGCCATTCGGGAAGCTGCCTCCCTAGTCTGAGCCGCCATGTGGGGGGTTACAACCACAGTTTCCAGACTGAACAATTTGTGGGATCCTGGTGGCTCCTGACCGAATACATCCAATCCAGCTCCACCTAGATGCCCACTGACTAATGCTTCATACAAAGCCTCTTCATCTACTACTCCACCGCGAGCACAATTAATTATAAGGGCTCCTTGCTTTATCATAGCCAACTCTCGTTTTCCTATCATATTCCGGGTATACGCCGTGAGTGGGACATGGAGAGTGATTATATCGGAGACCTCAAGGAGAGGATGTAACGACGGAAAGTATTCATACCCTTGTGCTCTAACTTCATAGTCCTGTACAACTGGATCATAGACTCCAATCAGCATACCCAATGCTCGTGCTAAACGGGCGACTTCCTTTCCGATATTCCCAAACCCAATTATTCCTAGAGTCTTACCTGTCACTTCGAATGCTTTGAAACTATTTCGAACATCAAAATTACCTTTCCTCAGTTCCTTATCACTGCGTACAACGTCCTTTGAAAGAGTTAGGATCAATGCAATCGTATGTTCTGCTACCGAGAGCGTATTCGCATTCGGTGTAATCACTACCGGGATTCCTCGTTCTGTGGCTGTTTTTATGTCGATATTATCGTATCCTACTCCTGTCCGTCCGATTACTTTCAATCGGGAAGAAGCGAGAATCGTCTCGCGATCCAGTGTTCCAATTCTTATGATCAGTCCTTCCTTATCAAATAAGTCCTCTGCTCGAATCTTTGGTGACTTCAAATTCAATATTGTTACCTCAGCCTCCCTTCTTAAGATCGCCATTCCATCATCATGAATGCGTTGGGTCAATGCGACTTTAAACATAGGTTTATAGAATCCTTTCATAGATAGATTTAATGTCTTCGTAACTCATTGGTTTTGGATTGTTAGAGAGCAAACGGCTTACCTTCAATGCCTGTTCGGTTAATTCTGGAATATTTTCTTTTTTAATTCCAAACTCACTCAAACGGGAAGGTATCTTAAGACTCTGTACTAGTTCCTTGACCGTTCGAACAAACGCAATAGATAGATCTGAATCCCCCAATTTAGGGGAAATACCGATTCGAATAGCTGCTTGAATCAACCTCTCAACAACTGCATCCCTATTGAACTCCATAATTGGGGCAAGAAGTATTGCATTCGCTACTCCATGGGGTATTCGGTACGCTCCACCTAGTGGATATGAGAGGGCATGAACAGCTGTCGTGCTGGATGATGCGATACACAGTCCTCCATAAAAGGAAGCGAGGAGCATGTTCGACCGCGCTTCAACATCAGAACCATCTATGAACGCTTTATGTAGAGACGTAAAGATCAAGCGCGTTCCTTCCAATGCTAGTAGATCACTATGAGGATTTGCTCTTTTTGAGATATAACACTCGAGGAGATGGCAAAGGGCGTCCAACCCCGTAGCAGCTGTCAAAGAAGATGGAAGTCCAAGAGTAGTTTCTGGATCTAACACCACATAAGGAGGAACAAGAAATGGACTTACTATACCGACTTTCAGTTGTTTATCCTTCAAGACTATGATCGCATTAGGGGTTGCCTCCGAACCCGTACCTGCCGTAGTCGGTACCATGATTGAAGGTATCCCTTTTTCGGATACTCCTTTTTCTAAAAGAGATTCCACGGTAGCCGTTTTTAAAACCAAAAGAACAGAAAGAAGTTTGGCTGTATCAAGTACGCTACCGCCACCTACCCCTATAATGAAATCGAACTTTTTATTTTTAACGCTATCAACAAGCTCATCGACATCCGTAGAGTAGGGCTCCCTTGGAACGGTATCAATAAGTTCAGTAGAAAAGCCGCAAGCCTTAATTTGTTCCACGATTCGTTGGGGAATACCTGAAGCAGCGACTCCAGTATCGGTTAGAAGGAGAACCCTACCATGATTTCCTTGTTCTCTAAGAAGTATCTCCGGTATGCGTGCGATTTCCCTTTTACCAAAGAATACTTGCATAGGAGAATGAAATAAAAAGCTCTGCATTAGCTACCCTCTTCTTCTTTCTTTTTTCGTTTGAAGTTCTCGTATGCTAGGGAAAGATGTAAGATCATTTTCTTAACGCTCTGAGCCAAATCCCCTGCTTCGATGGAGGCAACTATGTCCTCGTGCTCTCTTATGGAGCGTTCCATCTGTTCTGGTACATGCGCATAGAATTGGATAATGTCTTCGATCAGTTTCATGATCTGTTCGTACACCATCTGAATGATTGGATTAGCTAAACTCTGGATCAGGAGAGTGTGGAAATCTAAGTGGGTTTTATGATAGAGGGCCGAATCGTTAGTGAGAAAGGCACGTTTTTGCACCTCTATGTTTTCACGAAGGTGTACTAGGACTGTCGAGTTCCTCTTTTCGATAATCGCTTTCAATGCATGCGTTTCGAAAATTTCTCGTATTTCTAGAACATTTTCGATCTTCCCCTTGTTAGTCCGGAGATAGACAGAAATATTCCCTGATAGCGCATCAAGATAGGTATCAAAATCGTTTCGGATTACGAAGGCTCCCTTCCCTTGTCGGATCTCTACCAACCCCCTTGCTTGAAGAATATGTAGAGCTTCTCGGATCGTTCTCCGTCCTACTCCAAGAGTCTTTGCCAGTTCTGCTTCTGATGGCAACTTGGAACCACATGGAATTTGGCCTGTTAGAATCTTGCCTTCCAATTCGTTTACTACGAGTTGCTTCAATGGAAGTACATTCAGTGATCGAAATTCTGCCATCTATTCATTCCTATGACTTATGACATAAGTCATAATATAACCAACTTTCCATTCCGTCAATAAGTATAAGGTGAAATATAAATAAAAATTGTATTTAAATCCTAGAAAAGAGTGAAAGGAGGGATCAATCCTGCCGGCGAGAAATTATTTAAGGGAATAAATAACTTTTCTTACAGCACCCTTTCATAGATGGCTTCCACATCTTCCCTGCTCATGGGTTTGGGGTTGTTAGACAGCAAGCGGGTTACCTGTAGTGCCCGATCCGTGAGACTTGGGATATCTTTTTTACTGATACCGAAATCACGCAAACTAGTGGGAATTTTCAGATATTCCACAAGTTTTCTAATAGAATACACAAAATCTACAGACGGATCCGATTCTCTCAGGATGGGAGACATCCCGATTCTACTGACCGCTTGTTTCAATTTTTCGACTACCGCATCCCGGTTGAACTCCATTACAGGGGTTAGTAACATGGCATTTGCTACTCCATGGGGAATTCGATACATACCGCCTAAGGGGTAGGAGAGTGCATGTACAGCTGTTGTGCTAGAGGATGCAATACAGCGGCCCCCATAGAAAGCCGCTAGAAGCATATCTGCCCTAGCATCTAGATCAGCCCCATTTTCGAAAGCCCTTTGAAGAGACGAAAAGATCAAACGCATCCCTTCCAATGCCAAAAGATCACTATAAGGATTTGCCCTTTTAGAAATGTAACATTCTAAAAGATGACAGAGCGCATCCACTCCTGTGCAAGCAGTCCATTCCTGAGGGAGCCCTACAGTGCAAGAAGGATCGAGAATCACGGATTTAGGAACAATGAATGCACTCACTATTCCTACTTTCAATTTTTTCTCTTTGAGGGCTACAATCGCAATCGGAGTGGCCTCTGACCCGGTTCCTGCCGTAGTCGGGACCATAATCGTGGGGAGTCCACCCCCCGGAATCCCTTTTTCTAGAAGGGATTCTACCGTTTCCGACTGTTTTACTAATAGGATAGAGAGTAGTTTTGCTGTATCTAAAACACTTCCTCCCCCTATCCCGATGATATATTCAAAGCCCTTATTCCTCGCTTCTGAAGCCAATAAGTCCACTTCTCCAGAATAAGGTTCTCGGGGTACGGTATCGATTAGGTCCACGGAAAATCCTTGAGAAGACACTAGTTCCGAGATTCGTTTCGGGACGCCCGTTGCAGACACACCGAAATCGGTAAGCACAAGCACTTTCCCCTTTGTAGGCTTTGCTTGAAGAAGAATCTCCGGAATCCGAGCGATCTCTCCATTTCCTATATATACCTGCATAGGGGATAAAATAGAAAAGTTCACCATGTGACCCTCTACTTTTCTCCTTAATTTTTACAGTAAGCTAACATAATTCAGTTCTAGTGTCCATCCAACTTGCGTAAAACGATAATGGGAGCTAGGAGGGTGTCACTAAAAACTCATCTTCCCTCCCGTGTAAACTCCATTCCGGTCATGGTATTGGCCAAAATCTCCCGTGTTATTTATGAATAAGTATGCACCGACGAACAACTCTACTGAATCGATTCCATTCCATGTGAGCTTTGGCTTTACCAATGCGTCCTTGTTGTCCAACCCAATGTACGAGAAGAGCTCAACTTTGAGTTTATCCTGAAAAAACGTGCGGGAAAGGGCTACAGTCATCATATTTTTCAGGCGATCCGATAGAAGATCTTTCTCATAATCGAGAATGATCTCCTGAATGTATTGAACCCCCATCGTAACCCCTTTGAACGAGTAGTCAGCTCCAATCATGTAGTGGATTCCATTCTTTTCAGCGTACCCTCTTGGGTACACAATTGGATTCCCCTGGTATCGCTTATCTCCCACATAGGCTCCTTCGGCTTTTGCGATTGCAGGGCCAAACGTACCTGCAAAGGCAAAACCTATACTGTAGACTCGATAGTACTCTGGTTGAATGGTTAGATCCATTAGTCCCACTCCAGGGCTTATTGTCTTCGACATAACTGTGTAGGCCGGTGTATCGTTCCAGTACCATCCTCCGATCAAGGACATGTCAACGGATTCTCCCAAGTAGGAATATCGAGCGTAGAAAGAAGAACTATCCAGAGAAAATTGTGGCAATTCTTCGGTGAGAATCGTTGGCACAACTGGGAATGGCTGTCTTGGCGCCCACAGGGAATCCTTCCGGGGTAGCAAAGTTCCCGTGAACCAAGGCACCCAAACCAATTCCAGGGTCGAGCTTTCCCCATAGAGAGCTCCCCGGACTCCAACGATACTCCGACGGATCTCCTCGAAGTCAGGAAGGAGAAATTGGGTTAGGTCTTTGGGTGATACAATATCCGTGATAAAAACCCCCTCCCCCTTTCCCCAGATCACTTGTTGCTTCCCTATACGCAGATCCATGGAATCATCTTTTAGATCCATATAGAGTTCCCTTAGATGGGGCGTTTCCAGTTCTCCCGTTCGTTCATACAGAACTACATTACTATAGAACGCTGCACCCCTTGTGTTATACCGGAACCTCAAGTCAAGGGTATTTTCGGAAAGGAAATAGTCTCCATTCTTTAAGAACACTCCAACTTTCGTGCGTCCGTATCCGTTCACTATGGCTCCTTCCCTATCTGACCCCTCCTCTGCCACTAGGAGTGTTAGGCCAAGAAGGATAAAAAGACTCACTAGGAATGACCGGTAGAGATGCTCCCTCATTCGACCCCCCTTACCATCGTACGTTCAGAGAAGATACTTTCTGGAAGGCCTCTATTTATCGATACATTCTGGAAGCTCATGCGGGTGGAAGTTTTCTTTTGCACATTGTGCATTTCTACCTCCATCAATACCCAAATATCTTCGATCTTTTCCACTGAACGAACATTCAAGGTCTTCAAATGTGTACCCCTACGGTCAAAGAAATCCCGTTTTACTCCAACCCTTTTTTCTTTGGAAACCCAGGTCACGGTTCGAGAATACATATAACGAGGATCCTTCGGGATGCTTTCAACTACCCAGCATTCTTCTCCATTGATCCTCTCTGTTCGCACAAGTGTGTGGTTATCTTCAGAAGGATGCCTATCGCCAAGATCATCATAGGTAAAATCGGATCCCATGAAATAATCTCCCTTTCCTTCAGCGGAGATCCTCTTTACCCGTTTAAGAGCCGGAAGATAGATCCACTGATCGTCCTCTTTGCCCTCTTCTTTATAGCTCCAGTTCATGAATGAGGTACCCCGTACATCGGCAGGGCTTTGAAATATCATCAGCTTCTTGTCTACCCTGCCATACCGGCCGATCCATTGTTTTATCACTCTGACTCTCTCCTTTCCGTTCGAGTCGAACAAAGTCATGGTCAGGGTTCCCGACATGTCGTTTCCTTGGGGCCTATCGTACACAGCCTGCATAATTTCCCTACCCGACGGTTCTGCATTCGCGATTCCTTCCATTAAAGCAATGGTTAAAACCCATACAAGAACACCCAATCTTCTGTGTTTCATTTCCTACTCTCCTTCCTGGCAAAATATGTTTTCCTCAAGACGAGGAACATGATCGTGATCGTACCAACGAACGAAGTGAACATGTTGAGGGACACAAGTGCGCCTACTTGTCGATTTGGGGGAAACACGGAAAACAGAAGCACCATGAATCCCGCAATCACAATCAGGGCATTCAAGAAGACTGCCCTTCCGGTCAAGCCCATGGCAAATCGACCTGCCCAAACAGGATCGCCTGTCTGTCTCAATGTTTCCTTATACCGTTCGATAAAATGAATCGCATAATCTACCCCAATTCCTACGGCTATGCTAGAGATGAGGGCTGTAGAAGAAGTGAGAGGAATTGCGAGGATCCCCATGATTCCAAAGTTCACCAGAATCGAAATCGAGACAGGAATACTTGCCACAAAGCCTAATCGAAGATCCCGGAACATTAGAGTGACAAGTCCCATTACAATGAGGATTGAAAGAGCAAGACTGCTGAGTTGCCCCCTTAGGATAAGATCCGCAAACACCATGCTTTTATAACCAGACCCCGCATATCGGACTTCGATTCCTTGTTGGGCGAACCGATCCTTGTACGTATCAAAATATGCGACTACTCGCTTGATCGTCTGAGAATCATCACTCTTCAGTTGGATCTTTAGATTTGCTCCTTTATAGTCCGAATCTACTACCTTCCATAAATTGTCCGGATCTCCAGACATCTCATAAAGAAGCAGGTATTGAGCAACCATATCGGAGTTCTCTGGGATCCGATCGAACTCTTCCCTGTCCTCGTGCATCACACGGTTCATTCGTTTTAAGTAATCCACAAGGGATATCGCGTCCCCCACCTTCTCTAATTCCAGCGAACCCCTCTGAACTTCCCACATCAACTCCAGCACAGCAGGATCTTTGAAGGTATCCTCTCTTGAGGAGTCCAGGATCACATTGATCGTGGAAGTTCCGCCAAAACGCATGTTCACCAACGTATCGGTTTTCACGATATCGCTATCTTTTTCGAAGTTGTCTAGAAAGCTGGTATTGATCCATACTCGGGTGATTCCGAATACGGAAAGGAGTATCACCAGAATCGTGCCAACTATCACTAGTTTCGGGTGTTTAAGTACCCCATCCGCTATCCGAGCCCCAAAAGTAAGGGAGTAGATTTTTTCGGTTTCGGTATCCCGACCCGTGCGAACTTTTCCCATGCCAAAGACAAGAATTCCTGCTGGAATCAGGAGCATGGACAGAAAAAACTCGGTTGCCACTCCAAGACCCGAAAAAATCCCAAAATATTTTACGGGATATACCTGCGAAGTTACTAGCGACACAAAACCTGCGATTGTTGTCAGTGCTGCATACAACACAGGGCTAAACATTGTTTCGATAACGGATTCCACTATTGCTTCCCGGTCGCATCCTGGATGGCTTTTAACGTAGTAATCAGCCTGGTTGTAGAGGTGAATTCCATACGCTACCCCTATTGCGATCAACATTACGGGGACCATGATCGTTACGGTGTACATGGGGATTCCCAACGTGGTCATGATGGCGAAGCTACCAACAGTACTGGCAAGAACCACCCCCAAGGTTAGGATCGTACGAATCCAACTCCGCAGAACCAGAAGTAACGTGCATGCGATGATCCCGATTACCAAAGGTCCCATGCGGGCCATGTCTCGGGGACCTAAGAGAGCCATGGTCCCTTCCACTATGGGCCGCCCAGCAAGATAGATCTTCTCAGGTCCTTCATAAGTGGTTGCAAGGGTAAGAAGCCGTTGGTACAAACTCTGAGAAAAAGCCTTATCGGGCAAATCCACGGCAATCAGGGTAGCTCGTTCATCCCGAGAAACGATCCGACCATGCACCATTGTATTGGAGCGTACGGTTTGTTGGATCTTCCAACACTCTTGTGAATCCGTCGGGGGATCTGTAAAAAAGGGTTTTACATCCAACCCCTCTTCGGTCCCCAAGATATTTTCTGCCGTGTGAAGGGATAGAATATTCTCAGGTTCAATCTCGGGGAATTGGATCAGTGCTTCTTCCAACTGTACGATTTTGCTTAACGTTGAGGGATTGTAAATCGAGTCTGGATGCTCCAAAACAATTAGAATAGAATCTCGAATCCGAAACCTCTTATCTGCTTCGTCACTGAACACGAATGCCGGATGATGTTTCGGCATGTACTCGTCTAAATCGGTCTCCATGCGGGTATGGTACCTAACCACTATCGTTGAGAAAGCAGTTCCCAGAACCACAACCAGAATTACCAGCCAGGGCTTTCGTATTAAACTCTTGATCAATTCTTTCATATGTTTACTCCATGTTAGTTATCGATAATTAACATTGTGATCACACGAATATTTCCTTTTATTTCATCCTTCAATCTTTCTGCCTACTACCTCTGTTCATCAGGAATTGGAGAGACGTCTCTACGAACTTTTTCGTGTGTTCAACTAAGGAAAACTGTTTACCTCCCAAATACCAAGTAGACACGAGGAGTCTGAAGCCCCCAAGCAAAAGGTACGAAACCATCCGATCATCCACAGCTGAATAGAAAAGATTAGATCGGACCCCGTTACGAACGATGGTAGCTATTCGATCAATCGCATCTTCCATCATGGAGGCAATCCTTTCCATTAGGTCAGGGTTGTATCGAAACATCTCGTCGGAAAAAAGGATAATCGTCATGGCTGGTTGCTCTTCGAACAATCGAGCATGACCATCGAAAAATATTCGTATATATTGCTCAGGATCCTCCTTATACATACTCGCTTTCTGGAAAATACCCAACCGAATGGAAATGATCTCCTCTACTAGCGCAGACAGAATCTCCGCCTTGGAGGAAAAATGTCTATAAATCGCTGGCTCAGTAATACCGATTTCTCCGGCAATCCGTTTCATGGTCAATTCCTGTATCCCTTCCTGAGCGATGAGCCGGAATACAATTTGAAGAATTTCCTGCTTTCTAGGACTTAAGGACTCACGCATGGTTCGTTTCGTACCCATCTCCAAGCACTCCATCAGTTAGTTAACGATTACTAACATACTAACCCAATGATCCTTTGTCAAGGTCCATTGAAAAAAAACACCTCCCTTTTTCTCTTCAAAGGGAGGTGTTTCCCTATAGCATAATGAATCTTGATAAGGAAATCTCTACACCCCTTGGGCCACCATGTCACCTACTTCCTCGGTATTGTACCCCATCTTACCCGCGGAGAGGCTCTTAAGTTTCGTGCAGACCTGGGCCACAGCCTTTTCGATCGCCGCGGCGGCCTTGTGCTCACCGAGAAAATCGATCATCATCCGGCCCGCTTCGATAGCGGCTAGGGGATTGATCATCTTGGTTCCCGTGTACTTAGGAGCGGACCCCCCAATGGGTTCGAACATGGAGACTCCTTCGGGATTGATATTTCCACCCGCCGCGATTCCCATGCCCCCCTGGATCATGGCCCCGAGGTCGGTGATGATGTCGCCAAAGAGGTTCTCCGTCACCACCACGTCGAACCATTCGGGGTTCTTCACGAACCACATGGTGGTGGCATCCACGTGCATGTATTCCCGGGAAATGTCGGGGTATGCCTTTGAGCCCATTTCCTCGAAGGCCCGGAACCAGAGGTCCCCACAGTTCATCAGAACGTTTCGCTTATGGACAAGGTGGAGAGGCTTGTTCCGGGAAGTCTGCCGTTCCGCGTTCCGCCGCTTCTTCAGTTCGAAGGCGAATTTGAGGCATCGGTCCACCGTTCGTCGGTCGTACACCATCACTTGAGTGGCGATCTCCTCTTGCGTACCCTTCCGGGTTACCCCGCCATGCCCCGTGTAGATCCCGCCCGTGTTTTCCCGGATCACCACGAAATCTATGTCCTCCGGTTTCTTATCTTTGAGAGGACAATCCACTCCTGGATAGAGCTTCACGGGGCGCAGGTTGATGTACTGGTCCAGATCGAAGCGGATCTTGAGAAGGAGCCCCGTTTCCAAGATTCCCGGCTTCACGTCCGGATGCCCGATAGCCCCCAGGTAGATGGCGTCAAAGCTCCGGAGCGCCTGGACCTCCTCGTCTGAAATGATCTTCCCCGTCTTTAGGTAACGATCTCCCCCATAGTCGAAGTAGGTCAGATCTAAGCCGAACTTGTATTTCGAAGCCGCCGCTTTCAGGACCTTCACGCCTTCCGCGACTACTTCCGGTCCGGTGCCGTCTCCCGGGATTACCGCGATCTTGTAGGTTTTCATGTCACCTCCAGGGTATTTCGTGTGATTTCCATTTGGATAGTTCTGGTGTAGAGGAAAATGGGAAAAAAATCAACCGTGCGGCTCACTTAGAGGCTTTACTGCAGGGGGGCTCCGAACACCACCCCAAGAGCAAAGGCTCGATTATCGTCCATCGCGTCGGTCAGGATCGCGTCAATAACGAACTTGTACTTCTTCAATGCGGGAATGGAACCAAGGTCGATCCGGATTCCCGTGTTGAAGGTTCCCCGTTGGGCCGCGTTGGCCCCTACCGCTTGAGCGCTGTAGGAGAAGTTGGCGAAGTCGGTGATCCAGTGGATGTAGTTCTGGAACACCTTAGGGAACAGCAATAGATCGAACCCCATCCCAAAATCGATGTCCGACTTCGGAATAGGATCCCCGAAGGATTTCCCCACAACCACCGTTGTCATGGAGGGCATGCCGAAAAAGTTCCCCGGATAAGTAGCGGCAAGGTAGATTTGGGTCACGTTCTCGTCGTTTCCGCCCTGCTTCAGCATCTGAAAGTTCGCGCCGATCGCCACGAAGGTCCCCGTGGTGGGAAGCTGGATCTTTCCACCAATGATGATATCTTCGTTATCATCCCCGAATTGAGTATCGTATGCAAAGGATACTTCCGCTAACTTGAACAAACTAATGCTGGCCTTGGGGATATGGGCGGTTTCCTCATCGATCACCGCGTGATACCCGAAGTCGAGTCCGATATTGGCCGTTCGCTCCCAACCGATCTGCCCCGTTGGGATGGAAATCAGACCCGTGGCGCCATTCAGGCTCATGCCTTTCAGGCTCTGGGCTGAGACCGTTCCTATTCCCGCGATAAGAAGGATCGCTAAAAGAAATAAGGTGCACTTGTTTCGCATAGATACCCTCCAATACTAAATAAAATTTTATATAAAACGTAAGCTACATAACGCATGCGGTCAAGGGTTCCCCCGTTAGGTTAGAAACTCATTAAAAACTATCCCGCCTTTACGTTACTCCCCGCGCGCGTGTTTACATAACCTGCACCTTCCCGGCCTTAGATAGGCGGCAAACGGGGGCGCAGTACAGAATTTAATCAATTTCCGTATTTCCCCGGATGCCAATCTATCTCAGGTAACAAAATATTTTTTTATCTAAAAATACCGCGTTCCTGGAACGCGTATCTTTGGCATTTGAGGAGGGAGGAAGAAAATTATGGAATCCAGATACTGTTCATGCGTAAAAATCTGGATCTTATGCCTTTCCTGCTTGGTATTAGGATTGCTTGGCTCCTGCGACCAACTGCAGAACTTGATCTCCAAGGAAAGCCCAACCGCCACCATCACGGTCAAGGGTAATCTAACTGTAACTGCCCCCATGCCTGATAGTGGGGACGTGTATGTGGGGTTCATCGATTTCGATCCTGCCAAAATTACCACTCCCACGAGCCCTTTTCCCTGGGCGAATTTTCCGGCAGGATCCCAAAGTTTTCAGAAAATAGGTACCTACAACGCCGGCGAGACTCTCAGGTCGTACTCATTTACCTTCACCAATGTTCCCAAGGGTATGTACTGGATGGCCGGCGTGATCGACTCGAATTCCGACAAAGGCCTTACCGTTGTTAGCAACAGGTATATTGTGGAAGCCGCGGCCGTGTACCCTGACGCGAATTCTCCCGAAAGTGCGGACGGTCCAAAGCCGCAATTGAAGCAGTTCGATAGGGACATCATCCTGGATCAGATCCCCGCATTTTTCAGCCCCTTCGTCACCATCACGGGCACCGTGCAGGTCGCGGCGGGATTACCACAGGGGACTGTGTACGTGGGATGGTTCGAAGGTTTGCAAGCATCATCCATGCCGGCCAATAGTACTGTCTGGTATCCAACCTTCGAAAAGCTACAAACCTGGAAGGAACTGGGACCCTACTCGGGATCCGCGCAGAGTTACCCCTTTAGCCTGTACCCGGTCCCCAAGTGGAATAACATCTGGTTCGCCGCAGTGATCGACACGAACGGGGATAAGAAGATCCCTACGGATGCGCAGAGCAACCCCCTGGAACCCGTAGGGTTTATTCCCAACCCTAACCAACCAACCGAACCTTTAAGCGCTAAATATTACGAAGACAAGAACATCGGGACTATTCAGATCCAGATTCAGTAACGGCCAGACTTTACCTCCGTGCGTAGTGTTGCTTGATCAGGGTCGATACGAGAGTAAAAATCGTAATTGCCAAAAGCACGATCGTAATGGGCCTCGTGTAGAGGAACGCGAGGCTCCCATTGTACATGATTAGGGCCCTTCTGAAATTATTCTCGGCCATGGGACCCAAGATAATCGCGAGGACAATGGGAGAAGCGGCTATTCCAACCTTCTGCATCGAGTATCCAATGATCCCAAACAGGATCGTAACGAACACATCGAAGATACTGTTGTTCATCGAATAGGAACCGACAACTGATAGCGTAAGGACAACGGGCACGATAATCTTCTTTGGAATATTCAACGCTTTGATGAACAATCGAATCCCCAATAGACCAATGATGCACATGAAGATGTTCGCAACAAACATGCTGGCAAAGATCGTGTTGACCAACCCCGCCTGTTTCGTGAATAGGAGAGGGCCCGGCTGTAACCCTTTGATGATTAGTCCGCCCAGCAATACTGCCGTATTCGAATCGCCCGGGACCGCTAAGGATAACAATGGGATCATGGCTCCGCCCGTTGTGGCGTTGTTCGCCGATTCTGGAGCCGCGATCCCCTTTAGTTCTCCGGATCCAAACTTCTCCCCTCTCTTCGCGCTTCGTTTTGCCTCGTTATACGCAGTGAACGCGGCAATGTCCCCACCAGCTCCGGGAATGGCGCCGATGAAGGCTCCTATGAGGGAAGACTTCAGAATAGTGGGCGCGATATAGAGCAGTTCCTTCCAGTTGAGGAGTTCGCTCTTGATGTTCTTGAGGGTCTCATCCGTTCTGAATATGGATTCCATCTCGACTAGGCACTGTGGAATCGCGAATAAACCCACCATCAGAGGGATGAACGCTACTCCTCCTAGCAATTCCGATCGACCAAAGGTGAAACGGGGTAAAGCGGATATAGGATCCATACCGACGGTCGCAATAACTAATCCAAACAACCCCGCCAGCAGTCCTTTGATCAGGTTTTGAGTAGAAATGCTCGCAATGATGGAAAGCCCAAATACCGCTAGCGCGAAATACTCCGGCGCCGCGAAACGGAGGGCGAACTTTGCCAAAAGTGGAGAGATCGTACTGAGAAGAATGACGCTGATGAGTCCGCCCATGGAAGACGCGATCGTCGAGGTTGCCAATGCTTTGCCCGCGTGACCTTTCATCGCGAGAGGGTACCCGTCGAATACGGTTGCCGCTGCGGAAGGGGTACCTGGCGTGTTGATTAGAATAGCGGAAATCGACCCTCCATACATCGCGCCCGAGAATACACTTAAGAGTAAGGGGAAACTAAGGTGCGATGGCACACTAAATGTCAACGGAAGTAACACGGCCATCGCCATCGTGGAGGTCAGTCCTGGCAGCGCACCAATTACGATTCCCGCTACCACTCCAATCGCCATGAACAGGAATATCGTCGGGTCGTGCAGAATCGATCCGAATCCTTGAATCAAATTCGACAACATGGATCACCTCATTGGAAAAGGATCCCTTTCGGAAGAGGGACATTCAGAACATATTCGAAGACAGCGTAGATACAGAGAGTCGTCAGCAAAGGTTCTAAAAATAGTACATGTTTCTTCTTGACCTTAAAGAAAACCATGTACGAAAAGTTCATGAGAATCATCGCGAGAATAAATCCAAGATATATCATAACGACTGCGCTTGCGATCATAATCGCGAGCCCAATCCCTACGATCTTTAGTTGCTCCCGCCCGATCCAGATGAGTTTATTGTCAGTTTTTGTGATAAACGCTTCTTTCCAGTTTGTGAGAATCAGGATGATACTGAGGAGGATGATGCCATAACTGAGCATTCTAGGAAACATGGGTGTGTCTAGCGTGATAGGCGCGTCTTTCGACACAGGAATACTATTGGAAAGAAAAAGGACCAGAATCGCAAATACGATGAAGACGATCGCGACAATAATATTGGTTTTTGCCATACTCGTTATACCTCAAGAAAATGAAGACCGTCTCTAATTCATTGTCTAGAACTAGAGACGGTCAGAACTATTCCTATTATTTACCCAGCATCTTTTTGATGGCGACTTCCTGCTCCTTCATGAATTTATAGAAATCACCACTGGATTTATACTCGATCGTGAACGCGGCTTTCTCCATCGCTTCTTTGAAGCCAGGCTCGTTCAACGCCTTCGTGAAGGCTGTCTCTAATATAGCGATGATTTCCTTTGGAGTTCCCTTCGGTGCTCCAAGTCCTCTCCACGCCCCCATCTGAGCGTCGATTCCCAATTCCTTCAGAGTCGGAGTATTGGGGAGGGCGGGGATCCGTTTGTCGGATAGAACAGCCTTGGGAATCAGTTCCCCCGCATCGACCTGTCCTTTCCCTTCTCCAATATTGATGACCGCGAAATCGACATGTCCTCCGAGTACCGCGGGAATTCGTTCCGCCGCTCCACCATACGGAATGTCCTTGTGTTTCACACCCGTCTTTGCTTCAATCGCAAGAAGGTAGAAGTTTGGGTTCTCTCCTCCAGACACGTAGCTTGGATCTTTCAGCATCTTTACCACATCAAGGTCTTTGTTCTTTTTCGCCACTACGATCACCCCTGGGTCATTGTTCACCATCAGGACGGACTCGAAGGACTCATAGTTCAGATCGCTCAGACCCATAATGGCATAGGTAACGATGTTTGGCGCGAACATCGTCAACGTATACCCATCGGGACGCGCTTTGGCAGCTTCCGCCCATCCAACAGCCCCTCCACCGCCTGTTTTATTGATGATGGTAATAGGCACGCCTAAATGAGGCTCCGCGTACTTAGCCAGCATACGAGCAACCGCATCGGTTCCACCGCCCGGTGCGTACGGCACGATGATGGTGATGCTCTTGCCCCGCTCCGGGAATTTTACTTCTTTTGTTCCACCCGCGAACGCTAGGGTAGATACGACGATCAGAGACAGAATGAAGATTGATACTTTCTTCATGACCCCTCTCCTCTAAAAATTATTATCACACCAACGGTGTGTGTTTCCCTTAGCAACCGCACGATCTCCGGATGACCAATTCAGGATCAAATCGAATATTCTGTGCAGGTGTACGTACTTTTTCCTGGATACTTTGCAGAATCAATTCGCCGATCCGGACACCCATTTCGTACATGGGGTACCGCACGACGGTAAGCGGAGGATCGACAAGGGTAGCCCAATCCGTATCGTCGTACGCCACTAAGGCCACATCCTTCGGAACAAGATACCCTTTTTCTTTTAAAAATCGGAAAGCCCCGAGAGTGAGGGCATTGTTACAGGTAAAAACCGCTTCAGGAGGTTCGGACAAAGACATGAACTCTTCCATCGCATTGTATCCATATTCAACGGAGAATCTATCCATCCTCGTGTACTTCGAGAGGATCGGAAGACCATGATCGAGCATCGCCTGCCTGTATCCCAGCATGCGGTCCCGACCAACGTTCAGGTATTCGGGACCCGATATAATCGCTATCCTTTTGTACCCGTGCAGTATTAAATGCTCCGTAGCCAGGTACGCAGCCTTGAAGTTGTCAACTTGGACTTTATGAAACTCTTCCGAATCCGGGACCCGGTTGAAAAACACTATAGGAGTATCGATGTTGGAGAAATGATTCACCTCTCTACCCGCAAGGGAAACGATAAGTCCCTCTACCCTCCTACCCAAAAGCATTTTTAAGTTTTCTTTTTCCTTGCCGGGGTCCGAGTTCGTTTCGCTCAAGAGAATATTGTAATTGTGCATCGCGAGTTTGTGTTCTATGCCCCGAATCACTTGTGGGAAAAAGGGATTCGCAATGTCAGAAATGAGTAATCCTATCAGACGCGTTTCCCTGTTCTTTAGACTCTGGGCGAGATTGTTCGGGATATAGTTGAGGGATTCGATTGCTTCGAAAATTCGTTCCTTTACTTCTTTCGAAATGATTTTCTTTTCATTGATGACGTAGGAAACGGTTGCTGTCGAAACACCCGCTAGCTGAGCAACATCTTTTAAAGTTGGTTTCCGCTTTACCTGCAACGCCCTTTCCTTACACTATGGTTAAACGTATAAATAGATTGTAAAGTTCCTTTCTATTTTTGTAAATACGTAAAAAACCTAGCTTACCATATTCAATAACCCAACTAATTCTAGCGATGTTTCATATCATAAAACTTTGATTTGTAATGCAAAATTTTCTTGCCCTGATTCGTCCTTTCCGGTATAATAACCTATGGTTTCCGGTACAGATTTGTACGGCAAATCCTAGAACCTTAGAACAGAACGTGTTCACAGGAGGAAAAGATGAAGAGATGGGCTTTGGTACTCTGTATGCTTTTAATCGTAGGTAGTGTACTCAGCGCGGGAGGAAAAGCGGAAAAATTCCCTAGTAAGCCTATTACCGCTATTTGCCCCTGGACCGCAGGAGGTGGAACCGATGTGCTACTACGCGCCCTTGCGAAAGAAACCGAAAAATTCTTGGGACAACCGATCACGGTGGTGAACACCACCGGAGGCGGGGGCGCCGTGGGACACAACGCCATTCGGCAAGCCAAACCGGACGGCTATACAGTGGGGATGATCACCTTCGAGCTGAACTCCCTTCCTCCACAGGGACTTATCCCTTTTACCTACAAAGATTTTGACCCCCTGATGCGGCTAAATGTAGACCCTCCCGCTTTAACGGTACGAAAAGATTCCCCCTTCAATTCATTAAAAGATTTCATCGAATACGCGAAGGCTCATCCGGGTGAGGTGTCTATCGGAAACTCGGGCCCGGGATCGGTATGGCACATCGCGGCTGGGCTGATGGCGGAAAAAACAGGCATATCGGTGAAGTATATGCCTTTTGATGGCGCGGCTCCCGCGGTAACAGCCCTAGTGGGTGGTCATTTGACCGCTGTATCTGTCAGTGTGGCAGAGGTACGGGGACAAGTACAATCCGGGAACCTCAAGATCCTTGGGGTGATGGATACGAAACGGAGTGGCATTTTCCCCGATGTCCCCACCTTCCAGGAACAGGGTATCGATGTCACGTTCGGGACATGGCGGGGACTTGCCCTACCCAAAGGAGTAGATCCTGAAAAACGACAGATCCTTGCCGATGCGTTCAAGAAAGGATTCGATTCGCCTGAATTTCAAGCCTTCGCGAAAAACGCAGGGTTGAATCTCGCGTATCAGGACTCTGCCGCGTTCGGAGAGTTCCTGGCCAAGAACGCAGCGGATGTGGAACTGGTGATGCAGAAATTGGGCCTTGCGAAAAAATAGAGACTCAAATACCTTCATAGCCGATGCGGGATCTCCCGTGTCGGCATAGAATTATTAAAGGAATCTACAAGTGTATCGCTACGATATTATCAGCGGTCTAGTGTTCGCCCTTATAGCAATCTACGCTCTGATTACCGCCTCCTCTTTTCCTCAGGATCATGTCATGGGGATCGGTCCCAACTACTTCCCTACCCTCCTTTCCATCGGATTATTGCTGTTCAGCCTGATCCTCATAGGAAGAGGCGTCTTGAAACGAAGCAAAGGCAAGATCGAGGGATTTTCCCTCAAAGAGGAAGGGACAAAACGGCTGTTCCTGTCCGTAATTGTTGCGATAGCGTATACTCTGGTTCTCCCATTCCTGGGTTTCACTCTATCCACTTTTTTCGTTATTGCCGTGTATATGAAACTTTTAGGGATACGATCGGTCAGACTGTTGGGGAGTGTTCCTCTCCTGGTTGTGATTGCCGTCTACTTATTGTTCGAAAAGTTTCTCTCGATCGCCCTACCCTCCGGTTTCCTGAAAGGACTGTTCTAGTATGGATTGGAATCTATTATTCACTAGCTTTGAAAACATCCTGCACCCCAGCGTGCTTCTTTCCGTTCTCGCCGGTGTCACGATGGGTATTACCATCGGAGCGCTTCCCGGCCTGACTGCTACCATGGGGGTAGCTCTATTGATTCCCTTTACCTTTGGGAAACCGGTAACCGAAAGCTTAGCCATGCTTTTAGGCCTATACTGTGGAGGGATGTATGGAGGTTCCATCTCTGCCATTCTAATCCGCACCCCGGGAACCCCCGCAGCAGCCGCGACGGTTCTGGAAGGGTACCCCTTAGGACAGCAGGGCCACGCGGGTAGAGCTCTTTCCATGGCTCTATTCGCCTCCTTCTGTGGAGGAACAATTGGCGCGTTACTCATGACCTTTCTCTCCCCTCCTATTTCCAAGGTAGCCCTGGAGTTCAGTTATGTAGAATATTTTTCCCTCGCGGTGTTTGGACTTTCCGTGATCATATCCATCTCGGGTACCTCGATCCTCAAGGGTGTCATCGCGGGATTCTTCGGACTCCTTATCTCCAGTATCGGGTTCGACCCCATTTCCGGGTATCCACGGTATACCTTTGGATTCGTGGAACTGCTGGAAGGGCCCGCTTTCATTCCCACCCTGATCGGACTCTTCGCCCTATCCGAGTTCTTCTCGGGAATGGAAAAATCGAATGGGATAGAGCGTATCAAGGCGGTAGTCCGAGCGTTCCCGCCCAAAGAAGATATCCTCGTTTCCCTAAAGAACATCCTCAAATCCAGTTTCATAGGCGCCTTCATTGGAGCCATCCCGGGAACCGGAGGAGACATTGCCGCCTTCGTGTCGTATGGGGAAGCGAAACGGTCCTCAAAATATCCGGAACGGTTCGGCACGGGAGTGATCGAGGGGGTAGCGGCCACGGAAGCCGCCAACAATGCCTGTTCGGGTGGCGCGATGATTCCGCTGCTTTCTTTAGGAGTGCCCGGCGACTCGGTTACCGCGGTGATTCTGGGAGCTTTCATTATCCAGGGACTTCAACCCGGCCCCCTCCTTTATAAAGAACATATCGATGTGGTCTACAACGTGTTCGCGTCCATGATCGTCGCCAATATCGTGATGCTCTTCGTGGGGATCATCGGGATACGGTTCTTTGTGCGAGTAATCTCCATCGACAAGAAGATCCTGCTTCCCGTCATCTTCGTGCTTTCCATGGTAGGGTCCTACGCGATGCGGGGCAACGTGTTCGATCTATGGCTGAGCCTAATCTTTGGCCTCATCGGTTTTCTGATGCAGCGGTATGGGTTCCCTTTATCTCCGATTCTTCTCGCCCTGATCCTCGGGCCCATGGCGGAAAGCAATCTCCGTCGATCGTTGGTCATGTCCAACGGAAGCTGGAAAATCCTTGTAAGCCGGCCCATCTCGGTAATCCTTCTCTGCGCTGCCGTACTTTCCATCGGGATCTCCATCTGGAACCATAAACGGGTGGCAGCTCGGACGAAATAGGAAGGAACCATTCCCATGTATGACCCATCGGAGTTCCCTAAATAAAACCTCATTCGTGATCTATGTTTTTTTCACGGAATGAGGGGGTTTTGGCAGCGTAACTCCCGGAAGCGGGTGAAATCGGAGTCGGTGGAATAAGAGGCAAGTGGGTCCACCAGGATCATGAATGATCTTCCCCCTCGGCAAGGGAGAGAATTTCGGCCACATTGTCCAGAGTTATTCCAGATAAAGATGCTTAGCTGTCAAGAATCTGATGCTTTGATGCTAATATAAGGAACCCCATGCTGTCCCATGGTCAGGGCGAAGCAGTCTTCCCGGAGAGGGCCGATGCATTCGTCCAAGGGACGGAACAACAACCGATAGGGAGGGGTAATTTACCCCATCGATGGGCGACAAGGCTTGAATCCCTTGGCATCGTATCTACAGAAACATACACTGAATCCGGAGTATCTCTACGTAATTGCCGCAGCATTACAGTCTTACCGCATCCCCTCGGTCCTATTAGGGCTACAAAAGGTCTTCCTTTGACATTTTTAACTCGATCAAAAAGGAACTTCTTTTTAGGGAATCGATCAGCATCGTCCCTTGCTAACTTATCCAATGAAAGGATCCGATTCATGTCCATACATCCACATATTCTCGCGCGACGGAAGTTACGCGGAACGGAACCAAAGTTATGTTTCGAAGCGCGCTGCGCCTAGGCCTACAGGGGTATGAGCTTGACTCAAAAAACATCCTATGCAGCAGTAGGAAAAGATACGCAAAAACAACTCTTTCCACTTGGGGACCGTAAAGACTATCTATTTTCAAAATATGGAATTATATGACTCTACATACCAGATTGCTCAACGTCCCTTCTCCATATCCCGTCTCTGCCTATAAGCTCCGAATCCACGCAACTTATCTTCTTATAATCTGCATGGATCTGGTTTTTGGCACAGGTTTTGCAATTTTACCATGCTCAGGAGGTACCTATGAATAAAATCGGACGGATAGGGACAACCTCTCAAACCTGTTCCCGCGGCGCCCCTTCTGGTCTAAGCTGCATCCCCGTAACAGCCACTCCGGGGTTTTACCATCTTTCGTTTGCGCGTCTCCACTCCCTAACACTTTTTTTCATTCTATTCCTGTTCGCGGCGACGAATCTTTCCGCCCAGAGCGTATATACTCCCGCGGGCAAAAGTTCCTTCGGCGCTCAGTTCGGGTTTTCCTCCAATAAGGACGCCACGTCCTTCGATACAAGCGCAGGGGTTTCCATCCTCGGCTGGGGAGATTTAGAGATCGGGTACTCTACGATCAGTTTCGAGGAGAAGTTCTTCGGCGAAGATCTGTCCGCTTCGGTACTCTCCTTTTCCGCTTCCATCTTGCCCGTGAAACAATCCAAAGAGATCCCTGTTTCCATCCAGATCGGTTTTGCCTTTGGGTTCGCTACCTACGATTCATACGCGTTGGATTACTACGATTGGGACATGACCGCCGGGATCTTCGGCCTAGGCCTTTCCTTGTACCACAAAGTAGACCTATCCCCTTCCTTCGCTCTGGTGCCGTCTGTGGGCTTCAGCTACACGAATACCACCCTAACCATCGAGGACTCGTATGGAGACTCAATAGAGGAATCGGACAAAGAGTCTGGATTGAGCGTTGGGCTGGGATTCCTTTTCTCCCTCACACGTTCGAGTTCTCTGGTGCTCAAGCCTAACCTGTTCTTCACGGATGGGGAAGCCACGTTCGGGATCTCCCTTGGGATTGTGGGGGTGTTTTGAGGATAGGAGGTGATAGAAAAGCTGAAAAATGTGCAATTGATTTTTCCTATCGCCTCTCTTGTTTTCCTGCAATTCCATTCTATAATTCTTAGAAATGGACATTCCAAAAGCATTGGAAAGGTTGGTGTTCCTGGCAGGAACGGACCCTGGGTTTTACGTATTGGGTCTACACGCTTTTATTGAAGGGTACTGCAATACGTTAAATCCTGGGTTTACATTGTACGCTAAGTTCAACGACATTATTGATTTCTTACTGGCATATTTAGAGAAAAGGAAACAACTTACTCCAGAAACAAAGAAAACTCTCATTCGTATCGCCAAAGAGCACGATCCTACGAATCGGGTGAGACACCAGTTCATAAACCTTTCTAAAGAAGAAGCAATGGCCGCGACCTACAATTTTTTGGGCTTTTGCAGTGCCTTCGGCCTTCATGCGCCAGTTCTTGAGAAACTAAAAGAATCTTTATCTCTATGGGACAGTAAAAAGACACCTTTGGAACTAGTACAAGAACTTAAATCCATACATATTTCTTTGGAGGCATACAAAGGAGCGGCTGAGGACGCGTGGAATCGGTTGAAAAAATACCAAGATTTAGAAGCCAAAGAAAAAGAAACGATCGCTCGAGTACAATCTCTTGAAAAAGAATTAGCTGAGGTCCAAGGAACCGCTCAATATCGAGAAGCTCGATTAGACGATTTGCGTAAAAAACTGAACGAAGCCCAGCAGGAACGAACAAAATTGCTACAACAATTACAG
>OGCI01001184.1_pt1 | contig 23304 bp, 21 predicted proteins | sample 1570021 | NCBI WGS metagenome assembly OGCI01 (sample SAMN06264664, study PRJEB24512) | hot springs metagenome | isolation source: Hot spring water | place: South Africa: Tshipise | collected 2015-06-21 | reverse complement strand
TTCGCTCCTCGCAATGACACGGATGCGGTATGCGGTGGGGATTGTTTCGTCGCTTCGCTCCTCGCAATGACACGGATCCGTTATGCGGTGGGGATTGTTTCGTCGCTTCGCTCCTCGCAATGACACGGACCCGTTATGCGGTGGTGATTGCTTCGTCGCGATCACATCCTGACCGGTTTCCGGCAGAACAGGGTGGGGTGTACCCCGAGGGCACACCCCATGTTCGCGAATAGCGACTTAACAGCCGGTGTCTTCCGAGTCGGTGATGCTGGTGCCCGGCACGCCATGCAGGTCGTTGTACGGGTTCTGGCGGGTGCTGGGCACTGCCTGCAGTCCCGCCTCGTTGGCAATTAGCGGTTCGGTGGTGCGCCAGCTGTAGTAGGTGGGGCGCAGAGACCCAGCCGGCGTCGCCCCGCCGGTGGGGATACCACTGTAGCGGTACCACTTAGCGTGACCGTCGGCGAAGTTCAGTACGAGCCCCTCCTTGTGCCGCGCATAGCCGAGGAAGCTGTAGAACTCGAGTTGACCCACGTTGCTCAACTGCTTCAGATATCCGTCGTAGAACATTATGGTTTCCGCCGGCGTGGGCATACCTCCCAGAGTGGTCGGCGGGGTGCGCTTCGGGATGTAAGGACAGAAGCTCTCACCGAACAGGCCCAGATTGGGGATGTAGCCCGTGAAGCGGAAGGTGCCACCATAGTTCAACCCCAGTCCTGCCAGACGAGATTGCCAGTCTACGCCGGGGCGGTAGCTGGGGCACACGAATATCTCGGTATTCTTCAGGTACGGCGCCACCATGTCATACACGGCGATGACGGTGGTGGGGTTCGCCAGATACGCGCTCATGGGGAACGTTTCGTCGTAATCCTGCGCATACATCAGCACACCAAGTGCCAGTTGCTTCTGGTTGCTGGTGCAACTGGTCTGGCGTGCGCTCTCCCGCGCCTGCGAGAAAACAGGGAACAGAATGGCTGCCAGTATCGCGATAATCGCGATAACCACCAGCAGCTCAATCAGGGTAAAGGCACGACGTCGTAGCATCCAAAACCTCCTCGTCTTTGTTGGAATAGCGTCACCGATGCACGTTTGCTAGCATCAAACACGTCAGGATGCAATGATAGTGCAATTGGACGTTGCTTTAGTATAACCTGAGTATCCGGTAGAATGCAATAGGCAGAAGCATCTGGAGACCACCGCCGATGTTGACAAGCGCCGGAGGGAAGGACTATACTGATACCGCGATTGAGCGACGATGCAAACGCGAATGTCGATGCGCCATCCCTTAAGCAGTCTCGCCGGGCGAGCCACCCAGCTGGTGTTGTTTGTGGGCGATATGGGCATCCTGCTCGCGCAGGCGACGGGCTTCGTTCTGCGCGGACGGCTGGAGCTGCGCGAGACGGTACTGCAGATGGCGCTAATTGGGGCACAGGCGGTGCCGATGGTGGTGATTACCACCGGGTTTACGGGGGCGGTGCTGGCGCTGTATTCGGCGAAGCTGATGCTGCAGTTTGGCGTGGGGTCGCTGGCAGGAGGAGCCGTGGCGCTGGCGATGGCGCGCGAGCTGGGTCCTGTGGTCACGGGAGTGGTGGTGGCGGCGCGCTCCGCCTCGGCGATTGCTGCCGAGATCGGCAGTATGAAGGTCACCGAGCAGGTGGACGCCTTGCGCGCGCTGGCGGTTCCGCCGGTTCAGTATCTGGTGGTGCCCCGTCTGATTGCCAGCGTCACCATGCTTCCGGTGCTGGGGATGCTGGCTTTCGTGATGGGGGTGTTCGGTGGATTTGCCGTAGCTGTACCAATCGGCGTCTCTTCCACCTCCTATCTGCTGGGGATTCGCGAGCTGGTGGATACATACGATGTATTCGCGGGGCTGTTGAAGACGGTGGTTTTCGGCGCGATTATTGCTCTGGTTGGTTGCCGGGCAGGACTGCGTACCGAAGGAGGCGCGGTAGGCGTGGGGCAGGCGACCACCAGCAGCGTGGTGGTCGCGGTGCTGTTGATTTACGTCAGTAACTTCGTGCTGGCTTATCTGCTGTTTGGTGGGCGATGACCGAGCAGCCAGACGGACAGGTTGCAGTCCGCGTGGTGGACGTATGGTATGCGGTGGACTCGCGATGGGTGTTGCAGGGTGTGTCGCTGGAGGTGCGTACGGGCGAGATTTTCGCTATTATGGGTCCATCTGGCTGTGGCAAGACCACCCTGCTGAAGCTGGTGGGGGGGCTGATCAAGCCTCAGCGGGGCGAAATATGGATCGGCGATACGGAGATATCGCATCTGTCCGAAGCGAAGCTGGCTCCCGTTCGCAGGCAGGTTGGGCTGGTGTTCCAGTATGCCGCGCTGTTCGACTCGTTGACGGTTTACGACAACGTGGCGTTCGGGGTGCGCCGGCATATCACGAGACGCGAGGACGAAGTGGCGGAGATCGTGCGACAGAAGCTCGAGATGGTGGGCATGGCGGGTACCGAGCGCCTGTATCCGGCGCAGCTCTCCGGCGGGATGCAGAAGCGCGTCGGGCTGGCGCGTGCGCTGGCGCTGGAACCTGAAATCGTGCTGTACGACGAGCCGACAGCGGGGCTGGACCCCATCATGGCAGATACCATCGACACGCTTATCGTGCGCACGACGCGCCATCTGCGGGTCACCTCGCTGGTGGTCTCCCACGACCTCACCAGCGTATTTCATATAGCCGACCGGGTGGCAATGCTTCACGAAGGGCGCATTATCACCCGCGGTGAGCCACAGGCAGTGCGGGCTGACCGAAACCCGGTGGTGCGGCGCTTTTTGAAAGCGGGCGGAATCGTGACGGATGAGGATACATCAACTGTTGAGGAGCCGGAGCGATGATGACCTCGCGCAAAGCGGTGTTTCTGGTGGGGTTGACGATTATTCTGGCGGGTGCATGGACGGTGGCGACGGTCGTCTACCTGCGTGGCACGCTGGCGGCGCGTCGGGTATACCATATCGAAGCCGTGTTTCCGGACGCTCTGGGCATTCGAGAGCAGGCGCGCGTGTATCTGGCTGGCGTCGAGGTCGGCGAAGTGCAGAAGGTCTGGCTCACTCCCGACCTGCGCGCGCGGGTGCGGATGGCTGTGCGCAAGGATGTGGTGATCCCCGACGACTCGACAGCGGTTGTGATGTCTCCGGGCATCGCGGGTGTGGACAAGCTGATTGCACTTGTGCCGGGGCGTTCGCCACGGCGGGCAGGTGAGGGCTCGGAGATTCGGGGTACGAAGGAGCCGGGTATCAGTGATCTGGCGCCGGTGGCTCAGGAAACGCTTCAGGAGGTGCAGCAGCTGGTTCGCTCCGCGAACGCCCTTCTGACCGACGCGCAGATGCAACAGAGTATGCGGCAGACTCTGCGCAATCTGGAACAGGCTTCCGCACGGCTAACGGTGCTGGCAGATCAGGCGCAAAGCTTGCTGGCAAGCGCCGGGCGTTCGTTTGACGCGGTGGTTCAGGACACGCGCCGTTCCACCCGAATGCTGCCGCAGGTGGTGGAAGACCTTCAGGGGCTTCTTGAGCAATCGCGTGAGCTGGCGCGTACCGCACAGCACGCCACTGAAAGCTTTGACAAGTTCGTCAGCGATGAGCGCCTTCAGCAGAACGTGCGCGACGTGGCGCAGCAGATGACCGAGCTGAGCGCGAAGCTGAACCGTATCGCGGAGGACATCAGCAGATACACGGGCGACGAACAGCTCCGCGAAAACGTACGCGCCACCGTGGCGGAAGCGCGAGCCACGCTGGGAGAAGCCCGTCAGGCAACGGAGAAAGTCAATCGGTTTGTGGAGCGGTTGGTTCAGCCTGCTGGAATTGCCATCAAGCCGCTGGATGTGTCGCTGGATGTGTACGCTCTCCTGCGCGACAGCGTGTATCGTACCGACCTGACGCTGACCTTCCCGTACCGCGATAGTCGGTTCGTCTATTTGGGCGTGTACGATGTCACCGAAAGCAATAGATTCATTCTGCAGTATGGCTCACAGCTGGCGCCCACGCTGAACCTGCGGTACGGGCTGTATGCCTCGAAGCCGGGCGTGGGTGTGGACTGGCAGGCGAAACCGAACCTGCAGCTGCGCACCGACCTGTTCAATCCAAACGACCTGCAGATCAGCGCACGGGCGCGCATCAGGCTGGATGCAGACTGGAGCTTCTGGGTGGGTGTGGATAGCCTGTTCCGCCAGAACCAGCCGGTTATCGGCTTCCAGGTGACACGTTAGTAATTGCAAGGAGGCAGGACAAACATGTCGATGAAAGTGATACTCACGCGTGATGTGCCCTCACTGGGTAAGCACGGCGAGGTGGTGAGCGTCTCGGAGGGTTACGCACGCAACTACCTCTTTCCGCGCGGTCTGGCGATTGCTGCAGACAAGGGCGCGATGAAGAATGTGGAGCTGCGTCAACGTCAGGAAGCACAGCGTGCCGAGAAGGCTGCGCAGGAGGCGAAAGAGGTCGCTCAGGTGCTGCGGGGCAAGACGGTAACCGTCAAAGCGCACGCGGGCAAGGGCACTACCAAGCTGTTCGGGGCGGTGACATCGCAGCACATTGCCGACGCCATCGCCAAGCAGTACCATGTGAAGGTGGACAAGCGCAAAATCGCTCTTCTGGAGCCGATTAAATCGCTCGGCGACTTTGAGGTAACGCTGAACCTGCACCACGATGTTCACCTGACCCTGAAGGTGGAGGTCGTTCCTCAAGAGGGGTCCGCGTGATGTGTGGTGACCGACCATGAGGCGAAGCTCGAACCGGCAGGGTGGACAGGAAGTGCGCATGAGCGAGCTTCTGCGCGCCCTGCCTCACAATCTGGATGCGGAGATCGCCACACTGGGGTCGATGATGATCGATGGTTCAGCCATCGAGCGCGTCAGTGAGTTCCTGGCGCCCGAGGACTTCTACCGCGAGGCGCACAAGGTGATCTTCGATGTGCTGGTGACCCTGTCCAGCCGCAACGAACCCGCCGACCTGGTGACGGTCAGCGAGGAGCTTCAGAGGCGCGGCAAGCTGGAGGAGGTCGGCGGCATCGCGTATCTCACCACCCTGATTGATAGCGTTCCCAGCGCCGCGAATGTGGACTACTACGCTGGCATTGTGGAAGAGTATGCCATACGCCGTCGGCTGATCGAGGCGTCGCAGGAGATTATCCATCTGGCGGCGGCGACGGACGAGGAGGAACCGCTAACCATTGCCGACATCACCGATCGCGCCGAGAGCGCCATCTACCGCGTGGCACAGCGGCGTATCGGGAAGGGGTTCGAGAGCATTCGTCCCCTGCTTGGCGAGGCGTTCGACCGGTTCGAGGCGTTCTACCACGAGCGCAAGCTGGTAACAGGACTGCCCACGGGCTTTAACGAACTCGACTACATCACCGCCGGGCTGCAACCTTCAGACCTGATTATTATCGCGGCACGCCCCAGCATGGGCAAGACAAGCCTGTGCCTCAACATCGGCGAGCATATCGCCGTGAAAGAGAGGAAGACGGTAGCGATTTTCAGCCTCGAGATGTCGAAGGAACAGCTGGTCCAGCGCATGATATGCTCGCAGGCGGAGGTAAACGCACACCGTCTGCGGCTGGGTATGCTTCCCGAAACGGCATGGCAAAAGATGTCACAAGCCATTCAAAACCTGTGGGAGGCGAAAGTATTTATCGACGACACTCCCGACATATCCGCGCTGGAGATGCGTGCGAAGTGTCGGCGCCTGCGCGCCGAGCACGGTCTGGATTTGGTTATCGTGGACTACCTGCAGTTGATGCGCAGCCATCGGCGCTCCGAGAACCGTACGCAGGAGATATCCGACATCGCTCGGGCGCTGAAGGGGCTGGCGCGGGAGCTGAAGGTGCCAATTATCGCCCTGTCGCAACTCTCTCGAGCCGTGGAGCATCGTGAGAACAAGCGGCCGTTGCTTTCGGACCTGCGCGAAAGCGGGTCCATCGAAGCGGAGGCGGATGTGGTGGCTTTTATTTATCGCCCCGAATACTACGCGATGAAGGAAGCGGTCACCACGGAGGAGCTGGAAGGCGGACCGCCTCCTCGCGAGGAGGGGCGCGTAGAGGAAGCCGAGATTATCATTGCCAAACAGCGAAACGGTCCAACGGGCACCGTGCGGGTGGGATTCAAGCCCGATTATGCACGGTTTGTTTCGCTGGAGCGGCATCGGGAGGAGTGAGCATTGAAGATTCTGGTGATAGGTTCGGGCGGACGCGAACATGCTCTTGTGTGGAAAATCGCGCAGAGCCCGAAGGTGGAAAAAATCTACGCGGCACCGGGCAACGCCGGGATTGCGGAACTGGCAGAGTGCGTGGCAATCAAAGCCACCGATGTGGAGAGCCTCGCGAGCTTCGCGGAGAGAAACCACATCGATCTGACGGTGGTCGGACCGGAATCGCCCCTGATTGCGGGTGTTGTGGATGTGTTTGAAGGGCGAGGCTTGACTATCTTCGGTCCGAGCAAAGAGCCGGCACGTCTGGAAGGCAGTAAAGTGTACGCCAAAGAGGTGATGCGCCGCTACCACATCCCAACGGCAGACTTCTGCGCGTTCAGCGACCCTCAAGCGGCGGCGGAGTACGCCCACAAGCGCTTCTCTGAGGGAGCGAAGGGGCTGGTGGTAAAGGCAGACGGAGAGGCGGCAGGCAAAGGCGTGTTTGTGGTGCATCAGCTCGTCGAGGCACTGGAAGTGATACGGTCGCTGATGGAGGAGCGTGTGCTGGGCGATGCAGGTGCGCGCATCGTGATGGAGGAAGTGCTGACCGGTGAGGAAGCCTCGCTCATGGCAATTACCGACGGGATGACTGCCCTGCCTTTGCCCCCTGTTCAGGACTACAAGCGGGCGCTGGACCATGATATGGGTGCCAACACTGGCGGTATGGGCAGTATCTGTCCCCTCCGGATTGTCACACCAGAAATGCAGCAGCAGGCACTGGAGCAAATCATCCATCCCGCCATCCGCGCCACGCGTGACGCTGGCATCCCCTTCCGGGGGGTGCTGTACGCTGGCATCATGGTCACGGAGGAGGGACTGAAGACGCTGGAGTTCAACGTGCGTTTCGGCGACCCCGAAACGCAGGCGGTTCTGCCGCTGCTGGAAAACGACCTGGTGGAGGTGATGCATGCAGCAGTGGAATGTCGCCTCGAGGAGGTCACACTGCATTGGAAGCCACGCTATGCCGTGTGCGTGGTGATTGCCTCCGGCGGCTATCCGGGCAAGTACGAGACCGGCTTCCCTATCGAAGGGCTGGACCGCGCTGCAGAGATACCGGAATGCGTGGTTTTCCATGCCGGCACCAGGAAAGAGGGAGGCAAAGTGGTTACAGCCGGCGGGCGAGTGCTGGGCGTGACGGCGCTGGGAGATACGCTCGCTCAGGCGCGAGGACGAGCCTACGAAGCGGTGCGGTGCATTCGGTTCGATTACATGCACTATCGCGAAGACATCGGACTGAAGTGGATATAATCCATGCAGGTGGTATTTGAGATGATAGAAAGGAGGAGACGACGATGCTTTCGCCGCGATACGTGGTGGCAGGTGGGTTGCTCTTGTTGCTGACGCTGGCTTGCCTGAACGCTCGCTCCGAACCCATCTTCCGGACGCAGGTCATCCATCGTCACACCAACTCCGTGCAGTCGGTGCACATCAACAACAACGGGTGGATTGTGTGGGCGGAAGGTGACTTCACGCGTACTGACGTGTGGCTGTACGACGGAACGCAGATACGTCGGCTGAGCGCGGGCGAGCAATGGCGTTTGAACACCCATCCTCGCATCAACAACCGCAACCAGATTGTGTGGCGCTACGACGATGGGACGGTGTCGGACGTGGTGCTGTGGGATAGCGGGATACTGATGAATATCATCCGCAGCGATGGCTCGGTGGGCTTCGGTGCGCCCGACATCAACGACGACGGCTGGGTGGTGACCACCGGTGAGACGCTGGCAACAGGCTACCACGACATCTACGTGTGGAAGCCCGGCGACACCGAACCCGTCAACCTCACCTCCTGGGCGGACTTCGACAGCCAGAACCCGCGCATCAACAACCTCGGGCAGGTCGTGTGGAACGCGGTGGATAGCGATGCCAATCCGCAAATCTTTCTGGCTCACGTGGACGATATGATGAATTACCGCAACCTGACGCAGAATGCGGTGGGCGACGACTACTCCTCACCCGACCTGAACGACAGGGGGCAGGCGGTATGGATGCACCACAACGGCAGCAACTGGAACATCGAGCTGTGGTCTGAGGCAACGGGCGTGGTGCCCCTGACGAACAACACAGGCAACGCCGCCAGCAGCTTCCCGGACATCAATAACCTCGGGTGGGTAGCATACGAGCAGGCAATCCTGTTCCGGAAGTATGACGTGCACCTGTTTGCGGACGGCACACTGATCCCCCTGACCGACAACAGCGGAACCACCCGGAGTTTTCGCATCGCGCTGAACGATCGCGGCGAGATCGTGTGGGTTACCCGCGAGGACATCGGCGGAGTGCGCTACTGGAGTGTGATTCTGGCTCAGCCGGTGCCTGAACCCGCCTCCGGGCTGGCGCTGCTGGGCGGAGTGGCACTGCTGGCATTGCGACGAAGGAAGCGCTGATCGGCTGTTCGGCTTCATCGCACCCCCTCGACCGAAGCCGGTGGAGGGGGTGTTTCATTCTGGCAGGAAGCTGCTTCCGGGCGCGCGAATCTGGCTACAGGAGGCGCCCTATGTCTGAGCAAACTTCTACCCGAACCCGATTCTGCATCACCCCCAGCGACCGCCACGTCCTGCGAGAACTGGCAAAACAGGTGGCGGAGCTGGCAGCGCGACCCTGCGAGGTGGAGAAACGCCACCTGTGGTATCGTCACAATGCGCTGGAACCCACGCGCCCGCTGGTCTTCTGCGACCCCGAAAACGGCTGGAACGAAATCCTGACACCCGATCACCTGCAATGTGAGGGGCGACTCACCAGAGGCTGGGAATGGCATCTGCGGCGTGAAATCTTTTGGGGCTTGCAGATGCGCGACGACCGGGTGATCGAACCCTATTTCAAGGTGGGGCACGTGTATACCGAGACGGACTGGGGGCTTCGGGAGACGCGCATCGGCGGGGAGTGTGGCGGTGCGTGGTGCTGGGAGGCACCTCTGAAGAGCTACGATGACATGCAGAGCCTGCACTATCCGCTGATTACGCTGGACGAGCAAGCCACCGATGAACTGCTTCAGCTGGCACAGGAGACCTTTGGCGACATCCTGCACGTACGTTTGAAGACCAGCTGGTGGTGGTCGTTCGGGATGACGCAAACGCTGGTATACCTGCGCGGGCTCGAGCAGGTGATGTACGACATGGTGGATAACCCCGACGGAGTGCATCGGCTGATGGCGTTTCTGCGCGACGGTCATCTGGCGCGGCTGGAGTTTCTGGAGCGGAACGGACTGCTGTATTTGAACAACGATGGCACTTACGTTGGCTCCGGCGGGTTCGGGTGGACACGTGAGCTGCCCCAAGCGGACTTCAGCGGACACGTGCGCCCGATCGATATGTGGGGCTTCGCCGAGAGTCAGGAAACGGTGGGCATCTCACCCGACATGTTCGAGGAGTTTATCTTCCCCTACCAGCTCTCCCTGCTGGAGCGGTTCGGGCTGAACTGCTACGGCTGTTGCGAGCCACTGGACAGTCGCTGGCATGTGGTGGAGCGGTTTCCGCGCCTGCGTCGGGTGTCTGTCTCGCCGTGGGCAAACGTCGAGGTGATGGCGGAGCGCCTGAGCAGTCGCTACGTCTTCTCGTGGAAGCCCCACCCGGGTGTGCTGGCAACGGATACCTTCGACGAAGAGCACGTGCGCCACACGTTGCGCACTGGGCTGCGTGTACTTCAGCGCAACGACTGCCGGGTGGAAATCATCATGAAAGACTGCCACACCATCCGCAACGACCCTCAGCGGGTCATCCGCTGGGTGCAGATTGCCAAAGAGGAGGCGGAGGCGGTGTAGCCCCTGCTGTTGCTTGCCACCTGTTCCTAATAACACCTTTACTTCCGTCAGGTGCTGTAGGAGGAAAGTCATGGCAATACGCTTGCTGTTATCCGTTTTGCTGGTTCTGTTGCCCGCCTTTGGCAACACGGCGGGAGAGCCGCAGCTGCGGGCTATCTGGATAGACGGGTTCAACGAGGGTATCAAAACGCCGGAGCAGATCGATACCCTGCTGGCGCGCGTTCGGCAGGCGAAGCTCAACGCGGTGGTGGTGCAGGTGCGTAAAAGCGCCGACGCCTACTACAACTCCCACTACGAGCCACGCGCGCGGGACATCGCCGAAGACTTTGACCCACTCGCGTATCTCATCGAGAAGGCGCACAACGGCAAACCCTATATCGAGGTGCATACGTGGCTGAACACGTGCGCCATCGGCGGGAATCGGCATCCGCGCTCCCTGCAGAGCCGCTTCCCCAACTACCTGTCGCTGAGCGACATGGGCGAAGACTACGACGGCGAAGCCACCAAAATCGACCCGGGTCACCCCGGCGCAGCAGACTGGACGTTCCGGCTGTATCTTGACGTGATACGCCATTACGATGTGGACGGCATTCACTTCGATTTCGTGCGCTACGGTGGCGAACGCTGGGGTTACAACCCGGAGAGCGTGCGACGTTTCAACGAACGGCGGGGCAGACCTGACGGTTTTCCGTTCTTCAAGAGCGCACGGTTCAAGCACTGGCGGCGCGATCAGGTGACGGCGCTGGTTCGCAAGACCTACCTGTACGCCTGGACGGTGAACCCGCGTGTGCTGATTTCCGCTGCCACCATCACCTGGGGCAACGGACCGGAGACGGATGACCTCTGGACGCGCTCTGCCGCCTATTCGCGCGTGTATCAGGACTGGCGCAGCTGGATGGAGGAGGGCATCCTCGACTGGAACCTGCCCATGTGCTACTACAACGAACAGCGGCATGCCCGCTGGCTGGACAACTGGATGCGCTTTGTGACAGACCACCAGTACGAGCACTACGCCGCAATCGGGCTGGGCAACTTCCTGAACCCGATCGAGGATACGCTGAAACAGCTGGAGCGTGTATGGCAACCGACCGCACGAGGCAACCGGGCGCGAGGGGTGTGCTTCTACTCCTACGCCACCACCAACACCGACGAACAGGGGAAGGAGGTGAAGCATAACCCCGCCTTCTATGAGACGCTGGGCAACACGTTCAGGGAGTGGTCGCCCGTGCCTGTACCCATGTGGAAGGTCAAGCCGATGCGCGGGCATCTCAAGGGCACACTGCTTTACGCCGATACGCTGGAACCCGCCGAGCACACGCTGGTAACGCTGAAGGGGGTGGGGCAGGAGCGTGAGCAGTATGTGGACGGAACGGGCTTCTTCGGATTCCCGCACCTGCCGCCGGGTGAGTACCGACTGACCTTTCACCTGCGCGATGGGCTGTCCCTTCAGAAGACCGCGCGGGTGCGCGAGGGCGAGGTGAGCACCGTCAACCTCCTTCTGGGGCAGACTGCTGCTCAACGTGTGGCAAAACCCGGTGACCTGTCGCGCGTACCTTCGGGCATGACGGTGCTTATCCCCAGCGCTATGGTTACGCGCGGTATGCTCGACACCTCGGGCGACTTCTCCATTGGCGAGGTGCTGGTGCGCATTCCCGGCGAACTGCCCTTGCCCTTCATCACGGGCGATGTGGTGGCGGTGAAGGGTGTTGTGCAGCGTGAGAACGGCGTACCGGTGCTCACGGACGCCAAAGCGGTGCTGGTGGATATGGTGCCAAAGGGCAGGCAGGGAGGGAGGTACCGTTGACAGACTGGCGGATAGCACAGATTCACCGAGAGCGCCGCACCGGGATGGGAAACGGCGGCTGGTGCTACGACGCCTATCCCGACCTGAAACCCCTGAAGGCGGGCGCCACTATACCTGTCGCGGAGATCGCGGGCAGGGGCGTCATTACGTGCATTCATACCACTTAGCATCTGGTGGATGCCACACCGGAAACCAGAGACCTGACAGAGGCAGAGCGCAGGGCGCTGAGTGCGCGGGGGGTGGTTCTGCTGGCGTACTTCGACGATGCAGCGGAACGGTCCATCTGTGTGCCTCTGGGAGACTTCTTCGCGGATGGCTGTGGGGGGCGCGCACAGCACTTCAGCAGCGTTTTCGTGGAGAAGTCGCCTGAATCGTATATCTGCACACACCCCTCTGCCGCCGTCGCAGGAGCGCCTGAAGCGTTTGTGGCGGAGTAACCTGCAGGAAGAGGCGCCCTGAGCGCGAATCAGAAACTGAATACCACGCTGTGAAGGAGGGAACTGCAATGGCGCGACCGGTCACGTTATTCACTGGACAGTGGGCAGACCTGTCGCTGGAGGCGATGGCACAGAAGGCGAAAGAGTTCGGCTACGACGGGCTGGAGCTTGCCTGCTGGGGCGACCACTTCGAGGTGGACAAGGCTCTGTCGCAGGACGGTTATGTGGAATCGCGCTGGGAGATAATGAACAAGTACGGGCTGAAATGCTTTGCCATCAGCAACCATCTGGTTGGGCAGGCGGTCTGCGACAATATCGACGAGCGACACAAGGCGATTCTGCCGCCGTACGTGTGGGGCGACGGCAAGCCGGAGGGGGTGAAGGAGCGCGCCGTCGAGGAGATGAAGAACACCGCGCGCGCTGCCCGCAAGCTGTTCAACGCCGCGCCGCCAGAGGTGAAAGCGCAACTCAAGCGCGTGGTGGTCAACGGGTTCACGGGCAGCTCCATCTGGCCCTACCTGTACTCCTTCCCGCCAAACCCGCCAGACCTCGTGGAGAAGGGGTTCGCGGACTTCGCTGCGCGCTGGAAGCCGATACTGGACGTGTTTGAGCAGGAGGATGTGTACTTTGGGCTGGAGGTGCACCCGACGGAGATCGCTTTTGACATCGTGACCGCGCAAAAAGCGATTGATGCGCTCGGTGGGCACAGGCGCTTCGGCTTCAACTACGACCCCAGCCATCTGGGCTATCAGGGCGTGGATTACGTCGCGTTCATCCGCACCTTCCGCGAGCGCATCGTGCACGTGCACATGAAGGATGTCTACTGGTCGTCCACACCGCGCCTGTCGGGCGTGTTTGGTGGCCACCTCAACTTCGGGCACCCCGAGCGCTACTGGGACTTCCGCTCGCTGGGGCGCGGCTGCATCGATTTCGAGGGCATCATCCGGGCGCTCAACGAAATCAACTATCAGGGACCGCTGTCGGTGGAGTGGGAGGACAGCGGTATGGATCGCGAGCACGGTGCTAAGGAGGCTGCCGCCTTCGTGAAGCGCATGGACTTCGAACCGTCGCGCATCGCGTTCGATGCCGCGTTTGCCGAAAAGTAGATTCGCATGGCGGAAGGCAGTTCAGGCTCTCACACCACCCGAGAGCCTGAACTGCTGGGTGCCGGTTTCAGGAGGTTGTCCGTCAAAGTCTGTCGCTATTCGTCACCGATTTCGCCAAAGTTGCGCACGAGGATGCCGAAGTCGAACAGCGTCACCTCTTCATCACCGTCCAGGTCGGCATCGGCGTTCCATCCGGTGTCACCCTGCATCGTGCCAAAAGCAGCCACCAGGCTTCCGAAGTCGAAGAGGGTCACTTCGTTATCCCCGTCTACGTCGCCGTTGATGAGCGAGACCGTAAGGTTGACTTCCCCTGACAGGTTCACCGACGACACCACCCGGCGTAGCCAGTGGTTCGCTTTCACTGCCACATCGTATGCGCCCTGCAGGTCCACCGGAAGTTCGATGACACCGTTTTCGTCCGGGGAGCGTTGGTAGGTGCGCAGCGGGGTCGTCTGACCCACCGGGCGAATCTGCACCTGCGCCGTGCGTGTGGAAGCGTCACCGGTGAAGTCTCCCAGGATCACGCGCGTGCGAAGGAGAGTGGTGTTTCGGCGCACAACAAGCGTCACCTGCGCGGGGGGCAGGTCGTTGCCGATCAGGTGGTAGCGTCTGGGGCTGTCTGTGGCTACCAGTGTATTGGGCTTTATCCAGAGCGGGTCGTCCTCGCTGGACAGACGCAGGGGGATTTGCGTGCCATCGGGTGCGTCTGCTGACACGCGCAAGTACACATGACCGACGAAGAATGCGCCTGTTTGCGAAGACCCTCCGGGCGCCATTACCACCCAGAGGGCACCCGAATCGCAGAAGGTATCGTGGGCGCCATCCAGTGGCTTCATCAGGTTCGCGCGCATGGGGGCGGTGTCGGGCGACACCGCTACCTTCACCGCGCTGTTCAATGCTCGGGAAGTTACATCGCTGTGCCAGAAGGCATTGTTCTCCGGCTGGAGCCTGTCTGGCGTCTGCACTGACAGATGTGGGTGCACAACCGACAGGTACGCGCTGAGCAGATACCAGCGAGTGACGGAACCGCCGCCGGCGAATTGGTAGCCAACCGTCACCCGAACAAGTTCGCCGGGAGCCACCTCCAGGGTAGTTACTGGTTCAGAGGGCGAGTGAGGGGTAGGAGTATCGTTGAACGCCTGCGCTCGCGACAGGTCGAGAAAAAGTCGAGGCTGAGCGAGCACCGCCGTGCACAAGCCAGCGATCATCAGGATCACGAACTGCGCCAAGAGAATGCGTCGTCGCATCGCCATCCTCCTATTCCCTGCGTGGGTCATACAGGTCTATGGTTCCATCTGGCGTCCACGTCTGCTCGAAACGGAGCCACTTCGCATGTCCGTCCACGAAGCCGTAGTTAGCACCACCCAGATGCCATGTCATTGCCAGCTCCTGCTCGGGAAGCAGGAACGTGCCGCAGTCGTTCGGATATCGCCATGCGCCCGCATGGAAGTGGTCGCCAAGCGTGTTGGTTGCCATCTCGGCAATGTAGATGGTTCGTGAGGGCGACCGGATGGAGCCCAGCGAGTTGAAGCCAGTGCAGTTGGTGGTCAGCTCGTCCACCTCTAGGCGAGGCAGCATCCAGAAATTCGTGCCGTAGCTGGTTTTGCGCGTGTTGCGAAAGCCGGGCAGCGGGCGCTCCCAGTTGACGCTGGGGTCGCTGGGACAGCGGTAGAGCAGTCGGGTGCGCGTGTAGGGTTGCAGGGAGTTCAGCCACACCCACGCCGCGTTGGTGCCGGTGTGTGAGTCCAGCGGAAAGCGCTCATCGTAGTCCTGCACATACATCGCCACCGCCAGTCCCATCTGCCGCATGTTGCTCAGGCAGACGGAGTGGCGTGCCTTCTCCCGCGCCTGCGCGAAGACCGGCAGAAGTATCGCAGCGAGAATCGCGATAATAGCGATGACAACGAGAAGTTCTATCAGCGTGAAAGCGCTGTCGCGCTTGTTCCCGAACATGCCTGTCACCTCCAGTTACGCAAGGGGGGACAGGCGCTCCCCCCTTGCCTGAGTATTTAGCGGCTGCGCCGTCGGCGAGCCAAGCCGAGCAACCCCACGCCTGCCGCCAGTGCCGTCAGAGTGGCTGGCTCAGGAACAGGCGTCAGCTGCAGGGTGTACACCACGGAGTCCTGCAGCGGCGTGCCGCCATAGGCTATTCCGTTGACCAGCTGGAACTGGAACAGCGACGGCGGTCTGAATCGCTCGGTTGCAAAGATGATGTGGCGATGCACCGCCTCCGGGTTGTCGGGGTCAAAGACCAGGGTGAGCTCTCCCGGCGTACCTCTGCCGAAGACGGGGTCTACTTCGCCTTCCACCACCCCAAACAGCCCGGGGGTGATGTACCACTGCTTAATCGTTACCTGCCGAAGCAGTGGTTCATGCTCATGGTCGGGCTCGCCCTCGTGATGTTTGAGGGCGAAGTCCAGTCCCACGTCCACCACGTAGAAGCCCAGCCCGGTCGGCTCCATGGATACCGTCAGCCAGAACGGCGGGTGGGTGATCTCTTCCGGACCCAGCAGGACAAGCTCATCGCCGATGTAACCCAGTAGCAGGTCGCCTTCGTGACCGTGCTCCTGCGCCCACGCGGTGATGGCGAATGCCATCAGCAGCGCAATCGCAAGGCTGTTCAGAAGTCGTTTCAACGCTACTTCCTCCTTTCTGGATAGAGTTTAGTCGCTGTCCTCCCCCACTCGGGCATAGGACACAAGCACTGCGTATAGATCGTGCAGGTTGACCGTGCTGTCGCCGTTGAGGTCAGCAGACGAAAGACCTCCGCCAAAGTGCTGTGCCACGTGTTGCAGGTCAATGGAATCGATGCGATCGTCCTCGTTGGTGTCTCCCAGATATGGGAAGGTCAAGTTCATCTGCTGTGCACCGCCGAGGTTTCGCGACACCCTCACCGAAAGGTGCTTCTCCAGTTTGGCACCGATATGTGCATTGCCTGAGCCGTTCAGCGCCACGAGGTAGGCATAGATAGCCCATGGGTTGATGGGCTGTTCAGCGGTGGACCGCGTCGTCCCGTTCTGGGATGCGCGAACGCGCAACCAGAGACCGTAGACCGCCCCGGTGTAAAGTGGCGATGGCAGAACCTGCCCGAAGAAGCGCGGAGGATTGCCTGCCACCATGTAGATGCGGTAGACGGTTGACATATCCATCAGGGGATTGCCCCGGTCGTCGCGTCCGTTGACCGCGCGCAGGTCAAACAGATACACGCCTGGCGCCGAGGCACTGAAGATGAAATGATGATGCGGAGTGCCGAGGTAGGGCAGGTCGAAGTAGTTGGGTGTGTTGCCACTGCTGAACACCGTGCCGATGCCCGACTTGGTACCTGTCAGCCCCGGCGAGATATATACCTGCACCACGCGACACCGCTGGAGCATGAAACCTGGTGCCCCGTCCGGCACGAAGAAATCCATGCCCACGTCCAGCAGATAGCGGTTCTGCGTCGGCATGACCATCGGCCGTACGGGGTGCACCTCGGGTTGCATCACTCTCAGGCTCCCGTTCTCATGACCGTACAGCAGGTCCAGATCGTGCTGGGCGAGAGCTGGGACATTTGTGAAAATCAGCACTGCCGACCAGATTGCTGCGAACAACGGAATGCGTCTCATTGTCCAACCTCCGTCTGCAAGCTCTGCCCGCCCGCGGAGGACGGGCAGAGCCATGTTCACGGTGCTAGCGTCGTATGCGTCGCCACAGCAGACCCGCGAGCCCAATGCCGAGAACCGCCATTGTGGAAGGCTCCGGTACGGGTTGCAGGTCGAAGTGGAACACGCCCGAATCGCGCAGTGGAGTGTACCCAGGCGACGTGTTCAGGTCGATCAGCCGGAAACTTGCCGAGTAGACACGCATCGGCGAACCGAAGGGCAGGGCGAATACCGGATGGAAGGCGAAGCTATCGCCCTGACCGATTTCGTACACCTGCCCAACCTGCTCCAGGATGCGCGTGCCATCTGGGAGGAGGATGAGCAGACCCGGCGTGATGTCCACCAGCTGCAGCCCTACTCGCGCCTGACCCAGTGTCCCCCTCCAGCGACCAGCCGAGCTGTTGTACAGGCGCTGAATGCGCTCATCGGATGAACCCGCCAGCACGCCGGTGGGCTGTATCAGCAGGTTGCTGTATTCCATCTCCATTGGGTCCAGCCCCGTGCGATAGTGCCCGGCAAAAACGCCCGAGGCTGGACGCATGTAGATATATTCCTGTCCGGTTGGACGCTGGTAGAGCTCCGGCAGGCGATTGTTGGTGTTCGTGTTCATCACGATTGGGCTGCTGGGGCTTCCGCTGTACGACCACACGCCAATCGGATGATAGTGTTCGGTGCCCGGCGTGTAGTGTGCCAGCAGTAAACTGAGCCTTCCGTAGTTTGGGTTGCTCAGTCCTGCGTAAGTGCCCCTTGGAAGGGTGTTCCAGCCGTCCACGCCGATGAAGTACACATCAAACGCTCGCGCGGTTGTCGCGAGTACCAGACCGGCGGCTATCGCCACCAGTACGGTCACGAACCGGAAAGCAGACATTTGTATCCTCCTTTGCCAAATTAGAAATGTTTCAGGAATGCTCCAGATCGGAAAGTTGACGTGATATCACGTCGAACGCCAGCACGTGCGCAGGCGCCCGATCACGGTCAGCGGGACTTTCTAATCAGGCAGAAGGAGGAGCGCGAGAAGGGGAAACGTTGTGGCGAGACAGGGTATGTGGAACCTCGGAGGCAGGACGATAGCCCTCATCCTCCAGAGGCGGGACGACCTCCACCGACGCCGTGCGGACTTCCGTGACCGTGTTGCCAAGCGAGCAAATGGCGCAGGGCGTGTCGTGGGCGACGAAGGAAGAGTAGACTGGCGTCTCGTGCTGAGGCGAAGACGATTCGTGGCAGTGCAGGTGCACGGACGGCACAAACACCTGCATAACAAGCCACAGCCATACAAACACGCTGTGGCGAGCCAGAAAGCCGACTGTAGAATCTCTTCGCTTCAACGCAAGTGCCTCATGGTTGCGTTTGTAGCAAGATTTTACCAGCGGTATTGCGAACTTGTCAAGGAGATTCGCGGGGGGAACACGTAACATTTTCGTAAAATTGCGCTGGGAGCAGCGCACAACGAGGGAACAACGTGCTGGCACAGTTATCTATCCAACGCATTTTCGGTCCCGAGCATTCCGGTGGGCGTTACAAGCACGCTCCATCCATCACCCAGCTGGCAAACGGCGACCTGTATCTGGTCTTCTATGCGGGTGCCGATGAGTACTCGGAGGATACCGCCATCTACGGCACGCGCCTTCCGAAGGGCAGGAGGTCATGGACGCGACCATCAGCAATAGCCAACGCGCCGTACCAGCCGGAGGGAAATCCGGTGGTCTGGCAGGCGCCCGACGGCAGGGTGTGGCTCTTCTACGTGTTGCGGCTGGGTGCCACCTGGTCCACCTCGATTATCGTCGCCAAACTCTCCAGCGATGGAGCGCGTACGTGGTCGGACACGACGGTGGTCAGTCCGGTGCCGGGCATGATGGTGCGCAATCACCCGCTTGCGCTCAGTGGAGGAGATATCCTGCTTCCGGCATACTACGAGGTAGGGGATGACCCCGATTCCGTATTACCAGAGACATGCTCTACCTTCTTCCTCTTCGACGCGACGAAGCGTACCTGGACGGAGACCAACCGGGTGCGCTCCCGACTGGGCAACCTTCAGCCGGCGGTGGTGCCAATCACCTCTCAGCATCTGGTGTGCTTTTGCCGGGCAGGGGGCAGTTATGAGGACGTGAAAGACCGGCGCATCGTGCGGGCGGAGTCGCGTGACGGAGGACGCACGTGGAGCGCAGGGACCGATACCGAGTTCAAGAACCCCAACTCGGCGGTGGAGTGCATCCGCCTGAAAAACGGGCATATCTTGCTCATCTACAACGATTCGACCGCCGAGCGCACTCCGCTGACCGCTGCCATCTCTACCGACGGCGCCCGGACGTTCCCACATCGTCGCAATCTGCTGGAGGGGAACGATGCCTTTGCGTATCCCAGCGCCGTGCAGACCGAGGACGGCAAGATACATCTGGTGCTGAGCGCCCAGGGTCGCACGGTCATTCTGCACGTAGTGTTCGAGGAGAAAGACATCGTTGGGCGCTAGACCTGCACCTGCGCGTAGCGCAGTTCGCGGGTGTCGTCCGCTGTCCCGAGAAGGTGCATCGTGCGCGACGGGGCACTGCCTCCACGCTCGGTAGCGGTGAAGAACACACGGAACGGGCGCTGGAGGGGGATACGCTGAGGCGCTCCTTTGCGCGGCAGAACCGGCACTAGCGCGGTGAGCCACTCGCCCTGAGCGGAGGTTGCGCTGAACACCACGAACAGCCTGCGTCCGTCGGTGGAGTGGAAGCGTGCGTACTGAGGGATGTCGCCGTCCAATCCCTCGCCGCCCAGCATCAGCGTTTGCTTCGCGGTGACGTGCCCCTCGCGGATGGTGCAATGCTCCAGCGAGGTGCGCAGGGGCAGGTTCGGGAAGTATCTGTCGCGCAGGAGGGGCGTGGTCTGCTGGCGCAGATAGAGAACGTGGGCGCCTCCTGAGGCATCCAGCCAAAGGTCGAGATTGGTGATGTGCCCGCCAGTCGCATCGACGGTGTCTATCTCTACCGGTGGGCGGAAAGGCTCTGTCAGCGCGTCGGTAGTCCAGGTGAAAAAGAGTCTTCGGAAGACGTAGTCCCACTCGTGCTGAGTGCGTTCGCGTTTGTATCGGCGCCACTCCTCCACAGGCTCCACAATGTCGCCGATGGCAAGCACAAAGGCTTTGCGGTCTCGCAACAGCACCTGCGGATAGCAGGCGCGGATGGGGAAGGAGATGACGCCGGGCGCATCCCATCGCCCGTCGCTTTTCATCAGGGCGTAGTGGTACTCGCTGGTCTGCGCGTCGATGTGCAGGAGCAGGATTTCTCCGCGTTGCCCGTCCGCTGCGATGCCACGGTACGAGTGGTCGGTGAACCTGGCGGCAGGCGGGAAGGGTGGGAGGTGCGTTACCGGTGCCAAGAAGGTGCGTTGTGAGAACTCCAGCAGGCGCGGCTCGCATCTCTCGTATCGTGTGCCTGCGGGCGTTGTAGAGGTGTTCAACGACAGGAAAACGCGATGACGTGGAAGTACCACCAGCGGACAGGGTTCGCGCTCGCGAAAGTCCGGTGGCTCCCATGCCATCTGCCATCCGCCAGCAGGAGTACGCCGAAAGAGCCGGGGGCGCGTATTGCACAGCGGAGGCACATCCCTCCCCGTTTCCATGATGCTGACGAAGACCTCGTCCTGAGTGCGCGCAATGAGTGGTGCACCAAAGCACCACAGGGGACCGGAGCCGTTGTTGGGCGGCTCACAGTCTGCAATGGTCTCTTCCGTCAGCACTCGCATCGCCGTGTCCTCCATGCTCCGCACACTGGTAATAGCTTCGGGTACAGGTGGGCGTTTTCCCGTTTCGGAAGGCAAAAACCGGTAGTTTTGTCACCACTTTGGTACGCATTTTGCAACTTACAGGGGTGCTAGCGAAAAAAGAGGTGCTGTAAGAGACAGCGCCCTGCGAAGCGAAAAACTTTCATGCTAAGGAGTGAGTGTCATGAGAACGCGAAAAGGCTTTACGCTGGTGGAACTGCTCGTGGTAATCGCTGTGGTGGCGATCCTGTCGTCCATCCTGATGCCAGTATTCGGGCGTGCCCGCGCCGCCGCCCGCAGCACGGCTTGTGTGAGCAACCTGCGCCAGATCGGTCAGGCATTTGCCATGTATGCGCAGGACTGGGAGGGCAGCCTTCCCTCTGCCATGCCCTACGCGGTGGTGGCGCCTGAGGGACGCGCGTGGATGCCCGCGCTGATGCCCTACGTGAAGGACGCAAGGATATGGATATGCCCGGAGAACACGATGCCGGTACCCAGCTATGCCTATAATACGTTCCTCGGTTTTCCGAGGATAATGGGCATGGGTTACGGAAACAGCGGTTTGACGATGGATACGATCTCGGTGCCCGCGAACACCTTTCTGGCGTTTGACACGCCGAACAATCGCGCTGATGCCAACAACCTGAACGGCGGTATGGGCAGTTACATGATATACGTGATGCCCGGGCAGCTGGCGGAGCGCCATCCCAACTGGGAGTCGGCGTACCGTGAGCGAGCGCCGTGGCAGAAGCCTCGTCATCAAGATGGCAACAACGTGGTGTTTGCAGACGGTCATGTGAAGTGGGTGCGACTGGCAGTGCAAAGCCCGTGGCGCATCAGCCAGTTTAACCCTCTGCAGGCGCCATGACAACCGGCTTACCGTCCTGCACCATCCTCCTCCTCTCCTCCCGCGAGGCGCCGGCTAACACCGGCGCCTTGTTACTGTAGCGGTGTCTGTACCACCTGTCCGATGGTCTTGTCGACGGGCAGCCCGGCGAAGCGCGACTGGGCGTGCAGGGTGACGACCGAACCTTTCGGCACGGCAGGAAACCGGAAGAGAACGCCTTCATCGTCTACGGCGGTCGCGTCGGTGTTTTTGCCCGGCTTTGCTCGCAGAACGAAGATGCCCACATTGCCGTTTGGATACAGCACATGCGCCGAGCAAGTGTAGGTGAAGCCTGAGCGCGGCTTGCTGCGGGTGGTCAACCGCACATGGAGCCTGCCGTTGTCGCAGCGCAGTTCGCCGCTGCTGAAGTCGCCCGGTGCCTGCAGCTCGCGCAGCAGGTCCTCCTCGTCGGGTTCTTCCCAGAACAGGCTCTCTTTCGGGCGCAGTGCCATCATCACCGGCTGTTCGGTAAACAGCTCGTTGGTGCGCACGAAGCTCTGAAGGAACCGCGCCATCATGCGCGTCTGTGAGGCGTGTGCCTTGATCGCCTCGTGCTTCAGCATCTGCTCAATCACGGTCAACTGGCGTTTCTTCCAGTGCAAGCCGATGTGGAAATAGGCGGTGGGTGGTGTCAGCGGCTGATCGGTGTGCAGTCCCATCGGCTGGGGCCAGTCGCCGCAGTGTACGAGATAGTATCGCAGAACCACATGCTGAGCAAAGCCAATGCCCTGCAGGCGCAGTCGTGCCAGCGCAGTCTGCACGAACAGGGCGGTGGCGGAATGGTCGGGATGGTCATCGGCAGGATGGGTGACGTATACATGGGTGGGCACCGTGCGTCGCAGGACAGTCTCGACATCGCGCAGCACGTTCTGCCCGGCGTATGAGACGCCCGGCTGGAGAGTGTCGCGGTAGGGGTTCATATCCGTCTCGGTGTAGTAGGAGCGCAGCGGGTTCGCCGGCGTCCAGTTCGTCTTCCACAGCGCGTACAGACCCCGGTCCGGATAGCCGAGGAACGTCACGCGCCAGTCTTCCAGTCCCAGCAGCCGCATGGCGCGGCGCGCTTCCCTCTGGCGCAGCTCTCCGAACTGGATGTGTTGCTGAGGGGTGGGCTTGGACTGACGAAACTGCCGCTCGACCGCCAGCCGGAAACCGTCCCCGTTTGTCATGAACACGACCCATACCTGCGCCCCCGACCGACGCGCTTGCTGAATAATACCCGCGCAACCCAGCGATTCGTCGTCGGGGTGAGGAGCGAAGATGAGCACCCGGTCTCCAGCATGGTGAGGCGCCATATCTGCAATAGCGTGGATGGCGGAGTCGGGCAGAGCTTTGGACTGGCGGTAGAAGCTGGCGCCCCTATCGGCGAAGTACAGCCCGCCAATCATCCACAGAAGCCAGAACACCCATTTCACTTTACCGTGTCTCACGTGCGAACCAATCCCCCACATCAAACAAATCAGCGAAGGATGGCGGAGAGGGTGGGATTCGAACCCACGAGGCTCATCGCCTGCCGGTTTTCAAGACCGGTGCCTTCAACCACTCGGCCACCTCTCCGCAGACGGTGTGCCTGAAGAATGCGGTGACGGATATGGCATGATTTAGATTAACATATGCGGCGGCTGTTCGTCAACTCGCTGAAGGCTGCAGAGGCGCCCGAGAGCGCCTCTGCTTGTGCTGGGTGGAATGGAAGGCGTGCAGATGTTACGTCTCGTGCTCCTCGTAGCGCTGTTTCAACGAGGC
>OGCI01001183.1_pt1 | contig 23319 bp, 17 predicted proteins | sample 1570021 | NCBI WGS metagenome assembly OGCI01 (sample SAMN06264664, study PRJEB24512) | hot springs metagenome | isolation source: Hot spring water | place: South Africa: Tshipise | collected 2015-06-21 | reverse complement strand
TTTCGGGGCTTCTCCATGGCTGGCGCTGGAAGCGGCACGTGCCGGATTCCGGGTGTTGTTTTGCACCCGAAACCCCATCATTGCCTCCATGGTGGAGGTGCTGTCGCAGGCACCCGAAGAGGGAGAATGGAAAGCCGCTCTGGCGTCTCTGGGAGCGGCACGCACCGCCGATGAACGTCTGGAACGGCATCTCCTCAGGCTTTACCGCACTCTGTGTCCTTCCTGCGGCGCAGAGATTCCCGCACGCGGATATGTCTGGAGCCGCGGCGCCAGTCAACCTGCCATGCGCATCCTTTCCTGTCCCCATTGCGGCATGGAGGGGGAGTTTCCCCTTGAAGCCCACGACCTGCAAGCCCTGCGCCTGCCGGGGAGCGATGCGCTGGCGCGCGCCCGCGCCATTGCCCGGGTGGCAGAACCCCATGACACTCATTATGAGGCTGTCCACGCCGCGCTGGAGATGTTCCTGCCGCGCCCCCTGTACGCCCTGACCACCCTGATCAACAAAACCGAAGGGCTGACCATCAGCGAATCACGGCGCCGGCTCCTGTACGCCCTGCTTATCAGCGCCTGCGATGCCGCCAGCGCGCTCTGGCATCATCCCGGCGGACTGGCGCGCCCGCGTCAGTTGAGCATGCCCGCCCAGTTCCGGGAGCACAACCTGTGGCAGGTGATGGAAGAAGCCATCTCCACATGGATGCAGGCGCAAACACCGGTAGCCTTTGCCCGCTACCCGCATCTCCCGCCAGAAAACGGGGGTATTTGCCTGTACACAGATTCGATCCGCACCCTGCTGCCTTTGCCCGGGTCTCTGACTCCCCGCACCGTACTCACCGTCTTTCCCCGCCCCAACCAGGCTTTCTGGACGCTCTCAGCCCTGTGGTCGGGGTGGTTGTGGGGACGTGAAGCGGCTCAATCGCTCCATGCGGCACTGGCGCGAAAACGCTTCGACTGGAACTGGCACACCTCAGCGCTTTATCACGTGCTTTCTCCTCTCTGCCGTTCCCTTCCTGAAGAGACGCCGGTAGCCGGATTGCTCACCGAAACCGTGCCCGGTTTCCTGGCAGCGGTGATCTCTGCCATGTCTGCCAGCGGGTTTATGCTTCAGGGATGGGCGCTGCAGGACGAAAGCGAAGCGGGACACATGCTGTGGAAACGGGGACAGCCCCTTTCCGAACGCTCGCTGTTCAAGCCAGAAACCCTGTTTGTCGAAGGAATAGAAGCCTGCATGGCGGCACGCGCCGAGCCGATTTCGTACCTGATGGCATACACCGCCGGAATTGCCCGCGCCACTCAGTCCGGGGTCCTTTTCCCCGAAGGAAAGCCGCCGCCCTCAGACGCCATCACAGCGCTGCAGAATCAATTCAGCAAGGCAATTTCTCAACCCCACACCTTTAAACGCTACGCCGGATCGGCACAGGACGAAGAACGCAGTCTGTGGTATCTGGCAACACCACCAGAAGACCTGCCCCTGCCCCTCGCCGACCGGGTGGAGCAAACCATTGTCCGCACCCTGTTGCAGCATCCGGGCATTTCCCGATTTGACCTGGAAAACCTGCTGTTTCAGGAATTTCCCGGTGAGCAAACCCCCTCTTCAGAGTGGATTGGCGCCGTTCTGGAATCCTACGGGGAGGAAATAGCCGATGCGCGCGGTCACTGGCAACTTTCTCCGGCAGAACAACCCCGCAACCGCCGCGCCGACCTGAACGAAATTTTCCACATGCTGACCGAACTGGGTACGCGCCTGGGATTCCGTGTGAGTGGGGATAATCCGCTGATATGGACACCCCGCGAGTACGGGGCGGTGTATCTGTTCTACCTGCTGGCTTCCTCGATGGTAAGCCGGTATGCCCTTGCCACGCCTGCCGCGCCTGCCCGTCAATCTGTGATGGTCTTCCCCGGCAGCCGCGCCCGCCTGCTACGCCTGAAGTTAAAGCGCGACCCGCGTCTGGCAGAAGCCATGCGGGGCTGGCATTTGCTCAAGTTTCGGCATGTGCGCAATCTGTACGAACGATCCGGTCTCACCCTGCAGGAATGGGAAAACCTGCTGGATGCCGATCCGCCTTTCTTTGAACAAGCCGAGCAAATCCGCCTGCTTTAGGCGGTGGTCTCCCTGCGCATCCAGTTGAACAGGAGAATGAAAACCTGTATGCCGTTGAAGGTGCGTTCCTGATTGCCTGAAAGGCGCACACGGGAACGGAACTTCACCCCCGACCAGAAACTGTACTCTTCCTGCAAGTCCAGCCCACGCACGGCAGTCAGCGGGTGGCGCTGGCGAGACATCCCCTCGGAAAAAATCAGGGTGTACCCCTCCAGGCGAACGGGTTGCGTCATCGAGGCAGGACGCCACATCGCCGCAGGGAAACGTTTGAGCAGATCGCGCAACAGCACATCCAGCCCGCGCATCTGGGTTGGGAAGGTCAGGCGGTGTTTTCGCCCTTTACCCACCAGGCGAATCTCCAGATCGTTAAACTGAATTTCTTCCACCTCATCCCATGACATGGAATTTTCTTTACCGATCCAGCGGCGCAGGCGCAAGCCATCGGGCAACACATCCACCCAGATCAAATCGGCATACAGACTGAGCAAGACCAGACCATCCATCACCACGGCAACAATGGTCCAGAAAACCGTCTGGCTGGCAAATCCCAGCAGGGATGCCAGCACCAGAAAGACGCGAATCAGGTTAATCTCGAGCGAAAATGCGGGCTTGAGGGTGTTCATCCTTCTAAAGTCACCTGCCTTCCATCCTCAGTGGTAAACACAGCACTGCGCAATTCCCGGATGAGCGTATCCAGATCGCGGAGGATGGTATCATAATCCAGCGAGCCTCGCTGATACTGCTGACGGATAAATTCTACCCGGTTCTTTGCCTGCCTCAACATGGCCTGGATATCTTGAGAGGTGGAATTCCCCATACCAAAGCGCGCTTCAAGACCCTCCCACCGACGGGTCAGATCTTCAACCTCGCGCTCCCGTTGAATGACTTCCTGTTCTTCACGATCAGCCTCTCGAAGGGCTTGCTCCAGTTGTTGCTCCAGCCGGTCCAGTTCCCGCGTAATATCTCCCAGCAGTTTTACCGCTTCTGTGGGAGAACAGGTGCGCTCGCGCAGAGCCTGATGGCGGTTCAACAGGTTGTGATATTGAGAAACCAGTTCTGCAAACGACTGACGGTGGGGAGGCCAGGTACGCCTGCCCGATGCCCGCCTGCCGGCCTGCTGGAGCAGTTCCTGCACGGCTTTAAGCCCCTGCTGGACTTCCTGATGGGAGGAAAGCACATCTCTGGATAAGTTTTCCAGCGCCTGCGCCGATGCCGTTACCGCCTGCCACTCATTACTGCGGCGTTTTAGTTCCCCTGCCAGTTCGCTGAACCCCATCCCGGCGGGGTTGAACGAAGGGGGAGCGCTCAGACGCCCCGCCAGCGTACGCGCATCCTGCACGGCGCGGTCCTGAATTTTTGCCACCTCATCCAGTTGAGCGAGCATCTTCTCCAGACGTCCTGCCTGCGTGGTGACCTCCTGATTCAGTTTTTCCAGCCAGAGGATCAGAGATCGGTTGAATTCATCCAACAAGACCTGCGCCTGAGAAACCTTCTTCTCTACCGCGCCATGTGAGGGCTGGTTCAATTCCACCTGCTTGAGTGGAATCTCGGTACTGAGGCGTTTCAATTCTGAGGATGCCAGATCGCGCAGGAAAGGCTGATCGTTCAGGAGCAGGATGAGATGGTCAATGGTTTTGAGCGCACGGTTCAGGTCTTCCTGAGCGCTATTCTGTTTCTCGCGGAGTTCATCGAGCCGGGCTTTGGCTTGCTGGAATCGGGGACGCAACTTCTCATGGAGAGATTTCAACGTCTGGGCTTCCTGCAAACGGGTTTTTAAAATCGTCTCCGGAAGAGGCGCAGAAACATCAGCAGGTACCACCTGTGCCTGCAGGCGGCTGATTTCCTTATACTCTCCATCCAGTTCGTTAAAGCGTTCCTCTTTCCGCCAGTTGACCGGATCGAAGGTGCGGATTGCCTCGATGATGGGCTGAACCGAGGCAAGATAGGTTCTTCCCTCTGCCAGATGGGGGTGCTGAAGCAGTTTAATCAATTCAGTGTGCGTGCTGACGCTGTCCTGAATCCCTTCCAGCAGGCGGGCAGTTTCCTCGCGGAGTTTTGCTCCCTTCACTAGCGCCTGATCAATCTCGTCGGGTGTGCGGCGGCGCTCCCGATTGCCCAGCGTTTCCATTTGTTCGGAGTGTTTTTCCCACAGAGGGCGACTTGCCTGCCACTGGATGGGGTACACCTTCCGCTGTTCGCTCTTTTCCATGAGTTCCTGAGCCTGCTGATGCAGAGTCTCAATCTCCAGCAGTACCCGATCCAGTTCGGTAAGGGCTCTGGTAGCGCGATCGTACCGCTCTGCCGCCTGGATAATTTTCTGATCCAGTTGTTCGGCATCGCGGGCAATGGCACTCAGATCATCAACCTGCGGTTGCGACAGGCGTTGATTCAGATCCTTTGCCTGCTGCCGAACCTGATCCAGGACTTCAATAAATTCGTTGATGATCAGACTGGGAGGAGGAGTCTCCAGGACAGTGCGGAAATGCCTGGCGCGGTTGCGTAAATTCTCGTACGCATCCAGCGCGCGCTGATAGTCCTGCCACCATGCCCGCACTCGCGGGAGCCATTCGTCCAGCACGGGCTCAATGTGCTCCAAACGCGCGTACGCCATGGTGACTGCCTCGCGGATTTCCACACGATCCTCGGGAGGAGCAGGGGCAAGCAATTCTGCGGGCAATTGCTGGCGTAGATTGAGCAGTTGCTCAAGAGCATCCTCGGCTCGAAGGACGTTCTCCCCCTGAACGCCTGCTTCTTTTAACTTGCCGAGTAAACTCTGGAATTCATCCATCTTGCTTGCCGCCTGAAAGACCCGCTTATGAATTTGTTCGGGCAACCGGCGCAAGCGATCCACCAGACGTTCGCAATCTTTCAGAGAGGTTTCCAGGTTGTTTTGGGCGCCGCGCAACTGCTTTGCCAGGACATGGTTTTCCTGAGCCTCTGGAAAGGCGCGGAGCAGTTGCTGAAAGGGCGTACCGGGAATGGTGTTCAGACGGTCGTAGAGGGTGTTGAGGATGTTCTCCACATCCCGCCTTTGCAGGTCCGCTTTCTGCATGCGTTCCATCAATTCCTGTACGGTGCCAATATACGGCTGGCGTTGAATGGGGGTGTATTCCTGAATCGCCAGCACAACACCCCGTACCCGCTCATTCACTTCGTTAAGGTACGTTTCTATGATCGAAACCGTCTCATCTACCTCACGCGTCCATTTCAGATAGAGAAACAACACGGTTCCGAGCGCTGCCAGCAGGAACAACGCCAGACCAATCAAAATGGAAACCAAAAGGGCCACATCCATAAGTTTTCCCTGATATGTTTATTATGATACTCGATTTAATAAAACTGGTATAAGCCTTTACCATCAGAGTTTTGGGCTCCGCAGCGCCGGAACCGGAAAAAGGAAGTGTTTTTATCCTGCCCGGTAAAGGGTTTCCGGGCGATTATGCCTTTCGTCTTAAAAACATTTCCCGCCTGTCACACCATTCTGGCAACAGAGTTGACTTTTTATTTCTCCCTTTATATACTTAAGACAGTTGTCCAAAGGCTTTCGACAAATGACAACCACTCCCTTCAGCCTTTTTTCCATTTTTTTCAAAGGAGGAGGTTTATTGAGTTTTTCACATAAATCCTGGTCGTTCTATGAGATTTTCCCCGTACAAATTTATTTTCCCTGAAATTTGATTTTGAGGAGGAGAAACATGTCAAAAAAATGGATCATTAAAACCCTGTGGATGCTGGTGGTTTTCTCGCTGCTCTTGACGGCTTGCGGAACACCGGCAACGCCCACCGCAACCCAGCCACCTGCAGAACCACCCCAGCCCACCGAAGCGCAACCCCAGGCTGAAGCCCCGACCAGCACCCCGGAATATCAGTGGGGGGAATGGCGCAATACCGATCCCTATCGCCCTTATGATGAGCGCATTACTGTTTCGGTGGTGAAGGGCGGACAGGAAAGCGCTGGCACCTTACCCGCTGGAGAGACCATTGAAAACAACCGGGCACTGAAATACATTGAAGACACCCTGAACATTGACGTCGTGTTCAAGTGGGTGGTGACCAGCGATGCCTATCTGGATAAACTCAATCTGGCAATTGCCAGCCAGGACATTCCCGATGTGATGATCGTGGATGCTGTGCAGTTACAACAATTGACCGAAGCCGATGCCATTGAAGATCTCACCCCCTACATTGAAAAATACGCTAACAAAGACATTCTGGAGAACTACGCACAGACCAAAGGCGTAGCTCTGCAAGCCGCCACGATTAATGGCAAAATCATGGGCATTCCCAATGTCCAGCCACAGGCAGACGCCCCCATCATGGCATTCGTGCGCAAGGACTGGCTGGATAAACTGGGACTGCAACCGCCCAAAACCGTAGAGGACATTGAAAAAATTGCCCGCGCCTTCATTGAGCAGGACCCGGACGGTAACGGCGTCGCCGATACGTACGGCTTGACCGGCACGATGAACCCCATCAACGTGCCCAGCAACCTGCACGGCTTCGATGCCTTCTTCAATGCTTACGGTGCTTTCCCGGAACTTTTCTACCGCAATAGTGAAGGCAAGATTATCTACGGATCCGTTCAGCCAGAGGTCAAAGAAGCGCTGGCGCTCATCGCCCGGTGGTACAAAGAGGGCATTATTGATCCCGAATTTGCCACCAAAGACGGTGGAAAGTCCAATGAAATCGTCGTCAGCGGAAAAGCCGGCATCATGATGGGACCCTGGTGGATCCCCTGGTGGCCCCTGGTAGACTCGGTCACCAACGACCCCAACGCCGACTGGCAGCCTTACCTGATTCAGGACAAGAACGGTCAGTACACCTTCTCGATGGGCGATTACACCTACAGTTTCGTTGTGGTGCGCAAAGGCTACCCCCACCCTGAAGTTGCCCTCAAGATTTTAAATGTCCAGAACGACCTGAGTTATGGATTGAACAATGCTCCGCAGTACTACCCCAACTTCAACGAAATCTGGGGGCTGTTGTTCCCCATTCCCTTCCTCATCGAACAACCTTACGTAGTGGAACGCATGGGGCGGGAGTATAAAGCCGCACTGGATGGGACGCTCGATCCCAGCACCTTTGGCGATGCCATGAAACTCGAATTCGAACAAATCAAAGCCGACGTAGCGGCACCGCGCAGTAATCCATCCAACTGGGCAACCCGCATGGCGCGCCTGGATGCCGCTTTACTGCTGGCGCAGGGATACAACGAGGTGCGCACCGACCCGGTAGCCGCGCGCGTACTGGCGAACGATCCCAACTGGCCCTCGCTGAAGAAGATGGAAGAGGAAACCTTCCTTCAAATCATGACTGGCGCTCGTCCGCTGGATGACTTCGACAAGTTCGTAGAGGACTGGTATAAGAGCGGCGGGCAGGCATTACTGGATAAAATGAATCAGTAAGCCTCAAACCACAATCTGCGCACATGGATTGGTGAAGAGTGGAGCCGTTCAACAAATAAAACCTGTGGAGAAGCGCTCCACTCTTCCTTTCTAAAAAATTCCACTATGATTAATGAAATCGGCTTCTCTTTAACGTCCTGCTCTTAAGGCAAAGATATGCAGAAATATTCGGACCGTCTCAGTTACTACGTGATGATTCTGCCGGGTCTGGTCTTGTTGATCGCCTTTACCTTTGTGCCCCTGTTTTATTCGGTCATTGCCTTCCAAAAATTCAATCCGGCGCTGGGTATCCAGAATTCCCCATGGGTGGGTTTGGAGAATTTTCTCTACATCTTCCGCGTCCGCGATGCGCAGCAGGTGTTTTTCAACACTGTCTTCATCGCGGTGATGAAAATCATCCTGCTGGAACTGGCAGCGATAACCTTTGCCCTGCTCTTAAATGATTTACGTTTCCTGCGCGTCAAACGGGCTGTACAAACCATGGTTTACCTGCCGCACTTTCTCTCATGGGTGATTCTGGCAGGAATTTTGCGCACCATTCTGGCACGCAATGGACTGCTGAACGACTTCTTGGGTCTCTTCGGCATTGGACCCGTCTATTTTCTGGGCAGACCAGATGTCTTCCCGTGGGTGATCATCCTTTCCGATGTCTGGAAGGAATTTGGTTTTGAAGCCATCCTGTACCTCGCAGCGCTGACCGCCATTGACCCCACCCTTTATGAGGTCGCCGAACTGGACGGTGCCAACCGCTTTCAAAAGATGTGGTACATCTCCGTTCCCGGCATCCTGCCCACCATTGTGCTGGTCGCCAGCCTCAGCCTTGGCAACATCCTTAACGCTGGTTTTGATCAGATTTTCAATCTGTACAGTCCGATTGTGTACTCTACCGGCGATATCCTGGACACCTACGTCTATCGAGTAGGGCTGATTCAGGGACAGTACAGTATCGGCACAGCCGTGGGGTTATTGAAAACGGTTGTCTCGCTCATTTTAATTGGCATTTCTTACTGGATTGCGGGCAAGTTCGCCAACTACCGCATCTTTTAGCAAGGGGAACGCTTATGATTACCTCAAAAAGATTACAGGACCGCCTCATTGACGGATTAATCGCCCTCTTCCTGCTGACACTGGGCATTTCCACATTGCTTCCTCTTATCAACACCCTGGCTATTTCACTCAGTGAGCGCGCCGCTGTCAGTGCAGGGATGGTCAAACTGACCCCGGTAGGATTCAACTTAACGGCTTACGAGTACATTCTTCAAGATATGAAATTCTGGCGTGCTTTTGGAATTTCCGTTTTGCGCGTGGTGCTGGGCGGCTTACTGAACTTTACGCTGGCAGTGCTGACGGCGTTCCCCCTCTCCCGAAGTGAAAAAGCCTTCCCTGGACGCAATATCTTCATCTGGATGTTTGTGTTTGGCATGATCTTGAATGTGGGCATCGTGCCGTGGTATCTGACCATTGCCCAGTACAAACTCATTGATACCATCTGGGCGCTGGTTTTACCAGGGGCTGTCCCCATCTGGAATGTCATCATTTTGATGAACTTCTTTCGCAATATTCCCAAAGAACTGGATGAAGCCGCCCGAATTGATGGCGCCAGTCCGTGGCAACTGCTCTGGCATATTTACCTGCCAACTTCTCTTCCGGCGCTGGCAACCATTACCCTGTTCTCCATCGTCGGGCACTGGAACTCTTTCTTCGATGGGTTGATTTTAATGAACAACCCGGACAATTATCCGCTTCAGACCTACATTCAGCAACTGGTGATCGCCGACCGTCCCATTCTTCACGGCGGTCAGGCGCAGTTGATGGTAAAACTATCCAATGCCACCCTCAATGCGGCAAAATTATTCGTGGCAATGATCCCGATTCTGATCATCTACCCCTTCCTGCAACGGTACTTTGTGAAGGGGATCATGCTGGGGGCAGTCAAGGAATAAACCTCGCTGCCCCCGCAGGGGAATTTTTTACCCAAAGTGGAGAATATAGCGCGAGATTCCGTGGATGAACAGGCGCGCTGAAGCGCCTGCCTCGCGGTCGGTATCGCCGTTTTCTAAACCGATCACCTGCGGATACCAGCCTTTCTCGTCCAGAATTTTAACCGGGGGCGTCCAGCGGTGCGGCTGGCTCAGGTCCGGGGTAAAACTGATGTAAATGCCATCCTGTGCCCAACGGGGGTCAATGGCTCGATTCATCAGAATGACGTACTGTTGAAGAACACGATTCCAGTGGACGGAAGGTCCCCAGAAGGTATCGGGGTTGGCGCTGTACCAGTCGGCATGCACTGGAATCACCGGCGTGACCTTTCCAAGCAGTCCAGGCTGGCTCCAGTCTCCCTCATACCACTTATACACGCGCCCCACAGGGCAGGTCCGGTCCTCAAAGCGCATCCGGGCAATGGAAATGCCCTGCTGAGTCACATCGCGGTAATACGTTCCGAAAAGAAAGTAAAAGTACCCCTGCTGGCGGTCCAGGATAACGCTGAAATCGCCGTTTCCACCGGCAAACCAGTAATTGTGATTCTCCAGATTGAGTGTCTCCGGTCCTCCATTAAGAACAATGCCCAAATCATCCCAGGTTTTCCCATTATCATGGGAAACCACCGCCCCAATCATCGGCGCGGTGAGGGGGAACTGCCGTCCTTTTTGATACTCCTCTCCGATTAAATGAGCCGGTTCATTGTGATACCAGCCGTACAGAGTGCCATCCCCATCCGGGAAGACCGACTCAATCCAGCGCCCTCCATCTCGAAACGCCGTGTACGTAATTTCACCAATGCGCTCCAGATGATACAGGTCCCTGCCGGCAGAGAGCACCGGATGCCCGGTTGAGGTCAACACATGCAGTCGATTGTCCTTCCACCAGCAAGGGCTGTTGCAATCCGCGGCGCTGGGGAAACGCAACTCTTCCGCTTCTTCAATCCCGATGCTGATGCCGTTCACGTGAATTTGTTGAATATGAGACATCCTTCCTCCTTTAACTGTCTTTTTTATTTGTTGAAACGATTTTGAGCAGGAGAGATTCCTCCTCCTGCAGGAAATCCACTTCCAGACCTTCTTCCATCAGACTGCGTCCTGTCCGATACCACTCTACCTCCCCTTCCAGTCCAAAGACGCGGTAGCGGCGACTCGCCTGCAAGTCCGCCAGCCGAATTACCCGCCGGGGTTCACCGCCGGGCAGGCGGAAAACGAACAGCAGATGTTCGCTCTCATCCGGCAGGGAATACTGGAAGGCCGCCCAGCGATCTCCCATACCGCTACGTAGCGGTTGCGTCGTTAACCGGTGCAGGTCTCCGTCACGGATGAAACGGCGCACCTCGTTTTGATATAAACGGTTGTGCTGAGCCACACGCTCTGCCAGCCATGCGGGTAACTCAGAGAGTTTCTGGGAAAGCCCGTACCAACCCAGCATGGAAATACGGGTGTAGTAATCCCACTTTGCGCGGGTCAAAGCCGGGTCCAGAGGGTCAAAACGCTGTTGAGGGGGAGGGTCTATATTGCGCCAGTGACTGTATGTCCAGTGCAAAAGCACACTGGGGGCAAGCATGGTACTGGCGCCCCAGAAAATTTGCAAATCGTGCACCGCCCAGTCCGGGTCAGAAAGAAAAGTCATGTGAGTCTGGCGCAACATGCCCAGATCAATGCGTAGTCCGCCTGAAGAGCAATTTTCCAGCACCACATCGGGGAACTCCTGACGAAGGCGGGTAAGCATCTGATAGTAGCCGCGATAGTGCTCATACAGCCCGTCCCCTTCCTGGTGCCCGTGGTCGGTGCGGTTACATCCCGCTCCGGGATCGAGGTTGAAATCCAGTTTGATCCAGTCGCATCCCCATTCCCGAATCAGGCGGGACAGGGTTTGAAACGCCCACTCCTGCGCCGCGGGATTCCCCATACACACATAACCCAGGGGAACGCCGTCCCGTCGGGCAGGCAGGTCCGGACGGTCACGGGAAAGGCTGGCTTTCTCGCCAAGTGCTTCAATTTCGCACCAGATTCCAAACTTCATTCCCAGCGCATGAACCGCATCAGAAAGGAAACGAATGCCGTGCGGGAAACGCCGGGTGTTGACCCGGTGCCAGTCGCCGCGATAGTCGTACCAGAATGTGCCCGCATCCCCAGGTCCAAACCATCCGGCATCCAGCGTACATACCTCAAAGCCCAGTTCGGCGGCTTTGCGGGCATTGGCTAAAAACACCTCTTCGTTAATTTCCACATCCTCGTAGGGCCACCAGTGATTCCATTCAACCGGTAACTGGAGAGACAGCGCATTGCGCGGATACCAGAAACGCCTGCCCACCCGGCTCAAATGCCGGGAAATTTCGTTTAGATCCTGTCCCATGACCAGCACCAGCGGGACACCATGGACGGCTTCACCGGGCTTTAATCGTTTGGAAAAGAGCCAGTCGTGCAAACCGCCGCTGAAGCGGAGCGCTCCGCCCTGCAAGGGCTCAAAGCGCATCACCCAGTTCCCCGACCAGGCAACTGCTGCTGAAAGCACCTCACCTTGCGGTGAAACCAGCGCCGTCCAGGGATGATGTCCCTTCGACGAGCGACCAGAACGCGACTCCAGCACAAATGGCTGGTATGGCTTGAAGGTCAACGGTTCAAATTCGCTCCCCCAGTTCCCGCTGAAGCCCATCAGGGTGAGGTCCTCTGCCTTGAGGGTCAAGTCCAGAGAATCGATGCGTTCCACCACAATTTCAACATCCCCATTGTTGACAAGGCGCGGTTCCACCTCCATCAGCGGAAAGCCAGCGTACACCCGCACAGTTTGATGCAGTTCCCATCCCTGCCCTTCAAACCGAAAAACCGTCTGCCGAATCCCCGGAACGGGCTGGCTTTCTTCCTTCCCCAGACAGGTCAGTTCCTGAGCAGTGTAATGCCTGCCGTTGACCGTAACCCCCAAAAACGCGGAAGGCTGAGACGGGGTAAGCCACTCACAGATTTTGCCCCTCAACCCGTTAAGAGAGAATGAAGAACCGGAAATTTCAAAAGAAAACGCACAACCGCTTTCACCCACCGAGAGAACGGCTTTATTCCTCATCCAGTGCTCCTTGAGAGATGTTTGTCGAGGATTCGCCATGGAGTTTCTGCAAACGGATTTGCTGAATGCGTTGATTCAAAAAGGCAATGGACTGCTCGTCAATCTGGAAATTGACCACCACATCGGGCATGCGTTTGCACCACTCCTGGATTGGATCGGCGCTGGTATGGGTTACGATCAGGTGATCGCACCACTCTACCAGTTTCCGCACGCGTTCGGGATCCTCGGTGGAAGCGGCTTCGATTTGCCACTCCGGTCGGTAACCATACAGGATATGCTGAATGGTGACAGCCGTATTTTGATTGGTGCAAATCACTGCAATCCGCTCTTTGGGCAGACGGGCAATCTTTAACAGGGAATCTGCCGTGAGGCGGGTATCAATACCCACAACTTTGCTGGCAGGAAAGCCCTGCTGGCGGATAGCATTCGTCAGTTCGGCTAAATGGTGATAGGTGGTGATGATCAAATCTCTGGTATTTAACACGGCGGCTGGATTTTTGTAGAAATGGGAAATGTTCTTGTACTCCACCGGCAGGTTTAACACTTCATTCAGGCGCTTGCCCATTTCGGTGGTGTCATAATCGTTGCATTCATAGAAGATCATCTCCACCATGGACTGTCCATATACTTCGCTAACGGCTTTGCGCTGAATCTCCACAAGTTCTTCAGAAGAAAGCCCGGCCGCCATCCCCTGCCAGGTGAGTTCCACAAACTGGCTGTAAAAATAGTTTAGCAACTCATTCTTGGTAATCCCCTGTCCGCCCTCCCTGCGCCGCACGATGTACCCATGCCAGCCACTGGGAGATAATTCAATCACCCCCATGTCCAGAAGCATCTGGTAGGCTTTGTTGACCGTGTTGCGGTTCGAGCCAATTTCCAGTGCCAGTTTCCGCACAGGGGGCAAACGGTCGCCCGGAGCATACAATCCACTGTTGATACGCCGCAAAATTGCCTGCACTACGGCTTCAGCACTGACAGGTTCGCGCGCCATGGAATATCTCCTCGTTGTCTAAAGACACAGACAAATGACATAACACGAGTATAAATTCAGGTCAAATTTCTGTCAACCGCAGCAAGACTCCGAAGAAGGGGGCACATCGCATGGACTGTTTTCGTTCACACTCACACCAGTTGAGGGATTGTTTCTCTTCCAGGATCCGCTTCCACACGGATGGGACACTGTGATCATTCAACACTGTACCACTGAAGCGGGCACTTTCAAACGGGTTCACCACCCGGGAAAGTGAGAATCCAGTCCTCGCAAGCCGTAACTTTCCAACACGACGGACACCTTTGCTATAATAGTCTTCAGGTTTTCTTATTATTTCCGAAAGATATCCTATGGCTCAAACTGTTCTCATCAGCGGTGCATCCTCAGGAATTGGCAGGGCAACCGCTCTGCGTTTTGCCCGTGAAGGCTGGGATGTGGGATTACTTGCCCGCCGCGAGGCGCTTTTACAGGAACTGCTTGCCGAACTGCCTGCCGGCAACCACTTTCTATGTGCGGGGGACTACCAGGATGCCGCTACCAGCCAGCAACTGGAAAATGCCATTCAAGCGCACTGGGGAAAACTGGATGCGCTGGTCAACTGCGCCGGGGTATTTACCCCGGTGAACCCGCTGGAGGCGCCCCTGGAGGAGTGGCGCAGGTCCTTCGATATGATGGTGAACGGCGCCATGCGGCTTTCCAGCCTGGCAGCCCGTTTCATGAACAACGGAGGGCGCATTATTCATGTCACATCCATTCACGGAGAACGCGCCGAGCGGGGCGCCAGCGCGTACAGCATGGCAAAAGCCGCCATCAATCAGTTATGCCGGGCGCTGGCGCTGGAACTGGCAGACCGCGGGATTCTGGTCAATGCCATAGCACCGGGTTTTGTAGATACCCCAATGAGCGTGGTTGACGGAGTCAACGAACTGCAAAGCGAGTGGTTTCGCAAAAATTACGTCGAAGGGCACCATCTCCCTCTGCGGAGGGCGGCAAAACCGGAGGAAATTGCCGGAGTGGCATTTTTCCTGGCAGGGCCAGATGCTTCCTACATTACAGGACAGGTCATTACCGTAGATGGGGGATTGACGATCACCTTCTGAGTAAGACAGGGTGAAAACCGATACCTGTCAACCTGATTCGCAAAGCGCGCTCTCCCGCTCCACCTCAACCGATATAAGAATTTCATAAAAACCTGTACCCTGTGTATTGACACATTCTTTAAGAAATGCATACAATGAAAGGGATGGAATACAAAGATTACTACCAGATTCTAGGCGTAAACCGGAACGCCACCGACGACGAAATCAAAAAGGCGTTCCGCAAACTGGCTTTAAAGTATCACCCTGACCGCAATCCGGGCAACAAACAGGCCGAAGAAAAATTCAAAGAAATTAACGAGGCTTATGAAGTGCTGAGTGACCCGGAGAAGCGGCGGCGATACGATCAACTGGGCGATTCGTACTTCCGCTGGCAACAGTCGGGAGCCCCTGGTGGATTCGACTGGAGCCAGTGGGCTTCCCAGCCGGGTGGCGTACGCGTCGAGGTTGGCGATCTGGATGATCTCTTCGGGGGAGGGTTCTCGGAATTCTTCCAGACCTTCTTCCGGGGATATGGCAGACCCGCCGGCACCGCTTCGTCAGGGACCCGCACCCGTACCCGTACGGCACGTCCCGCTCCGATTGAGTACCCCATCCAGATCACTTTTGAAGAAGCCTACCGCGGCGGAGAGCGCACGCTGGAAATTGATGGGCGGCGGGTACAGGTGAAAATTCCTGCTGGCGCCGACAACGGCACCAAAATCCGCATGGCAGGAATGGGACAGGCGATGCCTGACGGCACACGGGGAGACCTGTATCTGGTTGTGGAGGTCACCCCTGATCCGCGCTTCGAGCGCAAGGGCAACGACCTCTACACCGAGTTTGATCTGGACCTTTACACGGCTGTGCTGGGAGGCGAAGCCCGTCTCCAGACGCCCGATGGAACCGTACTGCTCACCATTCCCGCAGGTACACAACCGGGACAGACATTCCGACTGGCAGGCAGAGGGATGCCGGTCTTAAAGAATCCTTCACAACGTGGGGATCTGTATGCCCGCGCACGGGTTTCTCTCCCCCGCCAACTGACTCCTGAGCAGCGCGCTTTATTTGAACAACTGGCGCGCCTCAAATAGCCAGGGGTCTGCCCAGCCTTATCTTTTCACAAATAGAGGTGGTATGAAACATCGCTTTCCCCTGGTTTTAGGACTCACGATTGTCATCCTGTTTACCCTTGCCTGCCGCTTCACCCTTCCAGAAAGGGTCCAAACCCTCCCCAGCCCAACTCCCGGGATGCCGGTCACCGAAAAGGCTCCCGCGGCGCAACCACCCGCCAGCGTCTTCGTTCCCGACCTGGTCTCGCAACAGGACCGGTTGGTGGCGCTGTATGAACAGGTCAACCCGGGGGTGGTCAGCATACAGGTGCTGACAGAGGCCGGCGGGAGCCAGGGATCTGGCTTCGTGTATGACCGTGAAGGGCACATTATCACCAATTACCATGTGGTAGAGGGCGCAACCGATCTGGAAGTGGATTTTCCCTCCGGAATCAAGGTGCGCGGCAAGGTGATTGGGACAGACCCCGATTCAGATCTGGCAGTGGTTAAAGTCAACGTTCCTGCGGAGGACCTTCATCCTCTCACCCTGGGCAGTGGCGAAGCCGTCAAAGTGGGGCAAACAGTGGTTGCCATTGGCAACCCCTTTGGATTATCCAGCACCATGACGCTGGGCATCGTCTCTGCCAAGGGACGCACACTGGAATCGCTCCGCGAAGCGCCGCAGGGGGGCTTTTTCTCCACTGGCGGCTTGATTCAAACCGATGCCGCCATCAATCCGGGAAATTCTGGAGGTCCTTTGCTGAATCTGAATGGAGAGGTCATCGGCGTCAACCGCGCCATCCGCACCACCAGCATGACGGCACTGGGAGAGCCCACCAACAGCGGAATTGGGTTTGCGGTTAATGTTGACATTGTGGCGCGAGTTGTGCCAGAATTGATTAAGAACGGGAAATACGATTATCCCTACCTGGGGGTGAGCAGTCAGGAGGAAATTACCCTGATGATGCAGGAAGCGTTAGGATTACCCCGCGCAACAGGAGCGTACGTTCTCGAAGTCCGTCCCAACAGCCCGGCAGCCCGGGCAGGGTTGCGCGCGGGGACGCGTTCCTCATCCATCCCCGGTTTGCCTGCTGGCGGCGATTTAATCATCGCCGTAGATGGACGTCCGGTGCGCGTATTTGGCGATCTGCTCAGTTATCTGATGATCTACAAGCGCCCCGGCGATACCGTCGTTCTCACCATTCTGCGCGATAACAAAGAAATGGAGGTGACTGTCACACTGGATAAGCGACCTTAAAACTGTTTGCCATACCACCGTGAGGCGGAAGATTTGTTCTTTCAACAATCTGAATAAGGAGGTTGCCATGTTTACCGAACAGGACTTGCGGGAACTGGTTGAATTTGTGGCACCAGCACCGGTGCTCAGTCTGTACCTCAACACTGACCCATCCGAAGGCAACGCGGATTTTCACCGGTTGCGGGCGCGCAGCATGCTCAAAGACATCAACCTTCCGCAGGATGTAGAGGCAATCCACCGCTACTTAGATTTTGAGTACCCCTTTACAGGGGGAGGAGTGGCGATTTTCTCATGCGCACAGGTGGGCTTTTTCCGCGGTATTCCGCTGGCGGTACCTGTGCGCAATGCGATTCATGTGGGAGATCGTCCCAGCGTAAAAATTCTTGCCGGGCTTCTGGATAGTTACGGCGGGTACGGCGTTGTACTGGTGGACAAACAGGGCGCTCGCCTGTTCTACTTCCACCTGGGCACGCTGGTGGAGCAGGAAGGCATCATGGGAGAAGCCATCAAGCAGGTCAAACGCGGCGGGGCTTCTTCGTTCCCCGGTAGAAGGGGTGGAGTTGCCGGGCGAACCCGCGCCGTAGAAGAGCAGATAGAGCGCAACATGAAGGAAACTGTGGAATACGCCACCAATTTCTTTGAACATCACAAGGTGCGCCGCATCCTCATCGCGGGCACCGATGAAAATGTCCAGCAGTTCCGTTCCCATCTGCCCAAATCCTGGTTGAGTCTGGTAGTGGGCTCCTTCCCGATGAGCATGACCGCCAGTCACGCCGAAGTGCTCCAGCGCGCCATGCAGGTTGCCAATGAAGCCGAAAAACACCGCGAAGAGCGCCTGATCGAAGACCTGATCACCTTCGCGGCAAAAGGCACAAATGCCGTTGTGGGACTTGAAGAAACCCTGCAAGCCGTCAACCAGGGACGCGTACAAACGCTGGTCATCTCAGAGGGCTTCCGCAAGGTAGGATACCGCGAACGAGACACCGACTTCCTGACCACGCAACCCTCAGAGGAAGGCCTTCAGGATGGACGCTACGTTAAGGTATTCGATGTGGTTGAACTGGCAGTCAACCACACCCTGCGATCCGGCGGGGATGTGGATGTGGTCATGCAGGCAGAGAAACTGGAAAAAGCCGGAAATATTGGCGCGTTCCTGCGCTTCTAAGCCCGATTAAACTCCAAAGCCCCCTCCCGTTTTGCCGGGGAGGGGGCTTTTGTTTACCTTCCGGTTACTTTTTCAATTTTTCCACGATCAGCAGGATTTCACTGGTCAGGCGTTCGAGGTCCTGCTCTGCCAGGCGCGCGTCCCGCCCCAGATCTGCCCGCGTTAATTCGATAAGGGTAGAGAGCGTTTTAGGGTCTGCCAGTTTCTGGGTTTCCAGAACCGGGTACGCCTGTTTGAGCAAATCCTCTGCCTGATTCAACGACATACGGGCATCGGAAAGGTTGCGATTGGCAACGTGCAACCGCGCCAGCGTCACCGGATACAGCCCTTCCAGCAGCGCCGCGCGGGCTTCGGCTTTTCGGGCATCCAGCACTTCTTTTTCCGTGCGCTGGAGTTTCTCCTGGGTATCTCTCAATTCAACTGTGGTGCGCGCCAGGGTTTCCTGCAGGGAACGCACCTCAGCGCGAACCGGCTGGTAGAGCAGCAGGTACACCGTCAGCACACCAAGCGCGTAAAACGCCACAATGAAACCCACTGCCCGCAACACAGGACGGACGACACGACCGGTGCGGGTCTCAGCACTGAAAAGATGCCGGAAGAAGCGTCCCAGCCATGAACCCTTTTGGGCTGGTTTTGCCGCTTCGAGTTTGACGGCTTTGACTGGTTCCGGTTCAGACTGTTCAGGGGAGACAGTTGACTCTGGAGGAAGATTTTCACTCTCGCTCATCGCTGTTCTCCTTTTTCTGGAGCAGGACGCCATGGATACGGCATGGGCACGTACTCCACCGAAGGACGGCGCTGAATGGTTTGCGGGTAGAGATTCATCAACTGGTACACCTCCTGCGGCATATCGGTGCTGATGTTCAATCCCAGTTCACGGGCTTCTTCCACCGTGATGGGGTAGTCATGCGTCCAACGCCCGCTGGGCAGTTCCGCCGCCAGCCGTTCAGCCACTTCAGGGGAATAATGACAGCAGGCAATGCGCCGCACAGTGTCTTTGACCTGCTTCATGGCTTTCTGAGCCACATCCGCAAGGATGAGCGTCTGGTCGTCCACGCGGTTAATGTCTTTTTGCTCCAGCACCTTCAGGATGGACGCCGCCGGATACTGCCCCAGTTGAGGATCTACCGGTCCCAGCACCGCGTTTTCATCCATCACAATCTGGTTCGCCGCCAGGGCAATCAACGTTCCACCGGACATGGCATAATGGGGAACGAAGACCGTCACCGGAGCAGGATGGCGCGAAAGGGCATTGGCAATTTGCTCGGCGGCAAGCACCAGCCCTCCCGGGGTATGCAGAATGATATCAATGGGCACTTTCGGGTCGGTCAGTTTGATTGCCCGGAGAACCTGTTCAGAGTCATCAATATCAATATATCTGCCAACCGGGAAACCCAGCAGAGACATGCTCTCCTGACGATGGATGAGCCCAATCACCCGTGAACCGCGTTTGATTTCCAGACGGCGAAGCAGATTCAGACGGGTACTGGCGACAATCTGCTGACGCACCATGGGCGCCAGGCTGGAGACGATAAGGAAAATCCAGAACAAATTCAGCAGGTCCATGGGATCTTCTCTCCTTCAAGCCTCAATATGGGAAAAACTCATCCGGATACCAGGAGCGATACCTTCTCCCAGCCGCAAACGGACGGGCAAGCAATAACCCTGCCACAAACCCGCCAATATGCGCCCACCACGCCACTCCACCACCGGCAACCCCGCTGACCGTGGCAAGCGCCGCAACACCGGAAAACAACTGCGAAATGAACCAGAAGCCCAGATAAATAAAAGAGGGAATTTCAACAAACCACGGCAGGAAGAATACCGGCACAAAGGTAATCACCCGCGAGCCGGGGAAGAAGAGGAAATACGCTCCCAGCACCGCGGCAATAGCGCCACTGGCGCCAATAGCAGGAACGCGGGAAGCAGGATCCACAAAGGCTTGCGCCAGTCCCGCCAGCACCCCGCCCAAAAGGTAAAACAGCAGAAACCGTCCTGAACCCATGCGGTCTTCCACGTTATCGCCGAAGATGAAAAGTGTCCACATGTTGCTCAGGAAGTGCACCCAGCCACCGTGTAGAAACATGTGAGTGAAAAGCGGCATCCAGGTAAAAGGATCAAAGAGGTCGAAGCGTGCAGGAACCAGACCAAAGCGAAAAATAAACCGATCCAGACGATACGGTCCCAGACTCAACTCCAGCATGAACACCAGGGTGTTGGCAATGATGATGAGCCACATGACCACAGGGAACGAACGGGAGTGAACAGTATCTTTGATTGGGAACATAAAATATATCCTCTCAGGGATAATTATATGGCATTTTTGCTTCGCACAAACTGCGCATTCTCCGTTAAAATCAATAGGGCAGGTACTGATCCCCAACCGCCTGCCCGGATGGGAGACCTTGCGTGTTAAGTATTGAGACCGCTGCTTTTCATTACCCGTTTGTCTTCCTGGAAGAAGATTCTTCCACCGTCGAGATTAATCTCGAACTCGAAAAACCGCTTCCCTGCTCTACTCAACCTCAGGAAAGCGGTTTTTATCGTCCCGGACGGATTCACTTTGCCCGGGATGGACATCACCCCCTGGAACTGGTGCTTTACCATAACCCGGCGACGGCTCGTTTCATTTACCTGCACGAGCAACCCGCCGATGCCCATTTGCTTCGCATTGTCGGTCTAAAAGAAACCCTCCCTGCTGAACGCATGATTACCCTGCCGGGGCAGTTGTGCCTCGGCGCAGCACGGACTGCAGTCATCGGGGAAGCCATTCAGGGTCTTTTTACTGCGCCCCCCTTGCAGGAAAGTTTGCGCCAGTACACTCAGGAACAAATTGCCGTCTTCCCCATTGCGCGAGAGGGGTTGAAATACCAGATTGCCGAAGCCCTGTTCACCACACAGGGATATTACTGTGACGAAATCCTTCTGGATGCCCACCATGTCTTTGACCATACCGTGCCCCTGTACAACCGTAAGGTGGAAATGACCCTCTTCAAGGATAAGGACCTTGAGCCGGCGCAACGGAATGCAGTCAAGGTTGCCATCATCGGCGACAGCATTGCCAGCGGACTGGTAATGCGGGAAGTCATTGAACACATCCGACGGCGATTCCCCGCCCTGGAACGGGTAGAGGTGATTGCTCCACTGGCAACAGTGCGCGGATTGACGCGGCTGACGCGCACCTCTTTCAACGGGAGCATCCCCGTGCGCGCCCATGTGTTTGAAACCCTGCTCAACGCCCTGCCACCCGATTACTACTACTCGGCGCACTTTAACATCCCCGAACTGCACATCCGCCCCGATTTGGAACATGCCTACCGGCAGTGGTGGGGCATGGATGCCGCCGGACAGTGGATTGCCGATACCGCCTGCGCCGGGTATGGCTGGAGCGAGGTCTTTTACTCTCCCCGCAAGCAAATTCAGATGATTAATGAAGAACTCCATCGGCGGCACGGGATGACCCTCGCCGAGATTCTGCGCCGCAATTTGCAATGAGTCAGCCTGACCGTTCTCCCCTGCATCAAATTGCCCGCGCCGCCGGTACGGTGATGAGCGCCTACATCCTGGTACAGATTGCCGGTCTGGTGCGGGGCATTTTGATTTACCGCGCTTTTGGCACCTCGAGTGAACTGGATTCGTTCAACGCCGCCAACCGGGTTGCGGAACTGCTTTTCAACCTGATGGCAGGCGGTGCATTAGGCTCTGCCTTCATTCCCACCTTCACCGGATTACTGGCAAAGGAAAACCGCCAGCGGGCATGGCAACTGGCTTCGGCAATTGCCACCCTGTTGTTCGGGGTGCTCAGCCTTATCTGCCTGGTGGTCTTCATTTTTGCGCCGCAGGTGGTGCGGCACGGCTTATTCATCCTCTCGCCAGAGCGCTCCATCGGACAGGAAGACATGACCGTCTCCCTTTTGCGCTTGCTGTTGCCTACGGTGGTCATCTTTGGTTTGAGCGGGCTGGTGATGGGCATTTTAAACGCGCATCAGCGCTTCTGGTTGCCAGCGCTGGCGCCCGCCATGTACTCGCTGGGGCAAATCGGCGGGGTGCTGTTCCTGCCGGCCGGAATGGGCATTTACCGGCTTGCCGCTGGTGCATTGATCGGCTCCCTCCTGCACTTACTGGTTCAATTTCCAGACCTGTTGAAACTGGGCGGACGCTTTAAACCCATGATTGGGCTGGACATGCCTGAAGTCCGCGAGGTCGGTAAACTCATGGCACCGCGAGTGCTGGGCGCGGCAGTGGTGCAGATCAACTTCATTGTCAACACTGTTCTGGCGCTCAGCCTTGCCGAAGGCAGCGTCTCCGCGGTGACGCTGGCGTTCACCTGGATGCTCATGCCGCAGGCGATCATCGCCCAGTCCATTGCCATCGCTGCCCTGCCCACCTTCTCCGCGCAGGTGGCACTGGGCAAACTGGATGAACTGCGCTCCTCCCTGGCTGGGGCGCTCCGCGGAGTGATCTTCCTTTCCCTGCCCGCCGCGGTTGGGCTGATTCTCATCCGCACGCCGTTGATTCGTTTCCTGTATGAAGGGGGCAGTTTCACCGCCCGGTCCACCGAAATGGTCACGTGGGCACTGCTCTGGTATGCAGTGGGACTACCCGCCCACTGTCTGCTGGAAGTGTTGGTACGGGCATTTTACGCCCTGCACGATACGCGCACGCCGGTGGGGGTGGGCGTGGCGGCAATGGCGTTGAACATTGCTTTGAGTTTCCTCTTCACCGGGCTGTTTGCCCGCATCGGGTGGATGCCGCATGGCGGGCTGGCACTGGCAAATTCGCTGGCTACCCTGCTGGAAATGCTCACCCTGCTAATTTGGCTTCGAAAGCGCCTGCAAGGGCTGGAAGGACGCCGTGTGCTGGGAGCCCTGCTCTCTGCCAGCGCAGGCTCGCTGGTGCTGGCAGGCGGAATTACCCTCTTCCTGCGCTGGACATCCCTGCCGGATGTTCTTCACATAGCGGGAAGCGCCGTTCTCGGGCTGGGGGTGTATGGAGTGCTTCTGATCGTCTTACAAGTGCCAGAAACGCACACCCTGAGGCGCGCAGTCCTGCAAAAAGTGCCTTTTCTCCATCGCCGGTAAACCTTTCACAGGAAAAGTCCGCGGAAAGGGATATAATGACTGTGTATCCCACTTCTGCTCACAGGTGAACCCATGCGCAAGTTTTTTGAAGAATTCCTGAAAAAGACCGCCTATGAATCCCTTTCGCCTTCACCCCAGGAACAGGGC
>OGCI01001182.1_pt1 | contig 23359 bp, 18 predicted proteins | sample 1570021 | NCBI WGS metagenome assembly OGCI01 (sample SAMN06264664, study PRJEB24512) | hot springs metagenome | isolation source: Hot spring water | place: South Africa: Tshipise | collected 2015-06-21 | reverse complement strand
GGGCCAGGTCTTCATGCCCCTAGAGATGTCAATAATGAAGCCTGAATCCAGGTCTTCATGCCCCTAGAGATGTCAACAATGAGGCCTGATCCCAAAGTGTTGACACTTAAGAAGGCAACGGATGAGACCTGACCCCATACTGTTGACACTATATTGTTGACATGGTCAGGATTTGCGGAGCCTTCTCGACAGGGCGAGGAAGGCCAGTGCTCCCCCGGCCTGGAAGGCCGGCTTGATGAAGGGCATCAGCCCCTTCCTGGGCTTCCATTCCACGTTCAGGGTATGCGCCTTGCCCAGCTTGTCCAGGGCGATGATCTCCGCGCAGTGGTTTGCTGTCCAGATGGCCGCCTCCATGCCGCCCGAGGAGACGTGGGTCCTGGTGTAATCCCCGGCCAGGTAGAGGTTGTCAAGGGGGGAGCGCTGGTAGGGCCGGCGCTGCTCCATGCCGGGCCAGGCGCGGTAGACCCCCTGGCGCTCCCGCACCACCTTGTACTTGCGCACCTCGGCTTCCCTGGCCGCGGGGAAGAGGGAGCGGATCTGCGCGATGGCGATGTCGAAGATGACGTCGTCCGGCAGCCCCTCGATGTCATCCGCGGGGGCGAGCACCATCTCGAACATGGAGCCGCCGCTGAAGACGTGTGGCAGCACGTTGGAGAGGTCCGCAAAGGTGTTGAATATGCAGTTGTTGGAAAATATTGTCACATCAATGCCGGTGAGCTTGCGGTCGAACCAGACCTGCAGCGAAAGGGAGGGAGCGCGGTGGAAGCACCACAGGTCGCGGAAATACTTGAAACGGAAAGCTTCGTCGGGGAGCGCCTTTCGCAGGGCGAAGGGCGTCAGGCAGGACACGTAAAGGTCCGCCGTGCGCTCCTCCTCGCCGTTGACCGTCACGCTCTTCACCCCGGTCCCCTTCAGGTTGATGGAAGTGACCGCCTTGCGCAGCTCGGCGACGCCGCCATTGTCGCGGATGTAGTCCAGGCAGGTGTCCACCCAGATGTCGCCCAGGCCACCGTTGGCGAAGCCCACCCGGGCGCTGTCGCGGTCTGCGGATATCTTGCGGAACCAGTTGAGCATGACCTTCGCGGAGACCATCCAGGACGGGGTGAAGGTCAGCCCGTTGATGCCCGGCTCCAGGGGCAGGAAGGCATGCGCGGGGGAAAGCCGGTACGCCCACTGGCCGAAGGTTATCTCGTCCAGCTTCTCCAGTTTGCGTTCCGAGTACGTCGCCGCCCGTCCCATGGCGGCGGCGGCGAAGAGCGACCTCCACCTGGGCACGTTCCTGTAGGACTTGAGCAGGGTGAGAAAGGCGGCCGCGGCGTGCAGCGGTGCGGGCAGGGGCGCGAAGCGCAGCACCGCCTCCCTCCCTCCCTCCTGCATGTAGTACAGCTCGGTCTGTTTCCAGAGGATTTGGTCCTCAATGCCCATCTTGCGGAAGAACTGCATTAGATTAGCATAATATGGAAAGAAGACATGGAGGGCGTTGTCTATCATGTCACCGTCCTCGTCCCTCCAGGAGCTGGCGCGGCCGCCGAAGATGGCGTCCGCTTCCACCAGCTCCACCTCGTACCCCAGGTCCAGCAGGTTGATGGCGGTGGCCAGACCGGACATGCCGCCGCCCATGACCAGAGCTTTCATCCCCGTACACTCCTTTCCCTGCCCGTCATCGCTTCACCGGCGCTCCCGCCCCGCCGCCTCTCGCGCCGCTGCGCCTCCATGCCGCGTCACCATGTTAATATTAACTGAGTGCGCGATCACCGGTGTAGTCTGAGCTTCACGTGCGCCCGCCTTACTTATATGGATACGCGGAGCAGGTGAAGAAGGGAGAGGGAAGGTGCGTTTCTTCAGATCTTCGCGTCGCCAACCGCGCGAGCAGGTGGTCTTCGCCGGGGAGAGGATAGAGGCGGAGTTCGTGGTCAACCTGCTGCGGGAGGAGGGTTTTCACCCCCTGCTGTGGGCTGACCTGCCGGCACCCGTCTACGCGGGCCCCCTGGGCATGGCCCGGGTGGTGGTCCCTCGCGATGAGGGCGAGGGCGCGAAGGATTTCCTGGCTTCGCTTGAGGAACGCGGGCTCGTGGAGACGGAAGAGGCGGAAGAGATTCCCGGGCTCGAGGGCGAGAACGAGCCTGGTTTCGCAGAGGAGCGGCAGGCTGACAGTGAGGCCGCGGAAGACAAGAGCGTGGAGGGCGAAGGCACCGAGCTACCCCCGTGATAGGGGACAAGGGGGAGAGGCGGGACGCTTGGAAGTCGCGGCACTCACTCCGTCTGGCCGCAGATGGAGGCGAAGGTCTCCGCGAAGCCGGCATCCAGAACCTGGTCGAATTCCCGCAGCCAGGAGAGGACGTAATCCCGGTCGTAGGAGGGGTTCTTTACCAGCATCTTCCTGATGTCTTCCAGGTCCCGCGGCCTTCCGGCCACCACCTTATGTATGAGAACGTCTTCCAGGGAAGCAAATTTTACCATGACTTCGTTTACCTTCACGGGCCTTGCCTTTGCGATCGCTTCGTTCTCGTAAGAAGACTGGGAAAGGATGAAGTCCACCCTTATACCCGAAGCCTCGTCGATGCAGGGGATCACGAAGGTCTCGCGGGCGAACTGCAGCGGGTCTTCGGCCAGGTGCCGGAGGCCGAGCTCGCGTGCGATGGCGATCATCTCCCCCGCCCTTTCGGGGCCTAACCCCAGGGTGACATCGATATCCCTGGTAAGCCTGGGCTCGCCGTAGAGGAGGACCGCTTGTCCGCCGACGATCATGTAGGGGATGCCGCGGCTTGCGAGGTGACCGGCGATCCTTGCCAGCAGCTCCTTAAACACTATTGACGGTCCTTGCTATCCTGAGGTCCACCTCTATCCCTTCTAATGGATCACTCGGCGGGAGGGCTTGCAGGTGTACGGCCTCTTCCCACATGGCATCCAGGAGCTCGAGGTTGCCCTCCAGGTCACGTTTCTCCCTGCTGAGGAATTCCCGTTCCAGTTCTTCCAGGAGATGCCGGTTCCTTAGCAAGCCGTGTCCTCCCTTCCAGTGAAGTAGGCCGTCGTCCACGCATTCCCTCTTTCTATTATACCAGTTAAACCAAGCGATTTACCCGGACGACAACCTGGCATTGACCGATTTTATCCTCCCCGTCGGGGGATAAGGTAAAATCTTTATAGAAGGTGAAGGGAGAGCAGGCCGGGGTGGCTGCGGGCGGTTCCCGGGCGCGTGGTGCAGGGTGGGAAGGGGCGGCAGCGCGCTGGGGTAGTGGGGTGCGGGATAGGCGGTGGATGATATGGCAAGGTGAGGAAGGAGAAGAAGGGAAGTACATGAGCGAGCTCAACCGCAAGCTGCGCGCCATCTACCGGGCCATCGAGGACAGCGGCTTGTACATAAACCTCAACCACGACGTGCGCTTTCACGAGCAGAAGGAGGTCCCCCTCAACCTCAACGAGACGGAAGCCATCGTGCTGGCGGAGGAGAGCTACAACTCGCCCCTCCTCTTCGCCCTGCTCACGGCGGTGCTGCGCAACGGGACCATGATCCTCTACGGCTCGCCGGGGTCCGGCAAGACCACCTCGGCGGAGTTCGTGGGAGCCTTCGTGCACGGTACCCTGCTGGAGGAGACCTTCGGAGACGGCAGAGGCGGCTTCAAGGTCATGGAGGCCATCCACGAGGCTACCATCCACGGGCACCATGAGCTCACCGAGGAGAAGATGATCGGCCGCCCTCACCTGGGCAAGCTCATGCGCGAAGGCGAGGAGGAGATCATCCCCCGCAAGTTCATGCTCTCCCCCTTCCGCATGGTGGACGAGGTCAACCGCCTCACTCCCGGGCGCACCAACAACCTCCTGGAGATGATGGACCGCGGCTTCTCCGTCTACGGCGACTCCAAGATCTACGCCGCGGAGGGAGCCACCTTCCTCACCGCAAACTTCCGCGACGTGGCCTCCTCGGACCTCACGCCCCCCTTCCTGGATCGCATCGACGTGGGCGTCTTCGCTCCCACCCTCAACCCTTACTTCCTGGAGATGGCGGGTGGCGGCGAGGACCGCAAGCTCACCGGCGACGAGGAGGCCCTGGTAGCCCGGCTGCGCGGGGAGATCGGGGTGGAGTTGACCGGCAAGGACTTCGAGACCATGCGGGGAGAGATCTCAGAGGTGGAGATAGACCCCGAGGCCCTGTACATACTCTACAATTTCATCTCCGAGCTCAACGGCTGCGCCCTGGCCTCCCCGGACATCGAGCGCAAAAGCAAGGGCTTCGCCTGGTTCGTCAAACCCCCCGTGCTCTGCGCCCAGGTGGACGACGGCGGCCCGGCGGGGGGAGGGCACCTGGGGGGTTGCCATTACCACAACACGGAGAACATCTGCTACAAGACGGAGAACGAGGTGAGCGTGCGGGCGGGGAAGACCATCGAGCGCTACACCAAGGCCCTGGCCTGGTTCCGGGGGCGGGAGAAGGCCGGTCTCGATGAAGTGGAGGCGGTGATCCCCTACGTCCTCTGGTTCAAGCTCATACCCACCGACCGCGCCTGGGCGGAACACCCCGAGTTCATGAACGACCGCATCGCCCTGGTAAAGGACCTCTTCGCCACCTCGCGCAACCATTACCTGAAGAGCCGGCGCATGGTCAAGACCCTGGATGGCGTGCTCGACCTCTACGAGCGCGCGCTGTACGGCGAGCGGGTGGACGCGGAGCTGGTCATGGAAGCCCTGCACTCGCTCAAGAACTACGACTCCCCGGCCAAGTACCCCATCGCCACCATGCTCCGCCAGGTCTACCGGGAACTGGCGCGCGATGCGGGGAGGTGAGACGGCCGACATGCGGACGCGCAGCGCCCCGGGAGAGCCGTCGCCGGCGGGAGCGGCCATATCACGTTCGGGGTGACGCAAGATGCGCATCATGGGAGTGGACCTGGACGAAGCGGTGGGGCGGGCGCGCGCCTTCTGCGGGTACCCCCGCATCATGGACCCGGAGCTGGTGCTCAACCCCGCCGCGCACCCCCACGGCGCCAAGCTGAAGGACGAGTACGGGGTCTGGGAGCCCTCCGAGAACCGCGTGTACATCAACGTCCCAGAAATCCTGGAGAACATCGGCATACATAATTTGGAGGGCGTCCTCGTCTACCAGTTGCTGCATTATGCGCTGGCTCCCTTCGACATGCGCACCGCGCTGCGCCTCACCGCCTCCGCCAAGCTGGCCCTGGAGGAGGTGAAGGACCGGGGGCGTCCGGTGACTTTCCAGGAGGCCATGGCCATCCAGCGGCTCTTCTGCGACATGGTCAACGTGACCTACGCCGCGCGCAACGGGATGCGCGAGGAGATGATATCCCTCTACCGGGCCCTGGACCGCGCCAAGGGCTGGAAACAGAGCAGGATGTGGAGATTCCTGCTCTGCTGCTTCGAGGAGATGTGGGACGCGCAGGGGGCGCTCATCGGGAAAGTGCCCGCGGAGATGCGCGACGACGCCCGCCGCCTGGCCGCGCGCGTGCTGGACCGCCCCTTCGCCGCCGCCGGGTGGGAGCAGAAGGTGCGCTTCCTGGTGGGGTATTTCCACAAGTACTACGAGCGGCCGACGGAGATGGACGACAGCCGCCTCATGGAACACGGCATAGACGAGCTCCGCTCCCGTTCCCCGGAGGAGGCCTTCCGCTCCCTGGCCCAGGAGATGGGGATGCAGGACTTCAAGGAGCTGGTGGGCGGATTGGGAGCGGGCACGGAGACCCAGGCCCTGGTATGGTACTACCGGGACCTTTCCCGCCGTTACGAGGTGCGGTTCCGGCCTGTGAAGAGCGAGGCGGGGGAGGAGGTGCCCCATGCCCCCCTCGCCTGGGGAATGGCCGACCCCTTCGAGCGCCTGGACCTGCCCTACACCCTTTACACGGCGGGAAAGGCGGTGCCCACCCTGACCACCAAGCAGTGGGAGAAGGTGCGCATGGACGTGGTCACCCGGCGCAGGACGCCGCCGGACGTGATCATCATCCTGGACGCCTCGGGTTCCATGACCAACCCCTCCTCCGAGGTGGCCAACGCCGTGCTTGCCGGTTTCGTCATGGCCCGCAGCGCGGGCAACCTGGGGGCCAAGGTGGGGCTGGTGGTCTATTCGGACCAGCAGCGCTCGCTGGTGGTGGAGCCGGTGTGGGATATCCGCAGGGTGGAGGAGGGCCTGGTGACCTATTACGGGGGCGGGACGGTCTTCCCGGTGCGGGAATTCCAGCACCTGGCTTCCCTGGAGCCGCACCGCCCCAAGCACTTCTGCCTCATCTCGGATACCGAGATCACCAACATCGTCGAAGCCTCCCTCTACCTGGGCAAGGCACTGCAGGCGCATCCCGAGAATTCCGGTTCCGTGTTCCTCATCGACCAGGCGCAGAGCGAGAAGGCTGAGCTTATCCGCCAGGCCGGCTACGACGTCTTCCCCGTGTCGCGCGGCGAGGACCTGGTGCGTATCGTGGCCGGCAAGGCCCAGGAACTCTACGCATAGGCTGGTGGGCGGATGAGGTTCCCCAAACCTGTTTACGGGCGGGGGCCGGAGTCACTGCAGGAGATCCTCGAGGCGAACAGGCGCGAGGACGAGGCGCGCAGGAAGCGCTTCCTCGATTTCTCCCTGGAGGATTTTTTCCTCAACCTGCGCTCGCGGGACCGGCTGAGCAAGGTGCGGGTGCGGCAGGCCCTCCCCACGCGGGACGATCGCGAGGTGGTTGAGCTGGCCGAGCGCCTGATGCATGAGGCCTCCTGCGATTACCTGAGGCTGCGCATGCAGTGGCAGCGGGAGGCGGTAGGCTTTCTATCCAGCCTGGGTATGGAAGCATTTTCCAGGATAGAGGAAGGGGAGTTCGTCGTCCCGGACGGCCTCGACTACGTGGGCATGCAGGCGGAGGGGGCGCCTGGCAGACCGCTCCTCATCAAGGGAGGGAGACTGGGTAACTTCGCGGGCCTGAGGGCGAGACATCTTCATGTCCGGGCGGAAATGGTGGGAGACTACTGTTTCCGACGTGCGGCACACTGCCGTGTCGAGGTGGAAACGGCCGGGAAATGCCTGGGCGAGGAGGGAGAGGACTTGCACCTGCGGGCGCGAGAAGCCGGCGACTGGCTCATGCTCAAGTCCCGGCGCTGCCGGGCGGAAGCCCAACGTGTGGGGAGGCTGGCGGGGCTGGACTCGCACCACCTCGAGCTGCGCTGCCATTACGCCGGGGCGGAGCTGGGGGCGCGCGCGAAGCAGGCGACCATCTACGTCTTCCAGGAGGCCAAGAGCCTGGGCCTGCGCGGCAGCGGCGTGATCTACCTGCGGCACGGCTCGCCTCCCTGGCGCACCTCCTTCCGCGTGGAGAGGATCCCCTGACGCGGACCCCCCGCGGCTTGCTGGAGCTTTCGCCGCTGCGTGAAGGCGGCAGCGGGGGAGCGGGCGCGGGGACGCATGTGCGCATCGCGGGCGCCGCCCTCGCGGGGATGGCGGCCAGATGGTCGTGGTGAGAGCGGGCAGAGGATTGCGGCGAAAGGGAGGTGAGGGAAGATGATGACCTACATCGATTTTCCGGGGCGCATCGCGCGATTCCAGGAGGAGATGAAAAGGGAGGGCGTGGACGTCCTGGTGGGCACCAAGCTCAAGACGGTCACCCACCTATCGGGTGGGTTTGTCCCCTGGAGGAGCGCGGTGGTGGTCCCCGCGGAGGGGGAGATACAGCTCGTAACATCGGTGCTGGACGCCGCCCGCCTCAAGGACGAGACCTGGCTCAACAACGTGGTGGGCTTCGGAGGCCTCCCCGGCATGGAGTTCGTGGACATGATAGCGGCGCGCGTCCGCGAGCTGGACATGGAAAATTCTACCATAGGAATAGAGAGCGGCACCTCCAACTACCTCCCCGACGGGTTCATCACCCTCCACGAGTACGAGCTGCTGCGGGAGGCGCTCCCCGAGGCCCGCTTCGTCAACGCCGTGCACCTCATGGACCGCTTCACGCTGGTCAAGGAGCCCGAGGAGATCAAGCTCATGCGGCAGGCCACGGCGCTGGTGGACTGCGCCCACGAGGTGGTGCGCGACTCCCTGCAGGTGGGCATCACGGAGAAGGAGATCGCCGGCATCGCCGAGAAAGTGATGCGCGACCGCGGCAGCCAGTTCGCCTGGACCTTCACCGGCGGCCAGGAGATCGCCTCGGGGTACCGCACCTGGTGGTTCTGGGGCGGTTGCACGCCGGCCACGGACAAGATCGTGCAGTGCGGCGACCCGGTGATAATCGACCTGCACGGCATGTTCTGGCTCATGCTGGGGGACGTGGCGCACAACGCGATCATGGGGGAGCCTACCCGGGAGCAGCAGGAGGTCATCGACGCCTACGTGGCCGTCTGCTACAAGGTGGTGGAGGAGATGCAACCAGGCCGGACGCTGGGCGAGGTGGCCACGAGGGTGAACGAGTTCGTGCGCGAGAAGGGCTGGGCGGAGTGGGTGCTCCCCGGTTTCGGACACGGCATCGGGCATTTCGGACACGAGTGGTATCCCTGCGTGGCCGAGGCCCCCTCGCTGGGGAACAACGAGCCCGGTTACGTGCTGGAGCCGGGTTACATCCAGATGGCGGCGGTGGTCTGCAACCGCCCGGGCGTGGCCGGCTTCCGCCTGGAGCGCCCGCTGCTCATCACCGAACACGGTAACGAGCTGCTCTCCAAGCTGCCCATCGAGCCCTGGATCATCGACTGCGGCCGCTCCTGCGCCCGCCGTTAGTGCCGCTGCCTTGGCCGCCGGCCTTCGCCACATACTGGATCACCGGCCGCGGCCGCTCCTGCGCCCGCCGTTGGGGGCCACGGGAGCCGCCGCGTGCCGGCAGTGCAAGCTATTATATTATCCAAGTTAATAAGATATAATCTTGCCGAATATAAGGACGTTGCGGGGTTTTCCGTTTACGCGCGCGACCGTGGTTCTGCGGCGCGCGGAAACGGAACGCGGATAGCCCGGTGACGGAGCGCACGGGGAAATTGCCGGGGAAACCGCCGGATGGCATGGGGCTGGATACGGGGGTGGAGCCAAGGTAAGGGCGCAAGCCAATCCCGTGGGAACCAAACTCCCTTCCGCGTCTATGATCCGGTTTAAAGTCTCGCGATCATGCATGCGCGCGTGCCGCAAAGCCGCGGGGAAAAGGCGCCGGAGCTCCGGCGGGGAAAGGCCGCGTGGATATGGATAGGATGGAGATCTCATGCGAGGGCGGAAACGTCTTCACGCAAGGGCCTTGGGATCCATGTAGTGCGTGAAAGGGGTGACGGGACATGTGGGGAAGATGGAGAAAGGTGACGGCGGCGCTCTTTGCCTGCGCCCTCTCGCTGGCGCTCTTGGCGGGCATCACGCTGCTGCCCGTCTTTCCGGCTAGGGAGGCATGCGCTTCCCCGGGGGCGGGCTGGGTGAAACAGGACGTCGTATCGGGGGAATACGCGATAATGGACATGGACGCCGTTAGCGCGGATACAGTGTGGTGCGTCGGCCCCCGTCTTCTTTTTTCCGGCAACGTGGTCATGAAGACGACGGATGGCGGGGATCACTGGCAACAACTGGAGACGGGCACCAGCCAAGGGCTTTACGCCGTTGACGCGGTGGATGGAAGCACTGCCTGGGCAGTCGGCATGGGCATCATCATCAAAACCAGCAATGGGGGCTCCTCCTGGGTACCGCAGGGAACAACAATCAACTTCATGTTGACGGGCGTATCGGCGGTAAGCGAGGAGGTCGCGTGGGCATCGGGAATGGAAGTGGATTCCTCTTTACCAACTGTTTTCCGTGGCGTCGTCATCAAGACCGTGGATGGCGGAGACACGTGGCAAAAGGTCAAGAGTGGCGGGAGCGGCGAGTATTACTACGACGTGGACGCCTTGAGCGCTGACGCCGCATGGGTGTCCGTCACGGGTGGAACGATGAATACCACCGACGGCGGCGGTTCATGGGCGTATCATGGAATCGCTGCGAACTGCCCCTTCATAAAAATATCCTGCGCCGGGGGAGGAGCAGTGTGGACGTTGGGACAGGTGTCCGGCACCGGGAGTGCCCTGTCTGCCTATGTTTCCACCGACGGCGGGGGTTCCTGGAGCGGTTACCATCTCCCCATCGACGAAACCTTATACATCCGAGGTGACCTCTGCGGGGTGGATGTGAACAACGCCTGGGTGGCAGCGCTGCACAACGAGCCGTCGGGGATGTTCAATATCGAAGGCTACGTGTTCAGGACCACCGACGGCGGCGGGAGTTGGGAACGGCTCTATCCCTGCGGCGACGTGATGCCGGTTACGGTATGCGCAGCCAGCGCCGGCACGGCCTGGGTGGCCGGCATGGGGAGCATAGCGAAGACCACCGACGGCGGCGCTACCTGGACCTCCCAGCTGCCGCTCGATTGCGATTTCTACGGCGTCGACGCCCGGGACGGCTCGGGTGTGATAGCCGTTGGGTCGGGAGGTATGAGCGTTTCCTATGCCCACATGTACAACCCCGCCCTGCCTGAGGACCTGTGGCTGGGACAGCCTTTATACACACTCGAGAGCGGGCAGGTGGACAAGGACCTCAGGGGAGTGACCGTCGAGGAGGGTTCCTACTGGGCCGTGGGCATGGACGGGACGGTCATCAAGAGCCCCACGCCGGAAAACGCGGCCGCCTCGGAGGACCAGTCGCCCGGCGTCCCCAACGACATCTACGTCGTCTCCTCCGCCGACGCCGACACCGCCTGGATCGCGGGGGAGAACGGCATCATGAAGACCAGCAACGGGGGAAGCGACTGGAGCCTGCAGGTGGTCATAACCCAGACCCTCTATGCCGTCTGCGCGGTGGACACCCAGACGGTGTGGGCGGCGGGGCAGGGCGGCCTGCTGGGAAAGACCACCAACGGCGGCACCGCCTGGACGGTCCAGGTATCCGGCGTCACCGCCGACCTCTACGGCCTCGCGGCCGTAGATGCCCAGACCGCATGGGCGGTGGGCGCGGGCGGCACCATCATCAAGACCACCGACGGCGGCGCCACCTGGAGGCCGCAGGCATCCGGCGTCACCGTGGCCCTGCGCGGCGTGGCCGCCCTGGACGCCGACAACGCCTTCGCGGTGGGGGATGACGCAACCATCCTCAGGACCGAGGACGGGGGAGGCCCCGGGGCGGAGCTCTCCGTCACCTCCGTGAGCCCCAAGCAGGCGACGCAGCTTACCTACCGGATCAACCTCACCGTCGCGGGAACCGGCTTCCAGCCCGGGGCCAAGGTGAGGCTGGAGAAGGGGTCCACGGTCATCAGGTGCTTCAACGCCAGGGCGGTCTCGGAGTCCCAGATCACCTGCAGCGCGGACATCCTGGGGGCGAGCCCGGGCGCCTACGACGTGGTGGTGGCCAACCCGGGTGGCGGGGAGGCGCGCCTCTCCGCTGGCTTCACGATAACCTCCCCTTGCGGCTCGGGGAGCGGCAGCGCCATGCTCCTGCTGGGGCTCACGCTGGGAATGCTCTCCCTCGGCGGATTGCTGCGGAGCCGCAGGCGCGGGAGATAGTTCAACGGATAGTCGGCAAGAGGCCGCCCTGCCGCCCGTGTTCCGCGGCCGGGAAGCGGGGCGGCCTGCCATGCCCGCGGTGTGCCGGGGGTCGGGCGGTGCATCGCCATCCCCGGTGCGATGGGCGCGAGGCGCCGGCAGAGCGCGCGAGGCCGGTTCGCAGGCCCTCCATGGCCCGGTGAGGGCAGGCTGACCGGGATGCGGACATGGGTTCACCGTTCCCTGTTTCGCGGCGCGTCGGGTACTCGTGATTGTGGTATTGTTTAAGGGGTCGTTTCGCTTGGGGGCCTCTCCCGTGACAGGGGGAGTCCCTGGACATGGCGATGGGAGGGTGTAGATGCTGCAGAAGGTCCTCGTGCCCACCGACGGATCCGATACGGCCCGCAAGGCCATCGATTTCACCGCGCGCCTGCTTGCGGGGGCCTCTTGCGAGGTGGTCCTCCTCTCCGTGGTGGAGGAGCCGGCGTATGCCACCTTCTGGTCGGACGGCCTCATCGCGCCGGAGGTGATCATCCCTCCCGCGGAGGAATTGAAGGCGGAGCTGCGCGGGAGGGCGGAGGAGATGCTGGCCGCTCAGGCGGAACCCTTGCTGGCGGCGGGATTGCGGACGACCACCAGGATCCGCTTCGGGAACCCGGCGGCGGAGATACTGCGGGAAGCCGAGGATGGGGGCTGCGAGATGATCGTCATGGGCAGCCACGGCCACGGGCTGCTGAGCGGTTTCCTCCTCGGGTCGGTGAGCAACCGGGTGGTCCACCACGCCAAGTGCCCCGTCCTGGTCGTCCGCGGGTGACGCTCGCCCTCATGCCGTTGCTGGACAGCGACGAACCGGCACAGCGGTTTGACACGGTGAGGTTGCGGGGGTGGTTTGACACGGTGAGGTTGCGGGCGTATATTAACCCTAATCTCCGCTGTGGCTGGGGATTATTGACAATTCTATAGACACCGCGAAAGGCGATGAAGGGGAGGAGTAAGCCCGCGGGTAGCGCTACAGAGAGCCGGGCCGAGGTTGAGAACCGGTGCGTGAAGCGGGCTGAAGATGGCCCTGGAGCCGCCCGCCGAAAGCGACGAGCCAGTAGGCGAGGCCGGAGGCCCCCGTGACCATGGGCGAGGGTATCGCGCAGCGGCGCCGTACCCGGTGCGGGTGATACGGTATTTGCTACCGCCGTGCGCCTCCGCCGGCGGTATTTTTATCCTCGTGCGCGGACGGGGCATGGTGGGAAATGTGCGGAAACGGGCGGGGCCTGACCCCAGGATATGTCTCAGACATGAACGCGATTTGACCCCAGGATATGTCTGGCCCGGGAAAGGAAGGTGATGGCGTTGCTATGGATCATGTGCGGCCTCCCTTGAAATAATTTCCATAAAAGGCAAAGGGAGGTAATGGAAATGGCCAAGACTATCGAGGAGATAAACGAGCGCATCAGCAGGGGAGAGGCGGTGGTGGTGACCGCGGAGGAGATCATCGGCCTGGTCGAGAAGAAGGGCGTGGAGGAGACCGCCGCCACCGTGGACATGGTGACCACGGGCACCTTCGGGCCCATGTGTTCCTCCGGGGCTTTCATAAACCTCGGGCACGCGCAGCCTCGCATCAGGGTACATCGGGCCTGGCTGAACGACGTCCCCGCATATAGCGGCATCGCGGCAGTGGATGTCTACATCGGGGCCACGGAGGTGGCGGTGCACGATCCCCTGAACGAGGTCTTCCCGGGCGAGTTCCGTTACGGCGGCGGGCACGTCATAGAGGACCTGGTGGCGGGGCGCAAGGTGCACCTGAGGGCGGAATCGTACGGCACGGATTGTTACCCCGGCCGCCACTGGGAGAAGGACATCTCCCTGGCCGACCTCAAGGATGCCTGGCTCTTCAACCCGCGTAACGCGTACCAGAACTACAACGTGGCGGTGAACCTTTCCGACCGGGTAATCTACACGTACATGGGCGTCCTGAGGCCCAATCTGGGGAACGCCAATTATTGCAGCGCGGGCCAGCTGTCGCCCCTCTTGAACGACCCGCTTTTCCGGACCATAGGCATCGGCACCCGCATCTTCCTGGGAGGCGGCGTGGGTTACGTGGCCTGGCACGGCACCCAGCACAACACGGAGGTTCCCCGCACGGAAAGGGGAGCCCCTACGCGTCCCGCCGGGACCATTGCGGTCATCGGCGATCTCAGGGGCATGAACCCCCGCTACCTGACGGGCTACTCCATGCTGGGGTACGGGGTCTCGCTGGCCGTAGGCATCGGCATTCCCATCCCCGTCCTGGACGAGGAAGTGGTAAGGGCGGCGGCGGTGAGAGACGAGGAGCTGCTGGCACCCGTCGTCGATTACTCCGTGGATTACCCCCAGGGGACGGGCAGGATACTGGGAGAGGTTTCCTACGCTCAGCTCAGGAGCGGCAGCATCGTGGTGGACGGGAAGGAAGTCCCCACCGCCTCTCTCTCCAGCTACAGCCGGGCCCGCGAGATAGCGGAGACATTGAAGGAATGGATAAGGGAGGGCCGCTTCCTCCTGGCTTGCCCGGCGGAGCTGTTGCCCTGCGCGCCCCGCGACAAGGGGGTGAGTTAGATGGTGCGTCACAAGATCGTGCTTCATTTTCCCCACGAGCAGGTGGACAAGCCCATCGTGAGCAAGCTGGTGCGGGATTACGGCCTGGATTTCAATATCCTTAAGGCTTCCATCACCCCCCGCGAGGAGGGGTTGCTGGTCCTGGAGCTTACGGGAAAGGAAAGCGATTACGAGCGCGGGGTGCAGTACCTGAGGGACTGCGGCGTGAGCATCCAGCCCCTCTCACAGGACATCAGGCGCAACGAAGAGAGGTGTACCCACTGCGGTGCCTGCCTTGCCGTGTGCCCCACGGACGCCCTGCGCCTCGACCGTGACACCATGCAAGTGGCTTTCGAGCAGGCGGAGTGCATTGCCTGCGAGCTCTGCGTGAAGGCTTGCCCGCCGCGGGCCATGGAGATCCACTATTGAGGAAAACAAGGGAGGCTTTACCGGACGCGCCTATATTGGTAAAAATAAGTTATGGCCACATTGGAGATAGAGGGCGCGGATAAGCCTTTGAGCCTGGAGGAGAAGGCGGAGTACACCCTGGGCAGGGTGGACCCCGCGAGCCATTCCTTCCCCGATATAGATCTCACCCCTTATGGGGGCGTGGACGCCGGCGTCTCCCGGCGTCATGCCAAGATTACCCGCCTGGGAGGGGACCGCTTTTATATCATGGACCTCTCCAGCACCAACTTCACGCATGTCAACGGGGAGCGCCTGGCGGCCTTCGAGCCCAAGGCTCTCGCGGATGGGGACGAGATCCTCCTGGGGACCCTGAAGGCCACCTTCCACGCCTGACGATCCGTAACCCTTGGCAGAAACCAGCCCGGCCCGGAAAAACAGCATATTTGCAACCACGTGGCCGGGAACGACCGAGTTGGTCGCAGCTGTAGCCTGCGTAGCGAGACCATTACTCGGCGTCCCGGCCGGAAGCAGGACAGGGGAGGGTCAAGGGAGGGGGCAAAGCCCTCTCCCTCGGTTAACCTTATAACTTATGTTTAGGTTGGGAGAGGTGGTTGTCGATAACCCATTAGCGGAACATAATGCCGTTTTCATAGTGACTATGGGTGGTTGAGGACGTGGCGGGCAGATACCACATCATCAGGGAGATCGGGCGTGGGGCCATGGGCCGTGTTTATCTCGCCCGTGACTCCGTCCTGGAGAGGGAGGTGGCCCTCAAGGAGCTGGCCGTACCGGACTATCTCGAAGAGGAGGAGAAACGGGATGTCCGCGAGCGCTTCACCCTGGAAGCCAAGGCGGCGGCGAAGCTCACCCACCCCTACATCCTCACCGTGCACGACATCATCGCCTCGGGAGACCGCCAGCTCATCGTCATGGAGTACCTGGAGGGGAAGACGCTGCGCGACATCCTTAAAGAGCGCATGCTCTCTCCCGAAGAGGTCATGAGCATCGCCCCCATGATCTGCGAGGCCCTGGGATATGCCCATGCCCGCGGCGTCATTCACCGGGACGTCAAGCCGGACAACATCTTCGTCCTGCAGAACGGCAACATCAAGGTGGCGGATTTCGGTATCGCCAAGATGCTCAAGGTGAGCGACCGCACCCACACCGATGTCATTATGGGCACCCCCAACTATATCGCCCCGGAGGTGGTCAGGGGCATGCCCTTCGATCACCGCGTGGACATCTTCGCCCTGGGGGTTACCATCTACGAGATGCTCACCGGCCGCCGTCCCTTCGAAGCCGGGAACGACTATGCCGTCATCTTCAAGGTGGCCTCCGAGGAGCCCTTCCCCCTCGGCGAATTGAGGAAGGACCTGCCCGCCAGGCTGGTGCACAGCGTCAACCGCGCCATACAGAAAGATCCGGAGCGGAGATACCGGAGCATGGAGGAGTTCAAGCAGGATCTCATAAAGGTGCGCGTCGAGCTGGGCATGGCCACGCAGGACATGGAGGTGGAGAAGGCTTTCGACAAGGAGAGCGCCCTGCGCAGCGAGCTGGTGGAGGCGCGGAGGGTGGACGTCGAAGCCGAAGCCGGGGAGGAGATCCGAGGCTACGACTTCCGCCGGGACAAGGAATGGAAGGAGCTCATCGCCCGCGTGTACCGGTCCGAGCCGGCGGAGGAAGAAGCGGGCGGCAAGGGGGCCGCGGCGGCGCCGGCGGGCGGCCGCAGGGATCCGTTGCTGGGAGCGGGGAGCGGGAAAGCGGAGCAGGCAGGCGCGGCATCGGGACGTGGGTATGCGCGGCGCAGCGGCGTGCCGCGTGCCGCGGGAATGGGAGCCGTTCCCGGGGTTACGGGGGGTGCCCTTGCGCAGCCGGCCTACGTTCCCTTCGGGGTCCCCACGCGGAGGGAAGAGGAGAGGCGGGAAGGCGCCACGCGCTTCGGCATAGCGGCGGGATCCTTCGCGTTGCTGCTCATCGTGGCCACCCTTTTCCCATGGTTGGGAAAGGGGCTTAACCCCGCGCGCTCCCTCCTGGGCATCTCCTTTGCCGAGGGCATCGCGTTGGCCTGCCTGGCGACCGCGATACTCGGCTGCGATGCCCTGCTTTTCGTGGGGGCGGGGCCGTCCGCCATGTGGACAAAGTCCATGAGGGTCTTTTCCGTTCTCTGCATACTGGTTTCGGCGCTCTTCCTCGCTTTGCGGGTGCTGGGCGGTGTCGGCTACGAGCGGGCGCCCGACATCACCCTGGGCGGAGCCCTGGCGGGGACGGGTTGGGGCTTCTGGGTAGCCTTTGCCGCCTCCCTGGCCGTTTTCTGGTGCTGCTCCCGGGTGGCGGAGTCCATGCGCTGAGCGCCGCACGCGCCTGCCTTTGCCGGCGGGCGGCATCCCTACGTCAGGAGCCTTTTTCTCGCCCGCTCGACGGCTTGCTGCCATTCCCGCAGCGCGGCCGCATCGTAACGCGCGGGATATCCCCTGTAGATCTTGCGCAGCTTCATGGCGGCGCTTGCCATCCAGGCGAAGCGGGCGGAGAAGAGGGGGTGGCGCAGGGCGCGCAGGCGTAGAGGCAGTTCGGCCAGGCGGAAGGAGAGCGGCCGGACCCTCAAGCCGGCCTCGACGTCTCCGGGGGTCATCAGGCAGCCGACGAGCTTTTCCATCTCCTTGGGAGCGAAGCGGTCCGTTATGGCCTGGGTTACGTCGAAATAGGCCGTGAGGGAGCCGCGCCCCCGCTGGTAGGCGCACGCGTATTCCCAGAGGTTCTGCCGGCTGGTGTCGTTTTCCCGCAGGCAGCGGGAGACGGTGAGGGCGGCCAGGCCTCCGGCGATGAGGGCGGATGCCACGCCCGATCCGTGTGTGGGGACCACCATGCATGCCGCGTCCCCGGCCAGGAGGACGCCGTGGTCCACGAGCACGTCCAGGGAAAGGCGCACGGGGATCAACCCCCCGCCCCCGTATACCCTTTCCCCTCCCAGGCCTTTTTCGCGCAGGAAGCGCTCCACGAACTCTCCCGCCGTTTCTCCTTCTTGCGAGGCCCGGAAACCCGCCAGGATGTCCAGCTCCCTCTCGGCCGAGTCCCAGTGGAGCATGAGCACCGAGTACCCCCCGCGCCAGCCCACCCTGGACAGGGAGACGTCGGGCGGTATCTCCAGGGTGACCGGCACGTCTTGCGCTTCATCCGCCGCGAAGCGTCGCTGCTCACGCCACGCGGTCACCAGGCACCCGGGGTCGACCTCCCGGGGGATGGGGCTTTCCTCCGGCAGGCCGCGCCGGATCGCGGCTTCCCACCCGGAGGCGTCCAGCACCACCCGCGCGGGCAGCTCCTTTCCCGCCTCGGTGACGACGCCCCTGACGCGCCCTTTCTCCACCAGGGGCGCGGCTACCGTGGTTTCGTCGCGCAGCTCGGCCCCCGCCTGCAGGGCGCCGGCGAGGAGGCGGCGGGCGAAGTGGCTCATGCGCACCTCCACGGTGGGTTGGGAGGCGATCTCCACGTAGTGCGCGCCGCTGGGGGAGAGGAAGCGGGAGCGCTCCGGGGAAGGCATGGTTTCGTCTCCGGAAGGGAAGGGAATGCCGGTCTCCTCGAAGACGGCGCGTTCCACGCCGTTGACCCAGGGGTGCCCCAGGCTTTGCGCGGGGCTCCTCTCCACCAGGAGAACGCGGAAACCCCGGGCGGCGGCCCGCTCCGCCGCCACGCAACCCGCGCACCCCGCGCCCGCCACTATCAGGTCGTGCATCTTACCCTCCCTTGCGCCGGCCGCGCTTGCCGCGCTCCCGCGTGGCCCTGGAAGGCGGTTCCTTACAAACCACCCTCTTCCAGCAGCCACGCGACGTATTCCTCGAGAGGCTCGCGGTAATGCCTGGCGAGCGGAAACCCCTGCAGGCGCAGGTTCATATTGTCCAGGGGCGAGTAGGGGGGGCGGGGATAGGGTAAGTTGAGTTCGGCGTAGCGTATGGGCTCAACTGGTATATCCTTCCATCCAGCGATCTCCAGTATCTCGCGCGCGAAGTCGTAGCGCGAGCAGACGCCCTGGTTAGTTGCGTGGTACAGCCCGTACTTGCCGGACGAGCATACGCGGTAGACCGTATCGGCCAGGTCAGCCGTGCAGGTGGGTGTGCCCACCTCGTCGGTGACCACGCGCAGCCCGCCTTTCTCCCTGGCGTTGCGCAGGATACTCTTCACGAAGTTGCGCTTGCCGGCCTTTCCGAAGAGCCACTGGGTGCGGAATATGAAATGGCGGGGCAGGAGCGAGGCGAGGTAGCGCTCGGAGGCAAGTTTGGCCCTCCCGTACACGCCTTGGGGGTTGGGGGGGTCGAACTCGTTGTAGGCGGAGCCCTTCCTGCCGTCAAAGACGTAGTCCGAGCTGATGAAGGCCATGGCGCAGCCGCACCCCAGGCAGGCCAGCACCAGGTTCTGGTTGCCGGTGAAGTTGACCTTGAGGGAGGGTTCCGGGTCCAGCTCGGCCCGGTCGGCGTCGATGTCGGCCACGGTGTTGACCAGCAGGTCGGCTCGGAGCGGGGGTATCTTCTCCATCACCAGGTCGTAATCGGTTATGTCCAGGTCGAGGTCGTAGCCGAACACCTCCTCTCCCCGTGAGCGGAACACCTTGACCAGGTCAGAGCCCAGTTGCCCCTCGGCCCCGCAGATGATCACGCGCATGGCCGCCCCCCCTGCGCCTTCATCCCGATGCCGCGGAGACGTGCGCGGTGCCGGTGGCAAAAACTCCCAGCCGGTCTTTTACGCCGCACGTCACCGCTCACCCGCCCCAGTCGAAGGCGATGGATGGGTCGTCATAAGGGATACGCTCCTCGTCAGGCTGGGAAGGGTCATAGGGGAAGGTGGTGTGGTAGAAAAGGGCTACGGGCTTGTCCCCCAGCACCTGGTAGCCGTGGGCGACGCCGGGGGGGATGACGATGAGGAGGGGCATGTGCTCCCCAGCGTAGATCACCTGCGTGACTCCCCGCGTGGGGGATTCCTCCCGCAGATCGTGCAGGACCACCCTGGCTTCCCCTGTAGCCACGAACCACAGATCGTGCTGCTTGCGGTGCCAGTGGAAAGCCTTTATGACCCCGGGGTAGGTGAGGGTGAAGGTGGTCTGCCCGAAACGCTCCAGGAGCCCGTCGTCTTCGCGCAGCACTTCCAGCAGGTACCCTCTCTCGTCGCAGTACCTGGCGAGTGGCTTTACCAGCACTCCCTCGATGCCGCCGTTCCTCGCATCCTTCATATGGGACCACCTCGCTTTCCCGGTTTAGGTTAACGGAGCGGGGAAGGAAAGGCAACCGCCGGCGGTCTCCGGCAAGCCTCTCCCTGCCGCCATTTGCGTGCCTGCGAGTCTTTCGCGCTCCCGGCCGGGCAAAGATCGCGTGTGCCTGCATTTGTTGGGCAAAGGCTGGAGAGGGCCCCCTAGGGGGCCCTCTCCGTTAAGCGGTGTGACGTCGCAGGGCGACCTGTGTTATACCGCTTGCCGTCCGTAGCGCCGGCGCAGTCCCAGGGCCAGGAGGACCAGGCCTGCGAGGATAAAGCCCGCCGCCAGCAGGAGCAGGGGAAGCTGCTCCATGCCCGTGGCCGCCAGGATTTCCCCGGCAACCACCGGCGGGGTCACCACCTCGCCCCCTACCGGGGCGTCGGCGTTGAGGAAGTCGATCTTGTCCCTATCCTCCCCCGGGGACAGCTCCACGTCCATGCTGGTGTCGAACACGCTGTAGTATTTCGTGGTGTCGAACTCCTCGCTGACCTTGTAGTCCCCCGCCTCGAGCAGGAGGAAGGAGTAAGTGCCGTCCCCGGCGGTGGTCTTGGTGAAACTCACCAGCTCACCATCGAGGGTTTCCCCTTCCAGCTTGATGGTGACGCCCGCCAGCGGGGTATCCGCGTCGTCTATGGCGCCATTGCGGTTGGCGTCCAGCCACTTGGTGCCGGAGATGGAACCGTAAGGGGCGTTGCTGAAGATCACCGAGGCCTCGTCACCGGGCTTCAGCTCGATATCCACGCTGATGGGGCTGGTGGCGTAATAGCCCGCGGGCAGCGTTTCTGAGACGGTGTAATCGCCGGGGACCAGGTCCTCGAAGGAGAAGGTGCCGTCCTCGCCGCTGTAGGCGGTCTCCGTGTAGTCGAGGCCGACCAGGGTGATCTCCACGCCCTCCATGCCTTCCTCGCCCTCATCCTGTACCCCGTCGCCGTCCAGGTCCTCGAACTTGAACCCGTCGATGCGGGAATAGGGGCAGTTGCCGAAGTCCACCACCTCTCCCTCGCCAGGGGAGAGTTCCACCACGAAAGTGGTCGGGGTGGTGGGGAAATAGCCGTCCTCCGCCTCCTCCACCAACGTGTAGGTGCCCGCCTCGAGGTTGGGGAAGGCGTAGGAGCCGTCCGGCCCCGTGTCCATGGTGGCGATGGGATCCCCCACCGGCGGGTCGCCCTCGTAGAGCTTGATGGTCACGCCGGGGATGGTCACCGTTTCGCCGGCGTCCCATACCCCGTCGAGGTCGGCATCCAGCCACTTGTGCCCGGAGATGGAACCGTAAGGGGCGTTGCCGAAGGCCACCGTCTCCGTTTCCCCGGATTCCAGTTCCACCGGGAAGGAGGTCAGGGTGGTGGGGTAATAACCGGGTACGGAGGACTCGTCAACCGCTACCGTGTAGTTACCGGGCATGAGGTTTTCGAACGAGAACAGTCCCCCGCTGGCGGTGACGGTGGTGAGGCCTCCCGGGTTGAGGATAATGGTCACCCCGTCCAGGCCTTCCTCGTCGATGTCCATCACCCCGTCATCGTCGAGGTCGATGAACTTGATGCCTCTGATGGAGGCGTACTCGTAGTTGAGGAAGTCGACGTTCTCCGCGTTGTCCCCGCAGCCCACCGCCACCGCCTCGTGCACGCCGTCGTCGGGACTGGTGGGAGACCACCCCGCCTTGAGCACTTCCTTCACGTCGTAGATGCCGTGCGGGAGGTTGTCGAAGATATAATATCCGTTGATGTCGGTGGTGGTTTGGTCCACCTTGGTGGAGCCCTGCCACAGCTCGATGGTCCAGTTCTCCAACCCGGGCTCGCCGGGGTCCTTCACCCCGTCCCCGTCCAGGTCCTCGTACTTGTGCCCGGAGATGTGGAAGGTGGGCGGGCAGACCCTTCCCAGCAGGAACTTTATCTGCTGCCAGGTGCAGGTGGGCAATCCGAAGATACATTGCAGGTGAAAGATGCCGAACTCCGTGGTGTAGGTTCTTCCCGCCCAGTCCACCTCGAGGGCCGTCCAGCCGTCGGGGACGATCATCTTCACCACGTAATCCCCGTAGATACAGGTGCCCGGCGGGATGTCCCTGCAGGGGAGCGTCTGCCAGCTCGCGCAGCCGTTGGCGTAGACGGGCCACCAGGAAGGACCCGCTCCCGTGGGCTTGCTGTGGGGACCGTCCCACCCGTCCGCCGGCACCAGGCCGCCGTCTATGTAATGGTAGATCTCGATCTCCACCGCCATGGTGGTGAGCTCGTCCCCGCCGTCGAGCACGCCGCTGCAGTTGGTGTCCTCGTAGACGAGCACCTCGACCTTGCCCTGCCTGCACAGTTTCTTCTTGTTGAGGAAATCGATGCCGGTGACGTTCTGTCCCTCGGCCACCACTATGTTGTCGTGGGAACCGTCCGCCGGGTTGGTGGCTTGCCAGGCCGAGGTCAGGACCTCCTTCACGGTGTAGGTGCCAGGCTTGAGGCCGGTGAAGGAATAGCTGCCGTCTCCCCCCTTGGTCTTCCGGGTGATCTTGGTGGAGCCCTGCCACAGCTCGATGGTCCAGTTCTCCAACCCGGGCTCGCCGGGATCGAGCACCCCGTCCCCGTCCAGGTCGTGGTACTTGTGACCGGAGATGGACCCGGGTTTGGGAGGCTTTATGGGCGCGTTCCCGAAGAAGACGGTCACCGTGTCGTAAGTGCAGGAGGGAGTGGGGCAAAAGCAAGAGGTCGAATAGCGCTTTTTTATCTCCACGGTATACGATGTATCGGTGGTGGCGCTGTAACCGGCCGGCACCACCTCGCTCACCGTGTAGCGGCCCTCCCCCAGACCTTCGTAGCAGACCTGCCCGTCGCTTCCTGTGGTCTTGAGGTTACCGCCGTCGAGCTTGATGGTGACCCCCGGCATGCCGCTCTCGCCCGCGTCCTTCTTGCCGTTTTTGTCCAGGTCGAGGAATTTGATGACGCAGATCTTTCCTTTCTTCGGCTCGGGATGACACGAGATGGTCAAATCTCCGGGGGAGCTTTCCTCGCCCTGCGGCTCCGGGGCCTCCTGGCCGCCCACGTCACCGCCGTCCCCCGGCTCGTCGTGGGGATCATACGTCACTTCCGTTGTCCCGTCGCCCGTCTCCCCCCCTATCGCCGTTCCCTGGACGTTTTCCACGGCCTGTTCCTCCCCCGCCAGGGCGCTGACGATGCCACCCAGCATGGTCACCATGAGGAGGACGGCGATGGAGAGGATGGTCAGCCACCGCTTACGCCTTTTCACGTTACGTCACCTCCGCTTGAGCGTTGTCTCTTGTCTGCTCGCTTCGTGAGCTGCTGGGTATAGATGCGGTGAGTCCCCGGATGCAAGAGATATGTCCAGTCTAGAGGGGTAGGATAGAGCTCGTAGGCCTTGTATCGCTACGCCGAGTCAGCCTTGAACCAGACCGGAAAACCTGCCCCTTTTCCAGCCCTTTCCCGATCCCTTTGCATCCTCCTTTTGTCAACCGTATCTCTATACCCGTATAAAAAGCCCGACCGCTGAACGATCGGGCCGGTTTCACCACTCGCTCCCCGCAACCCAGGCGACCAGCTTAAGGTTGCGGATCCACGCTTTCCCTACCGTACTCTTCATATTCGATTGTACGATAATTATACATAAACATATATATCTTGTGAACCCCTCGTTGCATAAACGTAACAAGCCGCGCGAAGCCCCTGCGGGGGCCGTCAAGTCTCAAGCCGCATGGCCGGTAGCGGCTCC
>OGCI01001181.1_pt1 | contig 23360 bp, 21 predicted proteins | sample 1570021 | NCBI WGS metagenome assembly OGCI01 (sample SAMN06264664, study PRJEB24512) | hot springs metagenome | isolation source: Hot spring water | place: South Africa: Tshipise | collected 2015-06-21 | reverse complement strand
GAGCGGCTGGCGCCCCCACAGGCAGGGGCGCGGTTCGACAAGCTCACCACAGGTGGGGAAACCCGGTTTCCCCATATGTTCACCTCAGAGTTATGGAACCTCTCAAGAACATCAATCATAACCCTCGCGCATTGCTATCTGGTCAGGGAGAGACGGTGGTCGGACGGGCGGCTCCCCGTTTCTGGCGCAGTCGGCTGGCCCGCTGGCTGGCAGTGCTGGCGTTCATCGTTGGCATCGTTATGTTAACTTCAGGCTGGTGGCTCCCGGCAATCGGTCAGTGGCTGGCGCGTCCGACGCGGGTTGCGCCGGTTGACGCCATCGTGGTGCTGGGTGGGCGCTATCCTTACCGCGATCAGCACGCCATCGATCTGTACCATCAGGGGATCGGGCAGGAGATCTGGCGCACCGGGCCGGTGGAACTTCCAGCCGGGCGGCTGGTCCAGCGGGCCCGAAACCTGGCGCAGGAGCAGGGGATTCCACATGAGGTCTACTTCGTGCTGGAGTCGTACAGCACCTGGGACGACGGCGAGCAAATCGCAGCCCTGGCCCGCGAGCGACAGACGCGCAGTGTGCTGATCGTGACCGACTGGGCCCATAGTCGGCGGGCGCTGTGCGTCATTTCGCAGCACCTGGCGGGCAGCGCGGTGACGGTGTATTACGACCACCCGCGTGACCTGGCCATCCAACCTGACAACTGGTGGCGCGATGCGTACGGGCGCGAGGCGGTGCTTAGCGAACTGGGCAAAATGGGCTTTTATGCCCTGCGGTACGGGACGCTTCCGTTCGGCTGTTAGGTGCGCGTTGGCCCTGGCACCTCCGGGGCTTGCGTGGTTACCCCAATACTGAACACGCACGTCCAGACGTACGTGTGCACACTGCTCCTGGGAGCCCGGGCATCTTGCCCGCATGCAGGCCATTGCGGGCGGGGCGCCCGCGCACACCCGGGGTGACGCCTTACCCCAAATGTGAACACGCGCGTCCAGACGGCCCTTTGCGCGCCACCCCGATTGGCGGTACAATCGAGCCATCCAGAGCGAAGCGTGCCTGCCCGAAGGGCAGGATCGGCCCCAGGAGGTGGCGCTCATGCGCGTGGTGGCAATGATTATGGCCGGCGGTGAGGGCACGCGGCTGAGCGTGCTCTCGGAGAAGCGCGCCAAGCCATCGGTGCCGTTCGCAGGGAAGTACCGGATCATTGACTTTACGCTGTCGAATTGCGTCAATTCGGGCATCTTCGATGTCGGGGTGCTCACCCAGTACCGGCCCCACTCACTGAATGATCACATCGGCATCGGCAAGCCGTGGGATCTCGACCGCAACCGGGGCGGGGTACGGCTGTTGCAACCCTACCAGGGCCGTAGCGACCAGTCGTGGTACCGCGGCACCGCCGATGCGATCTACCAGAATCTCAATTTTATCCAGGAACGCCGTGCCGATCTCGTGCTGATTCTCTCAGGCGATCATATTTATAAAATGGACTACAACTCCATCATTGACACCCACCGGCGCCACCGGGCCGATCTGACCGTGGGGGTGATGGAGGTGCCACTGGAGGAGACGCATCGCTTCGGGATCATGACCACGGACGAGCAGGATCGGGTGATCGAGTTCACCGAAAAGCCTAAAGATCGCGATAAGGGCAACCTGGCTTCCATGGGCATCTATGTCTTCAACACCGATGTGCTGATCCGGCGCCTGTCGGAGGGCAGCCAGGAGCGGCCCCGGATCGACTTCGGCAAGCACGTGATTCCGGCGATGGTAGCCGAGGATCGCGTCTTTGCCCATCGCTTCAGCGGCTACTGGGTTGATGTGGGCACCATCCAGTCGTACTGGGAAACGAGCATGCAACTGCTCGATCCTCAGCTTGATTTCGACCTGTTTGACCCGAGCTGGCGCATCCGCACCCGCAGCGAGGAACGCCCATCGGCCAAGATCGGGCCGCAGGCGCGAGTGTCGCGGGCGATCATCTGCAACGGCTGCACCATCCGCGGCACGGTCGAGCGTTCGGTGCTGTCGCCGGGGGTGTACGTATCACCGGGAGCGATCGTGCGCGACAGCGTGGTAATGAACGACACCTGGATCGGCCCTGGCGCGGTGCTCGACCGGATGATTGTGGATAAGCAGGTGGTGATCGGCGCCGGGGCGCACCTCGGCGTGGGTGATGATCTAACGGTGCCAAACAAGGCTGAGCCAGATAAGCTCAACACCGGCATCTCGGTGATCGGCAAGTCGGCCCACATCCCTCCGGGCGCGATCATCGGCCGCAATGTTGTGATCAACGCCGATCGCGACGCGGAAGATTTTCCGAGTCGCGAGATCCCGTCGGGGGAGACGCTCTAAGCGCTTACGCGGCGGCGGTACGGCGCAGCTCGCTGCGCCCCCGTCGGCGCCCATAAAACCTATGCTCCGCACCCTGACCCTGATCCTGGCGGGCGGCGACTCGCCCGCCCTTTCCGTCCTCACCGCTGAACGCACCGAAGCAGCCGTGCCCTTTGCCGGGAAGTTTCGCATCATTGATTTTCCCCTTTCCAATTGCGTTAACTCGGGGATCTACAACGTCGCGGTGCTCACCCAGTACAAACCGCGTTCGCTCCACGCCCATCTGGGGGTTGGCCGCCCCTGGGATCTCGACCGGGCGCAGGGCGGCTTGCGCGTGTTGCACCCATCGCCCACCCCGGACGGGGGAGGCTGGCAGCGGGGTACTGCCGATGCAGTACGCTACAACCTCGATCTGATCGAAGATCAGCAGGTTGATGCGATACTTGTGCTTGCAGGCGATCACATTTATAAAATGAATTATATCCCGTTGCTCGAACTGCATGCCGAGCGCAACGCAGACATGACCCTGGCCGTCCACAGTGTCAGTCCGCACGATACTCATCGCTTCGGCATCGTGACCGTGGGCAGCGATGGGCGGGTGGATCGCTTCGAGGAGAAGCCGCGGCGTCCGCTCTCCAACCTGGCCTCCATGGGGATCTATGTTTTCCGCAAGCAGTTCCTGATCGACATCCTCGCGGGCACCGAGCACGATTTTGGGCGCCATCTCCTGCCCCGGATCATCCCCAATTCGCGCACCTTTGCCTTCAATTTCCAGGGCTACTGGGCCGACGTCGGCACGGTTCAGGCTTACTATGAAGCCAACCTGGCCCTGCTGGTCGAAACACCTGCGCTCGATCTCTACGACCCGGAGTGGGTCATCCACACGACCAGCGCCGATCTGCCCGGCGTTGAAGTGGGTGAGCACGCCCGGGTGGAGAACTGTCTGCTAAGCGATGGATGCCGCGTCTACGGCACGGTGACGCACTCGGTGCTCTCCCCTGGCGTGTACGTCTCACCAGGGGCGGTGATCCGCGATTCGATCGTGCTGGGTGATGCCTGGATCGGCCCGGAGGCGGTGGTGGATCGCTGTATCATTGACGAGGGAGTGCGCATCGGCGGGGGAGCCGTGGTGGGTGAAGGCGACATTGCCACACCTAACCTGGCGGCCCCCGAACGCCTGAACACAGGGTTGACGCTGGTGGGCGCCCGCGCGCAGTTGCCCGAGGGATTGACGGTGGGGCGCAATGTGGCTATTCGTCCACGCACAGCCGAGCATGCCTTTCCGAAGAGCGGCGTGGTGCCGAGCGGAGCGACGGTGTAAGACCCGCCCGGCGCCGGCGTTCAGAGCGCCGGGCATGGTTCAGACCCGGACGTTCCAGCCATGACGATTCCTGAAGTAAGCGTTGACCCGGCGCTGAAGAGCCGCCTCGTTGCCGGGCACCCCTGGATCTATCGCAACCACGTTCGGGAAAGCCAGCGGCTGGTCTCGGGCCAGTGGGTGCGGGTGCGCTGTGGGAGCTTCAGCGCTTACGGCCTCTGGGATGCGCGCAGCGCAATTGCAGTGCGCCTCTTCAGCCGGAGCGCCCCGCCCGATGCGAACTGGATCGCCGAACGGGTCTGGGAAGCATGGGAGGGTCGCGCCGCCATTCGCGAGACGGCGACGACCGCCTACCGCTGGATCTACGGCGAAGGCGACGGTCTGCCCGGTCTGGTGGTGGATCGCTACGGCGACTACGCTGTGCTCCAGACCTACGCCGAGAGCGCGCGGGTTGTAGCGCCGATGGTGGCGTCGGCGCTGCGGGCCTGCGACCCGGCGCTTCGCGGTGTGGGGCTGCGCGAACGCCCCTCCGACGATGCCCCCGGCGCCGAGGAGCGGGAGACCGGCGATGAGGAAGCGCCCACGGCCCTGCGGGTGCTGTGGGGCGAAGCGCCCCCGCCGGACCTGGTGGTGCAGGAGCACGGGCTGTACGTTTATGCCGATCTCTACCGCGGGCAGAAGACCGGCCTGTTCCTCGACCATCGCGAGAACCGGCGCACGGTCGAAGGGTTGGTGCGCGGGCGCACCGTGCTGAATTGCTTCGCCTACACCGGCGGGTTTTCGCTCTACGCCCTGCGGGGCCAGGCGGCCCATGTGATCAGCGTTGATCTGGGGAAAGGTCTCGCCGAGGCCGCGGCGGCCAATGTGGCCCTGAACCGCCTCGACGCCAGCCGCCACCAGTTTGTCACCGAAGACTGTTTCGCGCTCCTCGATGCCTATGCCAAAGCCGGTCAGCGCTTCCAGGCCGTGATACTCGATCCGCCCAGTTTCGCGCGCCAGAAACGCAGTCTGCACGGGGCCATGCGCGCCTACGTGCGCATCAACAGCCTGGCCCTGCGCTGCCTGGAGCCGGGCGGTTTGCTCATCTCCGCCAGTTGCACCAGCCAGGTCGGGCCGGAGCAGTTTCGCGCCCTCCTCGCCGACGCCGGGGTCCAGGCCCAGACCCGCGTGCAGATTGTGCACGAGGCGGGCCAGCCGGCCGATCACCCCGTGCCGGCGGGTTTCCCCGAGGGACGCTACCTGAAGTTTGTGGTGGCCCGGGCGCTGGGGCAGGGATGACGAAGCGTGGGGAAACCGGGTTTCCCCACGCCCCTCCCTGAGGGGAGAGCATGGGCGTAGAGGCGCGGCGGCGCCGCGCCTCTACGCCCTTCCAAGAACAAATATGTTCATGCTGGCGCTGCGCGGCGCAGCCGTATGGACGGCTGAAATGGTATAATCTGCTCAACATGCACGTACTCCACATCGCCTGGGAATACCCCCCTCACATCGTTGGCGGCCTGGGCCGCCATGTCGCCGAACTGCTCCCAGCCCTGGCCAGCCAGGGAGTGTGCCCTGCCGTGGTGACCCCTCGCCTGCGCGACGGCCCGGAGGCCGAACTGAGCGACGGTGTCGCTGTGCGCCGGGTACCGGCGCCCCCCATCCCCGACGCCGATTATCCCACCTTCGTGGCCCGCGTTAGTCGGGATCTGGTGCAGGCAGCCAGTGAGTTGCAGGAAACCTACGGGCGCTTCGATCTGGTCCACGCCCACGACTGGCTGGCAACCGAGGCGAGCGTCCAACTCAAGTACCAGTGGCGCGTGCCGCTGATCGCCACGATCCATGCCACCGAGCGCGGACGGGGGCGCGGGGGCCTGCACAGCGACGCAGCGCATCGCATTAATGAACTGGAGTGGCGCCTGACCTACGAGGCCTGGCGGGTGATCGTCTGCTCGCACTTTATGGCCAGCCAGATCCACGAGTACTTTCAGACGCCCCTCGACAAGATCGACGTGGTGCCCAACGGCGTCTATATCAGCGGCTCGCCGTTCCGCGATGCCGATCACTGGCTGAGCTTCCGCCGACGCTACGTTGCCGACGACGAGCGGATGGTGTTTCACGTGGGACGCATCGTATATGAGAAGGGGCTGCACGTGCTGCTGAACGCCTGGCCGGCGGTCATCGCCCGGGTGCGGGCGCGTCTGGTGATCGCCGGCACCGGTGGGTACCTCGAGCCATTGAAGGCACAGGCAGCGGCGCTGGGGATCAGTGATCGGGTTACCTTCGTCGGCTTTGTTTCCGACGAGGAACGGGATCGACTGTATCACGCCGCGGATCTGGCGATCTTCCCCTCGCTCTACGAGCCGTTCGGGATCGTAGCCCTGGAGGCCCTCGCCAACGGCTGCCCGCTGATCGTGAGCGATGCCGGCGGGCTTGCCGAGGTGGTCCAGAACGGCATTACCGGCCTGGTGGTGCGCGCCGACGACCCGGGTGAACTGGCCGACGCAATCACTGCGGCCCTCAGCCGGCCCGACATCGCCCGCGCCCGCGCCGCGGCCGCGCTGCGCGAGATCCGCGAGTATTACACCTGGCCGCGCATCGCCGCCGCCACCGCTCAGGTCTATGCCCGGGTGCTGGAGGCGTGGCGGGAGACGGAGTGGGGACAGGAGGCCAGCCAGATGAGCGATGCCGCGGAAAACCAGGGCTGATGCAACGACCTCGCGCGCACGCGGACCTCACCGGCCCGGTGCCATGGTAAGTGACCGGTGTGGTACACTGAGGTAAAAATACGGGGAAACCGGGTTTCCCCACCTGCGGTGAGCCTGTCGAACCGCACCCCTGCCTGTGGGGGCGGTAAGCCCTCCCCACCCGGAGGGTTTGGGAGGGCGTAGCCCTCCCAAGAAAAACCCATTTTCACCTTATCGTTGTGCGGCGCAGCCGCATAGGCGGCGGCAGGGGCACGCGCGGCGTACCATCCGCACTGACCTTAACGAAAGCGTATGCCAGGCAACAGTTTTGGACAGGTGTTTCGCCTCACGACCTGGGGCGAGTCGCACGGGCCGGCAGTGGGCTGCACGGTTGACGGCTGTCCCGCGGGGCTGCCGATCAGCGAGGAGGAGATCCAGCGCGAACTGGATCGGCGCCGGGTGGGGCAGAGCAAGGTCAGTTCGCAGCGCCAGGAGGCTGACCGGGTACAGATCCTTTCCGGTGTCTTCGAGGGTCGGACGACCGGGACGCCGATCAGTATGGTCGTGTACAATACCGACGCCAAACCCGGGCACTACGAGTCGATCAAGGACCTGTACCGCCCTGGCCACGCCGATTACACCTGGGACGCCAAGTACGGCTTCCGTGACTGGCGGGGCGGCGGGCGTTCCAGCGCCCGCGAGACTATCGGGCGCGTCGCCGGGGGCGCAATAGCGCGCAAGCTGCTGGCCGGGATTGGCGTCCACATCGTCGCCTACACCCTGCAACTGGAGGAACTGCGCGCTCAGAGGTTCGACGAGGAGGAGATCGAGCGGAATATTATGCGCTGCCCCGATCCCCAGGTGGCGGCGCTGATGGTTGAGCGGGTGGATCAGGCCCGCCGCGCCCTGGACTCGCTCGGCGGTATTGTCGAGGTGCGCGCCCGCGGGGTGCCGCCCGGTCTCGGCGAACCGGTCTTCGACAAGCTCCAGGCCGATATCGGCAAGGCGATGTTTTCGATCCCGGCGATCAAAGGCGTGGAGTTCGGTGAAGGTTTTGAGGTGGCGCGCATGCGCGGCTCGCAGCACAACGACCCGTTTGTGCGGCGCGAGGACGGCAGTATCGGCACCCAGAGCAATCACCACGGCGGCATTCTCGGCGGCATCTCGACGGGCGAAGAGATCGTTGTGCGGCTGGCGGCCAAGCCGCCGGCCAGTATCGCCCGACCGCAGACTACGGTGGACCGGGAGGGAAACCCCGCGACCATCGAGGTGCATGGTCGCCACGATCCGACCGTGCTGCCGCGCCTGGTGCCGATTGCCGAAGCGATGCTGGCGCTCGTGCTCGCCGATCACTGGCTGCGCCAGCGTCTGGCGCGCGTCTGAGGAGCGATGCTCAGCCCGCAGCGCCAGACATCACTGCTGCTCGCGGCCGTCGCCGGGCTATGCTGGGCGGCGGCGTTGTCATTGTTGCTCTTCGGCAACCTCGCCACCGAGGGTGAGCCGCTCGCGCTCCAGCGTCTGCTTTTCTACGCGCTCGTGCTCACCGCGCCGCTGCTCACCTTCGCCCCTGTCGAGCGAAGCCTGGATCTTCCCGGCCTGACGGTGGAGGGGGTTATCGGCGCCTTCGTGCTCCTCTACAGCCTGGCCTTCGTGCCGGCGCCACGGGCCTGGCTGCTGGCCCTGCCCGAACTGCCGATCTACACGCTGCTGATCATGGGGCTGTTTCTCTGCGGCGCAGCACTGAGCCGCCCGCTCATCCACGGTATCAGTGTGCGCCTGTTCCGGGCGCGGGCGCGCGCCTTCGACCGCCGGCGCGTGCGTCGCCAGTCCTATGAAGTGGGCTTCCTGGTCGCCGCTGTCGCAGCTCTGGCCGGATTGCGCGTGCTCACCTGGGTCAGCCTGTTACTGCTCATCCTGGCCCTGGTGATCGCCGAGTTGCTCTTTCTCTCACAGGTGCCGGTCGAAACGCCGCACGTCTAATACCATTTTGGATTTTAGATTTTGGATTGCGGATTGCCACGCTGGGCGGCACAGTTCATCGTGGCATTGTGCGGCGCAGCCGCACCGCCAGACGATACCGTGGAGGACGCCACAATGATCCGCATCAGCATCATCGGCCTGGGTCTGATCGGCGCTTCGCTGGGCATGGCCCTGCGCAACGCCGATCCCGCCGAATCGCCCCTCGGCCCGCTGGAGGTGGTGGGGTTCGACCGCGACGCCAGAGTGGTGCAGGCGGCGCGAGGGCGCCTGGCAATTGACCGTGGCGCCAGCTCGCTGGCCGAGGCGGTGCGCGATGCGCAGATGGTGGTAGTGGCGACGCCGGTGCTGGCGGTGCGCGAGGTCTTCGCGCAGCTAGGATCTCTGCTGCCGGCGGGCGTTGTGGTGACCGATGTTGCCAGCACCAAGACGGAGGTGAACCGCTGGGCCGCCACTTTACTGCCGGCCGGGGTTGACTATGTGGGAGGCCATCCTATGGCCGGGAAGGAGCGCGCCGGGGTCGAGGCCGCCGATCCTGCGCTGTTCAACGGGGCGATCTACTGTCTGACGGCCTCACCGCACATCAATCACAACGCAGTCGAGGCGGTCGAGGCGCTGGCCCGCACCGTCGGCGCAAAACCCTACTACATCGATCCCGAGGAGCACGACGCATTCGTCGCCGGCATCTCGCACCTGCCAATGCTCCTCTCGGTAGGCCTGGTAGAGGTGACCGGACGCAGCCCGGCATGGAAGGAGATGGCGCCGCTCGCTGCGACCGGTTTCCGCGATGTCTCACGGCTGGCTTCCGGCGATCCTGAGATGCACCGCGATATCTGCCTGACCAACGCGCAGGGTATTGCGCGCTGGCTCAACGAGATGGCCGGCTTCTTGCTCGAAGTGCGCGACCGGATCGAGGCCGGCGACGCGGCAGCGGTGGAGGATTTGTTGCGCCGGGCGAAAGCGCAGCGCGACACCTGGCTCGAGTCGCGCCCACATCTGCGTCCAGGTGAGGAGGCTTTTCTCCAGCAACCCGAGGTGCAGCGTCCCAACCTGTTTACATTTCGCCGGCCCAACCGCCGGGAGTAGGGCTGGATGACGATGCGAGCAGATGGGGAAACCCGGTTTCCCCATACCCCGTCCACCGGGGGAAACCCGGGTTTCCCCACGCCCCTGCCCATCGGGGGCGCCTGGCGCCCCCGCCACCAGTTGGGGAATGGGGAGACGACCTGGACTTATACCATTTTGGATTTTAGATTTTGGATTGTGGATTGCCACGCTGGGCAGCACAACGCCTGAAATCGCTTCAGGCAATGCGGCATCATCAACGGTAATTGGTATTACCATCCGCCGCCGGAGCGCCCTCCGCCGAAGGAGCCGCCCGCGCTGCCCCCACCGAAGGAGCCGCCCGATCCGTGCCGGCTGCCCCACCCGCCACTGCCGCCGCCACCGCTCCAACTGCCGCTGCCACCCCAGCCCCCAGTGATAATGATCGGACCGGGACCGGGACTATCCGGCCGGTCGTAGGAGCGGAGCTGCCGCTCGATGTCGCGCGCCTCGTCGCGGATGCGCTCGGCGCGTTTGAGGGTCTGGTTCAGCGCGGTCTCGCCGGTGATCGGCAGGCGGATCAGGTCAAACTCCTGCCGGAGGGCCTGTAAACGCTGGAACAGGCTGGCAGGGGCGCGCCAGCGCACGCGCCCGCCGATGCTCTCGGCGGAGTTGAGCCAGTTGCGGGCCTCAGACAGGGTGGCGTTGAGCTTGCTCCGCACCTGTTCGAGGCGCTGCACATCGCCGTACACTGCCTGGTAGACTGTCCGCGTCTCTTGCTCGAGGGCCTGATAGGCGGCGCTCAGTTGCTCCAGCGCCGCGCGCCGTTCCTCTTCCTCGACCTGGCGCGCGCGTGCGTCGAGGGCCTGGGCCTGCTCAAAGCGCTGGATCAGGGCCTGTAGCGCCGCGACACTGGCCGGGGTGATGTCGGCATCGTGAACATTGACGAACCTGGCGATCTTGTTCACTTCGCCGGCAATGATGGGCTGGAGGCGATCGACCTGCTGGCGGAGTTTTTGCATGATCTCGGCCTCGGAGCGGGCCAGGGCCAGGGCCTCGTCGGCAAGCCGGTCGGCGGCGCTGGCCGCCGCGGCGAGCCGCAGCCAGTCGGGTTTCTCCTGCTGGGCCTCGGCCCGGGCAATCGCCAGTTGCGCCGCAGCCTCGCGGAGTTGTTCCTCAGGCGCCTTGCTCACATCGGGGTCGTGGGCGCGCACAAACTCCTCGCCACTGGCGATGCTGCGCTCGGCCTCGGCGAGCAGAGCGCGGGCGGCATCGCGGGCGTTCTCAAGGGCCTTCAGGCGCTCGATAATCGCTTCGATCAACTGATCCACGAAGTTCAGTTCTTGCTCGGCGGCATCGAGTTGTTCCCGGGCCAGGAGGAACTGCTGGGTCTCCATCGAATTGGCGGCGCGGGCGCGCTCCCAGTGCTCATGGGCGCGGTCGGCGGCAGCCTGGGCCTCGCTGCCATTGCCGCGGATGTCGCTCCAGGCGCTCTCGGCAAACTCGTCAACGATATCGAACACGCGGCGGCCCTCGGCGATGCGCTCGGCAGCCTGGAGGCCGCGCTGCTCGAGGGCGGCGATGCGCTGCGCGTTACGCTCGTAGAGCGCGGGCGCGCCGCTGCCCTGGACGATGGCCGCATCGAGGCGCGCCTGCGCCGCATCGAGCTGCGAGATGGCGGCATCCGGCTCGCCGCGCTGAAGCGCCGCGGCGGCCTCGGCAAGCGCCTGCTCTGCTTCGACGAGGGCCTGGCGACTGGCGTCGAGCCGAAAACCCTGCCGTTCGACGGCGATGCCGTTCTCACGCTCCTGCCAGATGTCGGCGCGGATCCGGGCGTGGCGCTCAGCGATGGCCCCGATCTGCTGGCTGCGTTCCGACGCTGCCCGGGCGGCGGCGACGGCTTCGGCGAAGGCAAACTTCTCCAGAGCCGCCACAGCGCGCTCCACCTGCCCCCGGGCCGGGGCGAGGGCTGCCGCGGGATCGGCAAGCTCCTCGCCCAGGACCGCGAGCCGGTCGGCAGCGTCGGTCAGGCTTTTTTTGCCCGCTCGACCTCCTCGCGCGCCTGGCGCGCCTGTTGATCGAGTTCAGCGCGGAGTCGCTCCACAGCCGCCAGATCCTCACCGATGGCTTTTGCCTCGACCGCCACCTTGTCGTAGCCCGCGGCCGCCTGGAGCAACTGCTCGTTGGTGGGCTTCTCGCGGCGCTCCAACTGCTCGGCGATCTCCTTGAAGCGAAGCTGAGCTGCGGCAAACCGATCGCTGGCGGCGCGCTGGAGCTGGCTGAGACGCTCGACCTCGGCGGGGGGATAGGAGACCCGGTCGAACTTCGCCTTCTCCGCAGCGGCGCTGAAGCGCTGACCGAGCGCCGTAATGACCGCCCCGGCGCCCTCACGCGCGTCCTTGACGCGCTGCTGCGCCGTGGCGCGAGCCTTCGCGGCCCGGCGCTGGCGGGCAAAGGCATATCCACCCGCGCCCAGGGCCGCCAGGCCGCCCAGACCAACGACGATCGGCGTCGGGTCAATGTTGATGCCGCCACCGGGTTGCGGAGGGTTCCGGATCGCCTCCTCAATCGCGCCGAGAGCCGTGGTTACGCCACGGGTAAAATCGCCGGCGGAGAGACCCGGGTTCAGGGCGGTCGTGCGGATGTATTCGGCGTTGTCGTTCACCCCCAGCGCCTTGTTCCAGTCGTCGCCGTAGCTGATCTCGCTGTAGCGCTGGTTGAGCGCTACATAGATGGCAATGGCGTTGGTGCGAAATGCGCCATCGCTCCGCATCAGGCCATCATCCACCAGGCGCTCGGTAAAATCATCGGAACCTCCGGTTTCGACAATATAGACCGCCACGGCAGCGCCCCGGCTAAGCAAGGGACGGGCCGCCCGCTCCACCGCATCGCGGTCCAGGCGCCCGCCAGGGTCACGGATGATCAACTGGCCCTGGGCCAGGGCCGGGACCGCCAGCAGCACCAGGAGGGCCACGGCGGCGGCGAGACGGATCAACTGGCGCATGCGGGTTCTCCTTCATTACCTTTCAATCGTCTGCCTCCAGGGCCTGCTCCAGGTCGGCGAGGAGATCCTCGACATCTTCGATACCGACGCTGAGGCGCACCAGGCCGGCAGGCACCTCCAGGGGCGAACCGGCGACAGAGGCGTGGGTCATGGCGGCGGGAACCTCGATCAGGCTCTCGACGCCGCCGAGGCTTTCGGCGAGGGTGAAGAGGCGCGTGCGCGTCACGAGACGATGGGCCGCGCGCGCGCCCCCTGTGGCGACAAACGAGACCATACCGCTGAATCCGTGCATCTGGCGGCAGGCCAGGCCGTACTGGGGATGCTCAGGCAACCCCGGGTAGAAGACCTGCGCCACAGCGGGATGGCCCTGCAGGAAACGGGCAATGGCAAGGGCATTTTCGCCGTGCTGGCGCATCCGCAGGGCGAGGGTCTTGATCCCGCGCAGCACCAGCCAGCAATCGAAGGGGCCGGGGGTAGCCCCGGCGGCGTTCTGCACGAAGCGCAGCCGGGTGGCGACCTCATCGTCGGAGGTGATCACCGCGCCGCCGACCACATCAGAATGGCCGCCGAGATACTTGGTGGTCGAATGAAGCACAATATCGGCGCCGAGCGCGAGGGGCCGCTGGCAGGCGGGGGAGGCAAAGGTATTATCAACTACCGTCAGCGCGCCGTGCTGGCGCCCGATGGCGCTGATCGCGGCGATGTCGGCCAGCTTCAGCAGAGGATTGGTAGGCGTCTCGAGCCAGATCAGGCGCGTGGTGGGGCGCAGCGCCGCGGCCACCTGCTCCGGGTCGCGGGTATCCACAAAACTGGTGCTGATACCTTTGTCTTCCAGCACGCGCTTGAAGAGCCGGTAGGTACCGCCGTACACATCGTCGCCGCAGAGCACGTGATCGCCGGATCGCAGCAGTGCCAGGGCGATGGTGGTCTCGGCGGCCAGGCCGGAGGCGAAGCACAGACCGTGCGCGCCACCCTCCAGGGAGGCCAGCGCTGTTTCCAGCGCCGTGCGGGTAGGATTGCCGGAACGAGCATAATCGTAGCCCTTGTGGACCCCCACGGCTTCCTGGGCAAAGGTGCTGGTCTGGTAAATCGGAACGATCACCGCGCCCGTAGCGGGGTCAGGCTCCTGACCGGCGTGGATGGCGCGGGTGGAAAAACCGTAGTCGGGCATCGTCGCCTCCGTGGATGTGATGGATCGCACCGGGATTATAGCACGGTGATCGTAGTCGAAACAGACTACGAGCAGTATAATAGTGCGTAGAAATGAGGAACGCAGGTCCTGACGCCCCTCCGGCCAGCCAACGCTCGAGGGGTTGCAGCGTGCGAGTTCAGCATCGGGGTAGCCACGCAAGCCCGGGAGTGAAAGCTCGATCCGGAACCGCCGGCGGGGCAGAGGGGTATTGTCCAGAACGTCAACCTGCGGTATGATATGACAACGACAACCTGGAGAAAGGCAGGGGTGCCATGAATGACGCGATGATCATGTTCGGCATCATGCTGTTCGTGCTGGTGGCGCAGGGGATTCTGTGGGCCTGGGTATTTGCCGAGCGCAACCGGAAGATTCCCGACGTCAAGATCATGAACTGGCGAGAACTGCTCGAGATGTCGCAGAAGGGGATTGAAGAGGCCTATCGCCGGGCACGGAGCGGTATGACCCGGCGCTAGTGGTCTGCCACGATAATTGTGATGAACGTGGCGGGAGGGGGCGTGGGAGGGCGAAGCCCTCCCCGCAAAAAACTATCCATCACAACCTGGTTGACAAACCACCAGTGTAATCCTGGCTCACTGGCGCCTCCGGCAGGTTCCACGTCACCCTGAGCGAAGCATGACACACGACCTGCGGGAGGCGCCACTAATACTCCAGCGAGACGTATCATTGCGTGGGGAAGCGCAGAGGGGCTTTGCCCCTCTGCTAACTTTTTTTCGTATCTCTTTTCGTATCACTGCCGATTGGCAAGGCGCTGCAACTGTTCCACATCAATTAACGAAATCACCTCGCCGTCAATGCGGATCATCCCCGCCTCGCGCAGTTCGCCGATGGCTTTGGTCACGGTCTCGCGGTAGGAGCCGATCATCTCGGCGAGTTGCTGATGGGTGTAGCGCACGACCATTGGCGGGGTAGCGGGCAGAGCAATCGGCTGCGAGGATAAGCCGGCCAGGTTGAGGAGCACGCTGGCGAGGCGCTGGGCGACATTTTTGAACGCGATGTCGGCCAGTTTGTTTTCCATTGCGCGCAGACGCTGGCCCATCAGTTCCATGAAAGCGAGCGCCACCTGGGGGTAGCGTTCGAGGATGCGGCGCAGAGTATCGCGCCCGATCAGCCCGATGACACATTCGGTCATGGCCTCGGCGAAGGTATCGTGGAGCCACTGACCTACCAGGGTCATCTCGCCGAAAATCGTCACCGGTTCGAGCACCATCAGCGTCAGCGCGCGGCCCTCGGGCGACAGTTTGTAGATCCGCACGCGCCCGGAGCGCAGCACGAAGAGCTGCTCGCCGACCTCGTTCGGAGAATGGAAGATCTGCCCGGCCGGGTAGATGTTGTAGCTAATCAGGCGTTCAATCTCGGCCCGCTCGGCAGAGCCGAGATGGGCGAAAATGTCGCCAGCGGGAACACAGTGGATCGCGGGTTCATTGGTCATGCGTGGGCCCTGAAACTGTGCCGGAACGGTCCTCGAGCGCGCCGACGATGCGCGTGCCGCCGCTGGCGAAGCCGGCGAGGTTGGTGATCCGCGCGGCGATGGCGCCGGCAGTGAGGGCCTCGAGCGCCGCGCGCACTTTGGGGATCATACCGCCACTGATGGCCCCACCGGCAATGGCGGCCTCGACGGCCATGGCATCGAGCCGAGCGGCGATCTGCCCGTCTAGCATCACGCCGGGCACATTGCTCACGAAGACCAGTTCGGTATCACCAAGCGCCCCGGCGATGGCCTGGGCGACCATGTCGGCGTTGATGTTGTAACTCAGCCCATCGGACGCGCCCATGGCAACCGGCGCAAACACGGGCAGCCAGCCCAGGTCGAGCATGGCGCGGATCGCGGCGACATCAACGCTGGTGATCACTCCCACCCGGCCCAGGTCGGCGCCGCCGGGGCGATAGGGCACACAGCGCAGCAGCCCCAGGTCAATACCGCTGAGGCCTATGGCGCGCGCGCCGCGAGCAACCAGGTGGGCCACCAGACGCTTGTTGATCGTGCCGCAGACCACGGTCTGCATAATCGCCATCGCCTCAGGCGAGGTCACCCGCAGCCCCTCGACGAACTGCACCGGCAGGCCAGCGCGGTCAAGCGCGGCGCTGATCTCCTTGCCGCCGCCATGCACCAGCACCAGCGGACCCGCGAAGCCGGCCACGGCCACGCTCAGCCCTTCCAGAAAGGCCGGCTCGTCCAGTTCGTTACCGCCGACTTTGACCACGGTAATGCGCGCCACGGGTTGTCTCCACAGGCTGTATTTGTTTCAGGATAACAATATTTGCGAGAAGATGCAAGGGTTCTCGTCGTAGTACGCAGGGCTGATGCAGCGGCGTTGGGGCGAGCCCCGAACGCCGGTGTTCTGGTTCGTTGTGGCGGCGAAGCCGCACCCACCGGCAAGGGCTTGGGGAAACCCGGTTTCCCCATAATGAAATAATTACTCCCGGGAGGGCTGCGCCCTCCCAGACCCTCCCCTCAAGGAGGGGGGAATGGGGAAACCCGGTTTCCCCATATGTTCACGTTAGCGCCGCCAGGCGCGCCCGCAACTCAGCGCCCTGCCAGGCCGCCAGGCGGCGTCGGTAGAGCAGGGCCATCCAGATTGGCAGCAGGGGGATAGCCACGGTGATTCCACCCACCCAGACGGCCGCGGTGATGGCGCGGGCCGCGGATGACTCGGCGCCCAGGAGAAAGATGACCGGCAGTGGCACCAGCACCCCGATTGCAAGGGTGGCGGCCAGGGCGATCGCGCCGAAGACCAGGCTGGCGCAGACGAAGGTCAGGAGGTTCTGGCCGAAACGGTAGAAGGTGAGATCGAGACTGTGCCTGACGGCCTGGCCCATCGGCAGGTGTTTGTGTGCGAAGGGCTGCAGGGCGAAGATCGCGCTGCTGTAGGCAGCGCCGTTGAGCACCAGCGTGGCGGCGTAGATCAACACAACGCCGATGACCACGGCAATGATGCCTGTAGCCGACACGACTTCGCCCAGGGTTCCCCCAACCACGCCCGCCGACGAAAACGCCGCTATGCCTAACAATCCGAATATGTAAACCGCGCAGAAGCAGACGCTGCTAACAACCGAAACAGCGCTCGCCGCCACCAGCAGGAACACCGTACCGTAGCAGCCCATGCCAAGCAGCCGGAGCGGTCCGAGAGCCAGCGCGCCGCGCAGGGTGACGGTCTCACCATCGGCGACCATCAGCGTGGCGCGGCTCACGGCGGCCATGATGTAGAGACCGAGCGGCAGCCCCAGCACCGCCGCCAGGAGCAGCAGCGCAATGCCCGGCGTCGTGGCGAGCCAGTCGCCAGCGATGAGCGCCGTGGCGACCAGCGCGCCCACCGGCAGGTTAAGCAGAGAGGCCAGGACGAGCATACGCGCAAAGGTGCGCCGGTAAAGGTGCAGGCCATCGTCGAGCAGATCGAGCACCGACTCCAGGGCTACCCGCAGCGGTCGTTTTCTGGTTCCCATAGGCAGCCTGTTCTAGCAGATGCGGAGCGCGTCGCTCATTGCGCGCGGGTGGTCGTTCCGCTGCCCACCCCCGCGGGGAGGGTCCCGACCGATCCTGGTCCGTCCACCAGTCGGTCGGCTTCGGCGACCAGGCGCAGGAGGGCGGCCTCGCTAGCGACGGGGGCGGCCAGCGCCGTCAGCAGCGCGCCGGCGCGCTCGGCGCGCTCCGGAGCAATGGCGGCCAGGGCTGCCAGGAAGGCTGCGTCGTCGAGATGCGGGCTCAGACCAGTGGCGCGGGCCAGGCGCCGTTTGAACATCGCGCGGTAGTGGGCCTGCAGCGCGTCGCGCCGCCCGGCGCGGCGCAACAGACCGGCCATACTCTCCAGGTATTCGGCGCTGCTGCGGCGCGCGGCCTCCTCGCGGAGCGGCGTCGGGCGACCAAAGCGCCGCCCGGTGAGCGCCAGGTAGGCGGCGAGCACGAGAGCAGTGTAGAGGATGGCCCAACCCCAGGGGGTGCCGAGCAGCAGCGTGCGCAACGATGGCTGGCTGATGAACCCGTGGTGGTACTCGTCGAAGGCTACGCGCGCGCCCGGTGGCGCCCGCCGGAGCATATTCAGGACCATGGCGGCATTGTCGCCCGCGTCCAGGCCGTTGTTGGTGAAGGGGTACAGCGCGGCGCTGGCAAAGACGTAGCCTGAGCCATAGGGCAACCCCAGCACCAGCGGCGCAGCAGTGGACCCCACCAGGGGCACGGCGTCGGGGCGGGTGGTACGCAGGGCCGCGGTAGCGCCGGCAACCACGACCCGCGCTGGCGGGGCGCTGAAGGCCGGCTGGAGCACCGGCGCCGGTTCTGGCATCTGCTCCAGCGGCAGCGCAACGAGTTCCAGATCGAAGGCCCGAAACAACGGCGCCGCCCCTGCCAGTTGCCCGGGGCGATCATCGGCGAGCACCAGGACCCCGCCCGCCTCCACCCATTCGGCCACGGCCGCAGCCTCGTCGAGGGTATAGCGCTCAGCAGGAGCGAGAACGATCAGCATCGCGGCCTGGGGATCAGGCGCGAAGCGCTCGCGGTACTGCAAGCGTTGCACGTCGTAGCCCAGGGCCTCGATCCAGCGATAGAGCGCCAGCGCACCCTGTGGCCCGCTGACATGGCTGCTGGCGCCGAAGCCCGACACACTCGCAGCCCGGCCCGGCCCCAGGGCGATAAACAACGCCAGGGCAACAAACAGGCCGCCGAGGATAAGCACATCACGCCGCATCGCCGGCATGCTCCCGCAGCTCGCCTACCCGACGCGCATACTCGGCGTACCCCTGAGCATCAATCGGCGCTCCACCGTACCAGACCCGGTCGGCGGTCTCCACCACCGGGGCCAGGCGCTCGTGCAGCGGCGGCCGGTCGCGCAGGCGGGCCAGATGCTCACGGTTGGTCTGGTGGGGTTCGTAGCGCAGGCGCCCGCGCTCGTCGAGCCACAGCAGCGCGGCCAGCGCCAGCACCCGCACGGCCTCGCGGTACTCGCCCCGACACGCAAGCTCATCGGCGCGCTCGCGCGCCTCGGAGGCGTTACGGATGGCCGCCTCGGGCGGAGCGTCCAGACGCGCCTCGACCCGCAGGGTGCGGCGCAACCCGCGCAACCACAGCCACAACACGGCGATCACCAGGGCGCTGCCGGCGGCCAGCAGCGCCCAGCCGGCGACAGTGGCGGAGTGTCCGGCCGCCTCGCCGACAGGCCCGTCCAGCCGCTCGAAGAGCCGCGCCAGGCGCTCGAAGAACCATTCGAGCGCGCCGGGTTCGCGCGGCTGCGGCTCGGAACGGCCAAAGGGCGGACGGGCCAGGATGTCCTCCAGGCGTTGGAGAGCATCCTCCGGCGGGGGCGGACCGGCGCCTGCCAGGGTGTCAAGCAGAGCGCCGAGGCGCGCGGCAATCAGCGGCAGGCGCGGCTCGGGGCGCGCGAGTTCCTCGGCCAGCCAGCGATTATCCACCGGCGCGTTCCCGCCGCCGGGGAGCGCCACCGCGGTAGCGCTGATCAGCCGCGGGGCGACCAGTTCCAGACTGATCCGATCACCCCGTTCGGCGGCCACCCGGGCCTCGCGCAGCGCCTGCTCGTAGGCCGCCAGACTGAGAGCAGTTTCCTGGGCAGCCGCCGGAGTGACCCGTAGCAGCGGCGACAGCCCGGCGACCCAGAGCGCGCCGAGCAGCAACAGAACCGTGCAGCGACAGAACGGCAGGCGGGAGCGATGAAGCATACCGGACCTGTGTAACCTCCCTGGTTGAACCCCGCCCGCGTATTATACGCATTGTCTGGACGGTAGGGAAACCGAGGCCTTGTGGCAGGACTGCTGCAACACGGAGAACCCCGGGTTCCCCGTACCCTCCCCGCCATCCCCCAACCGCGGTTGGGAGCGCCTGGTCCCCCCAGGCAGGGGCATGGGGAACCCCGGCTTCCCCGTACCCTCCCCGCAGGGAACGGGTTGGGGAAACCCGGTTTCCCCATGTCCCAACCGCGGTTGGGAGCGCCTGGTCCCCCCAGGCAGGGGTATGGGGAACCCCGGCTTCCCCGTACCCTCCCCGCCATCCCCCAACCGCGGTTGGGAGCGCCTGGTCCCCCCAGGCAGGGGTATGGGGAACCCCGGCTTCCCCGTACCCTCCCCACAGGGAACGGGTTGGGGAAACCCGGTTTCCCCATCCCCCAACCGCGGTTGGGAGCGCCTGGCGCCCCCACAGGCAAGGGTACGGGGAACCCCGGCTTCCCCGTACCCTCCCCGCAGGGAACGGGTTGGGGAAACCCGGTTTCCCCATCCCCCAACCGCGGTTGGGAGCGCCTGGCGCCCCCACAGGCAGGGGCATGGGGAACCCTGGCTTCCCCGTACCCTCCCCGCAGGGAGGGGCGTGGGGAAACCCGGTTTCCCCATGTCCCAACCGCGGTTGGGAGCGCCTGGCCCCCCCAGGCAGGGGTATGGGGAACCCCGGCTTCCCCGTACCCTCCCCGCAGGGAGGGGCGTGGGGAAACCTGGTTTCCCCATCCCCCAACCGCGGTTGGGAGCGCCTGGCGCCCCCACAGGCAGGGGCATGGGGAACCCCGGGTTCCCCGTACCCTCCCCGCAGGGAGGGGCATGGGGAAACCTGGTTTCCCCATGTCTCAACCGCGGTTGGGAGCGCCTGGCGCCCCCCCAGGCAGGGGCATAGGGAACCCCGGGTTCCCCGTATGTTCACATCAGAACGAACCAGAAAACGCAGCCAGGCACTGCGGATTGACAACCGGCCAGCACGAGCGTACCATTGCCTGCGACACAACCCGGCTCGCAGAAGGAGATCCCGGTGAACGAACAGCATAATACGCCGTCATGGCGCCTGGAGACCAGCCTGGTTCACGCCGGGGAGCGTGCCGCCGCCCCGCAGGCCGTGCCCACAACGACGCCAATTTACACCACCAGCACCTACCTCTACCCCAGTCTGGCCGAGCTTGATGCCGCCTTCGCGAGCGGTTCGGGCTACCTCTACTCGCGCTACGGCAACCCCACCGTCGCCGCGCTGGAGAACGCCATCACAGCAATCGAGGGCGCGCGGGGGGCCGTGGCCTATGCCTCGGGGATGGCCGCGCTACACGCCGCTCTGCTCGCCGCAGCCACGCCCCGCGGCGAAAGCGCGCCGCACCCCCGCGCCATCCTGGCCGCCCGCGACCTCTACGGCGCCACCACGGTCCTGCTGGAAGAGATGTTCGTGGCCCGTGGCGCGGTGGTGGCCTATGCCGACATGTGCGACCTCGACGCAGTTGAGGCGGCCCTGGCCGATCTGCGTCCAGAGGTAGTGCTCATCGAACAACTATCCAACCCGCTGCTGCGCGTGGTGGACGTAGCGAGTCTGGCGGCGCGCTGCCGGGCCGTGGGGGCGCGGCTGGTCGTTGACAGCACAATCGCCACCCCGGTGCTCCAACGCCCGTTGAGCCTGGGCGCCGACATCGTGGTCCACAGCGCAACCAAATACCTGGCGGGTCACGGCGACGCGCTGGGCGGCGTGGCGGCGGCCCGCACCGCCCTGCTGCACGACACCCTGGGGCGGCAGGCGCGGCTCCTGGGCGCCTCGTTAGGACCGTTTGAGGCCCAGCAGGTGCTACGCGGCATGAAGACCCTGGCCCTGCGCTTCGAACGCCAGTGCGCCAGTGCCGCCCGTATCGCCGCCTTTCTCGCCACCCATCCCGCTGTGCTTCACGTCTACTACCCCGGTCTTGCCGACCATCCCCAGCACGTCCTGGCGGCAGCAGCCTTTGGCGGGCGCTTCGGCGGCCTGGTGAGCTTTGAACTGGCTGGAGATACGGTGGCCCTGCAACGCTTTGTAGATGGCTTGCGCCTGTTCCTTCCCGCCACGACCCTGGGCGACATCTACAGCCTGGTGAGCGTGCCGGCGCTGGCCTCGCACCGCGACCTCGGCCCCGAGCGGCGCGCCGAGCGCGGCATCAGCGAGATGCTGGTGCGCCTCTCCGTAGGCATCGAGGCCGTCGAGGATCTCATCGCCGACCTCGAGGCGGCGTTGGAGTTGATCTGATATGAACATACGGGGAAACCCGGTTTCCCCACCTGCGGTGAGCCTGTCGAACCGCACCCGTGCCTGTGGGGGCGCCAGCCGCTCCCAACGGCGGTTGGGGGGCGGGGAAACCGGGTTTCCCCACGCCCCTCCTTGTGGGGAGGGTTTGGGAGGGCTGCGCCCTCCCAAGAACAATAATATTTTCATTCTGGCGTTGTGCGCCCCGCGAATGGCGCCTGATGTGAACATATGGGGAAACCAGGTTTCCCCATCCCCGTGCCCGGGTTGACCCGGGTTCCCCATCCCCTTGCCTGGGGAGGCGGCAAGCCCTTCCGACCGGGACTCTCAGGTGGAGAGTCGGAGACGATCGGCGCCGTCTTGTGCAACCGCCATCGCTCCCAGGAAACCATTATTGAATGCCTGGCGCTGCTAGCCAAGCGCAACGGCCTCGGCAGCCGCCTGACGTTGAGCTCGGCGGCGGCCCGTCAGGGTCGTCCACTGGAGCGAATTGTTATGCGTCCCGGGCGCCTGGACTCGCAACTGATCCCGCTAGGATGCCGCCATCTATGTTCAACTCTGCGCCCGTTATGTATGTGGCTTCATCCGAAGCAAGCAGTACTGCCAATGCGGCTACTTCCTCAGGCAACCCAAACCGGCGCAAGGGGGTATCTCTTACGATATCCGCCATTCTGGCCTCCCGATCCGGGCCATTGCCCAGTATCGGCTCCCACATTGGAGTGAGAATTGCGGCCGGATGTATAGAATTGCAGCGAATCTGAAGGCCCTGCTCTGCACAGTAAAGTGCAACTGACTTGGTGTGATTCCTGACGGCAGCCTTTGATGAAGCGTAGGCTGCTGCACCGGGTATACCTACGAGCCCTGAACGTGAAGAGATGTTGATGATTGAACCGGCGCCTCTCTGGCGCATTGCCTTGATTGCGTACTTGCACCCCAGAAATACGCCATCAAGATTGGTTTGATGGACAGTCCGCCATGCCTCCAGGCTGGCGTTTTCCGGGTCATGAACCAGATTTCCATTTTCAAAGCCAGTGATTCCTGCGTTATTGACGACAACGTCTATAATGCCATGGGCATCGATAATGGACTTCGTTACTGACGCCCAGTCTTGCTCTTTGCGAACATCGAGGCGCACATACTTCGCCGACTCGCCAAGTTTTTTTGCGGTTTTCAGTCCCAGCTCATCGTTAATGTCAGAAAGGTAGACGCTAGCTCCCTCATTGAGAAAGGCATTTGCGATTGCCTCTCCGATGCCTCTTGCCGCTCCAGTAACAAGAGCAATTTTTCCTCTCAGCCTGTTCATTGCCTCACCTCATTTCTGTAAGGGCTTGATGGTTTTTATCCAACCAATCTCGCCACGCAGATCTGTCTTGTAGCTTTATGGTTTCGGTAATTTCCATTCTTTCTAAATTATTTGCCGCCCAACGGACGAAGCTCAGCCGCGCCGCCGCCAGGCGGCGTCGGCTGGAGCAAGTGGTTAGGCGGTGGTGCTGTCTTGCAACGTCACCTCAATGCAACTTCGATTTCGCTTGTCAACGCGCGCGTCCACTGCAACAACTCGCGCGCTCGCGCTGTTCCGCGCGCGATTTTCAACGGGTGCGCTGCCTAACGTGGCGGTGAGCGGCTGCATTATACCAATTACCGTTGATGATACCGCATTGCTTGAAGCGGTTTTAGGCGTTATGCTGCCCAGAGTGGCAATCCACAATCCAAAATCCAAAATCTAAAATCCAAAATCTAAAATGGTATTAGCGGTCCGCCTCAGCCGACTGGTTCTCTTTTCCTAGCAGTGCCCGCTCGATCGCTGTGGTGAGGAACCCCGCAGAGCAAGCCGCGTTTTCCATTGTAATCTGAAACAAATGCTTATC
>OGCI01001178.1_pt1 | contig 23396 bp, 23 predicted proteins | sample 1570021 | NCBI WGS metagenome assembly OGCI01 (sample SAMN06264664, study PRJEB24512) | hot springs metagenome | isolation source: Hot spring water | place: South Africa: Tshipise | collected 2015-06-21 | reverse complement strand
CACCGCCCCGCCCGAACAGCGCAATCGGCCCGAGGGGAGGCCGGGGTGGGTTGACGCAAAGGGGCGAGCCACCTAGCATATCCTTTTTTCAGGACTGGCTGTCGGCGAGACGATGGCCGGCGGAAAGGGGTGACGGGCGACGTGACGGAAGTCAAGGTGCGGAAGGGCGAGACGATCGACAAGGCGATTCGGCGGCTGAAGAAAAAGCTGGATCGTGAGGGCGTTTTGCGCGAGCTTCGCGCCCGCCGGCATTACGAGAAACCGTCGGAACAGCGCCGCCGCAAGGCGGCAAGGGCGCGCAGTCGGGCGGCGGCCGCCGTGTCCTGATTCGCTTCATTTCCCGTCATTCACGCCAGCGACGCCGGCGGGTGAAGTGGGGATTGTCTACTCGTTGGAATGCGCGCCGCCACCGGGACGGCCGGGCGATGGTGGACGAGATTTTGGCGGCGGGGTTTCGCGGCATCGAATTGAGCTACGACTTGCGCCGCGACCTGGTCGAGGGAGTGGAGGCGCGCGTGCGGGAGGGGGCGGTGGAGGTCTACAGCGTTCACGCCTTTTGCCCCGTCCCCGTTGGCGTGTCCCGCGGCCATCCGGAGCTTTGGCTGTTGGGCGCCGAGGAGGCGGAGGTCCGCCAACAGGCCGTCCGGCACCTGACCGAGACCATCCGCTTTGCGGGGTCGATGGGGGCGGGAAGCGTCGTCGTCCATGCCGGCTACGTTCGCACATGGCACCGGACGGCGGCGTTGATTTCGCTGGCGGCGGCGGGGCGGCAGCATGGACGGCTCTGGCAGTGGCGATGGAACGGGCTGGCGCGGGGACGGGAGCGCAAGGCCGGCCGATGCCTGGATCAGATCCGCGACGGGCTCTCGCAGCTTGACGGGGTCCTGGCCGAGTGCCGCGTGCGGTTGGCCATGGAAAACCTGCCGTCTTGGGAGGCGGTTCCGTCGGAGCTGGAGGCCGACGCGCTGCTGCGGGACCTGCCGCCGGAACGCTACGGCTACTGGCACGATTTCGGCCACGGCCAGATCCGGGAAAACCTCGGCTTCATCAACCACCTGCGGCTGCTGCAGCGGCTTCGGTCGCGCGTGGCCGGCTTTCACGTCCATGACGTTCATCCGCCCGCCACCGACCATGTCCTTCCGCCGCACGGCATGATCGTGTTCGAGGATTTCGCTGAGTTCGCCGGTCTTCCCGTTCCGTTTATCATCGAGCCGCCCCGCGACGCGCCGGCCGAGGGATTGCGCGAGGCGGTCCGCGCGGTCGAGCGCGCCTGGCGCGTCGGCGGCGCCGTTGCCCCCCAGGAGGTTCCATGAAGCGCGCGCTGATCACCGGCATCACCGGACAGGATGGTTCGTACCTCGCCGAATTCCTGCTGCAGCAGGGCTACGAGGTGACTGGGATGGTCCGGCGGGCCAGCACCGAGAATTTCGAGCGCATCGAGCACCTCCGCGAGCGCATCCGGCTGGTCCAGGGCGATCTGCTCGACCCGTTCTCGCTGATCCGGGTGCTGGAGCAGGCGCGTCCCGACGAGATCTACAACCTGGCGGCAATGTCCTTCGTGCCGACCTCGTGGAGTCAGCCGACGCTGACCGGCGAGTTCACGGCCCTGGGCGTCACGCGGCTGCTCGACGCGATGCGCATCGTCTGCCCGCAAGCGAGGTTTTACCAGGCCTCGAGCAGCGAGATGTACGGGAAGGTCCGCGAAGTGCCGCAGTCGGAGACAACGCCGTTCTACCCGCGCAGCCCCTACGCCGTGGCCAAGGTGTACGGGCATTACATCACCGTCAACTACCGCGAGAGCTACGGGCTGTTCGCGGTGTCGGGCATCCTGTTCAACCACGAGAGCCCGCGGCGCGGGTTGGAGTTCGTCACGCGCAAGATCTCCAACGGCGTGGCGCGGATCCGGCTCGGACTGGCCTCGGAACTGCGGCTGGGCAACCTCGACGCCTGCCGGGACTGGGGATTTGCCGGTGACTACGTCCGGGCGATGTGGCTGATGCTGCAGCAGCCCGCGCCCGACGACTACGTGGTGGCCACCGGCGAGTCGCACTCGGTACGGGAGTTCTGCGAGATCGCCTTCGACCACGTCGGGCTCGACTGGCGGCGGCACGTGATCAGCGATCCGCGGTTCATCCGTCCCGCGGAGGTGGATCACCTCATCGGCAACGCCGCGAAGGCCCGTGCGCGGCTCGGCTGGGCGCCGAGCGTGGACTTCGCCGGGCTGGTGCGCATGATGGTGGACGCCGACCTCGAGCGGCTCCGGGGCGCAGCGGGGCGGCCATGAAGGTCTGGATCACCGGCGTCGCCGGTTTCGTGGGAAGGCACCTGTCGGCCGAGCTGGCCGCCCGAGGACATGAGCCGGTCGGGCTGTGCCTGCCCGGCGAACGCCCGCCGCCGGCCGTTGCCGTAGTCGAGGGCAGCGTCACCGATCCGGCGGCGCTCGAGGCCGGGCTGCGCCGTTTTGAGCCGGATGCGGTGGTGCATCTGGCCGGCATCGCGTCCGTTCCGCGCTCGTGGCAGCGGCCGGTCGAGGCGTTTGACGTGAACCTGACGGGCACGATCCGGCTGCTCGAGGCGGTTCGGATCCTCCGCCCCCGGACCCGCGTGCTGCTCGTTTCCTCATCGCACATCTACGGCGCCGTCGGAGACGGGCCGCTGGACGAGGATGCCCCGCATCGTCCGACGACCCCCTACGCGATCGCGAAGGCGGCTGCGGATCAGGCGACGCTGGCGTTCGCCGCCCGGTTCGGCATGGACGCGCTCGTCGCCCGGCCGGGCAACCATGTAGGTCCTGGGCAGTCGGCCGATTTCGTGCTGGCCTCGCTGGCGCTGCAGCTGGCGGCGATCGCGAAGGGTGTTGGGCGGCCACCGGTCCGCGCCGGCAACTTGGAGAGCCGGCGGGATTTCATGGATGTGCGGGACACAGTGCGGGGCTATCGGCTGCTGCTGGAGCGCGGGCGCGCCGGCCGCGCCTACCACCTGGCGGCCGGCCGGCAGTATCGGATTTCGGAGCTCTGGGATTCGCTATGCGACATGGCCGGCCTCCGTCCGGATCTGGAGGTCCTGGCCGACGCGTGGCGGCCCGCCGACCAGTCGCCCGTCCTGCGGTGCGATCGGATCTACGAGGATACCGGATGGCGTCCCGAGATTCCCATCGAGGTGACGTTGCGGGACATTTATCGAGACGCATCGGCCCGGGTGGACGACGGCGTCGGGGAAGGACGCGCGATCTGACCGGCCGTCGTCCGGCATCGGTGCGCATGCACTTCAGGGCGATGCGCCCTCCGGCCCGCCCGAGACGCCGCGCGCGCAGGCCGGCTGGGTCACTGGGAGGCGGCCTCCGTGAACGTCACGCAGGCGATCCAGGGCAGGTCGCGGTAGAGACGGTTGTAGTCGAGGCCGTATCCCACGACGAATTCGTCGGGGCACTCGAAGGCGACGTAGTCGGCCCGAAACGGCACGGCGCGCCGGGCGGGTTTGTCCAGCAGCACGCAGGTGCGCACCCGCCGGGGACCGCGGGCCTCGACGTGCCGTTTCGCGAACGCCAGGGTCCGGCCCGTGTCGAGGATGTCGTCCACGAGCAGCACGTCGGCGTCCCGGACGTCGAGATCGAAATCCCGCAGCAGCCGGACCTCGCCGGATGACTCGGTTTCCGCGCCGTAGCTCTCCAGGATCATGAAGTCCACCCGGATGCCCAAATCGTAGGGGTGGAGTGCTCGCACGAGATCTGCTAGGAAGACGAAGCTGCCGCGAAGGATGCCAACGAGGGCCACGGGGCGGCGCGGGTTGTCGGCCGCGATGGCAGCCGCCAGTTCGCTGACCCGACAGGCGATCTCGCGCTCCGAAAACAACACACAGTCGACGTGATGCGGCCTCACACGGCCCTCCACGACCCGGTCCGGACGGAACACCGACGGCAGCTTAGCCAAAAACCGGGCGCCTACAAAGCGCTTTAGGCGTGGAGGAGGCGGCCGGGCGGCACGCCGAAGACGCGCCGGAAGGCCCGCGAAAAATTGTGGGGGTCGCTGTAGCCCAGTTCGGCCGCCACGGCCTTGACCGGCATCCGGCCGCCGAGGAGCAGCTCGACGGCGCGGTTCATCCGGAGGTGGCGCAGGTACCCCATGGGGCTCTGGCGCCCGAACCGCCGGAACAGCCGGCACATGTAGGCGCTGCTGACGTAGCAGGCCGCGGCGATGTCGGTGAGGCGGCGGGCGGTGCCAGCGGCCTGCTCGATGTGCCGGCGGCAGCGCTCGTAGGTGATCAGGGCGGGGCGGTCGGCTGAACCGGCCGTGCTACGCGCCGCGGCGATCCGGGTGATTAGGTACAACAGCGCCGCCCCGCAGAACCACTGGCGATGAATTCGGTCGCCGAGGGCGCGGTCGATCAGGTCATCGAAGATCTCACGGATCCGCTCGGGGTCGACCACCCGCAGCACGGTGCCGGGCGTCATCCGGCAGTTTCGCAGCATCGCGCGCGCCTCGCTGCCGGCGAAGACGGCGAAGTATTTGAGCATCGGCGACCGGGGATCGCAGCGGATCGTGTGAGGCACACCGCGGCCGTAGACGTAGACGATGCCGGGCACGAGGGTGACTCGGCGGGCCGCCAGCGTCAGTTCGCCGGCCCCCCGTGCGACGAACTCCAGCGTAGGATGGGGGAAACCCGGCCGGCGGATGCGGTAGTCGGGCCGGCAAAGCTCCCATCCGCCGCTGATGACGGTCAGCGAGCGGCGGCGGTTCGGCGCCAGCAGGAGGTAGAACCGGCGGGCGTCGCTGACCTGCCGGCTGAAGTAGGCCGGCTCCGGAGCGGTCGGCGGTCGGGCGCGCATGGGCATAGGGTCAAAAAATGACCCGCGCGCGTCAAGCGCGGCCCTTTCGCACGTCGGTCGTTTGTGGCAGCATGGCGTCTGCATGGAGGTGGTCCAGACATAAAGGTGCATATCGTCATCGCAGCGATCGCAATGGCCGTCGGCGCATGGGCGGCCGGAGGGACGGCGGAGACGCGCGAGGCCCGCGACGCGCGGATGGCCTGGTGGCGGGAGGCCAAGTTCGGGATGTTCATCCACTGGGGGGTGTACGCCGTGCCTGCCGGCACCTACAAGGGGGAGCGTGTCGGGGGAATCGGCGAGTGGATCATGCTGCGGGCGAAGATCCCCGTGGCGGAGTACCGGGCGTTCGCCCGCGAGTTCAATCCGGTGGACTACGACCCCGATGCCTGGGCCCGCCTGGCGAAGGCCGCGGGCATGCGATACATCGTGATCACCTCCAAGCACCACGACGGCTTCGCGCTCTTCGACTCGGCCGTGACCGACTGGGACGTGGTGGATGCCACGCCGTACCGACGCGACCTCATCGGCCCGCTGGCGGCGGCCGCCCGGCGGCACGGGTTGAAGTTCGGATGTTACTACTCGCAGGCGCAGGATTGGACCCACCCCGGCGGCGCGAAGGCGGGCTACAAGGAGGGCGAGGGTTGGGACGAGGCGCACAAGGGCAGCTTCGACGAGTACCTCCGCACCATCGCGATCCCGCAGACCCGCGAGGTGTTGACACGGATCTCCCCGGACATCCTGTGGTGGGACACCCCGACGTGGATGACGCCGGAGCGGGCCGCGCCGCTGCACGAGCTGATCGCCCTGCGTCCGGGCCTGATCACGAACAACCGGCTCGGCGGCCGATACTCCGGGGACACCGAGACGCCCGAGCAGTACATTCCGGCCACCGGCTTCAAAGACCGGGACTGGGAAGTCTGCATGACGATGAACGATACGTGGTCTACTACGATGAGAATTGTAAGAGCACGGAGACGCTCGTGCGCAACCTGATCGACATCGTCAGCAAGGGCGGCAACTACCTGCTCAACGTCGGGCCGACGAAGGAGGGGCGGATCCCCGAGCCGAGCATGACCCGGCTGCGGGAGGTCGGGGCGTGGCTGGAGAAGAACGGCGAGGCGATCTACGGCACGGTCGCCAGCCCCTTCCGGGGGCTTACGTGGGGGCGCTGCACGCGCAAGGTCGCCGACGGCATGACGACGCTCTATCTGCACGTGTTCGATGGGCCGTCGGACGGGCGGCTTGTGGTCGGCCCGCTTTTCAACGAGGCGGTATCGGCCAGGCTGTTGTCGGGCGGCTCGGCCCTGTCCGTTTCGCGCGATGGCGAGCACCTCGTGGTGGCGGTGCCGGCCGCCGCGCCGGATCCGATCGCGGCGGTGGTGGAGCTGAAGGTGAAGGGCGACGTGCCGGTGGCGCCGTGGGTGGGGCGTCCGGGCGCGGACGGCGTGCTGGCGCTGGCGCCCGACGAGGCGGACACGACCGGCGCGCTGAAGGCGGAGGGCCACGGCCGTCATCGCAACCTCGGTTTCTGGACGGATCCTTCCGACTGCGCGTCGTGGACGGTGGAGCTGCCGTCGGCGCGTTCGTACTCGGTGGCATTCGAGGCGGCGGCGGAGGGGGCGTCGAAGGTGGTCCTGGCGGCGGGCGACTCGACGGTTGAAATTCCTATTTCCGCGACCGGCGATTTCAAGAAGTACACAGGAGTGCGGGCGGGGCCGGTGAAGCTGCCGGCAGGCCGTCAGATCATCGAGCTGAGGGCCGTGCGGCAGGGCTGGTGTCCGGTGAACGTGAGGACCCTTCAACTGCGCCCCGCCGAGTGACGGGGCAGGCAGGAGGCAGGGACATGGCGACCAAGGTCAAGGCGACAGCGACCGCCGCGACTCCGTGGCGGTGGGGCGGGGAATTCCCGAAGGTCGGCATCCGGCCGGCGATCGACGGCCGCCGGAAGGGCGTGCGCGAATCGCTCGAAGACCAAGTGATGGGGATGGCGCGTCGGGCGGCGGCATTGATCGAGTCCGAACTGCGCCATCCGGACGGATCGCCCGTGCGTTGCGTGATCGCCGACACGTGCATTGGCGGAGCCGCCGAGGCGGCGGCCTGCGCGGAGAAGTTCCGCCGCGAGGCCGTCGGCGTGTCGCTGACGGTGACGCCGTGCTGGTGCTACGGCAGCGAGACCATGGACATGGACCCCCTGATCCCCAAGGCGGTGTGGGGTTTCAACGGGACCGAGCGTCCGGGCGCGGTCTACTTGGCGGCGGTGCTGGCGGCGCACAACCAGAAGGGGCTGCCGGCGTTCGGCATCTACGGGCGTGACGTGCAGGACCGCGACGACGTGACCATTCCGCCCGACGCGCGGGAGAAGATCCTCCGGTTCGTCCGGGCGGGGCTGGCCGTGGCGACGATGCGGGGCCGCTCGTACCTGTCGCTCGGGGGGACCTCGATGGGCATCGCCGGCTCGATCGTGGACCAGCCGTTCTTCGAGCGCTACCTCGGCATGCGCGTGGAGGCGGTGGACATGGTGGAGATCGTCCGGCGCATCGAGGAGGGCATCTTCGACCCGGCCGAGTACGAGCGGGCGATCCGGTGGGTGCGCGAAAACTGCCGGGAGGGAGAGGACGTGAACCCGCCGGCGCAGCGGCGCGACCAGGCGCGCAAATCCCGCGAGTGGGAGATGGTGGTCAAGATGACCCTGATCGCCCGCGACCTCATGGTCGGCAACCCGCGCCTCGGGGAGCTGGGCTACGGCGAAGAGGCCCTCGGCCACCACGCCATCGCCGGCGGCTTCCAGGGTCAGCGCCACTGGACCGACCATTTCCCCAACGGCGACTTCACCGAGGCCATCCTCAATTCCTCGTTCGACTGGAACGGCATTCGGGCGCCGTACGTGTTCGCGACGGAGAACGACAGCCTCAACGGCGTCGCCATGCTGTTCGGGTATCTGCTGACGAACACGGCGCAGATTTTCGCGGACGTGCGGACCTACTGGAGTCCGGCGGCGGTGCGCCGGGTGACGGGCCGCCGCCTCACGGGCCGGTGCGCAGAGGGCATCATCCATCTGATCAATTCCGGCGCGGCGACGCTGGACGGGACCGGCGAGCAGCGCCGCGGCGGAAAGCCCGCCCTGAAGCCCTTCTGGGAGATCACCGTGGAGGAGGTCCGCCGGTGTCTGGCGGCGACGACCTGGCCTCCGGCCGTGTACGAGTATTTCCGCGGCGGCGGCTTTTCATCCTGTTACCTGTCCCGCGGTGGGATGCCGCTGACGATGAGCCGGATCAGTCTCGTCGCGGGGCTCGGTCCGGTCCTGCAGATCGCCGAGGGCTGGTCCGTGGAGCTCCCGAAGGAGGTTCATCGGATCCTGAACCGGCGCACCAACCAGACGTGGCCGACGACCTGGTTCGTCCCGCGCCTGACGGGCCGGGGACCATTTGCCGACGTCTACAGCGTGATGAACCACTGGAGCGCCAACCACGGCGCGATCTGCTACGGGCACATCGGCGCGGACTTGATCGCGCTGGCGGCGGCGTTGCGCATTCCGGTGGCGATGCACAACGTGCCGGACGAGCATGTGTTCCGGCCGAGCGCATGGGGTCTGTTCGGCGCGATGGACCCGCAGGGCGCCGATTACCGGGCCTGCGCGAATTTCGGGCCGCTGTACGGTTGACCCTGGTGGCGGATGCCGCCCTGATCATCGGCATCGCTAAAGAGAGGGCGAACAGGGGTGGCCGCCCCCGTCAGTCGTTTCCCGTCACTCCCAGATGAACTCGCGGCTCGGCGGCGACTCTCCCTCCTGAAGGGGGGCGGGCTCCGGCGACTCGGGTCGCGTGACATAGCGCTTGAACATCGGTCTGACGGCCGGTTGAGGATGGAGTAAATCCGTGGGCGATGGGGCATTGCTGGGAGGCACGAAAACCGGTTGTGACGCGGATGGGCGCGTGCGGTCGGCCATCCTTGGCGGCTGGGCCGCGACCGGCGCCGCCGCGCCCTCCGCCGGTGCGAAGGGGGCGGGGTCCGCGACCGACGGGGAGGTCTGCGCGCTCACGAGATCCCGTACCGCAGCGCGTTCCTTCTGGCGCCGCCGGGCGCTGGCGTGGGCCGCGTAGGCGAACACCAGGCTCAACACCGTCGCCACCAGGCCGGTGGCCGTCAGGGCGGCCGAGTCGAGTGTCATCGCATCGCGCCCTCCGGTGGCGCCCCGCCGCCGACCGCCGACAGCGACGGCCGCCCCGCCTCCTCGATGGCGTGGATGGCGATCTCGCGCGTGATCTTGGTCGCCTTCATGATGAACCCTATCATGAGCGCCAAATCGCAGATGTTGTTGATCAGGCGGGGGATTCCGCCGGACGCAGCGGCGATCTCCTGCAACGACTCCTTGTCGAAAACCCAAATGTCACCGCCGGCGGCGCGCATGCGAAGCTCGACGTATTCGATCACCTGCTTCTCGTTCAGGGGTTCAAGTCGCCAAACCATGCTTAGGCGCTGCCGAAGGGCCGTCTCGTGATCGAGCATGTCCGCCAACTGGCCGTGGCCGGAGAGGATCAGCGTGAACGCGGCCGACTCCGGGCAGTTGGCCGCACCCGGCACGCGGAAGTTGGTCAGCAGCCGGAGGAAGTCGAACGCCTCCTGATCGCGGATCAGCTGGGCCTCATCGAGGGCTAGAACCGTGTGGGCAAAGCCAGAGCGGGCGGCGACCATTTCCTGAATCGCCTCGAGGACGGACGCGACGTCGGCGAAGGTCAGGGTCGGGGCAAGGCTGCGGCCAATGTGTCGGGCGATCGCGTCGAGGCCCCCTGGCGGCACGTCGAGACGGATCATCCGGCTGCCGGGCATCGAACTCACTTTCGAGGCGAGAAGCTCGAGAACCATGGACTTGCCGACGCCGTACGGCCCCACCAGCGCGCCCCCCAGCCGTCGGCCGGAGACCAGATAGATCAGCCGCGCCAGCCCCTCCTGGTGCTGATCCGATAGGTAGGCGAAGCGCGGATCCGCCACATTCTGGAAAGGTTCCTCGCGCAAGTTCCAGTGGCCAAGGTACATGGGCGCCACCTAGGGTTGCATGTCAACCCAGAATCGAGAAAACCGATGAGGAGCCCGATGGGCGGTGTCGGATCGCTCCATGATCGCGCTGGAAAAGCGGACCCGGCCCCTCGCGCCCCCTTGCCCAGGTGCCGTTGCGGTGGGAGGGCCGGATGCGGGCGCGGCCGCCTTGCCCGCAGCCGTGGCGGCGGCGGACGGTTCGCCTTCCAGCCCCTCCACCGCGCCTTGGCCGGGAACGATCCGGTACGGAACCGGAACGTCCGCAAACGTTCCTCCAAGAAACTTTGACGTGGTCCACACCCTCTGGCGAGAGGGTTCCTGGAAGCCCAGCGACACCGAGACCGGCACGACGTCCTCGAGCGCGTTCTTCAGTCGCACGGCGGGCGCCGACACCGGCCGTGGCAACGTCAGCAACGTTGTGCACCGGATTCGTTCGAATGCGCGCACGAACGAGAAAACGTGTTCCGCCAGCAGGTCCAACTTCGGCGTGATCACCCACGGCAGTGCCGTGTCCAGCGCGACCCGGCGGATGCCGTGGCTTACAATGATGTCCTGCAGCTCCAGAAATCCCTCCGGCGGCAGCATGAGGTTGCCGTCGCGTTCGTGCCTGGGGACGTAGTGGGTGTACTCCAGGATAATAAAATCGCCGCGCTCGATCGCCCCCACCACGTCCGGGCCGTAGGCGGCCGCCCAGATGGCGACGTCGGCCGCCGGTTGCAGAGACAACAGCAGACATCGCTGCCCGGCACGGATGCCGTGCGCCAGGAAGTGGAGGGCGATGGCCGATTTTCCGGTGCCCGAGGGGCCGTACAACAGCCAGCAGCGGCCGGCGTAGACGCCACCCTGTCGAGCGTCGAATAATTCAACCCCTGTGAGTTCCTTGTGCATGTTCATGTGCCGGTTCCGCGGCACTTGACCCCCTCCTGCTCCTTCGCCAGCCGCTGCAGCACGTCCCGTACGAATCCCATCTCGAAGGGCTTGGTCAGAAAATCGTTGACGCCGATCCGGCGGCATTCCTCAAGGGTCTCCGGGTTCGGATAGCCCGTGATCACGACGATCGGGCAGTCCGGGCGGGCGGCATGCAACTGGCGCACGAACTCCAGGCCGCTGGGCTCGCCGGGCATGCAGAGGTCCGTTATGATCATGCGGATCGCCGGATCGTCGACCGCCTCCAGCGCCGCCTTGGGACTGGAGGCCGACGCGCCGAGGTAGCCGCCGGCTTGGAGGACGTGCTCGAGAAAGGCGAGCACGCCGGGATCATCGTCCACAACTAACACCTTCACGACTCCATGCCTCCGATGTCAACCAAGCGGCACACACCATAATGATGTGGTGACTTTACTTTCCCAAGCATAAAAATATCGTTGGCAACAAAGGGGGCCGCCGGCGGTGGCCCCCGCAAGGACAATGCATGAGGGAAACGATCAGCACCGATGCGGCGCCGAAGGCGATCGGGCCTTATTCGCAGGCGGTCGTGGTCGGCGAGTGGGTCTTTGTGTCAGGCCAGCTCGGATTGTCGCCGTGCGACGGCCTGCTGGCCACGACCTTCGCCGGCCAGGCCCGACAGGCGTTGGAGAACGTAGTGGCGATCCTGACCGCAGCCGGTTGCGGGCCGTCCGATGTGGTCCGCAGCACCGTGTATCTGACGGACCTCGGCAGCTTCGCCCTGTTTAACGAAATTTACAGAGAGTTTTTCCCGCCGCCCTGGCCGGCCCGCGAGGTGGTCCAGGTGGCACGTCTGCCGCGCGATGCCGCCGTGGAAATCTCGGCGATCGCGCGCCGCCCCGCCGTGCCCGTCGGCTGACCGCCGCCGGTTTTCCCAAGGCCGCGGCCCTGCTACCATGAACCGCATGTTGTGGGGTCGAACAGGCCTGGTTTGGTTCTTCGTTTGCGCAGGCCTGGCCGTCGGAAGGGCCGACGTGGCCACCCAGTTGCGCACCCTGGCCGGTGCGCCTGCGCGGGTCGTCTGGTGCCGCCAGGTCGCCGGGGAGGGGGGGGATCCGTTTGCCACCAACGCGTGGTACGCGTTGATGGCCCTGGACACGGAAGAGGGGGCGGAACGGGTCCTGGTGCCCGGCCCGGCTTCCGTCCGCAAGCCGTTGATCTCCCCCGACGGGCGGGTCGTGGTCTTCACCGATCACCTGCGCGGTGTCGCGCGGGCTGTGGACTTTGCCGGCGGTCGGCCGCGGGACCTCGGTCCGGGCCATGCTGCCGACGTCTGGGTCGACCCGATGGACGGGCGGCTCTGGGTCTACGCCATCCGCGGCCCTCTGCGGACGGAGGCGATGATGGGCTCTCCTGTCGTTCGCTTTCCCATCGACCAGCCGGATCGCGTCGAGGTGGTGTGGTCCAAGACCGAGGTCAGCACAGACAACTTTCAAGTGACGCCCGACGGAACCCGGGCTGTCGGGCTGTGCCCGTGGCCACAGGCTTCGTGGATGGAGCTTCCGGAGGGCGGGCTGAAGCGCCTGGGGCGTGGGTGCTGGACCTCCCGGGCCCCCGACGACAGCCGCCTGGCATGGGCGTTCGACGGGGCGCATCGGAGCTTCATCGTCTGGAACGTGCAGGAGAACCTCCGCTGGACGGTGCCGGCGAATACGGCACCGGGCATGGACGGCGCCGAGGTCTATCACCCACGCTGGGGCTGGCCGGCCCATCTGCTTGCCGTGACCGGCCCGTACATGGCTGGTTCCGGCGCCAGCCGGATCGCCTTTGGCGGGCCGCGAGTCGAGGTGTACGTCGGCCGTTTCTCCGATGACCGCCGGGCGATAGTCGGCTGGGTTCAGGTAACGCACAACGACGTCGCCGACTATTACCCCGACGTATGGGCGGCGTCCGCGCCGCCGACCGAGCGGCCCGCCGCTCCGGCACCGCCCTCTCTCGCGTCGCCGCTCGCCGCCGGCCGCAGCGTCGTGGAGGCCCGGCTGCGGGCGATGACCCGGACGCCGGCCGCCTCGGAGATCCACCCGTACAAACAGGCCCTCGTGGCCCACGAATACGAGGTCCTGCGGACCGTCGAAGGACCGGCGCTCGAGGGCCGGATCCTCGTGCTCCATTGGGGCGTCCGCGACCGAAGGCCCGTGCCCTTCCGGCGCCGCCTCGGAGAGACGGCCACCTTCGCGGTGGAGCCCTACGACGCCCATCCGGAGCTGGAGGGCGAACGCGTGGTGATGGACATGGATCCCGCCGGCCGTCCCCTGTATCTTGCGGTGGAGTTGTGAGGCGCGCCCCGACTTTGCCGTGGGCCGGCGGCTGAGATGGTCTTCAGCTCCTACATCTTTCTCTTTGCGTTTCTGCCGGTCGTGTTGGCGCTCTACTACCTCTGCCCCCGCCGTTTCCGGAACGGGCTGCTGATGGCGGTCAGCTATGTCTTTTATGGGTGGTCCAACCCCGCCTTCGTCCTTTTGATGTTCGCGTCCACGCTAATCGATTACGCGGCCGGGCTGCTGATCGCCGGACAGTGGCGGCCGCGGGCCTGGCGCGAGCCGGTCGCGCTGCTGCCGTCGGGCGGTCCCCGTTCCCCAATTCAGCGGCTGGGGCTGATCCTGAGCATCGTCTCTAACCTCGGGCTGTTGGGCTTCTTCAAGTACTACAATTTCGGCGTGGACACCTGGAACGTGCTCGCCACCGCCCTCGGCCGGCCCGAGTGGGCAGCCGATGCGACCCTGCGCGTGGCGCTGCCGCTGGGCATCAGCTTCTACACGTTCCAGTCCATGTCCTACACGATCGACGTCTACCGCGGCCACGCCCGCGCGATCCGCCGCCTGCTGGACTTCGCCTGTTACGTCGCGATGTTCCCGCAGCTGGTCGCCGGCCCCATCATCCGGTTCTCGGAGGTGGCCCGCCAGCTCGTCGAACGGCGCGAGACGTGGGAGAAATTCGCGCGCGGCCTCTCATTCCTCTGCCTGGGGCTGGCGAAGAAGGTGTTGCTGGCCAATCCTTGCGGCAAGATCGCAGACACCGTGTTCGGGGCCGGCGGAGGGGGCGTGGCGGACGCGTGGTACGGGGCGGCCGCCTATGGCTTCCAAATCTACTTTGATTTCAGCGGCTATTCCGACATGGCGATCGGCCTGGGATTGATGCTCGGCTTCGTTTTCCCAAAAAACTTCGATTCACCCTACCGCTCGGCCTCGATCACCGAGTTCTGGCGCCGATGGCATATCTCGTTGTCGAGCTGGCTGCGTGACTACCTGTACGTCCCGCTGGGCGGCAATCGCCGTGGCCCGTTCCGCACCTACATCAACCTGGCCATGGTGATGCTGCTCGGCGGGCTCTGGCATGGGGCAGCCTGGACGTTCGTGAGCTGGGGCGCGTTCCACGGTCTGCTGCTGATCGTCGAACGCGCCGCCGGCCGCCGCCCCCTCTACGCGGGTCTTCCTCGCCCGGTGCAAATCGCGTTGACGTTCCTTCTCGTCACCGTTTCCTGGGTCATCTTCCGCTCGCCCGATTTGTCCTCCGCTGCCTCGATGTTCGGTGCGATGGCCGGACTTCGTCCGCCGTCCCCGGGGCAGCAGATCTTGGACGGCCTCGTGTATGCGCCGTATTACTTCGGCGCATGGCTGGCCGCCGCGGTCGTGACTTGGACGGCGCCGACGACCTGGGATTGGACCCGCCGCCTCACGCCGACCCGCATCGCCGCGACGCTGGTCCTCGGCACGCTGGCCGTGGCGGTGCTGAGTACGCAGGCCTACAATCCCTTCATCTACTTCATCTTTTGAGGATGGCCGCCGACGTTCCAGCGCCGTCGCCCTCCGACAGCCGTGAGGAGATCGCGTACCGCGAGGTCGGTCGCACGAAGATTTCGGCCGGCGCCGCCCGGTTGATGTCGGTAGCGTTCGCCGCCCTGCTGGCCGGCGTCCCCGCCGCGCACGTCGCCCGCGAGCTCGCCGCCGGACGCGCCGCCGGGCCACCGGAGAACGCGCTGAGCTGGACCCAGATCGGGCCGGTTGTGATGGACGCCATTTCGATGTGGGAGGCGGCCGCCGGCGGGGCGCTCGACCGATTGATCGAGGCCAATCATGTTCTTCGGGTCGGCCTCAAGCGTTACGAAACGGATCTGGAGGACGCGTCGTGGCTTCGCGCCGTCGTCCAACCGTGGATGCAATGGGCGACGGCGCGGTGGCTGCGGGGTGGTAGCGAAAACGTGCAGATGGGCCGTAACGGGTGGCTGTTCTTCGGGCCGGAACTCGAATACATCTCTTCCGCCGGCTTTCTGGATCCCCGCGAACACGCTCGGCGCCGTCGGGAAGGAGACCGATGGACGCCCGCCCCGCAGCCCGATCCCCTCGCCGCGATCTTCCGCTTCCGAGACGAGCTTTCGGCGCGGGGCATTCATCTGGTCCTGTTGCCGGTGCCGGTCAAGCACGGCGTCCATCCGGAGCGGTTTTCAGCCCGCGCCGCGGGCGGGACGGTGCTCCGCAACCGCGACTGGCCGGCGTTCGTCCGCGCGTTGGACCAAGCCGGGGTGGAGTGGGTGGACCCCGCCCCCGCGCTCCTTGCCGCCGCCGCCGCGCACGGGGCGGCTTACCTGCGCACCGACACCCACTGGCGCCCCGAGGCGATGGAGGCGGTGGCTGCCCTCGTCGCCGACCGGCTCGCCGCAAGGCTGCCGTCGACGAAGGACCCCGGTTGGATGGCGGGTCGCGAGACCGTCACGAACTTGGGCGACCTGGCGGTGATGTTGAACACCGTGGAGGCGGCCCGATGGCCGGCGCCCGAGGTGGCGGAGATCCGCCCGGTCCGCTCCGCCGATGGGCGCCCCTGGACGCCCGACCGCGCGGCGGACGTGCTCGTCCTTGGCGACAGCTTCTGCAATGTGTTTGCCCTAGACTCGATGGGGTGGGGGCGGTCTGCCGGATTCGCCGAGCACCTCTCGCTCCGGCTCGGACGGCCCGTGGACCGCATGGTCCGCAACGACGCGGGGGCCTTCGCGACCCGAAGCATGCTGGTCAACGAAGCGGCTCGCAATCCCGCGCGCCTGGCCGGCAAACGCGTCGTCGTCTGGCAGTTCTCGGAGCGGGAGTTGTTACGCGGCGACTGGAAACTGCTCGACTGGCCAGCGCCGTCGGGGCGGGAGGGGGAACGGCCGTGAGCGCCGGCGACGTCGAGGCCTCGGCGCGGCCGGGACGCGGTCGACGCCGGGCGCTGGCCTGGTTGATTCTGCGCGAGGCCGCCGTTTCCTTCGCGCGGCACCGGCATTGGGATACCTCGGCGATCCTGGCCTATTACGGGTGCCTTTCCTTCCTGCCGCTCCTGCTGCTGGTCTCGGTGCTGACCAGCCGGCGGCTGCTGATGTCGGCCGCGGCCATGGAGGCCGTTCGTGCGGCCGCGGACGAACTGGTCGCTGGGTTCGGCGCGCTCGCGCTCGAACAGATCCGGACCCTGTCGGAGCAGCGCGTCTGGAGCGTGGTGGGGCTGCTGGCGCTCTTCTGGTCGGTCACCCCCTTCGCCGCCGGTCTGCGCGGGGCCATGCAGCGCATCTTTCAGCCCGAGCGACCGGCCGGGATCTTCCGGGCAAAACTGCGCGACGTGCTCGGGGCGACTGCCCTGATCGCGGTCTTCCTGATGCTGGTGTTGGGCCGCATCCTGTACGGGGCGGCCGCCCGGCGCCTCCCGGGCGGCGTTCCGCTGGTGGCGGGGGCGCTGCAGATGGCTTTCTCGTATGCGCTGGCGGTGGCGGCGCTGGCGGTGTTGTTCACGGTGTTCGCGCCGGTGAGGCTCCGGACGGCGGACATGCTTTCCGGCGCGCTGGTCTCGGCGGCGATGCTGCTGGCGATCCGCCCCGCGTTCGCCGCGTTTCTCAAGTACAACCCGAACTACGGGTGGGCGTTCGGCTCGTTCAAGGCGGTCTTTCTGACGCTGACCTGGGTCTACGCGTCGTTCGCGGCGATGCTCTTCGGCGCCGAGATCGTCGCGGCGGCCAGGCGCCGCGACGTGGCCCTGCTGCGGACGTTTCTCAGTGGCGCGCCCGGCCTCGGCGCGGCGCCGCTGGTCGCACGCCATTTGCGGCGCGTTTGCGCCGGCGAGGTGATTTTTCGCGAGGGCGACGCCGGCGGCGAGATGTTCGTGATCCGCTCCGGCAGGGTACGCATCTCGGCCGGTGGACGCGAGTTGCGGACGATGGGGCCGGGCGAATACTTTGGTGAGCTGACGATGCTGCTCAACGCGCCGCGGACGGCGACGGCCGAGGCGGTGGAGGACGGGGCGCTGGTCGTGATCCGCAAGGAACATTTCGATACGATGCTCCGCGAACAGCCGGAGCTGGCGCTGCCGCTGCTGCGGGAACTGGCCGAGCGCCTGCGCGCGACGGACGCCCGGCTGGCTGGCGGCGCGTCCAATCCGCCGGCCCGGGCGGAAGGTGCAGAGGCGGCTCCGGCCGCCGGGGAAAGGAAGATGACGTGACAGAACGCTGGCTGTTGATCCTTATGGCGGCCGCAGGGACGGCCGTGGCCGAGACCACCCCCCCGACCGCGGCGACTGGCGCGGCGGTCCGCCTCACCCTCCACGGCGAGCCGGCGGGGATAAACGAGTCGTTGAAGCGGGAGGCGCAGGCGGCGATCGACCGTGGGATCCGGTGGCTGCTTTCGAAACAATCCCCTCGGGGGTCCTGGTCCAACGACCAGTATCCGGCGTTGACGTCCCTGCCGCTGTGGGCGCTGATCCGCGCCGGCATGGCCGATTCGCCGGCGGCGAAGAAGGCGGTGGACTATCTGCTCTCCTGCGCCCGCGAGAACGGCGGCATCTATTGCGAGCCGGGGGAAGGCCGGAAAGGCGGGGGACTGCCGAACTACAACACCGCCATTTCCATGATCCCGCTGCACCTGTGCGGCGATCCGCGCGCCACGCCGGTGGTGTTGCGGGCCCGCCGGTTCCTCGCCCGCAGCCAGCATCTGGGGGGAGACGTGTATTACGGAGGGATGGGCTACGACGCGGAAACGGGTCGCCCCTATGCCGATCTCTCAAACTCCTACATCGCGTACGAGGCGATGCGGCTGACCGAGTCGGCCGAGGACGTGCGTCCCTCCGGCGAGGCGAAGGCCGACCTGAACTGGGAGGCCGCCCGCGCCTTCATCCAGCGCACGCACAACGACGCCCGCTTCAACCCCGCGCCGTGGGCCTCGGACGATCCCGGCGACCGCGGTGGCTTCGTATACCACCCCGAACAGACCCGCTCCGGCACCGTCACCAACGCGGCCGGCGTCGTGAAGTTCCGCTCGATGCGCGGGATGACCTACGCCGGGCTGCTCAGTTACATCTACGCCGATGTGGACCGCACCGATCCGAGGGTGGAGGCGACGGTCAACTGGGTCGTCCGCCACTGGAACCTGCGGGCCAACAACCGCCCCTCCGGCGACGCCGCGAGCCACGCGACGCAGGATGAGCGCGAGGGGCTCTACTACCTCTACAACGTCATGGCCAAGGGCCTGGCCGCCTACGGCGCCGACGTGTTGCGTCCCCCCGATCGGCCGCCGTTCAACTGGCGCGTGGAGCTGATCGAGACGTTGTTGTCGCTGCAGAAGACAGCGACGGATGGCACGGGCTACTGGGTCAACGAGGTCGGGCGCTACTGGGAGTCTGACCCCGTGCTCGTGACCTCCTACGCCCTGGGCGCGATCCAGATCGCTCTCGGGGCGCCCGCCGTCACCGGTGCCCTTCGTTGAGGCCGGACCGCGCTGCAGTCCCCGCCGGTGGCCGCCCATAGCCGCGTGTGTCCAAGCCTTGGACGCGCGCGACGCCGGGGCTTCCAACGTTTGGATGCCGTCGCCCGCCAACCCGGCATCGGGTCCGTGCGCCGCCGGCCCGGCGCGTGGTGGAGGTGGACAGGCCTTGTGCCGCTATTGCGCGGAGGGCGTGGCGTCCGCCATGGGACCGTCCGCCCCCCCAGCCGACATCAAAGGCGATCCCCCTTGGCGCCGGTCTTGCGAGCCGCCGCCGCGGCGGGCAAACTGATCACGCCACAGGCGGCGAGGCCTGAGGGACCTGACGGAGGTGGAACGCATATGGAGAACGCAAGTGTTCAGACTGTGATCGCGGCCGATGTGGAAATCACGGGGACCCTGAAAAGCGCCGGATCGGTGCGACTGGACGGGAAGCTCGAGGGCGAGCTTCACTGCGAGAAGGACGCCTGCATCGGCAAGTCGGCGTCGGTCAAAGGCAACCTGCACGCCGCCTCAGTCGTCGTCGAGGGCGCGATCCATGGCAACATCTCCGCGCGGGACCGGATTGAACTGAAGGCCACCGCCCGCCTCACGGGGGACATCAAGGCCAAGCGGCTGGTGGTGGAGGAAGGCGTCAGCTTCGTCGGCCGTTCGGAGGTCAATCCCTCGCCGTCCGCACCGGCCGCGCAAGGGATGCCATCCCCTTCGGCGGCCGCGCCGACCTCCGCGCCGGCCGGCGCGAGCGAATCGCAGCGCCAGGGGATTTTCGGAAAGCGTTGAGGCCGGCCGACGCGGGGGTGCGCTGGAGCGCTCCGGCGGGAGGGCGTACGCGGAACGATGGCGCCGTCGAGGAAAGCCACGGTCGTCAGCGGGTTCGACATCGTCCGAACTATCCGCCGCAAGGAGGGCGACGCGCCGCCGTCCGCGCCGCCGCCGGAACGCCCGGGCGGGAGCGTTGCCCTTCCGCCGCGGCGGCAGGTGGCATGCCCGCAGTGCGGATGGGAGACCCAGATTTCGGGCCGACCGACCTTTGGCGTCTGCCCCAAGTGCCGCCGGAAATTCGACATCGTGGATTATACGCTCGACACGGAATTTCAGGGGCGGATCGAGACGGGCGGGGCCGTCCGACTGGCGGCCGGCGCCCGGGTGTTTCAGGGCGAGATCTCCGCCGCCGAGGTGGAGATCGAGGGGCGTGTGGAGTCCGGCCGCGTGGTGGCGTGGCGACGGTTGACGTTGCGGCCGGGCGCGGCATGCGATCCGCGGCTTCTCCAGTTCCGCGATCTGGAAGTGGCCGAGGGTGCGCATCTGGAGTGGGAGGGGGCGGTGGCGTGCCGGAACCTCGACGTGGCCGGACAGGTCGCGGGCGAGTTCGATGTGCAACAGCGCGTGCGCCTCCGTTCCTCCGGCCGGCTGCAGGGGCGCCTTCGGTGCCGTGCGCTGCAGGTGGAGGAGGGTGCCGGGCTTCTGGCGGACGTCGTGGCGGGCCCTGACGCCGCCTCCCCGGCCGGATGAGCATGGAACGGCGGACATCGGGATGAATGCGGCGCGGGATGGCACCCCTTCCCTTGTCCCCAGCGAGACGTACCACCTGATCGGCATCGCGGGCACGGGTATGAGCGCGCTGGCACAGGCGCTGCTGGACCGCGGGGCCGGGGTGTCAGGCTCCGATCGTTTTTTGGACGAGGGGCGCAAGCTTCCGGTCCTGGCCGTTCTCGAGGCCGCGGGCGCGCGCTTGTTTCCGCAGGACGGCTCGGGCGTGAGGGCCAGCCGCCCGGCCGCCGCGATCGCCAGCGGGGCCGTGGAGGAGGGCAACGCCGACCTCGATGCGGCCCGCGCCTGCGGGGTTCCGGTGTGGCACCGGTCCCGGGCCCTGGCGGCGCTGATGGCCGGCCGCCGTCCGTTCGCGGTGGCGGGCACCAGCGGTAAAACGACGGTGACGGGCATGCTGGGCTGGATCCTCGAGCGGGCCGGCCTGGACCCCGTCGTGGTCAATGGCGGGGCGGTGGTGAACTGGCGCGGGACGAGCCGTCTAGGCAGCGTGCGGTACGGTCACGGCGCGTGGTTCGTCTTCGAGGCCGACGAGAGCGATCGGTCGCTGCTGGCCTATGAGCCTGCGGCGGCGGTCCTGACGAACATCTCCGGCGATCATTTTTCCTTCGAGGAATCGGTCGGGCTGTTTCGCCAGTTTCTCGAACGTGTGCGCGGGCCGGTGGTGGTCGGCCCGGGCGTGGGACAGGCATTGGGTGGCGGCCCGGAGCTCATCGAGCCGCGACCTTGGCCGCCGCCCTCCGCGGCCCGGGGCGGGGTAGTGTTCGGCCTCAACGGCACGCGGTTCGAAGTGCCGTTGCCGGGGGAACACAACGGATGGAACGCCGTCCTGGCGGCGTCGGCGGCCGCGGTCGCGGGAGTGGACGGCCAAACCGCCGCCGCCGCGCTGAGGGACTTCCGCGGGATCGAGCGGCGCCTAGAGCGAGTGGGGGAGTGCAATGGCGCCGTCGTCCTGGACGACTATGCGCACAACCCGGCGAAGATTTCCGCCGCCTGGCGCGCGGCGGGGAGGATGGGCGCGCCGGTGGTCGGCATTTGGCGCCCGCATGGCTTCGGCCCGTTGCGGAAGATGATGGACGATCTGGTGGTGGAGCTTGGGCGCGTGATGGGACCGGGCGACGCGCTCGTGTTGCTGCCGGTCTTCTATGCCGGGGGGACGCCCAGTGGCGCGGCCACCTCGGAGGAGCTGGCGGAACGCCTGGAGGCCGCCGGATGGCGGGCGGAGACGGTGGCGGATGCCCCTGCGGCGGCGGCCCGGGCACGGGAGCTGGCGCGCCCCGGCGGTGTCGTCTTGGTGATGGGGGCGCGCGACCCGGATCTTCCCCGGCTGGCGCGGTGGATCGCGGCTCCATCGCGGTTTGACTCCGGCGCTACGGGAAGATAGGCTGATTTCTTTGTCCGGCCCGGCGATTGGGTGCCGGGCGGCCGCGCGCCGCCGGTCCCGCGGGATGGGCCGGGCCGGGCGGCGGGCGGGCGCCGCTGCCCGATGGTGTAACGGCAGCACACGGCCCTTTGGAGGCCAGAGTCCAGGTTCGAATCCTGGTCGGGCAACCACGGCGTCGCCGCATGGCCGGGAAGACGTGAAAATCCTGTCGGGACGCGCACATGTGAGTTTAGCGGAGCGGATCGCCGAGTTCCTCGGCGAGCCGCTGGCCGGCGTCGAGATCCGGCAGTTTCCGGACGGGGAGATCTTCGTCAAGATCAAGGACAACATCCGCGGACGCGACGTGTACGTCGTCCAGCCGACGTGTCCGCCGCCGAACCGAAACCTGATGGAACTGCTGATCATGATCGATGCCGCCCGGCGGGCGTCGGCCCGGCGGATCACGGCGGTGATCCCGTATTTCGGATATGCGCGGCAGGACCGAAAGGACCAGCCGCGGGTCCCGATCACGGCGAAGCTGGTCGCCAACCTGGTCACCTCCGCTGGGGCCAACCGCGTGCTGGCGCTCGATTTGCACTCGCAGCAGATCCAGGGGTTCTTCGACATTCCCGTCGATCACCTCACGGCCGCGCCGGTGATGGTCCGAGCCCTGAAGGCCCTCAACCTGCCGCGGCCGATCATCGTGGCGCCCGACACCGGCGGCGTGAAGACGGCGTACGCCTACGCGAAGGTTCTGGGATGGGGGCTGGCGATCTCGGCCAAGCAGCGCAAGGACGCGCAGGTGGTCGAACCGCTGGGGGTCGTCGGCGATGTCCGCGACAAGGATGCGGTGCTGGTGGACGATATCATCAGTACCGGCGGGACGCTCTGCGGGGCGGCGGCGCAGCTGAAGGAGCACGGGGCGCGCAGCATCACCGCGGTCGTGGTCCATGCGCTGGTGACCGAGGAAGGCGTTCGGCAGCTCGAGAGCTCTTCGATCGATCGGATCCTGACGACCGACAGCGTTCCCCCGCGGGAGTGGGGCCGCATGGCGGTCGAGGTGCACTCGGTGGCCGAGCTGCTAGGCGAGGCCATTCTCCGCATTCACAACAACCAGTCGGTGACGTCGCTGTTTCAACTGTGACGGGCCGCATACGCAACGAGGACGGACGACGATGAAAGAAACGATCGTGATCCGCGCGGAGCCGCGGGAGGGCATCGGCAGCCCGGCGGCGAACCGCCTGCGGAAGAGCGGACGCATCCCGGCCATTGTCTACAGCGAGGGGCGGCCCGGACGCCCGGTGCATCTGGACGCGCATGACTTTGGACAGATGCTCCGGCACCACCGGGGCGAGCACATGCTGGTGGATCTGGAAGTCGGCGGGGCGCGTCAGAAAGTCCTGTTGAAGGACGTCCAACACCATCCCGTGGACGGGCACGTGATCCATGTGGATTTTTACGAGGTCTCGATGACCCGGCGCATCCGTGTGGAGGTGCCGCTGCGGCTGGTCGGCGATCCGATCGGCGTGACCCAGCAGGGGGGCATCCTCGACCACCTGTTGCGGTCGGTGGAGGTGGAATGCCTGCCGGGCGACATCCCGGAGGAACTGGCCGTGGACGTGTCGCAACTGGCGATCGGCCGGCATTTGACCGTGGGCGACATCCAGGTGGATGCGGCGCGGCTCCGCGTCGTCACGGCCCCGGGCATCGCGATCGCGGCCGTTTCGCTGCCGAAGGCCGAGGAGGCCGCGGAGGTCGCGGCGGTGGCGGAAGGCGCGGCGGAGCCCGAGGTGCTCACGGCGCGCAAGGGCGAGGAAGGCGAGGCCGCCGAGGCCAAGGCCCCGGCCCCCGCCAAGGAAGGGGCGGCGAAAGAGGCGGGGGCGGCCAAGGACGCCGCCAAGGGCGGGAAAGAGAAGGGCGGCAAGTGACGCGACGGCCGCGCGAGGCCGGCGGAGGAATCGGAACCGGA
>OGCI01001177.1_pt1 | contig 23438 bp, 12 predicted proteins | sample 1570021 | NCBI WGS metagenome assembly OGCI01 (sample SAMN06264664, study PRJEB24512) | hot springs metagenome | isolation source: Hot spring water | place: South Africa: Tshipise | collected 2015-06-21 | reverse complement strand
ATCTTGAAGCCTTTCACAGAACGTCTTGAAACCGAACACTGTTCACCACGATATCTACCCGATAAGTCGTTGAAGCGCAATATATCACAATTCGGATAAGTTGAGTATGGTTTTATGAGAGAAAAAAGGAGTGAATCGGGCTAACGATGAAAATCCTTTAGCTTAGATTGCCCCCCTTGATAAATTCAAAAGCCTATCTTCCTGCTATTTATCCCCCCGTTCAGGGATGAAACATTTTTTCTGATAAGAGAGGGCTTGAAGGAGTCAGGAATGGCAAGTGGCTTGCTGCTTTTGTCTCAAACGAAATTATCGAATCGCTGGGCTTTGGAATCGAAGAGCTCACTGCTGTCGCTTGAAAAATCACTTGGTCAATGAAAAGATTACTATTGAAGAGGCTATCTGTCTCCGCACGGATCTGAAGGTTAACCGTTTGTCCAGCGTATTGCCGGAGGTCTATTGTATGTTGCACCCATCCGCTGGTATCCAAATCCATACACAGTGAGTAAACATCAGCGACCGTAGAGTTTATCAACACCCCTCCAAAGTCATAACCGCACTCATCTTCGGAATCCACCCAATGCCAGTAACTTAGGTATGGAGTTTCTGGCGGAATAAATACCGTTTGTTGAATGTAGGAAATTTCATCGGGTGCGCCTCCCAACCATGCCGCCCATACACCCTGATAGGGCGGAGCAGCATTCACGGTTTCGAGGATGTTATACAAAATTGCATAACCGTTCTTGGAATATTCCTGCCAGATCACGTGGCCTTGTTCAAAGTCTCCATTAGGAAGCAGAAAACCCCTCTGAGCATTGCGTAAAACTAATGGCAAATAAAGATTTGAGTTCACTGATGGCGGCGCAGGTGTCGTAGGAGGTGGCGTTGTCGGCGCAGGGCTTGTGGGGGTTGAACTAGGGTTATACACCAGATAATTGGCTCTAAACCCAACATTTGAAATGCCATACCGAATACGCATATAGCCGCCTTCCCCCCAGAGGGTTCCCCATGAATTTCTCAGAATCCATACCTGCTGGCTATCATCCCAACCAACTAAGATGATCCCATGGTTTACCATTGAACTTCCGCAGACCGCCTTCTCATCGGTGGAGAAGATGCCGCCCCTGTAATTATCAAACGCAGTCCCTACACAAACGGCTGCAGCTACGGGACCATGGTTATAGATCGCTTGTTTGATCTCGGCTACAGAGGGAACATAAACGGATGAATTGACATAAGCCCAAGAAACAGCTCGATGAGGATGATCGTAAGCCCTACCACAAGGAATATCCGAAGCTTGATAGGGAAAAACGCTTTCCAGCACTGCACCGGGTTCGCTTTGGAGTTGCCCAAGCTTTGAGATGTGGTAGGCATGAGCGAACCACCCCCCATCGCAGTCATATCCATCCGTATTGCAGGAAACCAAGAATTGTTCTGAGAGATTCTGGTTGTTGCTATCAGCAATGAGCAATTTGGATTCAAACACGCCCACCGTAGAGAATGCCCAACAGCTCCCACACCGTCCTTGATCGCGCACGGGAGTACATTTGCCTTGAGCACACCAATTGAATGAGGACGGCAATTCCTGGGTCAGAGAAAGTTCTCTTGGCGAAGGTGTTGCCACAATCTGCTGAAGGGGTTGGGTTGGGGCACTTATATCATCCAATTGCGGTGTAGAAATACTAAGGGCTTCAGCTAACTCTGCTAATGACAAACGATCGCTCTCGATCTTGTAGATACTACTCCCCTGTTCGTCAGGCTGCCAAGGTCGGCGATAGTATAGCCGCAATGTCCCTCTCGCCGAACGAAGACCCCGAAAGGTGAGGTGTTGAGTAGCCATTCCTCCAAGGTTAGGCGACAATTGACGCAGTTGAGTCTCCCCAACTGTAATCACTGCTTCGGACGCCATTTCATCGACATCCCATACATAGCCAGTTGAAGGATTGCTGGGCAAAACTAGGTTGAACGCTTGCCCCCCTTGAACTAGACCGTTGATTTCCAAAATCATCGGTCTTGCTAGTGCACCAATCCCACAAGGGTTTTCTAGGACAACGTAACGCAGGTCGGTGAAAGAGGTCCCCGATAATTTTTTGCGCTCAATTTTTCGTGAGGTTGCATCCAACGATTGTCCCCAACCTTACCATGACCCATCTGATTGAACAGAAATCAAGAACTCGCTTGGTTGCCCCTCACCACTAAATGGACAACCCGCGAAATCCGCAACAGGAGTTAAAGGGCTTTCAGCAGCTTGGGAGGGGGTTTGATGTGACCAAGAGGTAAAAACCAAAACCACGCCTACCGCTAGAGCGATGCAGAGAAGGATATGTTTTGCTACTAATTTCGCTTTCATTGTGCTTATCCTTTATTTTTCTTAGCGGGCGTACAAACCCCTCTCCCTTTGTTGAGAATTTCTATGCTTATATCTATCCTATCACAACCCCTTCATGTCATGAATAACAATTTTGCAAGCTGAGAACGAAATTAGATGCAATTGAGTTCAGCCATCCTCCTTTGGGGAATTATTTGTAGAGATGCCCAAGAGAGGATGGCGCACAATGATTACCCCCATACCTTCTAAAGGCTCTATCCTCTAAGGTGTATAGAAGACTTCAACAGCAGGATAATCTACTCCCTGAACTTCAAAGGTCTCTTCGATATCCATTGAGGGTATGGCAGCCGGTTGAGAGCTGTTTTGCCAAGAGAACGAATTTGTCCAGGGACCACCGCTGAAAGTTCCACAACCTTGGATATATAAACTTGTAATTTGATCGGTGACGGTTGCAGTGGTGGGGGAAAGAAATGTGCCATTACCATTTAGCGCGCCGGTAAAGGAAAACTGATTGTTAGAAATGGGCAAAGGAGTTGTCTTCCATATTTTCCACGTTTGGCCGTTACAGGGCCCTCCACTCAAGGTGATAAAAATCGTATATCGGTTTACATTGGCGCGATCGGGGCTGACGTAAAAATATCTTGACCCCCCAGAGGTTTGCCAGTAACCTGCATCGGGGCCGGTCTGAGGTTTCAGGGTAATCGGCAAGAAAAGTCTTGAAGTCACTGCCGATCCAGATCGGTTCCAACCCATATCTTGCAATATGCCGAGGGTAATTGTTCCTGGATTATGGATCGAAGCGCCGGCAGATATGGCATAGACCATCAGCCGATGAGCAGTATTCTTAAAAGTGTCGTAATCTAAATGGGAATAACTAGACCCTTGCATCCATGTGGTCGGTGCATACATCTTGGGACGGTTACCGCCATTGGCTTCCTTGGCGTTATTTCCGTTAAAGTATAAGTTGTTGCTGGTTAATTGACTTCCCAAAGCAACAGAAGGGTTAGGATAAAAAGCGGTGTTGAGTAAACTGTATCCCGAACCATTTTGCATAAAGGTGTCATAAGCATAGGGATAACCGGTGCTATTTCCCCAACAGCCGTAATTTGAGCCGCCACAAAAATTCCCGTATCTCATTGAACCAGAGAATCCCAAGCCATGAGCGATCTCATGCAAAACAACGGTGACAAAATCGTACTGGCCAGCTGGAGTTGCTCCATCCAATCCATAATACCATGCAAAGGTACTACTGTAAGCAATATAGATATCCGCCTGGTCTGGGTCGAGATCACTACCATAAAGCGCATTCGCCAGAGCACGGGGATACCAGACATCGGTTTGAGGTGCATTCGTAAAATTTCTCCTGAAACCCATTGTTCCACTATGTCCCAACACCCCTGTTGGTAGATTGGTCGCCCAACAGGCATCGATCACGATCGGCACAGATGAACTGAGATAATAACCCCATATATTCGCCGCATACGTAAAAGCGGCTTTTGCGTTGTTTGGCCAAGTGGTGCAGTTATCGCCGTAATAGGTGCCGCTAGGAAGATAATTGATTGTGAATGTGGCATTAACACTTAGCGGATCTAGGAGGCCCTCCGGTGGCAGAATGTGTGATGGTCGATAATAGGGATCAGCCCGAACTTCGATGAGCCAGCTATTGTCAAGCGCATCTTGTTCAAAACGGCCCAAATCAGCATGAACCAAAGCTGGGAACAACCAATTCAGCAGACCAATCAACGCCGCAATGGAAGAAACAAAAATGATTTGTCTCATGGCATACTCCTTTTAGAGCCAATAAACTATTCCGTCCCCTGCCTTTCAAGAGAGGGAAGGATGGATGGGGAGGGTGTTCGATAAAGGAAGCTAAGAATGAGATAAATTGTTATTTTGATTATACAGCCTCTTTTAGAAAAATTCAATTTCAGGAGAAGAGCACCCTACTGGGAAAGGATATTGATAGAGACAAACGCTATTGCCAAAAAAATCCCAGTTCTCCTCAAGGGTTTTTACCATCGTCAGGTGTGGCAAGGTATAATCACTCTACTTCCCTGGGTCCTTTGATCCCGCTTTGAAGTACGGCTGGGAACCGCAGCACCTGATCGGGCGTCTTAATCGAAGAGGAGTTTTTATGCAACTGAATCGCAATATTCTAAACCCTCCATTTGGTTGGTTCATCCCACTGTTGGTCATGTTCCTTGTCACTTTTGCTTGCTCTCTGCCTCAACCTAGCACGCCACCCCCCTCCCTCCCACCCACACAAACCTACACTCCCGCCCCAACTTCCACCCCACTATCACTGCCACCAACCCTTGTTGAGACGACTCCCCTACAAGGTGAGAAATTAGCTTTGGATGGCGTAATCAAGTTGGTTTTCAATCAAGCTATGGATCAACCCTCGGTAGAAGCAGCTTTATCCAGCGATCCCGCCATCGCTGCAGAAATGAAATGGGAGAAGGATGACGTTCTGATTTATCGTCCTTTGCAACAGCTCCAACCCGAACAAACGCTGCGTTTAACCATCTCAAACACCGCAAAAGCTAAAAACGGTCTCGCTCTAGCTGAACCTATCTCTTTGCAATATCAGGCCGCATCGTATTTGCGCGTCACGCAACGCATCCCAGAAATCAACTCACAGGATGTGCGCGCCGATGTTGCCGTGGTAGCTGCCTTTAACCAACCCGTGGTTGCTCTAGGCAGTCAACAGATCGCTCCTTTAGCTTTGCGCCTCCTTTCCGAAGAGGGTCAACAGGTTGAAGGTAGCGGTGAATGGCTTAACACCAGCACCTTTCTTTTCCGCCCGGCAACGGCTTTAATGGGTGGAAAAAGCTATCAAGTGCTCTTCGATCCCAACCTAAAAAGTGCCAATGGCGCTCCTCTGCAATTCCCCGAGAAAGAATGGACTTTTTCGGTCGCTCCCCCTCAAGTCCTTGAGGTTCACCCCACCGATGGCGAAGGAAATGTTCGGTTAGATAGCAAGGTGACCATCTCTTTTAATCAACCCATGCAAAGAGCGAGTGTTGAAGAAAAATTCGCTTTAATTGATCAGGAAGGAAGTATCGTAACAGGCCTATTTGAATGGAATGAGGATTCTACGCAACTCACCTTCACCCCATCAGCTCTGCTAAAGCGCAATCAATCCTACACCGTTCTGTTGAACGGCGATGCCCAAGCGGTTGGGCAAGTCGCATTGGGAAAAGAAATGCGGGCAAGCTGGCAGACATTACCAGCCTTCGAGGTACAGTGGACGACCCCCCTCGATAACGGCGAGAAACCCCCTTATGAGACCGTCTGGTTTTACTTTAGCAGCCCCCTAGCCGAAAAGAGTCTGGAAAAATATTTTCGAATCACGCCCGCCGTGAGAAACCTCTCGGTTTGGTGGGATGAACAGCAGTGGGCGGTTGGGATCTCTGCATTTTTTGACCCCAGTCAATCCTATACCATCGAAGTATCCCCCGATCTGCCAGATGCCTATGGAGAAAAACTTGGACGCACTGTCCAGCTAACTTTCCGCACAGCTCCTTTGCCACCTAGCGTGAATTTTCTCGTACCAAGTTCTGTCATGGTGCTCACAAGCAATGAAAGCACCCTTCCCGCCCAAGCGACCAACCTACCCCGTCTTCGGCTTTCCAGCGGCAGCCTCTCATTGGAAGAATTCATTCGCATCCAAGCCCCAGACAACTACTCGCTCTACCGCGACTTCCGCTCCTCCGATCACCAATCTTGGGAACAAACCTTCGAAATGGCAACCAATCGCAACCAGCGGGTGGACGTTAAATTGCAACCTGACGGTCAACCGCGAACGCCAGGCTTATACTACTTTGACCTAGAACCCCCTGGGGAACAAGCCTATTCCTACCGCTATCTCATTGTCGTTAGCGACGTCCATCTGACCTTCAAGCTTTCTGCTGAGGAAGCATTCGTTTGGGCAACGCAGAAAAAAGATTTGTCGCCGCTAGCAAACGCCCCCATCCGCATCTACGACGAAAACGGTGCAATCATCGCTCAAGGTCAAACTGATAGCCAAGGAATTTTCCGAAAGCAGTTTGAGCTCCTGAGCGATCCATGGCGCAATTATTATGCTGTAATCGACCAACCTGGTAATCCCAGTTTCGCGCTGGCGATGCCAAGTTGGAATGCAGGCGTGGATAGTTGGGATTTCGATATCCCCTTCCAGTTTTCACCGCCATCTCTAAAAATCTACTTCTACACCGATCGTCCAATTTACCGTCCGGGCCAGACCGTGTACCTACGGGCTATCGCCCGCCAAGCCTTTAATGCCCGATATACCCTTCCTGAAATCGCCGAGTTACCCCTTCGCGTGCTCAACCCTAACGGACAAGAAATTGCCAAGCTAACCTTACCTCTTTCCGAATTTGGCTCTGCAAGTGGAGAAATCTCCTTGCCATCTGATGCCCAACCCGGCAGTTATCTGATTCAATCGCCGCTGGCGGAAAACCAGAGTGCATCTTTCGAGGTGGCTGCCTATCGAAAACCGCAGATTGACCTGACGTTCGAAGTGGAGCAAGAGCACCTGCTTGCGGGAGAGCCTATCGTTGTCCGCCTCTCCGCACAGTACTTTTTCGACGCTCCGGCTGGTCGTCTGCCGGTGCAGTGGTCATTGTACTGGCAAGCTGAAGGCGAAGATTTGCCCGGCTACGTTACGGGGCAGGCGGAGAAAGGCTGGTTCGACAGCAGCTATTACCTTCGAATGTACGCCGAAATGGGTTTGCTCACCAATTTGGTCTCGGAAGGTCAATCCCAAACCGACCCGAACGGTATCCTAACCTTAACTATTCCGACTCCGAAGACAAATGAACCACGCCGATATATCCTTGAAGCCACAATTGTCGATGAAAGTGGTTTACCTGTCAGCGGGCGGACAAGTGTCTTCGTGCATCCTGCACCATTCATCGTGGGCATCAAGCCTGATAATTGGTTTGTAAGGGTCAATGAACCGCTCGAAGCTGATGTCTTCGTTGCGGATTGGAAGGGAAGGCCCCTAAGTGGCAAAAAACTGCAGGCAGAATTTGCCACCATCCGCTGGATACGAGATGAAACCCAAGTGGATTTATTTGGATATCCTGTTTACCTGCCCCAAACCGAAAAGGTTTCTGGTGCCGATTTCGTCAGCGGGGAGAATGGATTGGCACGCCTTTCTTTCACCCCAGACCAAGCTGGTACCTACTTGTTGTCTGTTGAAGGGGAAGGGGCACGCAGCAGTGTAATCCTCTGGGTAGGAGGAGCAGGTGAGGCAGTTTTCCCGACCTTCCCCAATCAACGCATCCGGTTGACAGTCGATCATGACCTCTACGACGTGGCAGATAACGCAAAAATTTTCATCCCCAACCCCTTTGCTACTCCCGCCACAGCCTTGATCACCTATGAGAGAGCAAAGGTGTTGCGCCATGAAATTCGCCAAATTCCACCCGGTGGTATGGAGATCGAATATCCATTATCTGCCGAAGATGTCCCCAACATCTATATCGGCGTAACGATGCTTAACCTCAATGAAAGTGGACAGATCGATTTCCGCCAAGGATATACGGTTCTCCGCGTCTCTCCTAAGGAACAAACGCTTAAAGTTCAAGCGAGTCTGCAGCCCGAACGCGCTACCCCAGGCGGGGAAGTGAGCATGGAAATCCAAGTTTCTGATTTTGCCGGTAAACCGGTTGAGGGGGAATTTTCTGTGGCAGTAGTGGATAAAGCTATCTTTGCCTTAGCACAACCAAACGCCTCACCAATTCTACAAGCCTTCTATGGCGATCAACCTTTAGGGGTAAGGACAGGCATCGACCTTGCGGTAGCCGCATGGCGAATGATTCAATTACCCGATGGTCTAGGGGGAGGAGGGGGAGAGATGCCGATCAATGTAGTTCGCCAACGTTTTCCCGATACAGCCTATTGGAACGGTAATCTCAAAACCGATGCAAATGGAAAAACCGCCATCAAGCTGATCCTTCCTGACAACGTGACCACTTGGAAAATTCTCATCCGCGGTATCGATCAATCAACTCGCGTGGGTGAAACAGAGCTCGAAATTGTTGCCACCAAACCGCTCCTAGTCCAGCCCGTCACACCACGCGTCTGGGTGGCGGGAGATCATCTTCTCCTAGCCGCAGTCGTCCACAACAATACTGCCCAAAACATTGACACCCAAGTCTCGCTTCAAAGCACTACCTTCATCCTTGATGAAGGGCAAAATGCCTTACAATCGGTAACCATTCCTCCCAATGGGCGAAAGCGCGTTGAATGGTGGGGTAGAGTAGCGAAACAGGGGGTGATGGAGATCTTATTGTCGGCGCAAGCGGGTGAGCTTTCCGATCAGGTGCGTATTGGTGGAGCAAATACGCCCATCCAACAGTATCGTACCAGACAAACTTTCAGCACCGTTGGGCTGCTCGAAATCGCTGGTGTACGGACGGAGATTGTTAGTCTGCCGAAATCAATCTCTCCTTATGGTGGTTCGCTAAAAGTCGAATTGAATCCCTCTTTAGCGGGGGTTGTTATAAACAGTGTAAAAACCCTTGAGCAAGATGACAATCACAGCACCGAATATCTTCTCTCCAGAGTCTTACCCAATCTAGCAGGCTATCGACTGCTGAAAGAGATGAACTCTGATGCTAATCCCTTGCAAACCGAATTAGAAAACGCCGTGCAAGAAGGGATATACCGCATCCTTACGCGGCAGCGTTTTGATGGCAGTTGGAGTTGGTGGGACAACGGAAACGGCGATCCCGTCATCACCGCCTATGTTTTGTTTGGCTTGAAGCAAGCCCAGACGGACGGCTTCTCGGTTACTCAAGATAGCCTCGACCGCGCCATCCAATACCTGTTATCGAGCATCATCCAACCTGCCCAAACGACGGATGCGGCTACGTTAGACCGCTTGGCTTTCATCCACTTCGCCCTTGCCCATGCTGGAGCTGCCGACACAGCCGCTCTCTCGCAACTTTATGAGCGCCGCGCTCAGCTCAACCCATGGGCTGAAGCCCTGCTCGCTTGGGCTCTAGAGGCTGATAACCCCGGCAGCGAACAAGCCCAAACCCTGCGTTCCGATTTGGAAGGGCAAGCGGTGCGCAGCGCCAGCGGCGCGGCCTGGCAGGAAAAAAGCCAAAGCTGGAGGATGGCATCTTATCAACTCACTGTCACTGCCATGACTCTTTATGCCCTTGCCAGTTATGATGCCTCTACACCCATTGTTGCTGATGCCACTCGCTATTTAATCTCAAACCAGCGACCAACGGGCAGCTGGGGATCAAGCTTTAGCACCGCTTGGGCGTTGTTTGCCTTGCAAAAGGTTATTTCCGCCAATCAAGAGCTGGAAAGCGACTTCGACTTTCGGGCAGCGATCAATGGGGTTCCGCTGGTGAGCGGATCGGCAAATCAGAATTTGATGAATACCGCTGTCGGTGAAATTTCTCTAGATCAACTCTATCGGGATACTCCCAATGCGCTTGAAATTGAGCATCTTGCTGGCAATGGCCGCCTCTACTATCGGGCGACCTTACAGGCGTTTGTGCCGATTGCTGAGCTACAACCAGTTCAACGCGGGTTTTCGGTCTCACGGGCTTACCGGACCTTGGGAGAAAACTGCGGTCAGAAAAGCTGCCCGACCATAAGCTCAGCAAAATTTGGCACCCGCGTCGAAGTACGAGTGACCCTCACCGTCGAAAAAGATGCCTACTATGTGCTGGTTAAGGACTATATCCCCGCCGGCAGTGAAATTCTAGATACGCGCTTATTGACCAGCCAACAAGGTATGACCGAGGAAGAACTCACCCCTCAGGAGATCGACCCAACCCAGCCCTTCAAGGAGGGGTGGGGATGGCAACGATTTAGCCAACCCATGATCTATGACGACCACCTGATCTGGGCGGCTGAATATCTACCCGCAGGCACCTACGAATTGCGCTACCTATTGACTCTGCTGCAACCAGGCGAATATCACCTGCGCCCGGCAGAAGTGTGGGAGATTTATTTCCCTGAAGTGCAAGGCAGCAGCGCAGGGGGAGTTTTCACCATCTTGCCGTAATCCATCATTGAGATCCCTTCCCAAGAATTAACCACAAAGAAAAGACTTCCGAAGCACCTCTCGCTTCGGAAGTCTGCACTGTGAAAACTCCTCAGTTTAGCGGTTGATCAGTGGCAGGAAAATTTGTCCTTCAATTTTCCAAGGTTGATCGATGGTGTATTTCCACCTCTGATTGGTGCTGTCATAATACAAGATATGGGGGACATTGGTGTTGGGGTCAATCACCAGATTGCTCCACATTCCGACATCCCCAGCCAAGTCGACAATTTGAGTTGACCATTGAATCCCATCAAAGGTTGCATATTTCAAGTCACCATTTGCTTCATCATAGTAGCTGATGTGGAAGGAACCGCTTCCATCGATCGCTAAAGAGCAATACTTGCCCACCTGTCCGAGGGTGTCCACAGCCGTCACGGAAAAACCGAACGGGGGAATTGAATTCGCTGCGGAGGCAAACTTCAAATCCCGATTTGAACCCTCATAGTAGGCAATTTGCGGTCTGCCGTTGGCGAGGATCATTGAACTATGCAAACCACTACCAACCGCGCTGTCAACCTCTTCGATGCTCCAAACATGGTAATTGGAAGGTGGTGTGTGGGCGATCTTTAAGGACTGAGCAGATGCATCGTAAAAGCTAAGGTAAATGTCGTTCGTTGTTGGATGCACAACAATCGACGAGAGACTGCCGGTGGCATTGCCGACTAAAGCGACCACCTCTGTTTGCCACTGGTTGCTGTTGTTCTTGAAAGCCAGCTTGACCCGTCCATTGGTGGCGTCAAAATAACTGATATAGGGTTTATTAGCGCTATCCAATGCTAAGGCGGGGTTTTGACCCACATCGCCCAGCGAGTCGAGCGTTTCAAAGCTCCAAGCCAGCCCATCTTTGACGCCATAGACGAGGTCTCGATTCGTTGGATCATAGTAGGCGATATGGTAACGCCCGCTGCTATCCAAACGGAAGGCAACCCGTTGATCGGTAGATAAACGGGAAGCAATCACCGTATCCGCTGTCCAATTAGATGCCCGTCGCGCAATCTCCAGGCTTCCCAGTAAACTGTTGTAATACAAAACATGGGGTTTTTGAGCGTTGTCAAGGGTAAGCGCTGCCGAACCCAGCGTGTCGCTTAAGTCGATGGGACGGAATTTCCAGGTTTTTGTGATCTGGTATGCCTCATAAAGCATCCCATCACTGAAGTCAAAATAGGTAATGTGCGGTTTTTGATTAAAATCGAACACCAATGAGGTGTATCGTCCGGCGCGGCTGTTGGTGCCAGTAACAACTGCCGTATTCCAATCGCTCCCCCGGCCTTCCGCATAGCGAAGATCATCCCATGATTCGTCAAAATAACTGACGCCAAAATCTTTGCTGTTTTTGATCGCCAAGGAGGCAAACAAGCCCACATCGCCGGTATTGTCAATGCGAGTGGTGCTCCAAGTGTAATTTTTAAGGTCAGTTTTATAGGTACCTTCTGCTATCGTCAGTGCCCCGCGCGTTTTGTCATAAAAGGCGATGTAAGGTTTATCCTGAGGTTCGGCGGGGCGTAAAACCAACGAATTCCACCCCCCAAGGTTATCATACTGTCCAATACCTGCGGCAGTGGGATAGCTGAAATTCCAATTGTTCTCCTGCGCTGAGAACACATAGCGTACTTTGTCGTGATCGTCATCGAGGAAAACAATATGCGGCCGATCGCGGCTATCGATGGCAATTGAGGTATACAATCCTTCGTTTAATGAGGCTACACCGGCACCTGCCTGCTTTACAAGGAAAATTTTCCAAGCAGGAATAGTACGGTCAAAGTAAATATATTTCAGTTTGTGATAGGTGCGGTCCGAGCGGGGGTAGAACTTGGTATAACTGATATGCGGTTGTCCATACGAATCGATGGCTATGGAAGTATATTTTCCCGATCCAGAGGTTGGTTCTGCTGCGGGAGAATTTTCCTCTAGATTTTCCATCGCATCTTGCCGAAGAGGGAAACCTTGTGTCTCTTCCTCGGAAACAATCGTCGGTTGAATTTCGACCGCAATGTTTTCAGCAAGCCCAGAGAGTTCTTCATCCTCCGATACAGGCAGAAGAACGTTGTCACAGTCCAAGGTGTGGATTGACCAAGCCATATCCTTAAAAGCATACTTCAGACAACCGTTTGCTTTATCATAATAGGCAATATGGGGACGCCCGAGGTAATCCACTGCAATTGAAGCGTATTCCCCAACATCGCTTGCCGGATCAACGACCTCGCTTGTCCAAGCGTTCCATGTCGGACTAATCCAAGTTGTGGTTGCATAATAGAGATTTTTCCCTCCATACGCTAAATGTAAGCGCTGCACCGTGTGATTTTTATTGGTATAGTAGGCCAGGCTGCGGCCAGTCATATTAATAAAGGAGCGGCCGCTTGCGGTCGGGCTGTGGATGACTTCGGTCGGCCAAATGTGGGTCACTCCCCCATTAGATTGTATTGACTGCGCTTGGTTCGCATTGGCTTGCGCTAAATGGCTCAGTAAGAACCAGGCAAACGTTGCCAAGCCCACAGCCAGCAAAAGATAGAACCACTTGTGCAAGGTGAGAAGGTCGGCAGAAGCGTTCACCTTTGCATGGATCGAAATCGAGTCTTTCGTTTTTCGCATTTCTCTAACTCCTTAAAGTCCGCCACTTGCACTTTCAAGCAGCGAGATTGCCTTACTCTACCACAAAAAATGAATTTGGGTAAAGAATCGAAATGCGGAATGCCGACGCCACGTAAACCCAGCGCCACATCCCGCAAATTCAGCCAATCTAGAAAATTTCAGACGGCATATTGAGCATAAGTATAACCGATTTGGATTAGAATAGACATTATGGCAGGATTAAAAGATTTGCCTAATGTTTGGCAGTCCATCAAAGAAATGGACTTGCGCCCAATCCGCGAAGAAGCCCTGCAAGAGGTACGTTTGGCGATTGTCGGCAAGCCAAACCCTGCTAAAGAACGACTGGCTTGGCAATTGCGGCGCGATCCCCACCGAGCCGGGGAAGAAACCTTGACGCCGATTTTAATTTTGGATTATGAGGGCGATGATGCCAGCCTGAAGGTTGCTCTGGATGTTGATCTCATGATCCTGCTGGTTGCGGGGGATAGCCATGACTCTTCAGACGAGCAACGATTAGCCCAAAAATGGGTGGATAGCGGTCGGCGCTTGTTAGTCATCATTTATTCCACCAACCCGCTCAATCCAAGCGAACACCCGACCCATCTGAACCTGTGGTTGGGTATGGGAAAACAACGTGTTCTCTTTGGTGACATCGATGATTCCAACTTCCTGTTGCGCCAGTTCGTTCCCGCAGTTCTCGATGCCATCCCTCACAAGCAGCTCGCTCTGGGGCGTCAGTTTCCTCTCTTTCGCGATCAGATCAGCCGCCAGTTAATCAATGAAGGCTGTCTGACGAATGCCACCTATGCCTTCAGCACTGGTTTAGCGGAAATTGTGCCCGGTTTAAATATCCCCCTCAACGTAGCTGATGTAGTTGTACTGACAAAAAATCAAGCTTTCATGGTTTACCGTCTCGGTTTAGCTTTGGGGTTATCCACGCGCTGGCAGGATTACGTGACAGAATTCGGCGGCGTTTTAGGGAGCGGTTTTTTCTGGCGCCAAGTGGCACGCCAACTCATCGGCCTGATTCCTGCCTGGGGAATTGTCCCCAAAGTTGCCATAGCTTACGCAGGCACCTACATTGTTGGTCGCGTTGTGTTACAGTGGTATCTCACGGGCAAGCAATTGTCCCCCCAACAAATACGTCAACTGTACGCGGAGGCATTTCAAAGGGGAAAAACTTGGGCGCTTAACATGTTGCAAAAAATGCCTAAGCCCCGCCTAATTCAGCGAAAAGCGAAACCGAAAGAACTTCCCCTCCCCTCTGAACCTCTGCAAAGCGAAAAACTCTGCCCTTCTTGCGCCAAGCCTAACCATCCAGAAGCTCGTTTTTGTCAATTTTGCGGGACACGCCTCGATGAATCCCCCCATTAAGCTTAATCGTGATCGAATTCGTCAAAGATGACCATGTCCTTTCCGCTCAGCTTTTCATGAATCTTGCTGAGTATCGTATCCAAATGTTTTGACTCGGATACATAATTGAGATCCCCAGTGGAAATTGTCAGCACCGGACAGAGGCTAAATGAGGCGATCCATTCCTCGTAGAGCGTGTTGAGCTGGCGCAGATAATCAATGCTAATGCGGCGCTCGTACTCCCGCCCTCGTTGCACAATGCGATCGTACAGGACTTTGACTGGTGCCCGCAGATATATTAACAGGTCGGGCGCCAGAAGCGATTCGCATAACACTTGATAAAGCTCGTTGTACGTATCATAATCGCGCTGTTGGATAAAGCCTTGTAAGTAGAGATTGCGGGCAAATACCTCTGCGTCCTCATAGACTGTTCGGTCCTGTAATACTGAACTAGGGTAGAGAGATAGCTGCCGATGGGCGCGCAAGCGTTGGATAAGAAAGAAAATCTGGGAATGGAAAGCCCACTGGCGCATATCGTAGTAGAAATCGGCCAAATAGGGATTCTCGGTCACCGGCTCGTAAAAAGCTTTCCAACCCAGCCGTTTACTCAGCAAATGCACCAGGGTTGATTTTCCAACCCCAATGTTGCCGGCAACCGCAATGAAGCGCTTCATCTGCTCATCCTTCTTTGACTAAAAAGGCAATGGAATAGCCTTCGGGAGTATCCATAACCAAATCCAGACGATAGTTAGGCCGAAAATCCTTCACGGCGATGAGACGCAGACAAGAGGGGATCTCAACCTGATGGTCGAGAAAGCGATGAATACAATTCGGGGTGTGATAGAAAAAAGCTTTATTGAAAAGCGTGCCTGGGTCTTTCAGATGGATTGCCAAGGGGTAAATGTTTGACTCAAGTAAATCTTGGAAAAAATGCGTGCCGTAAGAAGGTTCTGGTTCTGCTCCAAAACCTTCCCCGGTGAGTTCAACCAGCGCACGGGCGTGGTAAATATCACCGTACCCAACCATAACCCCCAGATCGGGTGTAGAAGTGCCCCAGCGGCCTGGTCCGACACAGATAAAGTTGTCTCCCGCCAGTCGTTCATTAAGCCTTGAGATCGCCCATCGCAGTTTGGCATGATCGGACGAAGAAGGCAAAGCAAAATATTCCCTCGGTGAGATAAAGAGAACATATTGGATGTTTTCCACGTATCCGCGCGGGGCCATGCGCGGCGTCGAGAAGACGATATCTGCTTCTGGTATCGCTTCCGGCAAAGACATCTCCTCATCTTTATGCAAATTGTGGGGGCGACACTGTAAAATGACAATCTGAGCATCGACTTGCCCCGACTCTTGCTCGCGAACATGTAGGGCAAATTCGAGATCTACAGGCGCCTGATACTGCTCTTCTAGAATCTGCAACATGCGCGTCATGCGTTGGGCAATGCGCGAACGCCGAAACAGTTCGTCAAAGGTGATAATCAGATTGGGGATTGGTAAATCGCGAAAGATACTGCGCAGGGAGACCAAATAGCCGCCCTCATCGACTTGAGCGATGTAGCGCAGCGGAGGATAGTCATACCGCAAAACATCGGTGATAGGCTTAGTCCGCAGGCGATTTTCGGCTAAGTCAATGACATCGACATATTTCTGGGAGTAGATCACCGTATCCCGCAAGCTAGATTCGGGGTGCAGTGTAGGGTGGCTCAAGGCAACCAAGCGGGGATAATCATTCCCGATGCGTTCAACCGCTCGAGTGCCTAAGCCCCACACCAAGCGTAGAAAACCATCTTCGCGCCGAATCTGTGGCGACCACCGATACACATTCTGACTATAAGCCACGCCTGCCGCATGAGGCATGAAGTCATCCCCAAATCGCTCGCCTTCGACAACTTGTAAAAGGATTGCCATGCGCTCATCGTAATCCTGTAAGCCCTTGGCGCGGCGATAGAGCAGGGCATCGGGATTAAATATCGAGGCATAAACACGGATAATAGCTTTGCAGAGAGCTTGCAAGTTTTCGTCTAAACTGCCCTGATTGGGACAAAAATGGCTTTCATACTTGCCGGCAAAAGAGGTGCCAAAGTTATCTTCTAATAGGCTGGATGAACGTACGATCAGGGGTCGCCTGCCCAGCTTCCTCAGGATTGAAACCAGCCGCTCGATGATGTCGGGAGGCAACTGTCCTTTTAGAAATTCAGCGTGTAATTTCGGGAACTCAGCATAAATCTCCTGATCGCTCTTATATTTCTGATCCATCCAACAAGTCAGATGGTTCATGGAAAAGAAATCATACATGACATTGGCGCCGATGTAATAGGAGGCTGGCAAGCGAATATTTTGACGGATATCTTCATCACCGACATCCCGCAGAATACGAGCGGCTAGCAACATCCCCGCTGCTTTCCCGCCGATTTTTCCGCCTCCAATTTTGCGCTTTCGAATCTCATCTAAATCCTCGATCGTGAACCATTTGCGGGCAATCTTGACATATCCCAACTGGTCACTGATCAAGGTGCGGATCAATACTGCCTTGATCTCAGACAGACGGGCTTGATAGGGTTCCCTTTCTTCTGGAGGCAGTTTTTCGATCGCATAACCCTGCTCAAACAATAATGGCTGGGGGGTAAGCTCCGGGTTAAAAGTGAGCAAGGAACTGCCTTCAGGGCGGCCGCGCTCGGCTAGGGTCTGGTGGACAATCTGTTCGAACAGCTCAAAAGGGAGGTTGTAGGCAAAATAGAAATCGGTGAGATGATCGCGAATATGGCTCAGACGCTGTTCCCAAGCATCATAGGGTTCTTCGACTAAAGGGTCGTGCAACCCCTCTAGTTGTTGGCTGCGAATCGCTTTGTAGCGGACTTCGCTCTCGAAGGCTTGGGCAGAGATGATACCCCGCTGAAACAGCTCCGCACGCATGCGCTCTCGAATCAACGCGCTCAGGATCGGGTATTGCGCCAGAGCCAAATAAATGCGGAGGGTAAGATCAGGATGCGCAGATGGAAAGGTCATTGTTGGGTAACAAATGCCATAGAGAAAAGAAAATTGTTTTCCTTCTCTTTCGCTAACTGCCTAAATGCATTGGCATGACCACATGGACAAAAGAACTTGCCAGCTTCTCATCCCCTACAGGACGGATCACCCCAGGGGATGTTTCCGAGGTCGTTTCCAAGGCAACACTAGGGGTCTTGACCACTTCCAGCACTTCTCGTAAGAAGCTGACATTAAAAGCAATTAACTGCGGTTGCCCTTCGATCGTTGCGTCAATTTGATTTTGGTTGGAGCCGGTCTCTTCCGATTGACCCGAGATCTCGACCAATCCCGGTTGTAATTCACCGCCAGGGGTAATATTTAGGCGCGCAATATTCGATCCTTCACGGGCGAAGATCTCAACCCGTTTACAAGCTTTGAGAAATTCTTGGGTGGGCAGGACGGTACGGGTGTTATAGCGAGTGGGCACCAATTGCTCAAGTTCGGGATAAGATCCCTCGATCAATTGAGAGACCAACTCGGCGTCCTTAGTATGAAAGACAATTTGTCCTCTGCCGGGAGGCAAGAGCATACTCACGGTCTGATTGCTGTCTGACGTGATGCGCGCTAACTCGACCAAGGCTCGCGCCGGGATGATGACCGAAACGGGAGTTGCTGCTGGACGGGGCAACTCGCCCTTGCGCAAGGAAAGTCGAAAGCCGTCCGCCGCAGCCAAGGTGATCAGCCGCTCTCGCATAGTCATCTGTACCCCGGTCAGCACAGGACGAGCTTCGTCCTTCGACGCTGCAAAGGCAACTTGTTGGATCATCTCCTTCAAATCGGCAACGTTCAACTCGATGCCATCCTCCCAATCCAGCGCTGGCATGGGGGGAAATTCCTGCGCATCGATGCATTTTAGGTTGGTATCCGAGGAGCCACAGCGTACATTGAGCGTTTGGGTACGCAGGTTAAGGGACATCTCGACAGTCTGGGCTGGGAGGGTGCTGACTAACTCATTGAAAGTGCGCGCCGGAACGGTGGTTGAACCTTCTTCCTCGATTTTTGCTCCAATCCAACAAGTGATGCCCAACTCCAGATTGGTTGCGGAAAGGCGCAAGCGCCCTTCGTCGGTAGCAACCAGGACATTACCCAGAACTGGTAACGTAGTGCGGGGCGAGACAGCTCGAGAGACGATGCTCAAAGCATGAGCCAGGTTCTCTTGCAAGACGGACACTTTCATAAGCGCAACTCCTTGTGTGGGATATATGGAGTATACCAAAAAGTGTTAAATCTGCAGGGAAGATGGGCAGATTGGCTTTCCCAAAGGGATTGACTTCTCGCCAGAGATATGCTAAGATATTGTCAATCATTAAACATTATACATTAGACAACTCCTCGTTCACTATGTTTGCTTAATCCATCTGCTCAATGAACGACGAGCGCGTGACGCTTGAACTCTTCAATCAAAGTCTGCCCCCTTATCAGGATAATCTGGTTGTTTTAACCGCGAACCGAATCCGGGAAATGATCGAAAGCCGGGCAATTCCGCCCGGCTCACGCTTACCCAACGAATTAGAGCTCGCTGAAGCAATGGGTGTCAGCCGCGGCACGGTGCGAGCTGCCCTGAGTTTGCTTCAGCAGCAAGGATTACTCTGGCGGCGGCAAGGCATCGGAACGTTTGTTAGCGAAACGCCGATGCTTGAAAATCGGCTGGATCTCAACTTTAGTTATACCGCCCTTATCGAATCGCTTGGGCACCGCCCCGGCTGTCGGCTGTTGGATTGCCATACCATTTCAGCCGAGAGCGATTACGCCCATCGCCTTGATGTGGAACCGGGGACAACACTGGTCTTCATCCGTCGCGTCCGAACCGCTGATGACCAACCGGTGGTTGCTTCGTTGGACATCTTTCGAGCGAGTCTCCTAAACCAAGGCAACACCCGTCTGGATTTAGAAGCACTGAAAGAGTTACTGATCCACAAGGTCTCTCTCTATCGCATTTTTGAGGAAGACCTTCACCAACCAATCGATTATGGAATCACTCGCTTACGTCCGATTGTCGCAGACACGCAGTTCATCCGCCAATTTGAATTGGATATCCCCAAAGGTTCTGCGGTTCTCTACATGGAACAACTTGATTACAGCCGCAACCGCGAACCGTTGCTTTTATCCTACGAATACCATTTAGCGGAATATAGTTCTTTCACCATTTATCGGCACCGTTGAACGTTTTGCGCAAAGAAGGTTTTTCGAATTTGAAGATTGATTTTCCTATAAGGAGGTGCGCCGCAAGAGAACCCATCGTGTGTAATACCCTAAAGCAGTATGTGATCTGGATTCAAGCTATTTCGTGAAAAGATAAGGAGGCAGAAAGATGTATCGTCAGGTGACAATTTGGTTTTCCCTTTTCCTCGTCGGCTCTCTTATCCTTGGTGCTTGTGCGCCAGCAGCCACACCCACCCCTGAGCCAACTGCCCCCGCAGCAGTTGAACAACCTCCTAGCGGCGAATGGTCTCTTGCTGAAGCTGCCAAACCTTGGCAAGGTCAGACCTTGCGCCTCATCGGGGAGGCTCTGCCACCACTCGAAGCACTCGAGCAACTCAAGGGTCAATTCGAGGAGATCACTGGCACGAAAGTGATTATCGAAGGCTTGGGTCACGAAGAGGCGGTTGAGAAGGTTACCTTGGACTTTGCTGGCCAGACAGGCGTGTATGACGTGGTGCTTCAGCCCCACCGCGCTTTGGGCAAGCTGGTAAACAGCGGCTGGTTGCGCCCTATCGATGAGTTTTACAACAACCCAGCTTTACGTGACCCAAACTTCAGCTATGAAGGCTCCTTGCTCAATACCGTTTGGTTCCGTGAGACAAACACCTACCAAGGCAAAGTGTACGGCTTGCCCTTCCACTTTATCAGCATGTACCTGTGGTATCGTTACGACTGGTTCGACCATCCCGATGAACAAGCGGCCTTCAAGGAAAAATATGGCTATGATCTGCCCTCGCCGCCGGTAACATGGGAAGAGTACATGGATGTGGCTGAGTTCTTTACCCGCAAGGCTGGTGATACCTTAGCTGGTGAAACACTCACCTATGATGTCTATGGCCACACTTGGGGCGGTGCGCGTCACGTAACTGCATGGTACGATTTCTTGAACGTTATTTATTCCTTTGGCGGGCGAGACATCGCCTTGCCTGACAATCGAGGTGACTCTTACGGGCCCGTTGTGGTCAACTCACCTGAGAATCTAGAAGCATTGAAGTTCATCATCGAGTCACTGAAGTATGCCCCGCCGGGCGTCTTAAGTTCTACCTGGGATGAGAAACAAGCCGCTCAGCAATCGGGCTTGGTCGCCATGGCAATTCAATGGGACGACGCGGCGTTCGCGGTCGAAGACCCCGAACAATCCAAAGCTGCCGGTAAGATCGCCTATAGCGGTGTCCCAATCAAAAAGGACAAGATGACCCAGATCGAAGGGTGGGACTATTTGATCCCCACCAGCTCGAAGAAGCCCGAGTTGGCTTGGCTCTTTGTCCAATGGGCGATGGGTAAAGACATCCAAATTGCCCAAATGAAACTCGGCGGACAATCAGCTCTGGTTACCACTTACGATGATGCCGAAGTTTTGGCAATCCCGTACGTTCCCACTTCTGTGTACTTGAAAACCGGCGGACAAACCGTGCTCAGCACGCGCAAAGTGGGCGATCCAACTGGTGTGGGTGTCCCCGAACGCTATTTGAACGCTACTAATCCGTTGACTGGCGATACGTCGGTCAGTATCATTGCTAAGCCGACTTTCCCCGAGGAAGAACGCATAACTGAAGCGATTATTCTCTGGGTAAATCGAGCTCTTACCGGTGAAGTGACCCCCGAAGTCGCCCTGCAGGAGTTAGAGAAAGAGCTGCAGTCAATCTTGCCAGCACAATAAAAATATCTAGAAAAGGAGAAACGAAGCCTCGAAGAGGCTCGTTTCTCCTCAATGATTCAGCTTCACCGATTTCTACTTTGCGGTCGAAAGGAGCCCGAAATGAACATTGGCGATAAACTTACTTGGGCATATCGATTACTCTTTATCTTGATGTTAGTTTGGTTGCGGTTCATCGAGCAATACATCACCATTTGGGGAGTTTGGGTTGTCTGGGCAATCATTGTTTTCTTCTGGTTGTTTAATCCCTTTAAGAAGCGAAAAACTCCACCAACCTCTTCTCAAGCAGATCAACCCCCCTTAATCGATGTCAAATAGGAGGCTTGCATGACCGTCTTGACTTTGAAAAATATCTGGAAAATTTACGAAGGCAACGTTATTGGGGTTGAAGACTTGAGCATCCGCGTCGAAGATGGCGAGCTGTTTGCCTTGCTTGGACCCTCAGGCTGCGGAAAGTCATCTACGTTGCGGATGATCGCCGGTTTGGAAAAGATCTCTAAAGGCGAGTTGTGGTTTGATGACGTATTGGTGAACGATTTGGAACCGCGCGAGAGAAATGTGGCAATGGTTTTTGAAAATTATGCCCTATACCCCTATTTGAGCGTCTATGAGAACATCGCCTTTCCCTTGCGCTTGCGGGGTATGAGCCGCGAAGAAATCGATCGCAAAGTGCGCTGGGCAGCGGATTTCTTAGGCATTAGCGATCTCCTTCCAATGCGAGTGCGGGGATTAAGTGGCGGGCAAATGCAAGCGGTGGGTATTGGACGGGCAATCGTTCGCCAGCCAGCCGTTCTGTTAATGGACGAACCCATCTCCCACCTTGAAGCACGCCAGCGAGCCCGCATGCGCGAAGAACTGGTCGAATTGCATAGCCAACTGGGTACAACTACCATCTATGTGACCCACGATCAAGTCGAAGCGATGGCGATGGCCCATCGAATCGCCGTTATGAATCTCGGCAAGCTGCAACAAGTCGGCACTCCCAAAGAAGTTTATAACCGCCCCCATACCAAATTCGTCGGCGGCTTCATCGGTGAACCACCGATGAACTTCGCCAACTGCGAGCTTTCTAACGAGAACGGTGATTATTATGTCGTCTCCCCTTCGTTCAAAATCAAGCTGTCACCCCAAGCTGCGCAAAAACTCAGTGAATATCACGGCGAACCTCAAGTGCAACTTGGCATTCGCCCCGAAAACATTTCGGTTAGCTTAACTCCCAGAGAAGATTCCTTTGCTGCCAAAGTCTATGTCACCGAGCCGCAAGGGGATCGAACCCTGCTTTCGGTTCTTCTATCTACCGATGAACTCTTCTTAATTGAAGTTGGTCCTGATTTCTTCGCTAATCCGGATGAGACGGTCTATCTGAAGTTCAATGAACCGATTCATCTTTTTGATCGGCAGGAAGAAGTCAATCTGCTCTATTAGTGATCCTGCGCAGGAACGAGGTCGAGAACTATGGCAAAAATAACCCTGACGAACGTTTCCAAACAATACAAAGGGGGAGAAATCCAAGCCCTGAAAGAGATCAACCTTGAAATCGAAGACGGAAAATTTTTCTGTCTCTTAGGTCCAGCCGGGGCAGGGAAGACAACTACGATCAAGGTCATTGCGGGCGTTGAGCAACTTGATGGGGGCAAGATCATCATGGATGACCAAGACATTACCAATTTGTTGCCCAATCAGCGTGATGTTGCAGTGGCGTTTGAAACCTATGCCTTATATCCCCAAAGGACTGTGCGTGAAAACCTCGCTTTTCCCCTTCGGGCGCCCTTGCGCAAGAAAGAATGGAGCGAACAACAAATTCAAGCGCGAGTGGAAGAAGTAGCAAAGCTATTGGGGATTGAGGAACTACTCGATCGCTTGCCCCGCCAGTTATCGGGCGGCCAACGCCAACGGGTTGCTCTTGGACGCGCTTTGGTGCGCAAACCGAAAGCCTATCTTTTCGATGAACCAATTGCCCATTTGGATGCCAAATTACGCCACCGTATGCGCGGCGAACTGCGGCGCATTCAGCTTGAACTAGGGATCACAACAGTTTACACCACTCCCGATCAACTTGAAGCGCTTTCCTTAGCTGACCAGATGGCAATTCTCAATGAAGGTAAGATTGAACAAGTTGGGTCTCCCATCGAAATTTACCAGCGCCCTGCTAATGTATTTGTCGCCCGTTTTGTTGGAGATCCCCCAATGAACATCTTACACTCAGA
>OGCI01001176.1_pt1 | contig 23470 bp, 16 predicted proteins | sample 1570021 | NCBI WGS metagenome assembly OGCI01 (sample SAMN06264664, study PRJEB24512) | hot springs metagenome | isolation source: Hot spring water | place: South Africa: Tshipise | collected 2015-06-21 | reverse complement strand
TCGGGGCGCTGCCCACCCACGAGCACCTGCCCTGCCCGAAGGAGTTGGCGGAGCGGGCGAGGTGGGGAGGGTGAGCCGCATCACGTCATGAGAGCGGAGCGCGACCCGGACGCTGGCTGACGCACTACGACACCGGGCATCCGCACCACGGCTACTGCAACCGGAGGCCGCGGTGGCGATGTTGAATAACGACGTGCTGCCCTTCTACCGGGAGCGCGCCCTGCCCGTCACCGCCGTGCTGACCGACCATGTCCACAAGTTCTGCGGGACGGACAGCCGTCCCTACACCGCTTTACCAACACTAACTGGCGAGCAAGGTGTCTCCGATAATTTGCGGGGTCCAGGTTGGGCCGTGAATGACGGGAACGTCCCCATTCCAAGTCAACCGGTCAATGCACATCAACCGGGCAGACATATCTGGCGGCCAGGCGTGATAGACGATGAACTCTTGTTTGCCATCTGGCCCCACTGCGAATGAATTGTGCCCTGGGCCGATCATATGCCCCGGCACGGACTTCAGCAGTGGCCCATCGAGGGGTGGGCGGTGATAAGGCCCCAGGGGGTGCTCGGCCACCACGTACGACACGCCATAGTTAGGTTTTTGCCAGGCCCCGCCGCTATAGAAGCAGTAATAGCGCCTGTTGTGAAGGCGCACAGCAGGCCCTTCGATAGTGTACCAATCGTAGATGCCGCCATAGAGTGGACGTTGTGCCTCGAACAACTGCCAGTCGCTATGGGGGCGCACCACGACCTGCGGGTTGCCCGCCAGTGTCATCATGTCCAGCAGGCGATCTACCACGATCCCAGTGCCTACCCGGTAGTCCCCATCACAGGTCAGAAAATCGCGGGCGTAGAAGAGATACCAGCTTCCGTCCCGATCCTGGAAAGGATGTGCATCAATGGTGAACGGATCGTCGGGAATCAGGATGCGCCCAGTATCCTGAAACGGGCCGCCTGGATAGCGACTGATGGCCACCCGCAACTGATGATTGCGCCCCCGACCATTGGCTGAGTAGTACATGTAGAAGAGCCCATCGGCGAAGACCACTTCCGGTGCCCAATATTCGTCGGCTTCGGGCACCGGATCCAAGGCCCATCCCACTGTTTCCCAGTTGACCAGATCGGGCGAGATCAGGACGCGAAATCGCCGGCCATCTGGCCCGCAGGGGCCAGTGCCGTAGGCATAGTAGAAGTGATCATGTTGCAGGACGAAGGGATCGGCCATGTAGTGAGGAAAGACAGGATTGGTGAAAACAAGTGACTGCATGAAGCGGTCTCTCCATGATGGTGCTGGAAATCTCGTCGGCAAGTGTCTGGCACAAACGAGCAAGACAGGGTGATGGCATCAAACGCGATCACCGCCTCACCTCGCTCCCGGCCTCGCGTGTCAGTACTGGACCAGGATGAGGTCAACCAGCAGGTCGCATAACGCTTCTCCCAGCTTACTGCTGCCCATAGTTCTGCGAATCGGTTTTGATACGCTTAACCCTGCGGGCAGGGTAGTTGACACGCCTCCAAAACAGATTTACAATGCATCTAGATGTTTTAAAACATAGTATTCTGTTTCACTCGGTTTGTGAAGCCCCCAAATTGCTACTTTTTGGCCTCTCTGCAGCGAGTGAAACATAGAATGCTGTTGTTTAGGAGCTATCGCTGTGTCTCCCTATTCCAGCGAAAATGAAACTTCCCCTTCTGGAGGGCGCAAGCTGGTTATCTCCATTGACGAACCAGCTACCAGGGTAGAGCAACTGCTCAAAGGTCTCGCATCCGGGCCACGCATTGAGATTTTGCGCTACCTGGGCAGCCACAACGGCAGCGTTAACGAAATCGCCGAAGCGCTGGGAATGCCTGCTTCGACGGCGGCTTTGCACATCAATCAGCTTGAAAAAGCCGGCCTCATTCGCACCGAGTTGAAGCCTGCCAACCGGGGCCTGCAGAAGATCTGCGTGCGCCTGTTCGATCAAGTGGTCATCACTCTCCCCGCCGGCGAACCGCCCCACGAAAACAGCCTTGACATTTCCATGCCAATTGGGGCGTATGTGGATTGCCAGGTAACACCTACCTGTGGCTTGGCCAGCGAGCACGGCATTATCGGCAATCTGGACGATCCGGCCACATTTTACTATCCCGAACGCCTGCAGGCCCAATTACTGTGGTTCAAAATTGGCTATGTTGAATATCGTTTTCCCAAGCGTCTGCCTCCCAACGCCGAGCTGGAGAGCCTGCAGATCAGCTTCGAAGTGTGTTCAGAAGCCCCCTTGCACAATGACGATTGGCCGTCGGATATCACTCTGTGGGTTAATGGCGTGGAGGTAGGCACCTGGACTAGCCCTGGCGACTTTGGGGGCGAGCGCGGAGCGCTGACGCCAGACTGGTGGGAGGAATGGAATTCACAGTTTGGCCTGCTGAAAGTGTGGAAAGTGACGCAGACGGCGTCTTTCGTGGATGGTATCCAGGTGTCTACTGTGAATCTCCAAAACCTGAACCTGGACGATCATCCCTGGATCACCGTGCGGATCGGGATCAAGGGAGATGCGGCCAATATCGGGGGAATGAATATCTTCGGCAGCCGCTTTGGCAACTATCCCCAGGATATTGTGATGCGGATGCGGTTTCGGGCCTGAAAGGCTTGTTCACTCGATAGACGGAAGAACGCAGCAAAGGAGGTGACGCGGCACAGAGATGGTCGAAGCGCTCAGAATGTCAACATCTACTACACTCACATAGTCTCGGCTAGGAGGAATTCAGATCATGTTGAAGCGTCAATTCTTACTGGGTTTGGTGCTTGTCTGCGCCATAGTGTTGGGCACACTGCCAACACCTCTTCGCGCACAAGAAGAGCCTGTCGAGTTCACTTTTGTGGGCTGGGGAGGGCCGGAAGAGCAGGAAGTCTTCCAGCACCTCGTAGATGTCTTCAATGCCAACAACCCCGACATCGTTATCAAGTACCAGCCCATCCCGACTGATTATACCACAACGCTCAAGACCATGATCGCTGGCGGCACGCCGCCCGACATCGCCTACATCCCCGACGGCGACTTCTCGGCCTTCGCCCCGCGTGGCCAACTGGTCAACATCCAACCGTTCGTGGATGCCAGCGAAACCTTCGACCCGGAGGACGTCTGGCCGTCGGCGCTGGGGCGCTATCGCTACGATGCCGAGAACAAGGTCTTCGGGCAGGGGCCACTATACGCTCTCCCCAAGGACATCGGCCCGACAGTGCTATACATCAATGTAGACCTGTTCAAGCAGCTGGGCGTTGCCCTGCCCTCTTTTGAGGAACCAATGACTTGGGATGAGCTGATCGAGCTGGGTCGCAAGCTTACCGTGGATGCCAACGGCAAGCACCCTGGCGAAGAGGGCTTCGATCCGAACAATGTCCAATATTGGGGGCTGGGTGATATCTGGTTCGAGAACGCCGTCTACAACAACGGGGGCCATATCATCAGCCCAGACGGCAAGAAATTCGTCATGGCCGAGGATCAGAACACGATTGACGCTGTGCAATTCCTGTCCGACGTGATTCACGTCTACCAGATCAGCCCCAGTTCACAACAGACAGCCGCCATGAGCATCGGCCAGATGTTTGAGACGGGGCGTCTGGCGATGACCACCAACGGGCGCTGGGCTACCACCTACTACCGCAGCGTGCTCGACTTCGAATTCGACGTGATCCCGAACGCGGTTGGCCCCGGCGGGGTGACTGCCTACATGGATCAGGCAGACTGCAAGTTCTCCGGTTGGTCTGGTTCAGTGGGCATCGGCATTATCGCCGGTTCGAAAGGCGAGCAGTACGCTGATAAGGCCTACCGTTTCGTCGAGTTCATTGCGGGTGCCGAGGGTCAGATCGAGCAGGCCAAGTTGGGCTTCCAGATTCCGAACCAAGTTGAGGTGGCTCACACCGACGCCTTCCTGCAGCGCGATCAGTATCCGGCTCACGCAGAGGTCTTTATCGAGGCGGCTCGCTGCGAGAACCCCGGTCCCTGGACGATGACGCCTAACTACGGCGAGTGGTTCAATGACCTGTTCTGGGGCCAGGTCTGGCCTGCTGTGGTCGTTGACGCCACCGAGCTGGCGGAAGACGCACTCTACGACGCTGCCCCTGCTTTCCAGGAAGGCCTGGACGCTGCCTGGGCCAGCCTGGATTAACGTCCGCCTGTGTCTTCGCAAGCGTGGGGGTGTATACCTGGCGCACCCCCACAAGGTTCTTTCACTGAATCGTCGGCGAGATGGTTGTTATCAGATTTCCAGCGCAGGGCTGAGAACAAGCGCGTTTCTCAGTGTGTTCGGAGGACTCCATGGCTCGCTACCGCTTGTGGCCACAAAGCGGCCTGACTCTGAAGCAGCGTGAGGCAATCTGGGGATACCTGTTCGTGGCCCTGCCGATGATAGGCTTTGTGATTTTCGCCGCCGGTCCTCTCATTGCCTCGATCATCCTCAGCTTCGCGCAATGGGATCTATTGCGCGACCCCAAATGGGTTGGCTTCGACAACTGGAATACCCTGCTGACGCTCACTGTGAAGCATCTGCCGCAAGAGATCGACGAAGCCACGGGCGAACCGCTGTTTCTGTGTGCTCGCGAGCGGGTTCCTCAATCTCAAGCTCGTGAGGTGGAAGGGCAGATCGATCCCCGCACCGGCAAGGCGATCGAATGCCAACCGCGCTACGTGCGCGATCGCGATGTCTTGCCCCAGGGCTATCGCACAGCCCTTGAATTTAGCCTGTTCAACCGGCGTTACGTCATTGGCTCGCGCGATCCGGGGTTTTGGGAAGGGCTGTACAACACCAGCTATATGCTGCTGGGCATACCGGTGTCAATGGCGATTGCCCTGTTACTGGCCATGGCATTGAACCAAAAGATTCACGGCAAGAGCATTTATCGGATGTTGTATTACCTGCCAGTGGTATTGCCTATTGCTGCCACTTCATTAATCTGGATGTGGGTTTACAACCCTGAATTCGGCATCTTGAACTATGCACTGGATCAACTCGGCCTGCCATCCGATCTCAAGTGGTTGCAGGATCGTCACCTGGTCAAGCCAGCGCTGATGATTATGGGCATCTGGGGAGGGCTGGGCTACCAGATGCTGATCTTCTTGGCGGGCTTGCAAGGCATTCCTACGCAGTTGTATGAGGCTGCCAAAATTGATGGTGCGGGAATGTGGGCGCGCTTCCGCTATGTGACCTGGCCAGGATTGACTCCAACCACTTTCTTCTTGCTGGTGACAGGGTTGATCGGCGGATTTCAGGTCTTCGCCCAACCCTATATCATGACGGCTGGCGGGCCGTATACCGCCTCAACCACGGTGGTGATGGTGATCTGGCGCAACGCTTTCCGCGACCTGCAGATGGGCTATGCCTCGGCCCAGGCCTGGACGCTGGGGGTGCTGATCATGGCGATCACGCTGGTCAACTTTCTGTTGGCACGGCGCTGGGTATACCTGGAAACTGAGGGGGCGCGCACATGACTACCTTAAGACCCGTGGTAAGGGCTTCGCGTTCACTGACGTTGGGCAATCGCGAGCGCGAACTGTTGATCAAACTCCTCTCCTATGTGGTGCTCTCTGTGGGGGCGTTCACCATGCTGGTGCCTTTTTTCTGGATGCTCTCCACGTCGTTTAAGGACCCTCATGGTATCTTCAAAATGCCGCCCCAGTGGATTCCTGACCCTTTCACCACAGAGAACTACGTCAAAATCTGGGAAAAGACAGACCTGGCTCGCGGTTTTGTCAATTCGATGATCATCGCCGTGGTCTCCACTGCTGGGGAAATCTTCACCAGCACATTAGCCGGTTACGCCTTTGCCCGTATTCGCTTTAAGGGGCGCAACGTCTTGTTCGGTCTGTTGCTGAGCACGATGATGATCCCTGGCGTAGTGACGATGATACCCGCCTTTATCCTGTTCAAAAATCTGGGCTGGATCGACACCTGGTACCCGCTGATCGTGCCGCTCCTGTTCGGGTCGTCATTCGCCATCTTCCTGTGCCGCCAGTTTTTCGCCACTCTGCCAGAAGAACTGGCCGATGCAGGCAAAGTGGATGGAGCCAATCAGTTCCAGATTTATTGGAGCATTTTCTTGCCCCAGGCCAAACCGATCATCGCCACTCTGGCTGTGCTGGGCTTCATCGCCCGCTGGAACGACTATCTTGGCCCGCTCATCTATGTTCGTTCGAGCGACAAATACCCGATCGCGCTCATGTTGACCACGCTCAACACCATGTACGAGCGCCAATGGACGTTGCTCATGGCCGGTTCCATGATTGCCTTGCTGCCGATCATCATTCTCTTCGTGACGTTGCAGCGTTACTTCATCGAAAGCATTGCCCTGACCGGTATCAAGGGATAGGCGGCCATGTCACGCAAAGGGAAATACGTGTTGAGGGTGGGCTTTCTGGGGCTTGTGCTGTTAGGCGGTCTGTGGTGTCAGTCATTGGAGAAAGCTGTGATTGCACAAAGTGAGATTCGCCTGCCTACCTATCGGGGGTACATCTCGGTTGCGCCCACGGGGCGTTACTTCGTAGACGAGGCCGGGCGTGGCTTCATCGTGATCGGCCAGAATGATGGAGTTCCTTGGCATGGCCTGGTCACGTTGTTCAACAAAGCTTCCCCGCAGGCGACCGAGCGCTATATCGAAGACTTGCGCGCGCACGGTATCACTGTCAGCCGCATTATGATCGAATATTCGCAGGAACCGCATACCTACCTGGAAAACCCGGCGGGCACTTTCTCCCCCTCAATGGTCGAGTTCTGGGACACCTTCATTGCGTTGGCCGAGAAGCATGGCCTGTACCTGTTGCTGACCCCCTACGATACCTTCTGGCAGGCCAAGAACTGGGAGCGCTACCCCTATAACGCTCAGCTTGGCGGCCCATGCAAGTCCATGCGTTCGTGGCTGCGCGACGAAGCGTGCATCCTGGCCCACAAGAACCGCTGGCGCTTCATCATTGATCGCTGGGGTGGTTCTCCTAATATCTTCGCCTGGGACTTGATGAATGAAATTGACATCTGGTGGGACGCGACTCCTCAGGAAATCGAAGCTTACGTGGACGAGATGGCCGCGTTTGTGCGCGAGTACGAACTGCAACGCTGGGGGCGCGCCCACATGATCACGGTCTCTTCGGCAGCCCCTGTGCCAGAAGGTATGCTGGGGCGTATCATCTACCAGCACCCGGCTCTGGATTTCGCCAACACGCATCTCTACCTGGGCAGCGCGATCAAAAATCCGCCGGACCCGATTGGCGCTGGGCCGACGATGGCAGGCGGTGTGGCGCTTTCGCTGGAGAAGATTACCGACAACCGTCCCTACTTTGACAGCGAAAGCGGCCCTATTGATAACTGGATTGCCAATGCCCAATTCGACAAAGAATATCATCATAACATGAGTTGGGCGCACCTGGCGGCTGGTGGAGCCGGATCGGGGATGCGCTGGCCCTATACCAGCCCGCACTGGATTCTGCCCGAACTGCGCGACAACCTGCTCGGCTTGGCGCGCTTTGCCTCAACCATTGACTGGGCACACTTCGTCAGTCGCAATGTCTCGCGCCAGATCAAACCCGAGGTGCGTTGGGTGATCCCAGTAGGGTGTTCCGATGGGGCAACGGCAATTGTGTGGCTGCTGCTCGACACGCGGCAGCCGGAAGCTGGCTCGCTGGCCGGAACCAGCCTTGTTCTGGATGGAGTCCTGCGTGATGGGCGCTATACGCTGGAATTCTGGGAAACCTACGGCGGGGATATCCTCAGCAGCACAACCGTTGCGGTCGAGAACGGCTTGCTGCGGTTGACCCTGCCCGATAAGCTGTCGTCGGCCAAAGACGTGGCCCTGCTCCTGCGTCCCGCATCGTGAAGGTGTACCTGTTGGAGACTTATGCTCACTGTGCCAAGGAGATGATTACATGAACTATATCTCGATCGATCTGCAGCGCACTCTGGGCGTCCTAGACCGCAATATGTTTGGGGGCTTCGCCGAGCATCTGGAACGCTGCATTTATGGGGGGATTTTCGATCCGGACTCGCCGCACGCCGACGAGCGCGGCCTGCGTACCGACGTGATCGCGGCGCTACGCCGCCTGCGTATGCCTGTCATTCGCTATCCGGGGGGCAACTTTGTGTCGGGCTATCGCTGGGAAGACGGTGTTGGTCCGCGCGAAAAACGCCCGGCCCGGCTCGACCTGGCCTGGCACACCGTCGAAAGCAATCAGTTCGGCACCAACGAATTCATCGAATTTTGCCGTCTGTTGGGTACAGAACCGTACCTAGTGGTGAACTGTGGCGATGGCTCGATGCGCGAGGCGCGCGATTGGGTCGAATATTGCAATGGCACGCAGGATACCGCTTTGGTGAAGCTGCGCCGGCAACACGGCTATGAAGCGCCGCACAAAGTCAAATACTGGGGCATTGGCAATGAGGTGGACGGCCCCTGGCAGATCGGCTTCAAGACGCCTCAAGAATATGCCCGCGCTGTGACCGAGTTCGGCAAGGTGATGAAATGGGTTGATCCGGACATTAAGCTGATCGCCAATGGAGTTTCGCACTGGGACGCGGCGGACTTTGTCGAGCGCGGACAGCTTCTGCTGGAGCAGGCCGCGCATCTCATTGATTATCTAGCTGTTCATTGGTACGTGGACAATGACACGGACGACTTCAAGACCTACATGGCCTTATCCGAGCTATTCGAAGAGCGCCTGAGCGCTTACGAAGGTCTCATCCACGCTTTGAAGCTGGAGCGCAAGATCAAACGTCCTATCTACATCGCCGTGGACGAGTGGAACGTATGGCATCGTCGTCAGATGGCCGTAGGCGGTCACGAAGCGGTCATCTATACTCTGGAGGATGCGCTGGTTGTCGCTATGCAACTAAACGCCTTCCTGCGCCATGCCCGGATGGTTCGAATGGCCAATATTGCACAGATTGTCAATGTGCTTGCCCCTATTGTCACTTTCCGAGAGGGATTACTTTTACAATCCATTTTCTACGTCTTTGAGACTTATAGCACACTGGCTGGCCCTCTAGTATTAGACATTCACTGGGACGGAGACACTTTTAGCGTGGATGATCATACGGGGCTGCGCGTCTTGGATGTGGCGGCTACTCTGGACGCGGACAAAGGAGAGCTGGTTGTCTTTGTGGTGAATCGCTCTGAACAAGCCACCGAGACCGTTCTGAAACTAGTGGAAGGAGAGATCGTTAGACCAGTGAAGCTCCACACTGTCACTAGTGCTCATGTGAAAGACTATAATACTGTCACTGATCCAGCGCGGATCACAACAAAAGTTACCACCGTCGAAGTATCAGGGGCACGCGTGAATGTTCCTTTGCAACCCCACTCCCTTACCGCAATCGTGTGTACAGTAGATTGACACAGGTTAAGATGGCGCTGATCGTTATGGGGTGGTCTAATAGAGGGTGGTGTGCTGCGTTGAAACGCTGGACAGAACCGTTGCTCTCCTCGTGTTTAGAAGCGCATTCATCCGCGCTCAGCCGTCACCTCCCAGCACGCCGGTGTATCGTCCAGCACTGCCAGTTGGCTGCCCGCGTGCCACAGGGCGATCCACCCCCGCCCGTCGGCCAGGCGGCCCCACTCTTCGCGGTTGACACTGCCCTCCGGGTAGCGCACGAAGAGGGCATTAATCTGCACCCGCTCGCCCTGGAGCAGCGTGCCCACCACCGCCACGCTCGTGCTGGGGGCAGCGCGGATGTTAAGGGCGCTGGTGCGCATGCCCGCCATGCAGACGGCCTCGTCTGGTGGGCCAACCTCTCTTCAACGGTCATAGGTCTCTCTCCTCTTTGTCGCTGCTATTATCCACCCGATCTGTTCGGAGAGAAGCCCAGTTGTACATTTGAATTTCAACCGGCAAGGGTACGCTGGCAGACTATACTTGCTGCAGGCTGTGGTATGCTTCGGCCAGGCTCTCGGCTGCGACAGCGAGTTCCTCGGCGGTATTGAAGCGCCCAAGACTGACCCGGACGGTATTTGAAGCGTCCTGGCGACTGATACCCATGGCCTGCAACACATGAGAGGGTTCAATCGTCCCAGAGGTGCAGGCCGAACCTGTGCCAAGCATCAGATGTGGCACGTTCAGCAACAAAGCATCGGCATCTACACCGGGGAAAGTGATGCTGCTGGTATTGGGCAAGCGGCGTTCACGGTCGCCATTGATACGAATTGTCCCCGCTTTGTCGAGCAATTGGCGCTCGAAGTCATCGCGTAAGGTGCTCAAGCGCATGGCTTCCTGGTCTACCTGTTCCAGGCAAATTTCACATGCCTTGCCAAACCCCACAATGGCCGGAACGTTCAACGTACCCGGTCGTAGGCCTCTTTCCTGCCCGCCGCCCACGAAAAGGGGTTTCAGCGGGAGCGCTCCGCGACCGCCGCGCACATACAACGCCCCTACCCCTTTGGGCCCATAGAGCTTGTGCGCGCTGAGCGACAACAGGTCTACCCCCCATTCGTCAATGTTGATAGATACCTTGCCAGCGGCCTGCGCGGCGTCACAGTGCACTATCGCGCCGTGCCGATGGGCGATTTCGGAAATCTCGGCGACCGGCTGAAGGCTGCCAACCTCGTTATTGGCTGCCTGGACAGATACTAGCAACGTCGCATCGTTGATTGCCTCTTCCGCCGCATCGAGCGAAACAATACCTCTGGCATCTACCGGCAACACGATCACTTCGAAACCTTCTGCCGCGAGCTTCTGGCAAGGCAACAGCACCGATTTGTGTTCGACGGCTGAGGTCACAATCCGCTTTCGCCCGCGCTCGACAGCGGCTCCTGCGAGGCCCTGAATGGCCAGGTTGTTGCTTTCCGTGGCACCAGCGGTGAAGATAATCTCCGCCGGAAGTGCGCCGAGCAAGCGGGCGACCCATGTTCTGGCCTCTTCAACATGCTGTGCGGCTAGCCGGCCCTGCCTGTGCAATCCGTTGGCAGGGTTGCCGTAAATCTGCGCAAAGAAAGGCAACATGGCTTCGAGCACGCGCGGGTCACAGGGAGTGGTCGCGTTGCTGTCTAGATAAATCTCTGCCTGCGTCATGTGCTCTTTAGTCCCAAAGTATCTCGTAGCGGATATCGCTTTCGTACTGCCGGTATTCGGCGTCCAGAGTTTGTAGCTCCTCCCAGATAAATTGCCTGAGCCTCTGGGCAGGGCGCACACAGTAGTGCTCGAAATCCTCACGAGAGACTTCGCCATGAGGGAAGAGCAGCTTCATCAGACCGCTGGCTATGGATTGCACTGCATCTTCGTTGCGCTTGTATCTTTTCTCTCCAACCAGGTGAATAGTTCGGCCACACCGTTCGTCGAACGACAGGTCTTCGCGGAGTGCCAGCAACGCATCGCCGAGAAAGTCGGACTTGAGGCCAATGCCAGCCGCAAAACACTCGCTGCTCAGTTTCCTGATCCGCCAACCAGGTAAGAGTCCACGAATGCGGTCAAGAAAAGCTGGCTCCTGCAAGAAATCCGGCAGTTCTCTGACCAAAGGGGAGATTAGGGGCTTCTGCTGAGAATCGAGCTTGATATTCGCCAACAGCACCAGACCACAGTCACTGGCAGTCTCGTGTAAACCACCGCGTGTGAGCCGTCCATTGGCCAGGAAGCCCTTCAGCCCACCGATGATTTCCTGGGGCTTTTCGAATTTCAGCGTCTGCACTTCGTCCAGCACTACCGCTTTATAGCGGGCCAGCAAGCCCCATTGCCCGGTAGCGTTGTTCACAAAAAGCACAGCGGGCGACACATTGCCGCCGCTCACCAGGCGCACTTGCGGGCTGATGTTCTCGTAGATGTAGCTCTTGCCAGTGCCTTTGGGGGCCAGCTCGATCAGGTGCATATTCTTCTGAACCAGCGGCAACAGGCGGCACAGCAACAGTATCTTCTCATGTTCCGAGAAGACAAATGGGTTATATCCCATCGAGGTGAGTAGCACATCTATCCATTCGCCCAGGGAAAACTCGCGGCGCGCCTCTTTGAACAGTTCGAGGTTGACAGTTGCCTGCATGGGCCTGAAGTTCACCACGGCCACCGGCGGCCCGTCGCTTGCTTCAGGCGTACTGATCAACTCCACAACGCCCCACAAACCCTGATTGAGCAGATCGGGGTACTTTTCGACCAGGCCATCGGCGATCTGCGCGTCCGGGATTTGCAGCAGGCTCATCTTGGCCACGCGCTCGCGCCGGTTGCGATTCAACACTACATCTACCTGCACAGACGTGAGCACTTTGACCGCCTCGCCATTGAGCAGGCGATTCTTGATTGCGATGGTATCTTCGGGGCGTGGCAAATAGCGATCGGCCCACTGCAGCACCTTGGCGGTATCTTCGGCTGTCAGCTCGCCCGTGCCTGGCACGAGCTCGTCCAGCAGCCATTCTCCAACATAGGCGGGGATGCCCCGCTTGCCAAGCTGACTCATGCGCAAGCGTTGCTTATCAAAGGCCAGCTTGCCAAAAACTCGCAGAACCTTGCTATCCAGATCCGTTTGTTGCATGGAAGAAATTCCACCTGCTATAAGCCGAGATCGTCAAGCGAGATGCTGCGCCGGTACAATTCCTCGCTTTCGATCTCTACGGCGGCCTCTACTTCGATGGATTGTTCACTGGGCCAGCGTATCACCGCCGCAGCGGTCGTGTGTTGGACTTCGTCGCCTGAGGGCCACTGGCTCAGCTCCACCTTATATAAAGATTCTTTGAGGGCCGGCACTTCGCTTTCGAGATCGAAAGATTCCAGCCGCCGCTCTTTCCCGATGGATAGATAGAGCGAACTCAGCACGAGCACAGTCTCGTAGTTGTTGATGACTTTGATGTTGAGAATACCTGGCTGCCCCGCTCTACCTTTCCCCGTGATCCTGACCTGGACACGAGGGCTGATCTCGTGGATAGGCACAACGTCGCGCTCCAGCTCGATCCAGGGCACCAGTACTTCTTCCGGGAACAGGCCGCCGTGAGCGTAGCGCTCAGAACCCTGTTTACCATCGTTGGTGAGGAAAGCGCTCTCATCCAGGACGATCGCCACGTCTTCCGCCAGGCCAAAGCGTTCGCCGAACAGATACACCAGATTGCCATCCAGCACATAGCCGCAGGAAGGATATTCCCATTGGGTATACCCCCAGGCGGCCCGGCCATGAGCCTGCATACCAGGAGGCACTGGCACAGACCGTTGAGAGGTGCCGAGCAACCTCCCATGGTCGGACGTCAGGATGACGCGCAGAGCGATCTGAGCGGGTAGTTGATTGACAATATCAGCGATCTTGCCGGCAACTGTATTGAGTTGTCCTTCGACCTCACCCTGCAACGTGTCATAGCTGTTGCGTGAATGGTAGGTGCGGTCAGGCTCCTGAAGGCGCCAGATGAACACATCGCCGGGTTTGCCCTCTTTTAGTTTCTTCAGGGGGGACTTGCTCTCTGAGATATCTTCACCCAAGAGGGGTACTTCGGCGCTATTCCTGGGCAGCACCCCTCTGACCAGTGCTTCCTTGGCGAACTGTGTGATGGTAGGAATCGGGGCGAAGACCAGATCGTTCCGCCGCAGCGTTAAGCGTTTTGTTGTGGTCTGTAGAGTTGCCAGAAGTCGTTGGGCGTCTACATGATGCAGGCCATCCAGTACGACCAACAGACTCACAAAGCGCGTTTTCTTTTGGCGTAGTGTTCTGGCACTCACAAAGCTGAGAGGTGGAGCATCGTCAGAGACAGCGGCCCGCGGGTAGAAATTGAGATACCACAGGGCAAAGGAACGGCCTGCATCCAACACGCGCTGATGGGCTTCCTTGTCGCCGGTTATTCGTTGCCACTCGCGGAACGGCAGATATTTCTCTCGGAACCATGCGCAAACGTCCGTTGCCGATGAAGGTACCTCGGAAGGTTCAGGGGGACGCAACACTCTTCGTAGGCGCTCCCACTGGGTGGCAGATACAACGCTGGCGAGCCTGTTGAGATAGTCTTCGGTCAGATATTCAGGATTCCGCTCAAAATAGTGATACGCTGTCCGCCCCGCCACTTGCCTGAGCGCAGGGGGCAAGGGCTGTTCTAGCAACGAGGTCACAAAAGCCCCCTGCGTCTCAATGAGGTAGGAAATCCAGCTATTGGTGGCTTTATCCTGCCAGTGCGAAGGGACTTCGGCGGGAAAGGGTTCCGGATATCTGCGCTTCGCTGATGTAATGCCGAGCCATTCCTCTAGTATCTGCTGAGCCGCATCTGGTCCGTCAACGTCGTAGACCGCTCTGAGTTCGTCTGGGCACTCAAGAAGCCACCGCTGCTGTATCACCCGGATCAGACAGCGCTCCGTATCTGTCAGGTGACGTTGGTCGAGCCATAGAAGCCACTGGGCGGCGTGTTCCACGGAGAGTTGAGCCTTCCACACATAGTGCGGATACAGAGCTTGTGCGATAGTCACCGCAGTGAGTGGACGGGGCAAAGAGTCGAACTGCGCGGCCAATCTGTCGCAAAGCTCAGCCGCCTGTTCCAGGCTAAGACCAGGGACTGCCACCTGGATTTCGCGGCTAGGCGAATAGGCTTCCTGCCAGCTTACTTGGCGTCCCGCCAGGAATGTCTCCGCCCATTCGCACAGTTGGGAACCACGGATCAGCCAGTTCGCCTCATCCAGGGCATGAGCCAGAAACGCAACTTCGCTGTCAATGACAGTATAGCCCTGTGGGACACGGGCATCACCGTCACGATCTAACAGGAAATGGCTCATCGTCCTTGGTACTCCTGAGGTCTAGGTTTTCTCGGCGACGAGCTGCTGTAGCCGGTTCAGGCACTCTTTGCGCTTTTCCATGCCAAGAGATTGGAATAGTGCCTCGATCTGTGCGATGTGGTCTTGATCCAACTGTTCCTGTACGCGAGCGCGCAGGCTGTCCAAACGCACCTGATGATCGGCGGGCAGGAAAGCCGGCGGGCGCTCCAGTTTGCGCTGAAGTTCGCCAAGGTGCACTTGACCGCGTTCCAATTCGCGTTCACAAGCTTCTAGCCACCGAATGGCCTCTTGGCGGGCGGCCTCTGCCCGGTCGGCAATGTTCTTGCGCGCTTGATGCAGAGCCTCAAGGTGAACAGTGCTTACCTTTTGTTCGAAACCCGCTGCGATCTCCTTCAGTCTTTCCTCGGCATGTTGGACATCCTGGGGCGTTCTCAACGACAGTTGCTTCAGGCCGTGCGCTTCTGCAAGGAATTGTTGGAGAGTTTCCAGATAGTCCAGGGCCTGACCCAGCATCTCCTCGTATTGTGTGCCGACGTAGCGGTTTTGGCAGCTGAGGATGTTCTTCTGCATCTGTTGAACGTCGCTCAAATGCACACTGCGAACCTGCTCGGTGAGGCCAGCGGCGAATGTCTCCAGCCTGTCAATCTCTCGTTGGATGGCCTCCAGTTTCTTATCGCGTACCTGTTTGAGCTCAGGCGAAATAAGCTCCATCTCGCGCAGGCGCTGACGGTAGTTGTAGAGTCTGATCAGACCAGTATCCACCGTCATGGCCTCGATTTCCTTGCGGACGGCAGCTTCCTGCTCTGCGGCTTTGAGCAGTTTGAACCGTTCTTGCAGCAGGTCTTCGACTCCTGTCACCTGCTGTGCAAGAGCGACCAGCCCTTGTTCCTCCAGTTGTCCCTTAAGAGCGTGCAACCGTTGCTCATGCGTGCCAACCTGGGTGATATCCACCAATCCCTCCACGCGGCGGCGTTCTGTCTCCACTGCCCACTCAAGCTGGCCAAAGATGCGCTGTTCGATCTCGTTGATAGCTGGCTGCGTGACGGTGACCAGTTCATCAATGGTCAGAGAGGCCAGCTTCTGGCGCAGTTTGAGCAGATCGGACGCCTCGTGCAGGTTATTCAAACCTGCCAGGATTTCTTGGCTTTCCTGGTCATATCTCTGGGCGGCTTCAAGGGCTTTCCTCAGACGATCGGCGGCCTCGGCAGCCTGTTGACGCACATCCGAAGGTTGTTTTTCCTGGGCCGCGAATTCGTCGAGCACCTGCAAAGTCTCGCTGGCTTCTGCTTGAGAGAATGGTTCTCTCTTGATGATCCTGGCCCGGATGCGCTGCACCTCTTGCAGCGCAGCGTCTGGATCGCGGCGGGATATCGCCAGGGAGTTCACACACATCCAGTTGAGGAAATCGCGCGCGGTCTTGATAGTTTCAATCTGCTCTTCCAGCTTCGCCAGTCCGATGCGCTCTCCCCTTTGGCTTAGCAGCAACTCCGATCGGTGATAGCCAATCCAGCCGCATAGCAATAGCGTCGCCGTGTTGTAGTCGAAGCCGTAGGGCGGGTTAAGCAGTTTGGGAATGACGCCGGACAACGGAACGTCCTGCACGCCAGGCGCAAAGGTACGGTCTAGCAAATCCCAGGCGGGCTGCAACTTGAGCGAGGTTGGCTTTTGCAGAGCGTAGGGACTCGGCGCTCCCCATGGCTGCGTCAGCATACCCCATTTCTTGGCCAGATATTTCTCGCACAGGTCTTTGGACACATTGTCCATGCCGTTGAGGGCGCTGCCAATGCGATTGTGCAGAAGGTTTCGGGCAACTGTCTTAACCGCAGGGCGTAGCTTGTTCACTCCTTTGGTCGGCAGGGCAGAATATTGGGTGAAGAACTCCGGCGGACGTATGCGATAGGCCATGTCATACAATTGCTTGAGCACGCTCTTTACGCTCAGCCCATACCCGCCGGTAGCAACGGCGGCTTGATAAGCCTGAGGAACCACAATTTCCCCTGGATTGCGGCGGATATCCCAGATGTGTTCGGCATTTCCGCGCAACCGCCTCAACGCTCTGCCAAGTTCAGCTTTTGTTCGTTCGCGCTCTTGCTTGTGCGTCTGCTGACCGATTTCCTCCAGTAGATCTTTTCGCTTCGCGACTTCTTCCAGAGCTTTAAAACGAATGAAGATTTCTTCCAATTCGGGCACAGGTTCTTTGGGGATGATGGCGATCACTGGCAATGGTGCTTCTGTCGAGCCGCTTGATGCTCCTTGGGTCTCCACATAATTGCGCGCTAGCTCGCGCAACGCATCGCGTTCCGACTCGTCACGTAAGAGCATCCAGGCCACGATGCCACGACTACTCTCTTGTAATCCTGCAGCTTTGGAGACGAACGATGGGGCCGTGGTGATAGACTCTGGTGCGATGATGGATTCTTGGGCTGCCCAATCGTCTTCGTGACCCCACTCTATGTCCAGCTTTACGCTGCCAAACTCGTAAAACGGATCGCTGCGGAACAGTTCGTTAAGCTGTTCGATGAAGGCTGCCGACTCCAGCTTGAGGCGCTCGCTCTCCTCGCGAATAGCCTCTTCCAGGCGTTTGGGATCTGTTCCTACTGGCCAGAAGCGATTGAGGCGGTGAATCGGATCGTACTGGATGATATTTTCATCGCTCATTTCCTTGACTGCTGTCAGGGCGTCATGCGAGTCCAGGCCGCTGAGATGCGCGAGCAACTCCACCTGTTTGCGACGCAGCGGCAACCGCCCCACTTCTTGCAGCAACAAGGCCTTCAACACGCGGCGATGAGTCTCCGTCGCCCTGTCGCCGAGGACTTGCTCCAGGTTGTGCATCGCCGCACGAAACGATTGATAAAGGGCAGGCATATCCCCTGCCAGACGATGCTCGAAGTAGTCTACCAGCGCGGTAGGCAGTACCCAGTTGACGCGCCCTTCGCTGAAAGCAGGCTGGTCGGCCCGAAAATCGAGCTGATCGCGCACAAAGCCCAGCACTGTACGCGCGGCCCCGATGTCTTCACCCTGTTGCATCTTGAGGTGACAAAGCAAGGCAGTGGTCATGGGGTGCAGCGGAAAGCATCCCTTGGTCACTACATCGCGAAACTTGTCATACGTCCAGCCCAGTTCTTCTTCGTAGTACTTGGAGAAAGTTTCCCAGGCGACTTCTGTCGCTTCTCCCAGCACCAACCCTCTGACCTCGTGACTGCTCAACAACTGCTCCCAGCCAACGGGCGATTGCTTCAGGTACGAGTCGAGCACGCTCTCCATCAGCGAATATAGCGCGAAGCGCCTGGGCAAACGCCCCAACTCTTTTTTCAGGTTTTGCAGCAGTTGGCCGCCATGCAAGGTTTGGACAGCTACTTCGTCTGGATCGTGCTGGGCAAAGGCCAGGAAAGCGGCTCTCTTGCGGTGATCCTCAATCCCCTGCAGCAAATCTTGCAGTTCGCCCACAGCTTTGTCGCGGGCGTAGCGCTGGATGTACAGGCTGAACTCATCGAACAAAATGAGCAGCCCGGCCAACGGCCCCCTGTCGCCGCAGCACTCACTGACCGCCCACTCAATGGCCTCGCGCAGGCTGACGTGCCCTTCCAGATTGGGGCGAACGCCATGATTCAGGTGCGCGAACAGGTCTACGTAGCGCTCGAAGGCTTGCTCGCGATATTCCTCAATATCCTGGAGCAGGGCCGGCATATCCAGAGCATAGCCCTGCAGGTACTCATTGGCTTTCTGAAGCTGCTCCGCGGTCAAGTTGCGCAGATATTGGGCCGCCTGCTGCACCCAGAAGGGCAGTTCCACTCCGCGCGTCTGCTCGTGCTCTTTCAACGCTTGCTTGAGGGCGCGGAAGAACTGCTCGCGCAAGGGGCGCGGATCGTCTCCCCGCAGCCGCAGCACCAGGAATTCGCCGCGTTCCTCTTTGTATTCTCGATACCCCTGCGCTTTGGCAGGATGGTTCAGCGCGTGCTCGATGCGCTCGAAGATTGTCCGCACTTCTGGTGAAGATATGGGCCGGGCGAAGTAGTTGGCCAGCACCAGGGCCAGATGACTCTTGCCATGCCCATAGTTGGCGATGGCGACGAAGCGGTTTTCGAACTTCTCATACTGGAATGCCCGTATCAAATGATCCAACAAGTCCAGTGCAGCAACTGCCTGCGTGCTGGCCCCAAAGGTGACGGGAACGCTGGTAGAGAAAATGTAGGATTGTAGCAATGAAAGATTGAGCCTGGGCTTGTCGTAATCGCTCAGTTGTACATCGCTGCGAAACTCGCCTTTAGTATCCAGTTCGACGAGGTCTTTCAGCAGAAGCATGATCCTTCACCTTTCCTGCCCCACACAGGGATTACACTAAGCGTCCTTCGCGTTGCCAGACTTGGAGCAGTTGCTCGGGTGGCAGAACTTGAGTGGCCGTGGCGGGAACAGCCAGCAGTAACGCCCGCCGACGGTATGGCAACCCGCCCAACAACAACTCCCACACCCGTTGCCGTTCGTCTCGTTTCAAGCCTGCCAGCACCAGATCCAGATTGTAAACAAGGGCGCAGTCTGACCATCCTTCGCTGCTGGCGACGAAATCGAGCGCTTCTAAGGTTTTTTCAAGCGTCAGGCGGACGTAGCGCGTGCCTTCGGGAAGTTGTTGTTGGATCGCCTGTCGGACATCGAACGCTTCGATCTGCAGGTATGTCGCTATGTTTGGCTCCTGGCCTACGCAATCGAGCGGCATACGCCACAGACCGATGCGTGTGCGCAGAGTATGTCTCCGTAAGAGAGTAATCAGCGCTCGCACTTCTGCGAGCGAATCAGTTTGCTCCATAGAGCTTTTGCAACAGCGGCTCCGAATCGCGCCGCAACAACACCACCTGGTATGGTGGAGCCGTGCGATAGACCTCGATATAGCGTTCCGCCTGAAGGGCGCGCAACACCTCGTTGAAGTCTTGCTGACCCATCAGGAACAGCGTGGTGAATCCACCCGGCGCTGTCAACGTGTCCAGGCTGACGGTCAGTTGCTCCTGAAACTGGACTGCCCAGTAGTCGAGCAAGGCGTAGGCGACGGCCCAAACGGGCGGAGAAACCGGTTCTTCTACTCGATATACGCGACGTACTCGCGTCCGTCGCGCACATGTTGCGCGGGCGACGGCCCAAACGGGCGGAGAAACCGGTTCTTCTACTCGATAGTGCTTATCGTCTAGCTGATTCAGCAGCCCCAGCCTGCCCAACCCATCGGACTTACAGTAAGTGCCCAGGAAGATGGTGGCCGTGCTGCGAATTGTACGTTCAACCAGTGCGCGGCCCTCCATCCGCTCGACAAAGGTCGCAATCTGCCGTTCAACCTGCGTTTTGGAGAACTCGTGGCCAGCATAGAAGCACTTGCTCACCAGGTCGTGCCAGAAGGCTGGCCCAGGGCCTTGCGGGGCACTGAGATAGTAGTGCATCAGCCACTGTGTGCCCTGGTGTTCCAACAGCCGATCATGGTTCAGCGCGTACTGGCCAAAGAGAGTCAAGCGGCGATCAAAGTCCAGCAACCCCGCACCGGTAGCGTAGCGAGGCATGGACTTAATATACCTGGTACCGAGTGCCGTATGCTCTCGAAAATGCTTCTCAAGAGACCCCTTCTGAGGCGCTTGAGGTATTGTCGAGAGCATTTGGCCTATCGCAGGCCGAGACAAAGAAAATGTCTCGTGAAAGGCCAGCCCAATGCGGTTTGTCATATTCCTATGCCTTAAAGACCTTCAGATAGTGTTTCTCTCGATCAAAATCCGGATTCAGCAGAGAGGCGATGAAATATCTCAACTCTCGGCGAGAATCAGGGTTTAGGATTGCCTCAAAGAAATCGTCACGCAGATAAGCGTAATCAATATTGTCTCGAATGATCTGCAGCCCTCCTCCGGTGGTTGTTAGCGCCGCATAATGTTTCTCTCGCCCAAGTTTTATTTTGTGAAACCAGAACCCTGAAGACCGCAAGTGGAAGAAAGGAGGGCCAAGTTGACACCAATCATCCTTCTTTCTCACAAGATTGAAGTAGTTCTCAAAGATCGTTATCAGAGGTTCCTCAGGGTAGATTTTGTTCTCTTGTAACAAGCCTCTGTCCACAAGTTCGATCACGCTAAGTAGCAGCACGAACTTGTGAGGTCGTTGATGACCGGCTTTGCTACTCCGTCTCAATGTCCGGATTTCTTCTTTGAGTTGCTCTAGAGATGACAAATCAGACAAGCTTCTCCCTCGTCCTCTGGCTCGTTGAAGCCAAATACCTGCAGTAAGGTTTGATCTCGCCCGTTTCGCCTTGACGCTTTCCTACGTTCGTGCTCCTGAATGATGGCTGCGATGCGGTCAGGCTGCATCAATTCTTTCAGGCTCTCCCGTTGAGACCACGTGTACCTTTCACCCGTTTGGGCATCTACTTTCTCATAGTCCATCGCCTGCTGATAGAGACCGGGGTGGTTTTCCAATAACCCTATCCACTCGATACGCTGCTGGAAGAAGCAGAAGTAGCAACCGGAGCGGGATCGCCATTCGTAATAGGCAGGAAGGCCTAACCCGCTCTCTTGCAGAATGCGCAGTACGTCTTCTTTGGTGATGCCATCTTCGACGAACGGGTAGCGGGCGATGATATTCGGTTTTGTTGAAATATAGCCCTTTCGTTGAGGCTCATCAGCCCGTATGCCGATGTAGTTATAGCAAGGGTCATCTCCTACGTAACGTTCAAATGGTTCGATTTTGAGCTTGCGGGTGCACCAGCGGGTACGGGCATCTGGCAAAACATTGTTGTAAATTTGTAGATAATGGTCGAAGTCGCGATCTGAGTTGAGTCGAATCACCTTCCTGCCAAGGTAAACTTCGAGGCGATCAATATACTCGTAGGTCTCCGGCAGTTCTTTTCCGGTATCGCAGAAGACGTACTCCAACTCCGGTATCCGGTCGCGCAGATAGATAGCCAGTGCGGTGCTATCTTTGCCGCCAGAGAGAGAAAGGATATGCCGCACAGGACGACCGTCGGCAGAATGGGACAATGTACTCATAGGGCATCCCCTGGGGTCAATGTGGTTTTACGAATCGGGTTGCCGGTTGCGCAGCAGAAGACGTAATGCAGCTTGTGCTACCCGCCAATTCTCATTATAGTATGGTTCCAGAGACTCGCGCAAGCGCTCTGCCAATTCTTCGCTAAGTTTTTGTTCTTCTGATGTTAATAGGCTTTCTCCGGTCAAACCGTCGCGCTCGGCGGTGAACAGCGCCCCGACTGCGCGCGCCTGCTCGGCAAAGCGGTCGGCGTCAGCGTCCGTCCATACCCGCAAGGGACGTGCCGCTACCAGCGCAAGCACGCTGTCCAGTGCTGTAAGGGGATCGGGCGCGCCGACAGCCCGTTGCAACAACGGCAGCAGTCTGGGGTTGGTAGTCATCTGCACCAGGCTCTCCGCCAGAGTCAGGAACTGTTCCCAGCCTGCTTCGCCTGCTGGTAGCCCGCAAGCAGCCAATAAGGTATCGCGCGCCCAGGTGCGTAGCCTGGGCGTGACTTCGCTCAAGGCCAGTAGTGCGCTGTTCAGGCGCTCGAAAAACTCATCCGCGGCAGATGGGGTACTTTGTTTCTCATCAAAGGGGGGCAACCCCAGGGCTTCTGGTAGTTCCACGAAGAGCAGCCGCTCCGGTGAACGCGCTCCCTCGATAGCCCGGCGCAGACGTAGGGCGTGTTCAGGGAGGCGTTGCGTGCGCCAGGCGTGGTCGGGCAGCATTTTGAGACGGCGCAATAGTTCGCGCACGACAGGCATGATAGCAACCTCTGCCCCCAGACCGCGCGCCAGCCGTTCCAACACTATCCGGCGCGTTCCCTCCAGTCGGCACCCCGCCAGGGCGAAGAGGTCAGGCCGACGTAGTAGCACTTCCCAGTCAGCAACACCAGGTTCGGGCAACAGGGTGCCCTCGCGGTAGAGGGTCATTTCACGCTGGTGTACCAGGTAAAAAGCACACAGCAGCACCGGCAGCACCCCATCTGTCAGTCCATAGGGCGGCGCTTTCAGGCGCTCAAACAGTTCTTGTAGCGGGCGGATGCTCATGGGTGGAGCAAAGACATACTCCGCGATGGCATTCCAGGTTGGGCTTAGTCCCAGCGGGTCGTCGGGCGCAGGGGGCGCGAAATACCACTGTCCGACTTCGTCTTGCCGGTGGAGGCCGGATTCTCGCAGCAGGCTTTCGTACATACTGCGTTCGGGGGGGTAGCCAACAATGCCCAGTGTCGGTTGGTGAGGACGGGTGAGCATGGCTTCGATCAAATTGCGGCGCGCGGCAGCCGCCTGTGAAGACAACTGTCGCCGGTTGATCAGCTCGTTCCAGAGCCGAGGAGTAGCATCATAAAGCGCATCACAGACCGCCGACAGGAAGGCCGTCAGTTTATTGCCCACCTGAGACGTGACCTCCTGCCCACGATGATACCAGCGGCAGGGCACAGCTTCCGCCAGTTGTCGCGCCCCAAAGGCCCGCTCCAAGTGTTGCTGGATGAACAGTTCTACGTCATCTCGCCGGGCGCGCCATTCCCGCCGCGCTATGGTGTCGTCGCGCAATTCTGGCGTGTGCTCGTAGACCCATTGCAAGGCCAACAACTCATACAGCAGTTCGAGCAGGCGCGGCGCTGGTTGGGCAATGGCAAGCACCGCATCGGTGCGCTCCGCCACCGCTGGCGTGCGTGCCCAGTCAAGGAAGGTTTGCTCATCGCCCACCGTGAGAGGAAGGCACAGGGCAATCAGCCCGCTGGCCTGGGTGGGCTTGTTGAGAAGAGCCGCAAAGTCGGAGTGCACGTCGGCGTAGCGCACGGCAAAGGC
>OGCI01001173.1_pt1 | contig 23526 bp, 19 predicted proteins | sample 1570021 | NCBI WGS metagenome assembly OGCI01 (sample SAMN06264664, study PRJEB24512) | hot springs metagenome | isolation source: Hot spring water | place: South Africa: Tshipise | collected 2015-06-21 | reverse complement strand
ACGAGGGAGATATCCAGAAGGTGGAGACACGCCTCAGCCGCGAGGATCGTTATCTCTCGGTCACCGTGTCGTTCACGGCTTCCTCGCGGGTGCAGTTGAACGCCATTTACGCCGAACTGCAAAGCCAGCAACGGGTCCTGATGGTGATTTGACATGTGGCGGTCGAACGCGCTCTTGCTGGTGGTCACCGCCATCTGGGGCATGGGATTCGTCGCCCAGCGCGTGGGCATGGAACACGTGGGTGTGTTCACCTACAACACCCTGCGCTTCGGAATGGGCGTACTGGCGCTCTTCCTGTTCCTTCCGCTGGTGCGTCGGTTTGAACCGCTGCGTGTACAGTCAAGTGCCCGCACGGTTTTGAAAGCCTCTCTGCTGGCGGGGGTGCTGTTATTCATTGCCTCTACCCTGCAAACAGAAGGACTGGTGTACACCACCGCGGGCAAAGCAGGGTTTATCACCGGTCTGTACGTGGTGCTGGTGCCTGTGCTGGGTTTGCTGTGGCGTCAGCGCACCCACCCGGCAACCTGGATGGGCGCTGTGCTGGCAGTGGCAGGGTTATACCTGCTCAGCGTCAACGAAGCCTTGCAGATTTCCCGGGGCGACTGGCTGGTGCTGGCAAGCGCGTTCTTTTGGGCGGCGCACATTCAGGCACTGGGTTTTCTAACCCGCAGAGCCGACCCGGTGCACATTGCCATCGGGCAGTTTGTGGTGGTCACTTTGCTCAGTCTGCCCGGCATGCTTGGGATGGAACACCCGGCACTGGCAGACATTTCCGCCGCCAGCGGCGCCATTCTCTACGGCGGACTGATGGTCGTGGGGGTGTCCTTTACCCTGCAGGTCATCGCTCAACGCGAGGCGCACCCCGCCCACGCCGCGGTGATTATGGTCTCCGAAGCGGTGTTCGCGGTGCTGGCAGGCTGGCTGCTGCTGGGCGAGCGTCTGTCCATGCGCGGCATTGCCGGTTGTGTACTGATGACCGCCGGGATGGTGCTTTCGGCGCTGGCGCCTTACCTGCACGCCAGAATGGAAACCCCCACCCTGCAGAATCAGCCCGTGATTGAGGCAGGCAAAGAGCGATAGGTTCGAGAAACCCCTTACAATCTCACCATAAAAAAATGGCTTCGGCAGGTCCAGGAACGTTCGAAGCGCGCCAGTCCGATCAACTCAGCATGGCGGGCATACCGTCATTCGAGGTATCCTGAATGAAACGCTCGATGCGCTCGGTAGCGGCGTCCACTTCCTGATCAATCAAAATCACATGGCTGGAATGCTCGAACCATGCCAGCGACTTATAAGTCGAAGAAACACGATCCAGAATGATCTTCCCTGCATCGGGGTGAACGGTGGTGTCGTGGCGCCCCATCAGCACCAGAACAGGCTGAACAATTTCTGGAAGGCGGCGCTCCACCTCTTTCTGGAAGAGGAATAACTGTTGCACACCTTTGAGCGGATTGACGGGATACCCCTGCCAGTGCGAATCGGCATCCAGCCCGCCTTTGGGAACTGCGGGGGTGAACAGACTCAACACCGGCAACAGGGCTTTCTGCACAGGAGAAATTTGCAGGCGGATGGCAGGAGCTGAGGCGATGACTCCCTCGGCTTCGCGGTGTTCCGCCGCCAGAGCCAACGCCACCAGCGCGCCCATCGACTCGCCCAGCAAATAGACCTTCTGACAGGTTTTCCGCAATTGCTGATAGGTTTCCTCCGCTGCGGCAACCCAGTCCTGCCAGCGGGTGCGGTTGAGGTCGTCGGGGTGTGTGCCGTGACCGGGCAATAGCGGCGCGGCAACCGTGTATCCGCGCGGATGCAGGCGCTCGGCAACCATGCGCACCTCCACCGGCGTGGCGGTGAAGCCATGCACCATCAGAATGCCAATCGGACCAGCCTGCCAGAAAAATGGCTCACCGTTCAGGTGCGGGTTGTGCAGATTGGGATTGGGTTGGGTCATGCGTGTTCCTCCATGGGGATTCATGCCTGAGGTAAAATCATCACTTTCCGGACACCTTCAGCGCCCTGTTCCATTAACTCACAGCCGTGCAGAAAATCAGCCAGTGGCAGGCGGTGCGAGATGAGATCATCCACACGCAGGGCGCCGCTCTGCAACAGCCTCACCGCCTGATAGGAATTACGCTTTGAGGTAAATGATCCCATCACGGTCAAGCCTTTGCGGAAGATTTTGAACGGCTCCAGAGTCATGGTGGCATCGGAGCGCGGCACGCCAAACCACAACACCCTGCCGCCCGGGCGGACAAAATCCAGCGTGCGGGTCAGCACCGCAGGGACACCGGTCGCGTCAATGACGGCATCAAAGAAATCCAGCGGCAAATCGTCCAGACTGCTCAGGGCTTGATCGGCTCCGGCTTCGGCGGCAAACATCAGACGGGCAGGGTTGCGCTCTACCACGGTGATGTGCGCCGCGCCCTGCAAACGCACCACGCGCATCAACTGTACGCCAATGGGACCGGCGCCAATGACAAGCAGATGGTCGCCCATGCGGGGAGCCAGGTTTTCCATGCCGTGCAGGACACAGGAGAGCGGCTCCATGAAAGCGGCTTGCTCGGCAGGCAAGTCGCCCACAGGAAAGGCGGCTTTTTCGGGAACCACCGCGTACTCCGCCATGCCTCCCGGCAGAGTCACGCCGGTAGCCTGCCAGTTGCGGCAGAAATTCTGGCGATTGTTCAGGCATTCCTCACAGGCATCGCATGAGATGTTCGGTTCCACAGCAACCCGCTCGCCCACGCGAAAACGGGTGACGCCTTTGCCGGTCTCAACCACCGTGCCCGCAAACTCGTGACCGGGGATAACCGGATACGTTCCCATGTACTCCCCACGCAGAATGTGCAGATCTGTACCGCAGATGCCCGAGGCTTCCACACGGATGAGGATTTCTCTATCGCCGGGACTGGGGATGGGAATCTCGGAAATTTCCACCTGATTGGGCTGAACGATGCGAACGGCTTTCATGAGCAACCCTCCATGGAATGGTCTTGTGAAAGATTGTATCCCAATTCCGGGCATAAATAAAAGGAAAAAAAGCAGGAACAAGCGTGGTTTTCTTCCGGTAAAAATTCTGTTATACTGAGGAGGGATTTCCCATCTTTTTTATTTACAGGGATTGAGTCCGCACCTTACGGGTGGATTGAGTATTTTCTCTCCAAAAAAGGTCCTTTCCCCCCAGAAACGAAATTCCTCCCTGTCGGTACGGACATTCCCTTTCAGACCACTCTGGAAGGGATACCTGTTTTGTTTCAGAAAGGAGTCCTTTATGAAAGGTCCTCAAAAAGTCTGGTGGCTGATGCTGATTTTCCTGCTGGGAATGGTGTCCTGTGCGCCGCGCTCCGGCGTTGAAACGCCCCCCCTGCCGACCGCATCGCCGGAAGGGGCAAAGGGTCTCCCGCAGTGGAAGGTGCGCCTGACGCAGGCAGGAGGATTTGCCGGCGTGTCCCGTCGCGTGGAACTGGACAGCACCGGCACGCTGACGGTCAGCGATGAAAATGCGGCGCGCATCATAACCTCTACGCTGTCTGAGAAAGAGTTAAAGGAAATCTCCGCTCTGGTGCTTGAGGCGCGTGGGGAAGAGTCAAAGCCCGCGCCGCCCGGATCAGCCTGCCGCGACTGCTTTGAATACACCCTTACCATTGAGCGTGATGGGGAGCGAATCCAGGTGCGGGCGGACGATTTAACCCTGGACCAACTTCCTCTCGAGCCTTTAATTTCCCGTTTGCTGGAACTCCAGGAAAAAGCACTTTCCGGAAAATAACCTTTATCCCCTTAATGGAGAGGTCGTTTTATGAATTTGTTTTCCTTTTCAGGTGTAAGGCGCGCCATGTGGCGCATTGTAACGGTTGGTATGCTTGCAGCGACTGCGCTGGGAACAGGCTTGATGCGCGCTCAGGCATCTGGACTGACAGCAACCGCTCCCGCGCAGTGCCTGCCTCAGGGGCAAAGCCAGATGACTCTGAATCGCGAGAGCGGGCTGGTGCGCTTCATCGGAACAGATGAAACCCGTCCCATTCCACAACCACAGGCACTCCCCGCATCCGCCACCCCGGAGATGGCGGCGCGGGCATACCTGCAAACCTGCGGATCGCTGTTCGGGCTGAAAGACCCGGCATCTGAACTCACCCTGATGAGCAGTGAACCGGCAGAGAACGGCGGCGGGGTGGTGCGTTTCCAGCAGAGGGTACAGGGCGTACCCGTATTGGGCGGGGAACTCTACGTCCATACCACTGCCCGCAACGAGATTCTGGTCGTGGGCGGAGAGGTGTTTTCTGATCCCGGTGTAAAGATCACCCCGGCGTTTGCGGCGGAAGAAGCCAGTGAGAAAGCCCTGGCAGGTGTGGCGCGCAAATATGGGCTGGAGGCTGCAACGCTGACCACTTCCGAGCCAGAGTTGTGGATTTATGACCCTGCCATACTGGGCGGGCGCGGCATCCCCATCCCCCGTCTGGTGTGGCGCATGGATGTGATTCCCGCCGCAGAACTCCTGCCCATCCGGGAACTGGTGCTGGTGGATGCCCGGACCGGTTTCGTAGCGCTCTCGTTCAATCAGATGGACACGGCGTTGAACCGACGTATTTACGATAACAACAACGTGCGCAGCAGTTCATTGCAAAACCCCGCCAACCTCAAACGCACCGAAGGGCAGGCGGCAACCGGTATCCAGGACGTGGACAAAGCCTATGACTATGCCGGGGATGTTTATTCCTTTTACATGACCTACCACAGCCGCGACAGCCTTGACGGCGCGGGGATGGCGCTCATCTCCACCACCCGTTACTGCCCTACCTCAACAAGCACGGGCTGTCCATATGTGAATGCCTTCTGGAACGGCGCACAAATGGTATATGGAGACGGCATGGTCGTGGATGATGTGGTGGCACATGAAATGACCCATGGGGTTACTGATTTCACCTCGCGCCTGTTTTACTATTATCAGTCCGGGGCAATTAACGAAGCCTTTTCAGATATCTGGGGCGAATGGATTGACCAGACCAACGGCAAGGGCAACGATACTGCCGGAGTGAAGTGGATATTAGGCGAAGATCTTTCCATCGGTGCCATCCGCAGCATGAGCAACCCACCCGCCTACGGCGACCCCGACCGCATGACCAGTCCCAATTACACCTGCGATCCTGATGAGCAAGATAACGGCGGGGTGCATACCAACAGCGGTGTGGCAAACAAAGCCGCCTATCTGATCACCGACGGCGGTACGTTCAACGGCAAGACGATCACCGGACTGGGTATTGCCAAAGCAGCGCGCATTTTCTACAAAGCCCAGACCAGCCTGCTGACTTCTGCCAGCGACTACCTCGACCTGTACAACGCACTCCAGCAAGCCTGTACCCTGCTGGTGGGGACAAACGGAATCACCTCTGCCGACTGTACACAGGTCAAGAACGCGCTGGATGCGGTAGAGATGAATCAACAACCCATCGGGTGTTCCGCCCCTGAAGCGCCGGTTTGCACCAGCGGCTTCCCTGTGGATCTGTTTAAGGATGATCTGGAAAACCCATCCAGTGGGAAGTGGACGACATCCAGCCTCACCGGCGGGAATTACTGGTACTACCCGCAGAATCCCAACGCTTTATCCTTCGACGCCACCTACGCTACCAGCGGAGTGACCAATTTCTGGGGCTATAACTACGGGAATACCGCCAGTTACGCCATTGCCATGACGTCCAGCGTATCCCTGCCAGCCGGAAGCACCCCATACCTCTATTTCAAACATGCCTATGGATTTGAAGATGATTCCAGCGCGGCATATGATGGCGGAGTGATCGAGTACAGCACCAACGGCGGCGCCACCTGGATAGATGCCTCGACGCTCTTCACCCACAACGGCTACAATGGCACCATTTCCGCCTCGTATGGCAACCCTCTGGGAGGCAGACAAGCCTTTGTGCGCGAGAGCAACGGCTACATCTCCACCCGTCTCAATTTGAGTTCGCTGGCGGGGCAAAACGTGCGTTTTCGCTTCCGCATTGGCACAGATAGTAGCAATGGCGACTACGGCTGGTTCATTGACGATATTCGTATGTACACCTGCGTAACCTCACTGCCCAATAAAGTGTATCTGCCAGTGCTCCAGCGCTGAAAGTGTTTCGGAACAAAACAGGCTCTCCATCCTCTCAGGGGAGCCTGTTTTGATGTCCTGTTACGGAAAACTGTTGCGTTAGAAAAACACCTTTACCAGTTTAAGCGCCTTTTGCTTCCACGGAACGCGGTGAGTGACGCCCTCGCCGCTGTGGACAAGACTGTCCTTGTTCGCCAGATACCAGCGGTAATTGCGCAGGAGAGCGTCCCGGTTGGAGTATCTGGGCTGGAAATTCAACACCCGCCGGGCTTTTTCGATGGAGACAAACGAATCTTTTGAAGCCGTCTCGTAAATCCAGGGGTAGAGCGGGGAAAGATTCAGGGCTTCCAGGATTTTGAGCGCCAGCACCACCGGTCCTGCCGGGAAGGGGATGATGCGCTTGCCAAAGCCGGCTTCGTCCAGCACCGCCTGATAGTCCTGCCGCATGGTGGTGAATTCTGCCGCGCCGATATTAAACGTATCGTTGACCTTCTGCTCATCCAGCGTCATACAGGCGTAAATGGCATCGCACAGGTCTTCCACATCCAGCAGTTGGTAGCGATTGTTCCCCGAGCCAATCATCGGGAAGTTTTTACCCTCGCTTGCCCATTCGTAAAAGATGGCAAACACCCCCAGCCGTTCCGGTCCGATGAAGGATTTGGGACGTAAAATCGGCACACACATACCCTTTTGACGGAACTCCAGACACACTTCCTCGGCTTCAATTTTGGCTTTGCCATAGGGTCCGACCCCGATCAGCGGGTCATCCTCATACAGCGGATGATGATCGGGCACACCATAGACTGCCGTACTGGAGATGTGGATAAAGCGTTGAACCCCCAGCGCGTGCGCCTCTTCCAGGAGGATACGAGTCCCGACCACATCGGTGGTGTAAATCTCTTCCGGGGGGTAGAGCGGAAGCGCCGCGGCAGTATGAATGACGATCTCAGCGCCTGCCATGCTCCGGCGCACTGCCTCACGATCGCGAATATCGCCCTGATAAAAGGTAATACGGTCACGTTCGGGATAGTTAAATTCCACCCGATCAATGCCGGAGATGCGGGTATACCCTTTCTGCAAAAGGTAACGCACCAGATTAATGCTTAAAAAACCGCTAATGCCGGTAATGTAAATGTTCATATCCTGTCCTTCCTCCATTATTTGGATAGGCTGATTGTACCTAAAAACCGGAAAACCAATCCCCTTGAAAACGTTTTCCGCGAAAATGTGAAAACATTCCCATGCCAATTTTCTCCCCAATCCGGGGTAGTCATGCTATATTATAGGAATATGGCAAATGGGCGTGATCGCATCTTACTCGTCGAAAGCGATCCTGTTGTGGCAGACCTGATCGGCAGACAGGCGCTCCAATCGGTGGGATATCAGGTGGTGGTGGTGGGCGATGGCAATTCCGCCATTGCCCGCGCCGTGCAATGGAACCCCGATCTGGTACTGGCTAACCTTAATCTGCCGGGGTTGAGCGGCAAAGACCTGATGGTTGCCCTGCAGGCTCAGGGCTTACAGATGCCCGTGATCCTGCTGGCAAACCGCGGGCAGGAAGCCGATATCGTGCAGGCATTCCGTCTCGGAGCAACCGATTATCTGCTTCTGCCGGTTCGGGAAGCCGAAGTAGTCTCGGCGGTAGAACGCGCCCTCAAACAGGTGCACGAACGCCGCGAACGAGAGCGCCTGCAACAACAACTCCAGCAAACCAATCAGGAACTGCAACAGCGAGTGCGCGAATTGACCACCATTTACTCCGTTGGAAAGGCGGTCACCTCCATCACCGACCTTTCCCTGCTGATGGATCGCATCCTCGAAGGAGCGGTGACCGTGACCCAGGCGGATGTGGGCTGGTTTCTCCTGCGCGACGAGGATAGAAAACCCTTTGTGCTGGTCGCCAGCACCAACCTGCCCAATTCACTGGGAGCGGTGCGTGGCAAGCCCTGGGATGATTCAATCAGCGGGCTGGTTGCCATGTCGGGCGAGCCGTTAAGCATTCACGGCGAGCCGCTCAAGCGGTTTAAAATCTCCAGTCTGGGGCAGGCAGCCCTGATTGTGCCCATCAAAGCCGTGTCCAGAGCGCGCCGCCACGTGGTAGGCTTGCTGGTGATGATGCGTCGCGCTGCCACTGCCTTTAGCGCCAGCGAACAGCATCTGCTGGAAGCCCTGGCAGACTACGCCTCGATTGCCCTGACAAACGCTCACCTCTTCCGCGCCGCTGAAGAGCGCGCCCGCTCGCTGGAACTGCTGGCACAAAATGCCCGGATCGGCGAGCGCATCAACTACGATATTCTCAACACGGTGCGCGAGTCCATGGCATCGCCAATTGCCGCCGCGGCGGATGCCCTGAACAAACTGGGTAAGGATCCCACCGCACGCTGGCGTCCTGACCAGAGGCAGTTGCTCTCCACCATTCAGGAAAAACTGGATGTTCTGCACCAGATTGTGGAAGCCATTCCTTCCCCACCCACCGGCGAGGCGCGTTCGACGCCGGTCAAACTGAACGACCTGATTCGTCAATCGGTCAGCCGCGCGCAGAAACTGGCACAACCCAACCGCCTGACCCTGACCACCGAACTCCCCCCGGAAACCGTAGCGGTGAACGTGGAAGCCAGTCTGCTGGAACCGGTGCTCGACAGCGTGCTGGCAACCGCCATGCGCCTGAACGATTCAGGCAGTCCGCTGGTCATCCGCCTGGAACGGGAGAAAGACGGAAGCGCGCATTTACAGGTGCGCGTTTCCGGGGTAGTTCTGCCGCCAGCAGACATTGATCGGGTGATGAACGATACCCACCCGATGACTGCTCCCTCTGCGCCGCGCTTCAGCGGGCTGGGCATCCGGATGAAATTAATACAGGAAATCCTCAGCCGACAGAACGCAAAGATCTGGCTGGAAAGCCAGAGCGGAAAAGGCACGGTTTTCCATCTCTCATTGCCCTCTGTACCTCATTTTTCGGGTAAGCCATAAAGCATGTTGCCTCAAACGACCGAAACGATTTTAATTGCCACCCCCAATCCGCAGGTGAACTTCCTGCTGGAGCGCATGATTCGCTCGATGGGGTACGGCGTGTTCATCTGCGCCGACCGTGCCAGTCTGAAGAGTATCCCCTCTGGACTGGCTCCCACCATGATCTTCGTCTCTGAGAAGATGGACGGCGAGAGCGCCGAAATGGAAACGGCGCAGGAACTTGCCTACCGCTTCCCTGCCGCACCGGCAGTGTTGTTCGTGGAACGGGATCAGCCGGAAAAACTCAAAGCCGCCATGCGGTTGGGGTTTATTGATTATCTTTCTCTGCCCTTACGCACCGATGACATTCTGCGGGTGCTTCGCCATGCGCTGGAAATTGGCAGGTTGCGCCGGGAAGCCATCTTAATTGAAACCCGCCGCGCCACCGCCAGTTTGCAACAGCGTCTGGATGAACTTGAAACCCTTGCCCGCCTCGGGCGCACGGTGGTCAGTTCGCTGGATCTGGATCATGTCCTCGGCGCTGTGGTGGATGCCGCCGTGGAAATGACCGGGGCTGAAGAAGGCAGTCTGTTAATGCTCGACCCTGCGACGGGGGAACTGTACATGCGGGCAGCACGTAATTTTAATGAAGATTTCGTGCGCACCTTCCGCCTTCCGGTCAAGGATACGCTGGCAGGCACGGTTATCCGCACCGGGCAACCCGTCCTGCTGGATGACAGCACCCCGCAAAAAATCAAGACCACCTATCTGGTGCAGAGTTTACTGTATGTACCGCTGGCGGTTCACGGGCACACCTTTGGCGTGCTGGGCGTGGATAACCGTCAGCGCGGCACCTCATTCAGCGAGCATCATCTGAAACTGCTGGGGGCGCTGGCTGAGTTTGCCACCATTGCCATCGAAAATGCCCGCCTTTACACTGAAACCATCGCCGAACGGCGCAAACTGGAAACCGTCCTCACCAACGTACAGGACGGGGTAGTGCTGATGGACCGGGAAAAACGCCTTCTGCTGGTCAACCAAACCGTGCGTCAGGCGTTCTCCCTGCCCGAAAACCATCTGGTGGGGCGCTCATTCCGGGATGTCTTCACCCATCCTGCCCTGCTGGAACTGCTGGAGGGACTGGATAACGGCACCGACCGCACCGAACTGCAGGTGGAAGACGGCAGATATTTCGCCGTGCGGGCTTCTCCCATCCCCGAAGTGGGAACTGCCCTGACGTTTTCGGACATCACCAACCTGAAGAAACTGGATCAGATCAAGAGCGATTTTGTCCATACCGTTTCACACGATTTGCGCTCGCCGCTGACCGCCATCCTGGGGTATGTGGAACTCATCGAACGGGTGGGAACGGTCAACGACCTGCAACGGGATTTCATCCGCCGTATTCAGGTCGGCGTGCACAACATCACCAGTCTGGTGGATGATTTGCTCGATCTGGGACGCATCGAAGCCGGTTTCGACACCCGCAAAGAGCCGGTGGCGCTGGATACCATCATCCGCTACAGCGTCGAGGGCTTCAAGAAAGCCCTGGGAGAAAAGGGACACACTCTGCAACTGGATCTGCCCGCTCAATCCCCCAGTTTGCTTGCCAACCCGGTGCAGATGCGCCAGATGGTGGACAATCTGCTGGATAACGCCATCAAGTACACGCCGCAAGGTGGCAGAATTCAGGTCTCTCTGCGAGTGGAGGGCAACCAGTTGCTCTTCCAGGTCTCCGATAACGGCATCGGCATTCCCCCCATTGACCTGCCCTACGTCTTCGACAAGTTCTACCGCGCCAGCAACGCCGCTCCAGACGTCTCTGGTACGGGGCTGGGGCTGGCAATCGTAAAATCCATTGTCGAGGCGCACGAAGGGCGCATCTGGGTGGATTCGGCGGTAGGCAGCGGTTCGACTTTTACCGTGGTACTCCCTTTGAGCGGAGGATAAATACCGTTCTATGAGCATCTTTGATGGCCAGCGGTTGGATAACCGCACCTTTAAATTAGACATCGAGCGCATGCGCCGCGGCTGGTACAGCGACAAGTACTTCGTCAACATTGCCGTGATGCTGAACGAACTGTCCCGCCGCAAAGTTCTGTACCGCGGCGACAAACCCAACCTGCCACCTCACATGGCGCCTAACGATTTACCAGTGGGCGATATCGAGGTGGAGATGCAGTGGTTCACCCGCCGACCGGGCACAACCATTGTGGTCGGCGTGGATAAAGCCCTGACCATGCTCCGTCACTGCACCGGTTACTGGGAAGGCGACCATTTCGTGGATACCCATGAGCAACTGGAAGTCTGGGCTGTGCATGACGGCTCGCTGGTTCATTATAACGGCGACCCGCTCAACATCACCCCGGTAATGCGCGTACGCGGGCGCTACCGCGATTTTGCCATGCTGGAAACGCCCACCCTGGGCATCCTCACCCGCGCCAGCCGGGTAGCCACCAATGTGTACGAAACCCTTATCGCCGCACGGGGCAAGCCAGTGTTGTTCTTCCCCGCACGCTTCGATGTGCACGAAGTCCAGGCGGCAGATGGGTATGCCTACAACATTGCCGTCCAGCGCTTCAACATGGATTACGCCAGTACGCTGGGACCGTTTGTCTCCACCGATGCGCAGGGCGACTGGTGGGGCGGGTACGGCGGCGGGACCATTGCCCATGCCGCCATTGCCTGTTTTCTGGGCGATACTGCCGAAGCCATGCTGGCGTTCTCTGAAGTGTTGCCCAAGAGCATCCCGCGCATTGCGCTGGTGGATTTTAACAACGACTGCGTGGGCGATTCCCTGCGGGTGTGCCGCAAGATGTTCGACCGCTACCGTGCGCTGATTGAAGCAGGGAAACCGGACGAGGCGGAACGCTATCGCCTGTATGGGGTGCGCCTGGATACCAGCGGCAGTTTGCGCGATATCTCCGTGCCCCCTCTGGGCGATCCGGATCTGGACCTGGGGGTCAACCCCCGCCTGGTGTTCCTTGTACGGCAGGCGCTGGACAGCGCCGCCGAAACCTGGGATGTGCCGCCCGAATGGGTGGAACGCGCCCGCGAGTACTGCCGTGGAGTGAAGATCGTCGTCTCCGGCGGTTTCAATCCGGATAAAATTCGCCGTTTTGAGAAACTGGGCGTTCCAGTGGATATCTACGCGGTGGGTTCATCGCTTTTCAACAACCATGGTCCCACTGTTACCGACTTTACCGCCGACGTGGTGCGCGTGAAAGTACACGGCGAATGGGTCGACATGGCAAAAGTCGGGCGCCGTCCGCGCGACAACCCCGAAATGGAACGCGTCTGGTAAGCGGTGGACATGTTATAATCCTGAAATATGGACAGGAATTTTCGATTTGCCACCGGGTTTGTTTTCATTCTGCTGATCGGGCTGATGCTGGCAAGCCTGGCTTTGCCGGTTGCGGCGCAACCCCCTGAGCAGGTCACCTATCAAACCCCCACCCCTCAGCCAGACGGGCGCATCCTCTATATTGTCCAGCCAGGAGATAACTGCCTGCGCATTGAACTGCTCACCGGCGTGAAGGTGCAGACTCTGCGCGAACTGAACAATCTGGACTCTGCCTGTACGCTGGTGCAGGGGCAGGAACTGTTGCTGGGGGTGGCAACGGTAGAACCCACTCCCACACCGGCTCCGGATATCACCCCCACTCCCTTACTCCCTACCCCCACTCCCATGCGGGGTACAGGACAGGTATGTATCATCCTGTTTGCCGACCTGAACGGAGATGCCGTGCGCGAGGATAACGAACCGCCCATTCTGGGCGGCGCAGTCAGCGTCACCGATCGCACCGGCAATGTGTCCCTTTCCGGTTTAACCACCGATAATCCCGACAACCCCCTGTGCTTTGCCGATGTTCCAGAAGGGGAGTACAACGTCAGCCTGGCGGTGCCGATGGGCTACAACCCCACAACCACTACCAGCGTGCCGATCAAACTGCTGGCGGGAAACGTCTCGGTGATTGACTTTGGCGCGCAAATCAGCGTGCGCCAGCCGCCACCCGGCGAAACCCAGAGCGGTGGGCGGTCTCCCCTGTTGCTGGTGCTGGGCGCGCTTCTGGTGCTGGGAGGCATCGGGCTGGCGGTGTATGTGCGTGTGTTCCGCAATGTGGGCGGTGAATGAGCGTTTCTGCCTTTGTGCCTGCCATTCTGGAAGAGCCGGGAAGAGAGGCTATCCGGCAAGCCACGCTGAACCTGGCGGAAGCGCTGGCAGTTTCTGAGGAATTTCAGGCATTTTTACAGACTGCTCAGGCGGTGCATGGCGATGCCGACGTGCACCGCCTTCTGGTTGCCATCCGACAGGGACGCACCCGCTATGACCAGGGGGAGGCGCCCTCTCTGCAATCTCAGGTGGAAGCCCTGCCGGTCATGCGCGCCTACCGCCGCGCAGAACAAGGGGTGCGATTCCTTTTTTCGGCAGTGGTACAGCAAATCAGCCGCTCTGCCGGAGTGGATTTTCTGGAGCACGTCCATCAGGAAATGAACGCCTGCGGGATGCCGGTTCACGTTGTTTCCGATGAGGTGATCAACCTTCCGGAAACGCTCTCCGAGCCTTACGCTGATCTGGCACGGCAGTTGGGCGAAGCCCTGCGCAACTCTCCAGAAGTGCGCGCCTACCTGGCTGCCCGGCAAGCCGTGCGCGAGGATGCGGCGCTGGCGGCTCTGCGGCGCGAGGTGGAGGAAATGGAGGAATCATTCAACGCCCGCCGCGCCAGCGGATTCTATCCGGCGGGGGGAGAACTGGAACTGTATGCAGAAAAGCAGGCACAATTACGCCAGCATCCCCTTTTGGTAGCGAAAGAGGATGCCCGCGCGCAGGTGATGAACCTGTTCAGCGCGGTGCACACGCTTCTGTCCAATTCGCTGGGCATTTTGTTCAGCGAACTGGCAAAGAAACCAGCCATGTTTTAAATAACCTTTTTCCAGCATTGGGAAATAAAGAAGGAGGGCGGCTGTTTCAGCCGCCCTCTGATTTACAGGCTCAATCCGGACTTATTTGATGTCGGCGAGTTTGATCTTGCCGTCAATGATGTCCTTCTTGATTTGCTCGATTTCAGCCTTCAGTTCCGCAGGAACCTTGCTGTCGAGGTTGTGATACGGGGCAATGCCCACACCGTTGTTGGCGAGGGTACCGACCACGTTCGTGCCACCCTTGAAGGCGCCATCTTTGACCTGCTTGGCAACCTCAAGCGTGGTGGCGTCCATATTCTTCAGCACAGAGGTCAGGATGATGTCCTGATACCCTTCGGCGGTGAGGAACCAGTCGGAGTCTACACCGATGATCAGCGCGTTGCCGCGTTCCTTGACGGCGGCGGCGGTGCCCAGACCCACAGGACCAGCCACGGGCATGATGATATCGGCGCCTTCATCCATCAGGGTGATGCCGAATTCTTTACCCTTGGTCTGATCGTCGAACGAGTTGGTGAAGAGACCCTTGTCGGGGGCGGCGAGGTCATAACCCAGCACTTCCACGCTGGTGCCTTTCACCTGATTGTAGTACTTGACGCCGCGCACGAAGCCATCCATGAAGATGGTCACGGGCGGGATGGGCAGACCACCAAAGGTCCCGACCTTGCCGGTCTTGGTCATGCCAGCGGCGAGGTAGCCAGCCAGGAAAGCGGCTTCATCGGTGGCGAACACCTGACCCACCACATTGGGGATGGGCGGATCATAGGCGAAGTCCACGATGGAGAATTTGAAATCGGGGTTGGCTTCAGCCGCGGCTTTGGTGGCATCGCCCAGCAGGAAGCCGACGGTCACGATCAGGTCGCACTTCTCTTCGATGAAGGCGTTCAGGTTCTTTTCGTAATCGGCGACTTCTTTGGACTCCAGGTACTTGGCTTCAAAGCCCAGTTCATCCTGCGCACGCAAAGCGCCTTTCCAGGCGGTGGCGTTGAAGGATTTGTCATCAATACCACCGGTGTCGGTGACCTGACAAATCTTCAACTTCTTTTCAGGCGCCTGAGTAGCAGTCGCCTGAGGCGTGGTGCAGGCGCTCAGAACGAGCGAAAGGATCAGCACCAGAGCCAGCACGAGGGAAAACTTTTTCATACGATTCTCCTCCACTGAGAATTGAGTTTTGGGTTACACAGCAAAACCAGAGAGGTTGTCAAAACAATCCACCTCTGGCTACCGGTAACTGTATAGAAGAGTATAATGCGCTTTCCCGATGGATGCAAGTATGAGATGCGCACATTTTTCTGATAAAAATCACAACTTTAATCCCCTGTCTGAGCAGTCCTGGCTTCGCCGCGGCGCACGCCCAGCATCATCACCAGCGCCACCAGCATGAAGACCGGTCCAACCAGCATGGTGTTGCTGTAGTTTTTGCCGGTCAGCTGGATGATCCAGCCATTCAGGTTGGGTCCGGCAATGGCGGCAAGGGTAGAGAAGAGGTAATACAATCCCGTGTACGTACCCACCCGCAACTGATCGGTCATGTCCACAACCATCGGCAGGGAGTTCACGTTGATCATTGCCCAGGCAATACCGGCAAGCATCAAAATCAGTCCCACCACAGGCACCACTCCCAGCACCGGCAGGCGCGTGATTTGGATCAACAGAACCTCGGGGGGCAGAAAATACATACCCAGCATACAGGCAGAGAGCAGTACAATGCCGGTCATGATAACCTTGCGGCGTCCCAACGCGCCTCCCAGCATACCGGCTGGCAAAGCAAACAGCACAAACAACAGTGACAACTGTCCCAGCAGGCGGGCGCCATCGCCGCCGGGCAAGCCCAGATGGTTCTGCGCGTACAGGGTGAAGAAGGCTTCGATGGCGTTGTACGCCACGAACCAGAAGAAAATCGCCAGCAGGATGCGCAGGGCGCTGCGTTCCTGAGAGGTGAGTACTTCCTTCAAACTGTGCCACAGAGAGGGCTGTTCTTCCGAAGTCGTCTCGTATTCTTTAGGTTCTTTAATGAAAATGAAGACCATCAACGCCGCCAGAATAACCAGCGCCGATCCCATCCAGAAGGGATAGGCTTCGTTGATGTTGAAAAGGGGGCCACCCACCAGTGTGCCCAGGATCGCGCCCAAGCCGCCCATCAGATTGATAATGCCGTTTGCCTGTGAACGGTACTGTGAGGGAGTGATATCGGGCATGAGCGCCACCACCGGGGTGCGCCAGAACGCCATGCTCAAAATCAGGGTGCTGGTGCAGGCGACGAATAAAGGCAGGACCGAAGCCAGCGGAATCAGCCCAAAAACCAGCGCCGCGACCGGTGCGCCGATGAGAATGAAGGGCATCCGCCGTCCAATGGGCGTGCGCAGACGATCTGACCATGCCCCCACCGGTGGCTGGATGAAGAGCGCGGCGATGTTGTCAAAGGTCATGAACAAGCCAATCAGCCACGGCTCAATGTGGAAGCGGTTGGCAAGAAACAGCGGGACGAAAGCGTTGTACACCATCCAGATCACGCTGACGCCAAAGAAGCCGAACCCCAGCAAGAACGTTCGACCGACACTGAATTTCATGCAATCCTCCTCAGGGTTGAGATGGTTGAGTCATTCATGTCCCCGAATCATTCAGGGACTTACGCACCTGTTCCAGGAACTTCCGGTCTTCTTCGCTCAAAGGCGCTTTTTCCAGCAAATCGGGACGGCGCTGAAGTGTGCGTAAAAGCGCCTGCTGGCGGCGCCAGCGGGCAATTTCAGCATGATTGCCCGAAAGCAACACCTCAGGCACCTTCCAGCCGCGGAATTCCGCCGGGCGGGTGTAGTGGGGGTATTCCAGCAAACCGCTGGCATGCGAATCATCCATGGCGCCATCGGGGTCGCCAAGGGCACCGGGAATCAGTCGGGTGATGGCATCCATGACAATGAGCGCGGGGAGTTCCCCGCCGGTGAGGACGTAATCGCCAATGGAAAGTTCATCGGTCACCAGATATTCGCGGACGCGCTCATCCACCCCTTCGTAGCGCCCACACAACAGCGCCAGATGGGGGTACTGTGCCAGTTCCATGGCAACCTGCTGGGTGAAAACCCTGCCCTGCGGGGTGAGCAGAATGACCGGACAGGCAGGCGGCGCGCCCAGCACCGACTCCACGGCGTTGAAGATGGGTTCGCATTTCATCACCATGCCGCCACCGCCGCCATACGGGGGTTCATCGGTGACGTGGTGGCGGTCGGTGGCATAGGCACGGATATCATGGACATGCACTTCCAGCAAGCCGCGTATACGCGCCCGCTCAAGGATGCTTTCGTTAATGTAGGGTTCGATCAAACCGGGAAAGAGGGTAAAGACATCAAAACGCATGTCTTTATTCTACCGTAGAAAAAAGAAATGGCGCTGTCCCCTCCCGGTTTCCCGTGCCGGACAGCGCCTCAAAGGGGCTTTACAGAGATTATTCTTCGGAAACTGCCTCTGTGTGATTGTTGACAATGGCTTTTTCCTCGGAGTTGTTGAGCACCGTTTCGAGTAATTCAATGGCTTCGGGGTTGAACTGGGTACCGGCATTGCGGCGCAGTTCGTACAGGGCTTCTTCTTTGCTCATGGCAGGGCGCTGAGGCATTTCTACCAGCATGGCAGCAAAGGCTTCGGCAACGCTGATGTAACTGGCTTGCACCGGAATTTGACGCCCGGTCAGATGATCGGGGTAACCCCGCCCATCCCAGCGCTCGTGATGATGGTACACCCAGGGAACAATGCGTGCCACCGCGTCAATGGGTTTGAGGATTTGCGCCCCGTAATACGGATGCATCTGAATCTGGTACCAGTCGTCTTCGGTGAGCGGTTCTACTTTGGAAAGGATGGCTTCGGGCACCGAAATCTTGCCCACATCGTGCATCAGCGCCGCCAGCACCAGGAAATCTGCGTCGGTTTTGTTCATACCGGCTACCGCCGCCATCTTCCGCACCAGCACGCTCACCTGTTCGGAATGCCCGCGCAGGAAGCGGTCGCGCGCCTCGATTGCCGAGATGAGCGAACGCGCCATGGCACTGACCTGCGTAAAGACATCTTCCTGACTCTCCGAGGTCACCGCGGTTACCAGCGAGCGGGTAGCCCCCGGTCGGCGGCGTTCCAGATAGGTCAGTTCGGTTTCTACAGTGTTTTCGTAGGTGGAGACAAAACTCTCCAGCACCTCAATGGCATGTTCCAGCTCCTGGCGGTCCCCATTTGCCCACAACTGCGGAATCTGCTCATGCAGTTTGATGGTCATGCGGGCAATCTCTTTGGCGGGGATAACGGTTTTTCCCAGCGATGCCAGCATGTCGTGACGGGTGACCAGACGGGTGAATTTTTCCTCCACCTCGCGCACCCGCATGGAGAGAGAGGGCAGTTCCCGCACCATGGACTCAAGGTTATAGATTTGCAGGATGACCTCATCCGGATTGAGCGCGCCGGAGCGTTCATCCTCAAAAATTTTGTTCAAACGCTCGTTCCAGATGCGCTGGGCTTCTTCTAATTGCAAAATTTGAGAACCAAAGGTGACTCTGCCCTCCCGATGGAGTTGTTCCAGATAACCAATTGCCAGATCAAGCGAACGCCGTGCCGAGGAAATGCGCTGAATGTATTCCTGGCGGCGCATTTCTTCCCTGCGCTGGAGTTCTTTTTCGATTTGCTTCTGGTTGTATTCTGCCAGTTCCGCCGGCGCCTGCGACAGATATTCCATCAGGGCGTTCTGGTCGGAGAGCAATTTCTGCCATGCCTCTTTCAACTGGCGCAAATCCTTTACCCGACGCAGAAACAGAGGACGATTGCGCATGTCCTGCTCAAGACGGGCTTTTTCCTGCAGGATGTGATTAAACAAATCCCACACCCGGCGGTCGGTATCAGCGGCTTTGTAATCCAGTTTACTGATGAACAGGCGGTAATCGTTCAATCCTGCTTCCAGTTCAACCAGTTTTTGCTGAATTTTTTCCGGAAACCCTCCCAGTTCCCGACGCAGTTGTTGCCACTCCTTAAAAGTAGCCGTCCACCCCTGCGAGGTTTCCACGGGGGGAAGGTTTTCTTTAACCTCATATTGAAGACTGGTTGCCTGATCCACGTTTTCTCCCATATTCCATACCCAACAATCTCGATAAAATCCCCTAAGGTTATTATAGCGATATCCTCTTCAAAAAAACATTGTTATTTCCTTGCAACTCTGCAAACGCCATTCTCATTCAGATGAACCTATGTACAATATATATAACCCCAACGAAACATAGAGGGAGAAGATGAGTCCACAACGTATTACCCGTGTGCTGGTCGTTGAAAACAACATTCAAGCCGTTAAGACCTTCCGGAAACTGCTCTCGCTGATCGAAAATATCGAGGTGATTGACTTCATCACCACGGCGCAGGAAGCGCTGGAGATGGTGGCTGAAATGAAGCCCGATGTCATGCTGGTAGAAGAACATCTGCCAGATATTGACGGCATCAGTTTCACCGAAATCATCCGCCGGGATTATCCTGCCACGCAGGTCATCATTGTCTCACAGGACAAGCACTACGATACCGTCCTGCGCGCTCTGCGCAATGGCGCTTCAGACTTTCTGGCACACGATGTTTCGATTGGGGAATTTCGCGAAGCCATTCTGCGCGCCAGTGAACTGGCAGCCCGGGAACGTGCCAGTTACAATGCATTTGCACCGGTAGAGTCCCGTACAGAAGCGCCAGATTCCGGCATACGCGCCGATGTGATCGCCGTGTACAGCCCGCGGGGCGGCTCCGGCACCACCACCATTGCCAACAATCTGGCGCTGGCACTGCGAGACAACGAAAGCCAGATTGCCCTCATTGACGCTTCCCTGCAATATGGAGACGTAGATATCCTCTTCAATGAATTGGGACGTCTCTCGTTGATGGATTTAACCCCCATCGCATACGACCTGGACCCCAAGGTGGTCAAAGAGTGCATGATTCTGCACCGCTCGTCCGGGTTGTACCTGCTGGCGGCGCCCAAACATCCGGTCATTTCTGAAGCGCTTTCGGGAGAGCAAATCTGCCGCGTGCTGGAGTACACCCGCAACCTCTACAACCACATGGTGATCAACACCTCGTCCTACATTAACGAGTCGACTCTGGCGGCGCTGGATGTCGCTGATCTCATTGTGCTGGTCGGTACACAGGAAATTTCCTGTATTAAGTCCCTGCGTTCCTTTCTTGAAGTATGGGATAGCCTGGGGATGAAGCGCGAGCGTCTGATGCTGGTCATCAATAAATATCGCGCCGAAAGCCCGCTGACCACCAAAAAAATCAGCGAGACGCTCAATCATCCGGTGGAACTGTTCATCCCCGAGGATCAGGAAAGCGCCCTGCGCGCCGCCAATCTGGGCAACCCCTTAATGATCAGCAACCCGAACGCGGATATTTCCCAGTCCATCGCGGAACTGGCAGACCGGGTGAAAAAGAAACTGCCCGCCCTGCAGAGCGAGCAGCGTTTCCGTTTGTTCATGAAAAATCAGTAACTCCCTTCAGGGAGCATTGAAAACCACAAAGGTATCGCTCTGGCAGATGGGCTCTGCTGAGGGCAGGTTCAGGCAAATCTGATACTCGATCACGCTTAAATTGCTGACCCCCTTGAGCGGCGGCAACGTCACCGTTGAAATCCCTTCCCGGTTGGTAGGCGGCAACGATAAAGTCAGCGTCCGCCCGGGCAGAGTTACGGTGGCTGTTCCGGAGACGAGAACCATCGGTTCCCCGCTTTGACGATAAAAGACGTTCATTTGCAGGACCTGATGATCAGAGTCGCTGACCTGTGGATAGGCTTCGGAAATCATCAGATTGACCGTCTGCGGGGTAAAGGCTTTCGGCAGCGTCAACTGATCGGCAAGGCGCCGGGCATACTCCACCCCCTGGGGCACCAGCCGGACGCGCTTCTCTGAAGGGGCAGTGGGTTGATAGTCCACACAAAAGTTTTCAAAGCACTGCCGGTACACGCCGTTCTCTGCAATTTGTCGGACATCGCCCAGCGGTTTACCGCTGTTGCGCACCCCGCCCAGCCGTACAATCAGATCATCCACCTCAAGCGGAACCAGAAACCCCAGTTGCTCATCCACCAGATGAAAAACCATTCCGGCTTGCTCGCGGTAGGGGTAAGGCGTTTGAGTAATCTCGTTACCCAGCCAGAGCGTGAGCGGGCGCAGAGCAACTTCCGAGGGGCGATCCAGCGGGGCATAGAGAATGGCGTTTTCGTAAACCTGCTCAAGCATGCCATCGGGGGTAACAGTCGGCGCCGCGACGGGTTCGCCCAGGGCTTCCCAGTGCCGCGCGGTCACCATCCGCTCGAATGGCTGGGTGATCAGGCCGTTCTGGATGATATTCCAGTATTCCTGAGTGCGCTCCGAGCATTCCACCCCGCACAGATACGCTCCATAGGGCAATAGATGCACCGTGCCGGGCGGGTCTTTGAGACTGCGGTAAAAACCCAGATTCTCAAAAAACTGCTCGTATCGCGCGTAATCGTGGTTGATGCGAACATGCGTCAGCGGTGCACCGGCAAAAATGGACAGACGCTGGTAGGATTCGACAAATTCGGAATACACCCAGTACCCTTCAACCAGCAGGTCATGGACTTCATCATGCACCACCGGGATACTGGCATCGTCACGCACCTGCAGTTGCAATCCCAGCGGCTCAAAGCGGATGCGTTTACCGGGTTCCATCTGGGCAGGATCGTACGCCAGTAACCCTGCCTCCACATACTGATAGCGCTTTTGATTGGCATCAAAAGGCGCAGACAACACCCTCCCCAGAAGCGCCTGCCCTCCCAGATTCTGATAGAACTCCACGAAGACCGGATCCAGCGCAATGGATGGTCGAGGGTGTGAAACGGTCCCGCCCTGTGTGGTGGGTAAACTGCATGCCATCATGGGGAAAAACAGAGCGAGACCCAGAAAGATCCATCGTATCAGTGCCCCTCTGCGCATTATTGCCCCCTCACTCCCTGTGTTACGGCAAGATTGTGATTTTGTGTACTTTTTACAATATAGAATTTTTTACCGATCATGTAAAGAGGAAGGATGCCCGGAAACGCAACAATTGCATTACAATTTTTTACCCGATCCCCGGGTAAACAAAACCCGGCAAGGGTTGCCGGGCTATTCAAAAAAGGAAAGAGGAAAAACTAATCTTTACTCTCGGAGGAACTGCTCGAGTCTGAAGTGCCTTTTTCGGTGGATTTGTTTTCAGAAGAGCGGCTCTTGCCATTCCCCGATGGCGAGCGATGATCGGTGGCATAGAAGCCCGACCCCTTAAAGACAATGCCAACCGGTTGATACACTTTGCGAACCGGTTCGCCGCACTCCGGACACTCGGTCAGCGGAGGATCGCTAAATTTTTGGGTATGATCAAACTGCAACCCGCAGGATTCGCACCGATAGGTATAGACTGGCATACGTTCACCTCACAAACAGACTCGATGAGTCTCGATTCAATTTCACCTGAGTCCAGGGGGGAATTATACGCCCCTCTGCTCTGAATTACAACCTTACACGCACGCATCATAACAGAAAAATATAAAAAGAAAATAAGAATCTGGATTATTTTCCTTGCAATCTGCCGACAAAAACGAGGAACAACCCGAGGATCGAAAGTCCAATCAACCCGACGCCTGCAATCTTCCAGGGAAAGGGTGTTGGGGAGACAGTTTCTTCGGGCACTGGCGTAGGGGTGATTGCTGTCACCGGGATAATGGCTGTTGGCGAGAGGGTGTAAACTGGAGTCAGGGTGGGGGTAGGGGTGGGAAGCACCGGCGTTTCGGTCGGTGGAACGGTGGGAGTAAAGGAAGGCTGAACAATGAGACGGTCGCCGGGCCAGAGATTGGGTGTGGCGGGTAAATTGTTCCAGCGCTTAAGGTCTTCCATGCTCACCTGATAGGTTATTGCAATTCCCCACAGGGTATCGCCGGGCTGGACTTCATACATCAACGCCGCGTCCGGCGTGGCAGACAGGGCAGGTTGAGGGGTAGCCGTAGCCTGCGCGGGGACCGGAACAGGTGTTGACGGGGAGACAGGTGTGCTGGAAGCAGGCAGGGTGTTGACGGTATTACTTGCCCCGCTGGTGCTTCCTACCACCAGCGTGTAATACACCATATCCCCGGAAAACGCCACCCCTGCGCCGACGTGCTGATAACTGGCATTGAGCATGGTATTCATGTGCACATCGTCCGACCAGTACAGAGCAATGGCATCCTGCACAGAAAGGCTGGTGCCCGCCGCAATATTCTCGGAGACAAACACAGTTGCTCCACCGCCGTACCCGGCGGCAATGGCGCGGTCTTTCGGACGTGTGTTTCCTGCACCGGTGTGGGTGATGGTCTGAATGGAAGCCTGATACTCTGCATGAGACTGAGCAGCGTTCATTAACGCCGCGTTCCTGGTCAGGGCAGGTAATCCTCGCTGGGCGCGCAGGGCGTTGACCGCGGCAATCAAATCATCCGCTGTCCCGGCCTGTGCCGAAACCGGTGCAATCAGGGCAAAAAAACAGCCCAATCCCACCAGAAAACCCACAGTGATATGCCAGACGGTTTTCATTATTTACTATCATAACAAATAATA
>OGCI01001171.1_pt1 | contig 23580 bp, 20 predicted proteins | sample 1570021 | NCBI WGS metagenome assembly OGCI01 (sample SAMN06264664, study PRJEB24512) | hot springs metagenome | isolation source: Hot spring water | place: South Africa: Tshipise | collected 2015-06-21 | reverse complement strand
GGTATGTAGCTCAGGGGTTAGAGCACAGATCTTATAAGTCTGCGGTCGGTGGTTCGAATCCACCCATACCCACCAGTGGTTCTAACTGAATATCTTGATAATAGGTATCCGTATTAATCAAATCTAGTAAAATAGTCTGTATTTTTGTAAAAAAAGCTTGTCTATTTGAGATCAAATATAAACTAAAGATACTAAAACTTACTCTTCAGCTAATGCTGAATTAGGTAATTAATTCAAATAATATAATAAATAATTCAACTTTTTTCTGTTGCACACTTTGCATTTTTAGGGCAAACAAAAATTTTCTTTGGAGTCCTAAAGTCGATATAGGCTAATTCTCCTTGAGATTCTTGCTGGCCTATTTTGCTTTTAAAAGCAAAGTTTAGTCGTCTAGCTTGGTTGACCATATCTCCAGACTTTAAATCAAAATATAATTTGGTATTATTAGTGGTAGTAATAACCACATCAGTGTCAAAATCAGAAATGCTAGGAATAGAAGTTTTAACAGTGTTAATCCCTAATTCTTCCAATTGAGCCCAAAGCCAGATAATGAACCAAAAGCGATTGAGTTGTTGCTCACGGTGTTCAAAAGAATAATCAGCAAAATTAGGATTCTCAAATCGTAAGTCACTAGGCGAGTTCGTAGCAAAAGTAAGAGTAGTAGGTTTTTCTACCACTACTAAATTTTGTCTAAGATTAGCCTCATCTCTGCTGACTACACGACCATTTTGTCCAATTCTCCAGTATTCTTGTCTATTGTTCAGACCTAGTGTGATTAAAATCGGTTTTGTAGTAATTTCTATTTTGACTTGATTTGGCCAAATTCGTTCAACTATTCTCACTTGAACTATTTCAGGATTACTATTTCTAGCTACAGCAGATAAATTTTGATCACTTAGAAACCAGAATTGGTTGTTCGGAATAAATCCTAAAAATGGATCTTGGTTAAAACTTTTGATCAATTGTTCCACATTCGTGGAATCTAAGTAAGAACCATTAGTAAAAGTAATTTCATACTTTTTAACCAGAAAAAAAGTGTCAAAAAAAATTAAATAAATTAAAAATAAAAATGTTCCTAAAATTATTATCGAGCCTATCAACCGATTCAATTTGCCAGCAAGTCGGATTTCTGCCGCCCAGCTCCTTACATTAAGCCAGATTCTACCAATACCAACCCTACCATAACTTTTAGCAATTTCTTCTACTGGTTTTAGGCCATATTTTTGTCTTTTTGGGGGTTTGATTTTAGTTTGAATTGAGTTAATCAAAAGTTCTTTTTTTAATTTTACAGGGTTAGGTTCGAAAATTTTTGTACCATAATCGCTATCATGGGGTGTAGAGTTATTGTCTTTTTTGAGATTTGCTGATTTTTTATCTCCTAAATCATAGTAAAAAATTCCTTTTTTTTGTTTTTTGTCTCTAACCGAATATTTGAAATTTATATTAGCTGAAACGTCCTCGGTAGATTTTTGTTTAACAAACAAGCTGGTAATTGTATTATTAATAATTTTTTGAGTTTTATTATGATTTTTAGGTTTAAACAACAGACTAAATAGGCCAGTTTTTGGCTTTTGTGGCTTAATTATAGTCTGAAAACTAGTATTTTTTTGGCCACCGTAAAATAACTTTGATTTAATCTGAGATTTTTTCATTTTATTGAAAAATACTAATTAAATAAAACTAAATTTGACAATAGCATTTCCCAATTAATATTGCAAAAAATAAAAAAAATTATCATAATACCTTGAACTTTAACTTAAAAACAAAAATGAACGATAATTTATACAACAACAGTCCAGTAGACAATTTACCAAATACTCCAGTAGGGAACATAGGATTTTCGGATCTTAGTAGCTTTGATTTTATAGAAAGTGGAATTTTGGATGTGATTTTTTTTAGTATACTAGGGTTTTTTATCGGGTTTTTGATAATATACTTTTTAAGTTATATCATTTTTTGGCAACGAAGAGAAAAAACTTTTAAGAATTTAACGGCTTTAGAAGTCCGTTTACCTCAAAATAACGAAATTAAAATTGAGGCAGCAGATCAAATGTTTAACACTCTTTATTCTCTTAAAAAAAGTTTTCCTGATAGTTTTATCAAAGGGGATGTAACTCTAGCTTTTGAAATAGTGGGAACAAAAGATGGTATTAGTTTTTATGTTATTTGTCCGAACGACCTTGTAGATATGATGGAAAAAACTATCTATGCTTATTATCAACAAGCCGATATTATCAGGTCTAAACTAATTAATCTTGAACACGAGAAAGGTAAAAAGCTTAAAATAGGTTTTTTACTGCAAAAAGAAGCTGGTTACAGACCAATTAAAACCTACAAAGATTTAGCAGTGGATTCTTTGTCCAATATAACTAGTGTAATGTCTAATGTTCATGAAGGTGAAAAAGCCATATTGCAAGTCTTAATTCAGCCTGCTGGCAATGGTTGGAAGAATACAGCTAGGAAATTTGTAGCAAATATCCAAAAGAAAGAAAATAATCCTGAGAAAAAAGTTGAGGTCAAGACCAATCCGCAAATTATTTCTAAAATAGAGGAAATGGCGAATCAGTTTGCTTTTAAAGCAGTTATTAGATATGCAGTTATTGCCAACGATAACTCAAGAGCCAAAATGCACAGTCAAAATATATCTGGTTCTTTTGCTCAATTTAGTAATGAAGTTAATTCATTTAAAGAATATAAACCTACTTTTTTGAGTAGTATTAAAGAAAATTTTGAGAAGAAATCTTTCCCTTTTGGCTGGTTTAACAAAAAATATTCTCTATTGTCGACAGAAGAACTGGCTACCATTTTTCACTTTCCTTCCAAAGAGGTTGCCACCCCATTGATAAATTGGCTCAAATCTAAAACTGCTCCAGTTCATCCTTCAGTTCCATCTAGCGGAGGAACAGTAATTGGTATGGCTTGCCATAGAGGTATTCGAAGACCAGTAGCCATAAGCGAAAAAGACCGTATGAGACATATGTATGTGATTGGAAAAACTGGTACGGGTAAATCAGAGTTTCTGATTGAAATGATTAAGCAAGATATTCGAGCTGGTCACGGAGTTTGTGTAATTGATCCTCACGGAGAGCTTTGTGAAGATGTTTTACACTTTATCCCACCTGAAAGAGCCGAAGATGTGATATACTTTGATCCATCAGATACTGAGAGGCCTATTGGTTTAAATATTTTGGAACACGAAAGTGATAAAGAAAAGTTTCAAATTACCGAGGGTGTAATCAACATGATGAGAAAGTTGTTTGACCCCAACCAGCAGGGTATGGTAGGACCGATGTTTGAACATGCTATTCGTAATGCTATGTTAACCGTTATGTATGAACCAGGAGCAGGGTTTATCGAAGTTGTAAGATGCATCACTGATGATAGTTATGTTAAAAGTCTTTTACCTAAAGTAAAAGATCCGCTTGTTAGAAGATATTGGACAGATGAAGTGGCTCAAACGAGTCAACAAACCAAATCCGACAGTCTAGGTTATATTGTATCTAAATTTGGTAAATTTATTACCAATAATTTGATGAGGAATATCATTGGTCAGTCTAAATGCGGATTTAATATTCGTGAAGCTATGGACACCCAAAAAATTATTTTGATAAATTTATCCAAAGGTAAGCTTGGAGAAGAAGGTTCATCTTTTTTAGGACTTTTAATGGTTCCAAAAATTTTAGGTGCCGCAATGAGTCGTGTAGATATGGCACAGGAAGACAGAAAACCATTCTTTTTGTATGTTGACGAGTTTCAAAACTTTGCTACCCCTGACTTTGCCACGATTTTATCTGAGGCTAGAAAGTATAAACTAGCTTTAACAGTGGCTAATCAGTTTATTGGACAGATGGAAGAGAGTGTTAAAAAAGCAGTTTTTGGTAATGTCGGAACTCAAGTAGTTTTAAGAACTGGTGTGGAAGATGCCGAGTTTCTAGCAAAAGAAATGGCGCCTGTATTTAACCATGAAGATATCATTAACCAAGAAAAGTTTCATGCATATGTAAAAACTATTGTAAACAATGAGCCTGTACCTCCTTTTTCTATTGATACTACCAAAGATTATGCTAGACACCTTGAAGAAAGAGCAAAAGGAGAAGCAACTGCCAAAGCTATTATAGAAATGAGTAGGTTAAAATATGGTAGAGCAAGAAAATTTGTGGAAGCAGAGATAAATTTGAGGGCCAAGTTATAAAGTTAAAAATTAAGATTGTGTGCTTCAACACTACTGAAGTAGCTGAGCAAGGCTACTAGCATATAATGGTGATTATATCAAGTTTTGTTTTTAGTAGAATTTTTAATCTCACAATTGTATAGAGGAATAGAATATCTTATCTAATTTAGGTTACTTAAAGTAGGCCTGATTTTTAGAAAATATAGAAGAAATTTGAAATAAGTTTAAGTTAACTCATACTATGCTTTTATCATACCTCTTAAAGAGAATTCAAACAATTTGGTTAAGTCTTAAAAACAAACTGGTTAGTTAAAATACCTTTAATTTCCTTTGATTTTTTTTATATTAGCATTATCTTGCAGATGAATGGCAAAGTCAGCTTTGAATAGTTTGTCTACATTTTCGTCTAAATGAGATGGTAGTTTTGAGGGAACTAAATTAATGTGGTCAATAGTACCATCTATTTCTACTTCCTCTCCTTTATCAAAATTAACATATCTACCTTTAGAATCACTAAAAACACACCAGATGAAAGAATCTTCTTTTCCCGTTAGTATTTTAAGAAAAACATTGTTTGGAATTTCAGCGGGAAAAGTTTCTATATTGTGTACTTTGGCTTTATCTTTAACTACTGCCCCGACATACTTTTTGGCAATTTTTTGATTAACTTTAATAATTTCGGTTTCTAATTGATTCAACAAATAACTTCGCTTAACTTCTGTATAGTTCTCATTTTCGAAGACTTCTTTAAATTTTTCTTTGTAAGATTGCATTAATTTATTATAGTTTTTCTTATCCTCGTAAATAGTCGGCCCATCAACCACAGTAACAAAGGATGATAGGGTTGCCCATATTAACAGTATTCCAATAATAATTACCCCAAAAATAATTAGATTTTTGATATCAGAAACACTAAGATAATCTAACATACACAAGAATAATTTGAGACCTTTAACAAGGTTAAACAAACAAAAATAGTCAAGACTAGTCTAAACTTTACAACTTTACACATATATTACATATCATTTTTTATTAATTTATTTTTATTATATTATTTATATTTAAATTAATAATTTATGATTACTTATATTATTTTTATTTTATATTTTTAATTTATATTTAATTTTTTTAATTTTATTTTTTAATTTTATATTTATCCTAATTTTTTATATTTATCTTACGTTTATATTCTATATTTATTTTAGTAATGTTGTTTACTTTCATAAAAAAGTTAAAAAAAGTAATAAAATAAGTGGTACACAGTAATTTCTATACTAATTTCTATACTAATTTTGTCTTGACAATCGTTCTCAGTTACCCTTTTAGAAACTTTGCTTTTTAGAGTTCTTCTGGATTTTTATATAAATAGAGTAGGTGATAAGCCTATATTTGGGCTTTTGTTAAAGTATATTTAGGCTTTTGTTTAAAAAATTTACTAAAATTGATTTTTACGAAAGTTCCTTTTTGGAAAAAAGATTCTATTTTAGACTAAAACACTAATCAGTTGTCTAAAATTATGCTGCTAAATTTTCCAATAAAAAGTATAAAACAAGTACTCAATAATAATTTATTTTTTTTAATTGTCTTAGTATTGGTCATTAGTATATCTAGAATTGCTACTTGGTTTTTCCCTCTAGATAGTGATCATTGGATATTTTTTGTAGTCGGGAAGGAGTTTTGGGAAGGTAAAATACTCTACTACGAAATTTGGGATCACAAACCTCCACTTATTTTTTTAATTAATGGATTGATGAGTTTCGCCTTTGGAGATTCGATTATTCTACACAGAATTTTTTTAACTTTTTGGATGTTGTTGGATGTATTTCTGGTGTACCTATTGATTAAACATTTTCTTGGTAAATATAATACAGAAAATATTTTAGTAAAAACTAGGTTGGGTACCTTATTTTATGCTTTTTGGAGAAATCTTTCACAGTTTACGAGTAGTGGTAATAATACTGAAAATTTTGGGTTAGTTTTTTTAATTACCATGTATTTGACATATTTTTACTTTAAACAGACTAAGAAAGTTTTTTGGCTTTTAATTGTTGGAATCGCCTTATCTGTATTAGTTTTTCTTAAACCTAACTTTGTTTTACTTACTTTACCTGTTTGGATAGACTTAATTTGGCCTTTTTTCAAATTCCTTGCTAGAAAGCAGTACAAACAAGCCTTATTTTGTATTACAAACATCGGTCTTAAGCTTTTTATAATTATAATTCCCCTAATAACTCAAATAGTAATTTGGGTCACATATTTTTGGTCAAATAATGCCATATGGGATTTTTGGTTAGCTTCTTATGCATTTAATTCAAAGTATTTACTTAGTACTTGGGCAGGAAAGGTTTCAGGACAAGCTGTATTTTTATTAATCAGTAGTCCGTTCTACTTACTTTACTTAAAATTTCTAGGCATTTTTATTCTTCAAAATAAAACGCAATTTGCAAATCAATATATTCGTTTTATTTTTGTTAGCAGCTTGGCTGGCTTGCTTTTCATATTTATCTTAGGTAGTTTTTATCCATATTATTACTTGATACTAATGCCAATTTTTACTTTGCTGGTTATGTCGCTTGACTGGTCAAAATTTACGAAAACTAGTACCAATTTAATTATCACGACACTCATGATTATTACCTTTTCTACATCATACCTTATCTCACTGAAACAATTTTATAATGGTATAACCGGTCCTGTAGCCGCTGAAGCTTCAGAAATAAAACAGGTAGCAGAGTTCATTTCACAGAATACCACCATAGAGGACAAGTTATATGGATATGTTTATGGAGCAACTTTTTATGTTTTAACTGACCGACAACCAGCCTCAAAATATATTTCAGGAAACATTTTAGTCTTGGATTATCGTGAAAATTACGGGTTTGGGCTAAATGAGAAAGTTATTCATGATTTACAAATAACACAACCACCACTGATTATTTTGTACACAAAAAATAATATTTATGAATCTAATCATCTTTTGATGAATTATTTTAATACTTGCTATAAGGATCTAAAACTTTGGGCAAATTACAAAATAATGGAAAGGATAGATTGTGATTATGTTTTGTAAAATTAGTGATGGTCAAAATTTTTAATTCAATTCGTTAGTTTCAGGAATATTTTTATGAATTTGTTTCTATTTTTACTAGACAAATTTTATTTTATTAAGAGGTTTCTTAAGAAATTGTTTTTGAGTAAAAAGGATCTAAGAATCTTTTTTGGGATATCTTTTTATAACCAAAGATTAATAATCACTTTTTAGTTTATTCAGTAACCAGTAGAGTGAATGTAGGTGTAATTACCCTAACGAAAATTAGGACTATAATCAACAGGTTTGTGCAAACTTGCTTATTATACAGCCTACTTTTTAGAAACTAAAGTTAGTAAAAATTTCAATATAAAAACTGCATATAAAACAGAATTATAACTAAACTTTTTGTTTGAAAAATCTATCCGTGATCTCCTTTTACCAATCAGTAAGTTGATCAATAACAATTAATCATTTAAACATATATCTCTATTTTCTTTTACTAAAGACAACTGAAACTAATGTTAAAAACATTTTGCTTAATAATAAGCTTTTTAATAACATTATTAATAACATTAATACATATTCTGATCGTTTTAACTGTTGGAATGCTAATTAAAAATGTGACTGAAATGAAATTAATATTTAATATTAATAAATATTAATACAATTCACAAATTGTGATAGGTATCACAAGTTTTTATCAAAATATCAAAAAATTTATTTGAATCAATTTTCAGAACTGAATAAGCATCTTTTTTATCTAGACAAAAAAATTATAATTTAGTTCTCGCTTTTGGATTTGCGGCAAAATACTACACTACTAAAAAAGTTAAATAGAGATTATATAATTATTTTGTTCACTGTTCGTCAGTTTGTATAACATTAACTCAGTTAAAACTTGATCATATCTGCTTATAGTTACAGCTTTGCTACATGAATTAAATCTTGAAAGAGATGAGATATATAACGGAATAATTCAAAATTTTGGCACGGAAGTTTTAAATTTAATCAAACAAATAAAAACCATAACACAGAGACTCAGTTTTGCTGGCTTAGGCGAAAAAGGGGTAAGAATTGAGTGGGTTAGGCAAATATTTGTAACATCTGTAAGTAATTTATGTGTAATTATTATAAAGATTATAAAGAAATAGCAGATAGAATCAATGATTTAGAGTCTTTAGAGGGTTTTACTCTAGGGAAAATAAAACAAACAGTAATTGAAAGTTTTTACATCGATGCTAATATCGTTCCCAGATTGGTATAAATAAATTAAATAATTTAAATAATTTAAAAACAGGATAAAAGAGTTGGTTTTTAAATATTCTAATCCAGAAGTTTATGATTTTATACAAAAAGAATCTTCTTTAAATACAAATTTTAGACAAAGAATTGTGGAAAATCTTATTTTTAAAGTGAAAAAAGTATTAAAAAGAGAAAATATAAAACATATTCAAGTTAAAGGAAGAGCTAAAACACTTTATTCCATATACAAAAAACTCGCTCAAAAATCTGAATCTATAGATAAAATCTACGATCTAATAAGTATTAGAGCTGTATTCAGTTCAATCATTGATTGCTATAATATATTGGAATTTTTACATAACATTTTTCTCCAATTAATAGTCGCTTAAAAGATCATATACGAAACCCAAAAAATGACGGTTATCAAAGTCCTTATACTAAAATCCTTGATGAGGAATTAAGCATTATCTTTGAATTACAAATTAGAACTAAAAAAGATGATTTTGTGGAATACAGGCCAATCTCTCATTGGAAGATAAATATCAAACAGAACATAACTATATGGTTGACTTTTTGACACCAGAGGATATTAAACAATTTAATGAAATATTAGGTATTACTCACATAAAACAAAAACAAATACTACACTTTAAACTACACTTTTAAAAAGCACAGTAAATTTTAATATCTAATCTTTTGAAAAATGGTAAGGTTTGGAAACTAGATAAAGGCTCTACAGTCGAAGACTTTGTCAAAAAGACCAATCCAAAACTTAAAAAACAAAATTTTGTAGCAAAAAATAAATGGCAAGCCCAAATCTTCTACTCAAAAACTGAAAACAGGTAATGTAGTAGAAGTACTAAAAATCTAGCTACAATTTCAGTATTGGGTGATTATTATAACTAAATTTCGGTTTTTTGGTAGATTATTTTTTATAGACAGGTAATAAAGTAATAAATTTGAGTTCTTTATGCATATTATAAAGCAACAAGATACACAAAAATCTTAACTACAATTTCGTAATTTCATTACGACTTATAAATCTTGGCTGGATCAAAGATTTTGTGATTGTCTATTACTTTGAGATTTACTTTACCGTCTTGAGAATAGCTTTCAAAATCAACTAAACGGTAAAAACAAGATTTTCTACCAGTGTGACAAGCTGCTCCTCCCACTTGCTCTACTTCAAAAATCAAAGCATCTTGGTCACAGTCAATATAGATTTGCTTGATATTTTGAATAAAACCGCTCTCTTCACCTTTTTTCCAGATTTTTTGACGAGAACGACTATAAAAATGAGCTTGTTTAGTCTGAAAAGTTTTGTCTAATCCTTCTTGATTAGTGTAAGCAAACATCAACACTGTTTTGGTTTGTTGTTCTACAACAATTACCGGAATCAAGCCATTATGATCAAAAGTCGGTAAAAATTTAATACTTTCTTCAATTTCCAAACTTGCAGGCATAAATAGTTGGTTGGAATTTTCCAATTTTTATCTTGAAAAAGATAAATTGTCAATTTATACATTGATGGTGCACTAAGTTTCTAATTCAAACTTACTAAATGGTAATTTTTCCAGGTTTTAGTTGAGTTTTAGCTAAAAATTCAGGATTTTTTTGGGTACCAATATTGAGTAATATACCTATACCAATTAAATTGGTAATCATAGCTGTACCACCTTCCGAAATAAAAGGGAGAGGAATCCCTTTGAGTGGAAATAAACCAATCATTCCAGTAATATTCCAAAAAGACTGTAAAATAATCCAAACAGAGATACCTACAGCAAGCATTTTCCCCCCTTCATCTTTAACTTCTTTGGCAATTTTCATGCCTCTAACAAAAATAAACAAATATAAAAATATAACTAAGAATACAGTTACAAAACCACCTTCAGCACCAATTACTCCAATGATTCCATCAGTGGCCACTTCAGGAATACGACTTTTGAGATCACTACGACTGTAACCAACTCCAAATAAACCGCCGCTGGCCATAGCCTCTCGTATCTGCTTGACTTGTAAACTATCATCTCTAGTTACTTTTTGAGTAACTCCTAGTTCTACACATAAACGATAATTCCAAGATTCTGGGCTATATTTTTGGCAAATAGATTGAGAAAGCCACACAAAAATTCTATCTCTTCGCCATTCTGAATCAGTTCCAAAAATAGCCAAAGACGCTACAATAGCAAAAACAAGCAAACTTATACCTACATATTTAATAGGTATTTTAGCTACCCATAAAATAGCTGCAATGATACAAGTAATAATAACTACACTTCCCAAATCTGGTTGAATTAAGATAGATCCACAAATAATAACTAGAGCATAAATTGGTTTTTTGTAGTTATCCCAACTAAAAGGCTTACCTAAATTTTGCTGGATATAAGAAGCAAAATAAATAAGTAAACCGAGCTTAGCAAATTCACTAGGTTGAAAATTGGTTATACCCGCAATATAAATCCAACGAACAGCATTGTTTGCCATATATGGAGAAAATCTCAAAACATCCAGGTGGTTTATAGTTTCTAGACGACTCAAGCCAAAAATGTCCGCAATAAGTAGTGGTACAGCAATGTACAAAAGTGTAAATAACACGATTCCAATGATAAAATGGCGAAATTTAAATAATAAATGATAATCTATTTTTGATAAAATAAAAGCTAAAATACCACCCACCCAAACACCCACAACAAGCTGTCGTGAAAAATCTTCCATAAAATTTGGTCTATTAGATATAGCACTTGCTAAAAAAGCAAGACCAATTATACATTGTAATAAGACAGCACCTATTAGCCACCAATCATGATTTGTTGTATAATCAAATCTCAGTTTTTTCTTATTTGTTACTAACATAAAAAATCCAGTTAAAACAACAAATAAAATAAAATTTAGCAAATATGAAATTGAAATTAATCAAAGCCATCTATTATATTTACTGTTTTTGAAATCTGGTGTGTCAAATATCCATTTTTATGAGCCTGTTACCTTCAAACAGCAATAGCAAATAGATATTTCACCTAGCCTAGCTATTTAATAATCTAAACAACTTTTTGCACAGTATCTAATCTACTTAGTTATACACAACAATACTACAATAAGCATGCAAGAAAACATTGTATATCTTATACTATAACCCAAAAGAAGGGCGCTGGTTCCCGTCTTGCTTGAGCTGGTAAATTAGGATCTTCATCTATGAAGAGATTCTGAATATTGGGATCTGGTGATTGGAATATAATTCTTTCTACAGTAGTATTTACTCCCAGTATTGAGTAATCCAAAATAGTAGAAAATTCACCCCCTCGTACTCCATTTACTGGCTCATCTAAAAAAATTTCTCCAATTAATTCGTATTTGTAACTTAAACCATCAGGAGTCCTAATAGCAGTTTTGATTAAAAGTGATTTGGGTAGATTAATTTGACTGTTATTACCTACCACGGTAACTGGTAGATTTTGCATTCTTATCAAAATTTCTGTTTGGTTAGATGAAACTTTATAGTACAATTGTCCAAAGCCAGTTCTTTTTTGAGTTGCCACAGCACCCCAGATATCCAAGACTTTGATATCGCTAAATGAATTTCGCCTAGCAAAATTACTTGCTATAATATCGACTTGGGTTGGTTCACGACTTACTCTTTGTCTATTACCATATAAGTATCCTATATAAAAAGTAGTTATCAAAACTATAGAACCAAGTAGAATTGTGGTTATTATTTTGAAATTCATAAAATATTAAAGTAAATCTAACCAAGATTCTGAAGAGTCTAGTTTAGACGCAGTTTTGAGAACTTTTTCTGTCACTGACTGAATTGTTTTCTCATTAAAATTCTGAAGACCACTTAACAAAATATACTCATTTTTAATACCGCATAATTCGAATACTCCTCTTTTCCAAAAAATTTTCAGAGTATTATTGTAAAAAAGTTTATTCTGCCACCCAAAATTTTCGCTAAAAGCAAAAACTATCGCTTTTTTGTTTTTAAGCAGGGGTTCAAAATCAGTTTTTCCAGCACTAAAAGCAAATCCTTTGGTAAACACCAAATCAATAAAACCTTTCAAAATTGCTGGTACTGAATTATATCTTACTGGGTGGAAGAAAACTATACAATCGGCCCTTTTGATACGGAACTGATATTCCACTATTTTAGCATCTTTTTGGTGCAGCTGACCTATAGGGTCAAACTCTTCTTTTTGAGCATCTTCATATAAGTCAATCCAATCTACATCAATACCCATAGATTGACACTTTTCGCCAAATTCTTTGCACAACTGTACAACTAATTCTTCTCGTTTATTTTCGTGTTTATTGGCAGCTAAGATTAGTAGGATCTTTTGAAACTGAGGCACAATAAATATGTTTAATTTTTATAGTTTTTTTGTCAAAAAATCAATCATCATGATTATAGTAGCTGGTTATTAACAAAATAAGGCTTCTCTCTAGAAATAGGAAAATTTAAAAACAGGGGAAATAGAAATCAAGACCATATTCCTATAAAATTTTGGTATGGTTTAGTTTTAAATAACTAAAAACAAGCGTTCTATCTATAAAAATAGAGATCTACTGTTAACAATACCAAATTAGCAAAATTAGCCTCAAACAAGAAAAAAATAATTTGTTCGTGAATTAATTATAATAAAAAACTAAAGCTAGAAATAAAATAAATAAAATATAGAAAAAAGATAGAGATCTGATTACTACTTTTTATTTTTTTTAGGTATTAAAGAGGCAATATAACTGTCTCCAGACAGCGATGGCTCGTTTTCAAAACTATATCCTTGAGTAATTAAACCTAAGAAAGTATTCATTATTTCTTGGGCTATTTCTGGATGTGACTTTTCTCTACCTTTCATCTGAATTTGAAGTTTTACTTTTTTACCTTGTTGTAAAAACTCATCAACTTTTTTGGCTCTTACTTTAAGATCATTTACAGATATTCTTACAGAAACTCTAATGGTTTTTATTTCTTCAGCTTTGGATTTGGTTGTATTTTTAGATATTTGGTATTTCAATTTGTTAAAATCGATGAGCTTAACCACTTTTGGATCAGCCTTAGGGTTTATTTCTACTACATCAACTCCTAAATCCTCTGCCATAGCGAAGGTTTCCGATCTAGAAAAAATACCTAACATTATTCCTTCCGCATCAATAACTCTGAACTGCTCCCCCTCTATATTTTCATTAATATTAAATTTTTTAGTAGGATCTTTGGGAGACGCTTTTCTTTTTCGACGATAATTTGACATTGCAAAAATTAGACTTAGATTCCAGGTAACTGACTATCTTTTTGAATGTTGTCAAATTTTCGCTTACAATTATATGTATTATATAACGTTCTATGTACTATAAACAAGTAATAATTATAATTACTTTTATATATTTAGCTATTTAATTTATATTTTAGGTTCTTCTAGTTAATTTTGATTTATCTTAAATTTAGTTTATATTTTTTGCTCTTGCGTAATAGTAAATAATAATTCAGAATTCCCACATAGTGGTTATTACTAAAATAACAACTATATACTTTCTAAAATCGGTGTCACTTAGAAAGTATTTTTTAGCTTTTACATTACATTTATACTATGCAAAACAATAGACTATTTGTGGGCAATTTAAGTTACGATTGGCTCACACAGGAGCTAAGAGAAGCTCTTACTGAACTTTTTTCACAATATGGAGAAATCTTAGAAATCCATATTCCCCAGTATTTAGATACTGGTAAGCACAAAGGTATTGCTTTTATTACGATGCAACATGCGAATTCTTTGGAAGCTGCCAAAAAAGATTTAAATAACAAACTTTTTGGTCCAGATGGCGACAACTCTGATTCTGCCAGACCTTTGCATATTGACTATGTAAAACCAAAAGAAAAAAGAGAAAATAGAGGAAGTAATAGAAGTTTCAAGAAAAGAGGTAGAAACGACTATTAGTTATTTTATTTTTAGAAATTAATATTTTTTAAAAGTCTATCACCGTAAAACTTTTCAAAAATCAGTCATGCCCCCAAAGCTGGGGGTTTTGTTTTTTGTAGAAAAAATTGACTAAATTCATCTCTAAAGCTATTTGGCTACAGCCATATTGTATACCACTTTGGTAAATCTTCTTATTTAAGTGATTTTTATACTTTTTTACTAGATCTTTTAGAGGTGATCCTAGAAAAATTCTGTTGATCAAATCAAATCGTTGAAATTAGTCATTAGCAATTTTTAAACTTTTAAGTAAGTTTGTCCATTATTTTTACTTTACTTAGATAAAGTAAAGAATTATAATCTATTTTATAGAAGTTTATTGACAATAACTTATAGAAATCTCTAAACTTATTGAATAAAAAAATGTTTTTGTTTATTCATCAACTAGCTGGAGCTAGAAGTTTGTGGCTTCCTTATATAAGAGGAATTTTAGAGCTTGATCAATCCTATTCAGACAAACAGCTCATAGATTTATTTACCATTCCTTTACCCGGTCATCCGGATGATGATCAAGCTTTTGCTATTGAAGATATTCTAAAATCTATTGACGACTTTGTTTCACAAAAATTGTCGAAACAACAAGAGTTAGCAAAAAAGCTGATACTTACAAGTAAACCAGAGATTATTAAAAACATGAAACAATCAAAGCTGATCATTGTCGGACATGAGCTTGGTGGGGTCGTAGCCTTAGAGTATGCCTTAGAAAATATAAACAAAGTTAGCAAACTAGTTTTGGTAGGTTGTGGTAATAATTTCAATTCATTTTTTATCAATCTAAGGAAACAATACTACAACAGAGTAGTATACAAAAAAAGTTTGAGTCAACTAAAAGCCAAAATTCAGTCATCTAAAAACCCGCGAGATAAAAATTTCTGGTCTATTTTCTCTGAGAATCTCTCTCGTAAAGCCATAGATTCAGGTTTGCAAATATTGCAAGAATTTAATTTTTTAAAATCTTTTAATAAACTAGATTTGGAAAGCCAGATTCAATTTACAAAATTACCAGTTTTGTTGATTAGAGGACAGATGGATCTTTATTGTACAGCTACAAGTGCTTTCAAATTACAACAAGTTTTAGATTTAAATAAAGAAATTTGGCGAAAAAATAAGTTTATCGTAGGCATAAACAAACTAGAACCTAATATCACGATCAAAACTTACAAAATGTCTGGACAAAATCCAATGGATAAAGATCCAGTAAATTTTGTAATAGATATTAGAGATTTTCTTAGGAAATAAAACATTGTTAGATCAACATATAGTTTTTTCTTTAGCAAAAACAAAATTGACTAACAATTCCTAATTAACAACGAGAGTTAAGAGATTTTGGTGCAGTTTAATCAACTGCAAAATCTTTCTTAATCATATCAAGAACTTCTTCCAAAAAAGCCTCAGTCAGTATCTGATTTCTGGTTTTTTGGTCTAAGCCTCGGCTTTGTAAATAAAAATTTTGCTTTGAGTCAAAAGTTCCAATAGTCGCTTCGTGAGTACACTTAACATCATCACAGTAAATTTCTAACTCTGGTTTCGAGTCCATCTTAGCATCGTCAGATAGCATTACGGTATGATTAGACAGTTTAGCATTAGTTTGGTGAGCATTAGGATCTACAAAAATCTTGCCGACAAATCTGGCATTAGCTTGACCTTCTAAAACACCTTTAAATAGAGTAAAACTTTTACAATTTGCCTGAAAATGGTTGATTTGCAAGAGATTTTGAACTGTGTCTTGTTTGTCTAGGTGGTAAAAATTATAGATTCCTAACTTTGTGCCGGGATTGTGAAGGTTAAAAATCACTTGGACTGTTTGTCTATTTAACATGGTTTGAAACCAAAAAAACTTGATTTCAATACTTTGGTTTAAGTTGATTTTTACTTTTATTTCTTTTTTTGAAGATTGTAACCAGACTGGCTTGAGCGGCGAGTTATCAAAATTCAGTTCTATCCAATCCTGACTGTTTGCTGGAAAATTGTCAATTATTAAAACGTCAAAATCTTTCGGATTAATTAAATTGATCATAACCATTTGCTTCAATTTCTTCAACAAGGGCTTCGCCACCACTTTTGATAATTTGACCATGCTTGAGGATGTGTACAAAATCCGGTTTAATAAAGTTCAGAATTCTTTGATAATGAGTAATCAACACAAAGGAATTATTCGTAGTTCTGAGTTTGTTTAGATTGTTAGCTACTAGCTTAACTGCATCGATATCCAATCCAGAATCAATTTCGTCCAAAATGGCTAGTTTTGGTTCTAGCACAGCCAGTTGCAAAAGTTCACTAAGTTTTTTCTGACCACCAGAAAGATTGGCATTAACTGTTCGCTTATAAAAATCTTTTGGCAAGCTCAAAAAGTCGGTTTTTTGTTTGATTTTGGACAAAATTTCGCTAGTAGAAGGAGGTTCTTGATCCATTGCCTTCGACTTGGCTTCAATAGCTGCTTTAAGGAAATTGATTAAACTTACACCAGGAATTTCAATTGGGTTTTGAAAACCTATAAACAAACCTGCAACAGCTCTTTCTTCAACTTCCATCTCTAACAAATTTTGACCATTAAAAAACACTTCACCAGTATCAATTTGATAATCTTCTTGACCGGCCAGAACAGCAACTAAAGTGCTTTTGCCAGCACCATTCGGACCCATTACAGCATGGACTTCACCAGACCGTATTTCTAAATTCAAATTTTTTAAAATCAATTTTCCATCAATACTGACCGATAAATTTTTAATGCTTAACATAATCAAAAGACGAATCAAAGTTCTTTTCAAGATCAAATCAAATTGTAAGATTAGTCAAATAAGTTTAAATTCATTTTTAGTTTACTTTCTTAGTTTACTAAATTGTTTTTTTAATTTTGTTCTAGTTTTGCTTTTAAATTCTTAAACCATTTTAAGTAATATCAATTACAACAAATCCAAATAAGTTTTAATTTTTTTTAACATGCTTTCGTGTTGGTTTTAGGTCAGGCTGTGTAGCTACCAAAGTTATCAGGTCAGATTGTGTCTGCATCAAAGTTTTTCCTCTGTGTAAGAACATGAATGAAGGATCATCAATATAATCTGAAACTATTTCTTCTGGGCAAAGAATTAAGTTCTTTTAAATAGTTTTTTAAATAATTTTGCAATCTTTCAATATGACTTTCGCTATAACCAAACAAGCGGCCAAGTTCACAAGATTTTGAGTTAATAAAACTTCTTAACAAATCGAATAAGTTTATAGAGTCTAGATCGTTTAAGTTGAAATTAGATAATATATTTAAAAATTTGATTTTCTGAATAAAATCCTTGTTTATATGGATTCTTAGGATTACTGTAATGATATAAATAGATATAATACTATATATTAGATAGGTGAATAGCTTGTTTGACCCTATTTATTAAAATTTCTATTCTTTTCTTCATCATTTTTTCCTTGTCTTTATTTCTTTTCTAAACCAAACAAAAGAAATTCTTTAGGAACTATAAAGATGTCCTTAACTGAGCTTTAGTGACGACATTATTAACTATTTTACTAGATTCAGTCTCAAATAAAAAAAATAAGAGCTTTTTAAAAGGTTTTCCTATATCATCAGTTCCTTGCTTTATTCTATGTTCACTAACTGACCCTTCCATACATTATATTGCAATCCCACTAACATGTCGTCTTTTATTGTTCTTATTTTTAATATTAAATAATGATCTAACATACTCATTGATTTCATATTGCTTATATAGATCAATTTTAGCTTCAATAAGTCATTCAACATAATCTGATGTCTTGTATTTGTTAATTTGTAGAAGAAAATTTAAAAATGTAGGGAAAAATTTAATTAAGGTTAATAACCTTTTTCTATGAGGACTTTATTCTTCAAGTTTTCCTAGTTGTAGGAATCTAGTTTTTGTAGTATAAAAAATAATTAAGCTCTGGATAAATTTTACTGCTTCACCTCTCAGTAATTCTGCTATAGGTATTTTATAGGTTTTGGCTAACTTTTTCTACTTCTCAAGAGTAGTTAATACCTGAATTACTCTCAATAGCCTTGACTTTATTTTTATTCTTTCATTTCGGTTTAGTGTTTTTTCTTCTTCTGTCTTATTAATTTTATTTTTTAGACGACTTATATTAAAGCTGGTTTCAGTTCAAAAATAAATGTAACACCACCTGTTTTAGGTTGTATGTTCTTATTATCACTAACCAGGCTAAATAAATCAGCCTAATCTGAAGGCTCAAGATTTTTATCTATTCTATCTGGATGGCTTGTAACTACATATTAGTTTTATTAATCTAAAAAATATCTTCTAACCCGAGATTTAATTTAATTAGCCTTTCATTAATTTCTTTTACAAATGCAGTAAATACATCCCTAGATTCTTCAACTTGCTCCCCTTCGGTAGGTTTATTCGACCACTTCCGGTTAAATTATTCCCCGTTTTTTCACTTAAACGATCAATCTCCTACCTCATATTAATTGTTATCAATTTGTAATGACTATCTTTTGTAAGTTGATTATTAAATTTGTTTGATATTTTTTTGTATATCTTTATTTTGTAGTAAAAGTCTAAATGTCATTACAACAAAAATTCTTAGATCCAACGATTAAATTCTAAAAACCTACTTTCTTATTTTTGAATTCATGATCTTATGACTTTTTGAAACTTTAATTTGTCAAACTCTGAACCGAATATTTTTTGAAGCTTTTTCAAACTTTGTTCAGGTTTAGGCAATAAAAGTTTTAACAAAAAGACTTTTTGTATAGTTCCAAAAATTATTTAAAGATTTAAAGAATTTATTTAAGCTGAGGTAGAAATTAATTTATCAAATTTATTATAAACTATCAAACATTGACAAAAATTTGGTTTGTAACTTTAACGTTGATCCAGAGTTTAACTTGTCCCCGTGTAGTATATGCTTTTTTTGAAATCGTGGTTAGCGGACTATATTGATCTGACTAATTATTCTGATGAAAAATTAGTTCAGCTAATTACCCAAAAGTCTAGCGAAGTAGAGGAAATAAAAATTATAAAAGATTATTTTGAGGGTAAAGTTTTGGTAGGCAGGATAACTAATGTTAGAAATCATCCTAATGCTGATCGTCTAAAAATTTTTGATGTTGATTTAGGCTCGAAAGGCTTCTTAAAGATTGTCTCTACTGCTCCAAATGTTCGAGATGGTTTGATTGTACCAATAGCAATTGAAGGTTGCCGTTTACCTTTTTTGACTATCACTAGTCGTAAAATGCGAGGTGAGGTGTCTGAGGGGATGTGCCTTGGCAGAAGTGAGTTGATGCTAGAAACGGAGCCAAGTGATGGTTTGTGGGAATTAAATAGCTTACTAGAAAATAGAGTAGAAGAACAGTTTTTAGGACAAAGTATTTGCGAAGTTTTTCCAGAGTTTTTTACGGTAGAGCAGGTGATAGATATTAAAGTTTTACCTGACAAAATCGGGACAATTGGCAGTCACCTTGGTATGGCTATAGAATTAGCTGTAGCTATTGGTGATTTGAGTTTATTAACTCCCAAAGCTCGCAGATTCATCGATCCTCAATTTGACTTTGAGTCAGAGTTCATAAAGTTTATTAAAACTAAATCGAATATAAAAATCGACTATCAAGACACTACCAACTATTCTCATAATTTTTGGCTATTTGAATTGAATCTTATCAAGACTAATCAGCACAGCGAGTATTATTTACCTCATCTCTTTGTTAAAAGAATGTTTCTGTTACAAAAGAATTTGATTGGTGGATTAGTTGATTTATCCAACTATTTATTACTTGACAATGGCCAACCAACCCATCTGTTTAGTCAGGTTAAAACTATTTTAGATGAAGGTAGCCAGTGGAAGATTTTAAACTTAACTTCACCACAAAAATGGACAGGTTTAGGTCAACTCAAAGATACCGAATTACCTGTTGGTACAGTAGTTCTTGTTGATCAAAATCAGATTTTGGCAGTTCCCGGAATTTCTGGGGGAGAGTCAACCAAAATTGATCCACAAGAAACTAAAGTATTATTGGAAATCGCTAATTTTAAGGCTGATGAGGTAGCTAGAAACTCTTTTTTATTAAGGTATCGCTCAGATGGTTCCAAGATTTGGGCTGGAAAAGTACGATCTGGTCAGATGTTGGTATGTTTATTGTCTCTTTTAGAGATTTTAGAATCTCAAGAGTGTGTTGATTTTCAGATTAGTTCTGTTTTTCATTGGCACAGACAACACGGTAATCAAGAGTTTAAATCTGCTGTTAAAACTTTAATTTTGGAAAATAACTCTCTCCAGATTGGAGTTGATTTACCATTTATCGCTTCTAGGCTTGATGATCGAGGTTTGCAGTATTGGCAACCTATAGTTGAAAACAAACTAGATTTGTTGGGAAGCTTTGATCGTCAAGCTCAAATTTTGCGCCCTAGACCAAACTATTTTGAGTTGAGCGATAAATATGATCTTTTATTGGAAATATCAAAGCTAATTGGTTTTGAGAATTTTAAAGAACACAATTTAATTACACATATCCAGAATATTCATACTCCTGCTGTTGGTGCCTTGGATAAATTAGTTGATCTAGTGTCTACTTTTGGTTTTGATGAAGTGATTACTCGGCCGTTTGTTTCGGTTAAACAAGTTTTTGATCCACAAAAAACTTTCAAAGTGCTCAAAGCCTATCGTTCTCAAGAAAATCTTCTTAGAGATAGATTATTATTTAGTCTTGGTAATTGTTTTTTGGCAAATTTAAATCGAGGGGAAAAAGAACCTAGAATTTTTGAATTGAATAGAGTTTATCAGATACTAGATAAGCAATTATCTGAGAAGATTATATTGGCTGGCATTGCTTCTACTAATGATCCATATTTACTCACCAGCCTTGGGTTAAAAGTTTTAGCTAAGACTTATAATGACTATCAAATTTTACCTTTGGATCAACCGTTAAGCAGGGTAGGGAAAGGATATTTGTATCAGGGACAAAATATTGATTACAGACTATTACAATTGACTGCCAGTTTCAAAAAAGAACTTGGAGTACCATTGTCTAAAAATCTTTGGTATTTTGAATTTGATCTGACCAACTGGAATTACAAAATTCAAAATCATCCTAATTATTACGATGAAAGTTTATACCCTTCTATCTTTAGGTCGTTATCCCTCAAAGTACCAGTAGATTTCCGTTTTGATCGGATAGGAGAGTTACTAAATCAAATAGACAGTCAGGATTTTAAAGTTTTTGTGCAACCAATCGAGAGGTTAAGTTTAACTGAAACTGAAGATATTCTTAATTTTAGTTTAAAGTTTATTAGCTACGAACGAACTTTAACCAATGATGAAGTTAACTTGTGGCAAGAGCAGTTTTTGGACCGCTTATTCAAGGTTGCTTCTATAGAACTTCGGTAAATTCCAAAAACATTTTTTAAAATGTTAATATACAAGAATTATGAATCTTAAACAAATTTTTGATCAGTGCCAAACAATCAATGAATGTTTAAAAAAAAGGGATGAATTGAATAATTCGGGGGAGATTGCTCAAATTAAACAACAATTAGTCATTGCCAGCGATGAACAGAAAAAAACCCTAGGCAAAAAAATCAATGAAATTAAAGTTCAAATCAAATTTGCCTGTGATGTCCGTATTCAAGAGCTACAAAGAGCTCAAACAAAAGATAAGTTTCTTAGTTTCGATCCCACTTTTAGCAGTTCGAAATATCAAACCAAACAAGGCAGTTTGCACCCAATTCGTTTGGTTGTTCGGGAATTGGTAGATATTTTTGCTAGAATGGGATTTGATGTGTTTGATGGGCCTCAGGTAGAAAGTCAATGGTACAACTTCACTGCCCCCAACTCACCAGAGTATCATCCGTCTAGAGATATGCAAGACACTTTCTTTTTAGACCAAAAAGATAAAAATGGAGAAAATTATGTCATGCGAACTCAAGTAACTGCTAATATTGCTCGCTATGCAGAAATACACAAGCCACCGTTTCGAGTAGTTTTTCCGGGAATCGTTTTTCGTAACGAAAATATAGATGCCACCCACGATATTAACTTTACTCAGTTTGATATGTGGTTGGTTGATAAAAACACTACAATTGGCCAGCTTACTGGTTTGATTAAGCATCTCTTTAGAGAGTTTTTCCAAGATGATACTATTAAAATTAGGCTTCGACCCAGTTATTTTCCGTTCACTTTACCTAGTTTTGAGGTAGATTTTTCTTGTCCCTTTTGCAGTGGTAGAGGTTGTCGAATTTGTAAAAATACGGGTTGGATTGAATGTGCAGGAGCTGGACCGATTCATCCACAAGTTATACGAAATATGAACCTTGATCCAGATGAATGGAGCGGTTTGGCTTTTGGTTTTGGGGTTGATCGGCTTGCTCAACTAAAATACGGTGTTTCGGGAGTTTCTCAATTTTACAACGGTCACTTGGATTTCTTGAGAGGGGTTTAGAGAATAGAAAAATTTTGTAAACCATTTTCAACCCGAACTAGCAAGGATTGTTTTATCTTCTTGAGATAGAGGTTTGCGTGAGTGTTTTTTTGAAGAACTAATCAACAACTAGAAGAAATGACTATTTTTTTGCCTTGTCTTAGAAATATAGTATATTTTGCTATCTAAATCATAATCTCTTCAAACCAAGTAAATTCTACTTTTGTTTTTAATTTAGGGCACTTTAAATCTTGCTATTGGGGATGCAAATTATCCAACTTTAAAACTTCAATAAGACTTCGTCAGCTTTTTGGCATGAAAGACTTCGTTAATTTTTTAAACTAGTTTCAAGTTTGTCTTTGAGTACGCTTTAGAATCGGGTTACGGATTCTGTGGAATAATTTTTTAATTTTTGTTTCTACCTTTTTGCCACTGCACATTTGATAGTAAAGGAGCATAAAGGTCGTCTTGAGGGTCGATTTTAATACTATCTAACTCTTCTTGGCTGGGATTTTGATTCACAAATTCTACAAAGTTTATGTCTTCGATAATTGCCAAAGGTTGTCTTTCATCACCCTCACCCATAACCAAACAAGCCGCTGTAGCTAGGTTATCAGGTAAAAACACTTTGGAATAATGCATTTTTCTACCAAAAATGTCTGGCTGGTTTATGTAACTTTTGAATGGTCTAAAACCGGTATAAGCTAAAGCTATACCCCTCACTCCCCATTTTAGAGGGCTGGTTATGCTGTCGGTAATAATTACGCCAATGTTTTTT
>OGCI01001170.1_pt1 | contig 23586 bp, 14 predicted proteins | sample 1570021 | NCBI WGS metagenome assembly OGCI01 (sample SAMN06264664, study PRJEB24512) | hot springs metagenome | isolation source: Hot spring water | place: South Africa: Tshipise | collected 2015-06-21 | reverse complement strand
CGGGCATGTGCAACATCCGCCAATCCATTATTATCAAGGTCTGCTGTATCTGGATTAACTCCAAGAAAAGAGGCTAAATTATAAAGTTTACGAAGTGCTGACTCAAAACCAGAGTTAACCGCAGTGTTTGAGCATGATTGCCAGCACCATTCCGCATAGCATGAATCGGGCAAAGGTCCTACCAAATCCCAACAATCTAAGTAGCCATTGCGATCAATATCAAACTCATCAAATTGTGTTTGGGTTATTTTTGAACTTAACTGACGAATTTCTGACAAAGTAACCTGATTATCTCCATTAGAATCCAGATGTGCAGGTAACAGTCCACCTAAACGATTGCTCGCGACAAATTCTTCATAAGAAAGATACCCATCTCTATTCTTATCCACCAGCCACCATCCTAACTCCAATAAAATTCCACTAACAAATGCTTTCAATTCATTTTTTGATAAATTCCCATCCTTGTTGGCATCACCAAACATCATCAAAAGTGCAAAGTAATTTTCATCTGACCGCATATCACAAACAGGACCGCCACCTCCTTCTCCATCTCCTTCGGCCGATCCTTCTTCTCCACATGCAGGACAACCACCATAATATTCGGTAATTCCTGGATTTATGGCTGCGTTTACAAACAAATCAAAGTCGGCTGGAATACTTACAACCCACGCTTTATATTCTCCAATATTACAAATCCCGTCTAAATCAGCATCCCCTTTTGCATTTAGATAAACAATGTTGGAACCATCCAATTCAAGTAATGACAAGTCGGGCAAATCAGGGATAATCCACTTTAACGCACTGAGTATTGTATTGATTATCTCTTCGTTCCCCATTGTGGCTAATGCAGCAAAAAATGTCTTCATCCCCTCAAGATCGGGGGGTTCCCCTAAGTAAGAGGGCCAACCTGCATTAATAGCGAGTGCTAATGCTTCTACTTTTACCCGATTCCCAATATATGCCCAATAAATACAATTACGGGTCGGAATACCTCCAATTAATGAGAAACTTTCCATAATTGTGTCAAATAAACGAGCCTGTGCAGTGTCTCTCATCCCATCAAAATCTAAATCCAAATTATCAGGATTTCCGCCGATAAACGGGATTTTTCCATACAAATCCCGCATAGATTGCTCAAAGCTCTCTGTATATACAGGTCCCGGAATCAAATTGTTGCAACGGGGAATATTACAATAATCTACCTCTGTATTTGTTTGAGCCATTGAATTTAAAGGAAAGACAAAGCATATACTTATAAACAAACACATAATAACTCCGAATACTTTATGTTTATTATTCTTGTTTTTCATTTTTTTACTCCTTCTTATTTTTGTAATTTATTATGCACTAAGTGGTTATAACAAAGGAACATTTTGATAGCGGTGGGGAAAATCTAACATAGAAGGGGCAGGAAAGGTATTTTTGTAAGAATCTTTACCTTTATTTCACTCAATATAGCGCTGTTGCATTGAGTTCTCTGCTTTTCTTCAGTATCATAATTCCAATTTACATTGGAAAAAGTATTTTGATTGTTTGCACTTTTTAATGTGAAAAAAGTCTTTTCCGTTCTAACAACAGAATTGCAAAAAACTATATTTTTCAATATTCGTGAGGAGGGTAATCTACTCTTTTCATTCTTAATCCTTTGAACTATCATACATAAATCGCGCACATCAATTATGGAATCTTCATTCATATCTTTTATGTCTGTAGTAATTAGCGAGTGAGATTGATTTAATATAGTAATCAAAACACTTTGCCAGAAAGCAACATTTAAATCTTGAAATGAACAGACCACAGTAATTGGATATAAAAATATAGAGATAATAACTACAAGACAAATACTCTTATACATCATTTAACTCCTTAACTAAAATATTATAACATACTCAAATACAAAATGAATACAAATTTTGTGATTTTTTCTGATAAAATATTTATGTTATATTAGATTTCAATTTAAGATTTTGGATTTTTCTCATGAAGTTAGAATCAAGACAATTCTTACAACAGAGACAGGAATTACAACTATCGTTGTTTCAGAAACAGGCTTTACAAATTTTGCAAATGCCAACTACAGATTTAGTCCAATATATCAAGCAAGAGGCTGAAAGTAATCCTTATATAGAATTACAACTCAAAGATATTAATAACGAAGAAGAGATAAATCCATCTACAGATTTTGATGAAACCAGTCCAAACTCTATTGAAACCATTGGTGGAAATAGTATCTCGGCTGATTATGAAGATACAGACATGCAATCAGGTAGGATAGACAATGCATCAGAAGTCCCGGAAGATATAGGAGGAGATCTGGAAACATGGGACAATGATTATAGAAGGACAAATGATTTAGCAAACTTGAGTTATAATCCAGATATACAAGAATGGGTAGAAAGTAAGTTTAGTAATTTGAAAGATAGGGAAACATTAAGAAGTTATTTAATGAAACAACTTTATACTGAGTTTAAGGACCCAAAAGAAATACAGATAGGAGAAAGTATTATTGCAAGTATCAACAGTCGTGGACACTTTGTGGGGAATACAGAAGATATAGCAAACGAATTTAATGTTACTCCCGAAGAAGTTGAAAAAATTTTATCAAAGATACAAGGTTTTGACCCTCCCGGAATAGGAGCAAAAAATGTGAGGGAATGTTTGTTAATCCAAATTAAACAATCATATCCTAACAATATACTTCTTCGGAAACTAATTGAAGATTATTATGATGAACTTATTCATCGTCAAATTACAAAAATTGCTAAAGGATTAAAAATTGAACCGTATGAAGTAGAGGATTTAATTAAACAATTAAAGTCATTAAATCCTTTTCCTGGGCATCTCTTCCCAGATGAGCCTGAAATAATTATTCCCGATGTAACGGTAAGATTGACCGAAGACGACGAACTCACAATTGAACTGTATGATAGGTATTTACCTGAAATAAGAATCATAGAACCTGTAAAAAAAGAAAATATAAAACAACTACCCAAAGAACAAAGGGAACAAATAGAAAAATATAAAGAATCAGCAATTCGACTTGAAAAATGTGTAGATCGGAGAAATAGTACCTTACTCAAAGTTTCAAAAGAAATTGTCTATTTTCAAGAAAATTTTATGAGAAAAGGGGAGGAATATTTAAAACCCATGACCTATAAAACTATTGCGGATAGGCTTGGTATTCATGAGTCAACGATTTCTCGTTGTATTGCAGGGAAATATATTTCTACACCTCAGGGTATTTTTGATTTTCGTTATTTTTTTTCAGGTGGAATGAAAAAGGATGAGGGCGAGAATGAGTTATCCTCGCGTACAGTAAAAACTATTATAAAAAGAATTATTGATGAAGAGGATAAGACAAAGCCTTTAAGTGACCAACAAATTGCTGAATTAGTTCAGAAACAAGAAGGGATAAAAATTGCTCGTAGAACTGTATCAAAATACCGTGAGGAACTAAAAATCCCTAACGCATTTGAACGCAAAGTCTATTCAAAATAGATGTAATACAGAACTAATCTAACAAGTTTCTCTTAAATCGCTGGTATCTTTCTCTAAAAGAATTTTTATCCCCATTTTTTATAGGAATAATACTGTATTTATACTGATATCTTTTGGGTTTAATCTGGTATTCCTCATGCGGTAAAGCCCCCCAACTATCATCCCCACCCACCCCCATTTGTAAATAATCAATATTTAGAGTCCAAGAATCTCTTTCAGGGAGTTCATAGTCATGTAGAGTCGTCTCAATGTCTTCCATCGAACAATGCCACAAACTAAAAGCAAGCGGTTGAAAACCTATAATCATAATACCCTCTTTTTCTCCATCCAGTAGAAAAAACCAACGGACATCTGTTCTATTTCCATTTTCTTGGGGTCGAACATAGTGATGGAACAAATCTTTTATTTCAAGTGAGTATTCTCGTATAGGAGCCCCTGTTTTGCGGTCACAGTAAGTTTCATGAGGTCCCCGCCCATACCATATTACAGTAGATAATTGCTTAGAAATATTTGTTTGCATACCAATCCTTGGGATTTCTGGCAAATCAGAGGTTCCTGGATTAAATTCGTAATTCAAATTAATTTCGCCTTGTTCATTAATAACATAATCTATTACAACCTGGGATTTTGTCTCAGGTAATTGATAACCAAAACGAACTTCTACCTTAAAATCATTGTGTTTTTTAATATTCCGGAATGTGAGATTTCTGACATAGGTATCTTTCTTCCAGCACTCTAATCGCCATGGCATATTATTGCCTCGGTCATTATCAGTAGGAGGTCTCCAGAAATTAGGGATAAGGGAATCTACAATCAGGGATTTTCCAAATGCAGAATAAGAGTTTAAAATCCCATCCTTCCAATCAAACACTACCTCAAATATACTATTTTTGACTGTTAATATATCCTCTCTTTTAATTATCTGTATTGGATTAGATACCCCTTCTTTCTTTTCATCTGAATTTTTTCCTTTTTCTGTTTTCGTTGTCCATGGCAAGCAGAATTGTTCCCACGCAATAACATGACCTGCATTCGCCCAGGGAGTGGCCTCTCTTAATCTAAATTCAATATTAAGGAAATATTCATCCTCTGAGACTATATCCACATTTTGAAAGGGTATCGCTATATCACATTCCGTATGCGGGTCTAAAGATAAGGGTTGAAGCGGGCCTCCTTGAATGGATATACCATTTTTTTCAAGTGACCAATATATATCGAATTTATTTAAATTGGTAAAGGCATATTGATTTATGATTTTTACTATACATTTGTGTAAATCAACGGGTTTTACTTTAATGTATTGATATACTTTTTTTACTTCATATAGAGCTGGATTGGGTTGTCTGTCAGGTTGAACAATGCCATTACAACAAAAGTTTCCATCATTGGGCTTATCCCCAAAATCTCCACCGTATGCCCAGAAAAATGTTTTTCCTGTTCTCTTTACATCCTCTTCAGAGAGTACTTTTTTTATCCCCTGGTCGGAAAAATCCCAAATACAAGCTCCAATTAATGTTTTATGGGCTTCTATTACATCCCAGTAATCCTGCAAATTCCCCGTACTATTCCCCATAGAATGAGCATATTCGCACAAGAAAAAAGCTCTTTTAGGATAATGTGCAACAAATTTAAGCATATCCCACAAAGGAGTATACATCTCGCTATGGACATCCGCAATCTCATTCATCCTTTCATAATGGATAGGCCTTGATGTATCCAGTTCTCTAACTTTTCTCGCACACGCTTCGAAATTACACCCACTCCCGGCTTCATTTCCTAATGACCAGAAAATCACACAGGGATGGTTTCTATCTCTTTTCACCATAGCTTCAATTCGTGCAACATGAGCCTTTTCCCATTCCGGTTTATTCCCCAAAGTTCTATCTAATTCATATCCCATTCCATGCGATTCGATATTTGCTTCATCAATGACATAAATTCCCCATTCATCACAAAGGTCATACCATATCGGTTGGTCGGGATAATGACAGGTCCGGACGGTGTTAATATTGTTTTGTTTTAATATTTTCAAATCCTCTATCATTTGCTCTCGGGACATAACATGCAAAGATTCCGCACAAATCTCATGACGGTTCACTCCCTTTAATTTGATTTGTTTCCCATTTATATAAAGAACACCGTCCTGTAATTTTACCTCCCGGATTCCAATTTTTTGAGGATAAACATCTATAGTTTTACCTTTTTCCAATAAACTAATAAAAGTCTGGTATAAATAAGGCGTTTCTGCACTCCACAAATCAGGATTTTGCAATTCAACAAGGTACTTTGATGAAACGCAAAACTCTTTTTCATCCTTTTCTTTTATAGTTTCTTCTACCTTCCGGAAATACAATTCGTTATCTGTCCGGTCTATTAGTTTTACAGAACAATCTATATCTGTTTTTTTTGATTTAGGAACTGTAATGTTTACATCACACTCAATAGTTGCCTTCTTGTAATCTTCCGAAAGTTTTGTCTGGAAAAAGTAATCTTCTATATGTACATCGGACATTGCATACAAAAAGACATCCCTGTATATTCCACTAACCCTCCATTTATCCTGGTCCTCCAAATAACTCCCATCACAATAACGAAAGACTTGAACTGCAAGTATATTCTGTCTTTCTTTAACATAGGGAGTAATATCAAATTCTGCTGGTGTCATACTATCCTGACTATAACCGACAAAATTGCCATTAAGCCAAACATATACAGCACTCATGACTCCGTCAAAAACTAAATGTACTTTTCTCCCTTCCCAATTTTGAGGAATATCAAATTTTCGCCTGTATGACGATACAGGATTATCATCATGGGGAATAAAGGGAGGATTCACAGGCCAAAAGGGATATTGAATGTTTGTATATATTGGTTTTCCATAACCTAATAGTTCTGGGTGGGACGGGACAGGAATATCAACCCAATTTGAATCATCAAAATCAATCTGATAAAAATCACGGGGACGTTGTTCTGGAACTGGAACCCAATGAAATTTCCATGTCCCTGTTAATGAGAGATAATAAGGAGACTTTGTTCTTTCTTTATTTGAGGCCACTTCCTCAGATGGGAATGGCATAAAAGTGGTATGAGGTGGAAGTTTATTTATATCAATGATATTGGGATTCTCCCATTCTTCTGTCTCTGCATGAGAAGCCATACTTATCATAATCATACAGCAAACTAATAGAATTATAAATTCCATAAACATAAAAAACTCCTTAATATAATGTTTTGTTTACTTTGGCAGGATAAACAACAAAATGTTAAAATATTTTTTTTACCATTGTGATATATTAAATGATTTTCAGTGTAAATTATCAACTAAATGGGAACATAATTTATGTTAATACAAAGCGTTGAGTACGGAATTTTAAAAGGAATTCAATGTTTTAAACTGGGTAAATTTAATGATATAAGGGGTTTTTTTGCAGAACTCTATCACTTAGAAGAATTGAAAAAAGTAGGACTATCAGCTACATTCATTCAGGATAATATAAGTAGATCCCAAAAGGGTGTATTGCGAGGGATGCATTATCAAGTGGAACCCCATGGTATAGGTAAATTAATCTGCTGTATCACAGGTGCTATATACGATGTAGTCGTAGACTTAAGAAAAGGTTCGCCTACTTTTGGGCAATGGGAGGGTTTCTATCTTACGGAAGACTTATTAGTGCTCTTGTGGGTACCTGTAGGTTTTGCTCATGGTTTCTTAAGTCTATGTGATAATACTCATATCTTATATAAATGTACTGCTTTTCATAATGCAGAAGCAGAACGTTCATTATCTTATTGTTGCCCAAAGGTAAACATTCAATGGCCAGAGGAACCTCTTATCATTTCTGAAAAAGATAAAAATGCTCCTCCTCTTGAAAAAGCAGAATATAATTTTATTTATAAAGAAGAATAATTTCGGATATATAGGGTATGTCCAGTCTGTTTCAGATATTTACAAAAATACGAGGTTCGCTTTCTAATAATTATGTATATATTATTTACTATTCTTCTGTAGTTTTTATTATCGGTATAACATTATTCTCCGTCTTCTTTCCTTATCAAATGCAGAGTACTGTATATAAATATTTAGGAGATATGTTTTCCCGAACGCAAATATTAAAAGTTGTCCTTCCTAATAACAGTGAACATGACCGTATGTCTATATTATCACTCGTCGATGAATTAAAACAGAGATATAGGAAAATTATTGTTAAAGAAATTGAGTGTGAAAAAAATCTTTCACCTACGGATATGTTGATAAAAGGAAAAGGGGACCTCGCCATTGCTTCCTCTATATCCTGTTTAACACTGAAAGATAAATTTTCTGCTATTTCGTCGTCTGGAGAAAAAGCGATTTATATTATTGCTCCTAAAAATTATGGGTTCAATGAATTCCACATGTTAGCAGGAAAAAGGATAGGTTTCTTAGGCGATATCTCTACTGGAATCTACATAATAGAACGACTGATAAACTTTTACAACCTCGATGTTCCCCCTGAATTAAGTCAACAAAGAATCTATGATATAGAAAAATCTTTTTCTAGTGGAGAAATAACTGCTGTTGTATGGACCGAAGAAGTATATTCCTCTTCCATTCGCAAACTTTTAGAAAACGATTGGTATCAAATTGTCCCTATCCGACAATCTGACAGTTTTACAAAAACGATACCGGGATTATATGTAAAACATTTAGACATACTACCTATTGGTTCTATTGATTTAATTTGTGTTAAGAATATACTGATAGTCTCAAAGAATCTATCTCATTCTTCTGTCCGGAAGATAGTACATGCATGGTTTTCTTCGGATTCCGTACTCAATTCTTCTGAATATGACCCTACCCTCAAGGCATTTATTCCCCCTGGATTTTTAGGTATTCACCCTGTAGCATGGGAATACTTCAATAAGGACAAACCTATAACACGGAAGGAATTGATAACATTAGGGATTTTGTTTATATTAATACTTATTTCTATTTTACTGCTAAAACAACTATTTTATATATGGTTAAAAAGAAAAAATAAACCATATGAAAAAGAATTGGAAAAAATGTGGGAGGAAATGAAATCATTAAAATGTCAATGGGAAATAAGACTTTCTAATGAGGAAATACTTATTCGCTTGAAAAAAATCAAATCTCTTTACAACTGGGCATTAGAAAGTTATAAGAATAAATTTATTTCAGAAAAATCCGTCTTGCTTTTTTATTTAAACATTCTTCACCAATTAATAGAATTTAACGAACGATATTTTGAATACATGTATAAGAAACAAACAATATCAGAACTTTTACAACAGGAAACAGGAACCCCTTCAATAATAGAAAAAAATATTAAAACACAAGAGTTACAATCTGTTTCACAAGTTATTGTTGATAATAAAGATAAGTATTTAAAATCTCCTATCCCACAACAGTTCTCACAGGAACAAACTCAACAATTGTTGTTATTTAACTCCGAAGAAGAAAATAAAACAATATAAATATAATATTAGGGGAAAGATATGAAATATCAATATATTTTTGATTTACATGAAGGGGATGAAGTTAATGATTATTTTCTCATTACAGCAAAAAATTTAAGGGAACAACCTTCGGGGGACAGGTTCTTGGGTTTTGTCGTTCGAGATAGAACAGGTGATATGGGTGGTGTATTATGGGATAAACCTGAGGAAACAGCAAGAAGATTTGAGGTAGGAGATGTTGTTGTAGTAAAAGGGACTATCAAGTTATATAAAGAGAAATTACAGATTCACGCAACAAGTATAATCCCTCTTGCAGAGGAACAATACTCAAAGGAAGATTTAATGCTACCTGAAGAAAAAAATACAACATATATAACTGAACTGTGGACAATTCTTGATTCAATAAAAAACCCCTGGTTAAAAAAACTACTGCAATCTATTCGTAATGATAAAAAACTTATAGAGGCTATGCAAAATATCCCCGCTGCTAAAAAATGGCATCATGAAATTCGCGGAGGACTTCTTCGACATTGCTATGAACTTATAAAGTTGTCATTAACCGTTTGTGAATTATATCCGAACATAGATAGAGATGTTCTAATAATGTCTTGCCTTTTACATGATATTGGCAAGGTCCATGAACTAACAGATAATTCTATTTTTGTCGATTATACGGACGCGGGAAAATTGCTTGGACACCTTGTGGAAGGAGCCATTCTCATATCTGAAAAAATAAAACAAATTGATGGATTTCCTGAAAATTTACGACTTCATCTTTTACATTGCATATTGGCACATCATGGGGAGTATGAGAATGGTTCGCCTGTTTTACCAAAAACAGTAGAAGCCATGGTTTTGCATTATTTGGATAATTTGGATGCTCAAGTTTATGCATTAACTCGAATTGAACAGGAGACTTTGAAAAAAGGGGATAAATGGTCAGAATATATCAATTTAATTTCACGACAGATTTGGACTAAAAAAATATAACATGTATTAAAATTTAAACCTGATTATATTCTATCGGTTTGCATATTGCCCTGAAGTTTTCATAGGGAGTATCTCCGGGAATTTCACATCCTGCACCAATCATAAGCGGAGGACCTATTTCTTTATACAATTCTACATTTTTTCTGTAGATAACTTCTGGAGTTGATTCCATAACTTCCCTAACCGGGTCTAAGTTCGTAACCAGTACAGCATTATTTCCAAGGATTTTTCTTGCTTCTTTCAGGGGCACGAACCAATCTAAATCATATATATCACATGGTAAATCTTTCCAATGGGGTAATAAATGGCGAGTATTGCCACAGATATGTAATCGAACAAATCCCCCTGCCTCTTTTATCGCTTTCATCAATCTATATTCATGAGGGAAGATTAATTCTCGATAGGTCTCAGGAGACACCTGGCTGGCTATGGCGTCTCCAATTCCTATTGTGTCTGCCCCCTCTCTCAATTGCGCAAGGGCAAAATTAATTGCGTTATCTACACAAAAACTCATCAAATCACTAATATAATCTGGTTGAATCAATAAATCCATCAGAAATTCTGTTACACCTCTCAAATCTGCTGATTCAGCAGCAGGACCTTCAACCCAACCCATCACGGAATATTCGTTCTTTGCACGATTTCTCATTTCACGGACGGCTAAAATCCTGTCATACATCCGCGGTGCTTTATAAGGGTCTGGGATAGGCAATTTGGTAAAGTCCTGCTCATCACGGAGGGGAGGTTTTAGGCAACGAGGAACTGCATCTTCCGGGTATTCTAAGATAGCACCAAAACCTGAAGTTTCACGGAAAGGGTCAGAAATAGCACTCCATTGGTCATAACCAAAATCCCGAATACATGATTCATTAGCATTCGCAAGCACATTAAAATCTGTAACAAATTGTCGGTAATTACATCCTATGTAATGGGTAGCAAAAAACATTACTATAGGTAATCTGGGAAGGAAGTCAACTGGTTCATTATTAATCATTTTTACATATCGCTCATAAGAATTCATAACATACCTTTCCATCCTTATATGTATTCTATATTAGCACACTTTCTTTACCCATAAGTATTTAATTTATGTTTTAAGTATTGTCCTGTGTAAGATTCCTTCACCTTTATAATATTCTCTGGAGGCCCTTGTGCAACAATATATCCTCCTTTATCCCCTCCCTCTGGTCCGAGGTCAATAATCCAATCTGCTGTTCGTATAACTTCAAGATTATGTTCTATCACAATAACGGTATTCCCAAAATCTACAAGACGATGCAACACACGGAGTAATCTATCCACATCAACTGCATGAAGTCCTGTAGTAGGTTCGTCTAAAATATATAGTGTATTCCCTGTATGTCTTCTCAATAGTTCTGTTGCCAATTTGACCCGTTGTGCTTCTCCCCCGGAAAGAGTTGTTGCTGGTTGTCCTAAATTGATATACCCCAGACCAACTTCAAAAAGGGTTTCTAACGGGCGTGATATTTGAGGAACATTTTTAAAGAATACCCTTGCATCTTCAACAGTCATATCAAGCACTTCTGCTATGTTCTTACCCTTATACTGAATTTGTAATGTATCACGGTTGTACCTTTTCCCATGACATGTATCACAAGGGATGTAAACATCCGGAAGGAATTGCATTTCAATTGTTAAATAACCATTTCCTTCACAGGCCTCACAACGCCCTCCTTTGACATTAAAACTAAATCTCCCTGCAGTATATCCTCTTGCTTTGGCTTCAGGAACCTTACTAAACAATTCACGAATAGGTGTAAACAAACCTGTATATGTTGCAGGATTGGATCGCGGCGTTCTTCCTATTGGTGATTGGTCTATGTCTATTACTTTATCAATATTATGTATACCTTCAATCTGTGAATAAAAAAGTTGAAATTCCGTTTTTTTCTTTGAGATTACACTTTGAACCGCGGGAAATAAAGTTTCATTAATTAGACTTGATTTTCCTGAACCAGATACACCTGTAACACAAATAAACACTCCCAATGGGAAAACTACATCAATATTTTTCAAATTATTTAAAGAAGCATTTCTCAGAGTAAGCCATTTATCTCCAGGTCTTCTTCGAGTCTTTGGACAAAAAACATGGAACTTACCCGCAAGATACTTCCCAGTCCATGAGTTATTATTTTTTTCAATTTTTGATGGTGGTCCCTGAGCAACGATTCTACCCCCGTGAACTCCAGCCCCCGGTCCTAAGTCAATTACATGGTCTGCAGAACGAATCGTTGACTCATCATGTTCTACAACGATGACCGTATTACCCAAATCTCTAAGTCGTAAAAGAGTTTCAATTAAACGATTTGTATCTCTTGGATGTAATCCAATACTTGGTTCATCCAAAACATAAATAACTCCGACCAATCCCGAACCAATCTGGCTTGCTAAACGAATTCTTTGAGACTCACCACCTGATAATGTTCCCGCACTTCGATCCAAAGTTAGATATTCCAGTCCTACATCCATTAAAAATGATAATCGGAGATTAATTTCTTTTAATATTCGTTCCGCTATTTTTTTTTGAAAATCTGTCAATTTTAGATTTTCAAAGAATGATATGGCTTCTTTAATAGACATCTTGGTAACATCTACTATATTTTTCCCATCTATTCGAACTGCACATGATTCAGGCTTTAATCTTGTTCCCTGACAAAAACGGCAAACATGGGTAGCCATATATTTTTCTATCATTTCACGGGCACGACTCGAATGGGTTTCTTTATATCGTCTTTCTAAATTGGGGATAACCCCCTCAAAGGGTTTATAAGTTTCATAGGTGCTGTTTGCCATACGATAAGAAAACTGAATACATTCATCTCCTGAACCATAAAGAATAATTTCTTTAAAAGTATCCGATAAATCTTTCCATGGAGTTAATGGGTTTTCTCCATAATGCTCGCATACAATACGAAGTGTTTTTCTGAACATTGAATCAAGTATAGGTCTCTGACTCCATGGTTCTACTGCACCTTCTGCAATAGATAGTTCCGGATTGGGAACAATTAGCTCGGGTGCAATTTCTGTAACCGTACCCAACCCCCCACATGAAGGACACGCACCATGGGGGTTGTTAAAAGAAAACATACGTGGTTCTAATTCTTCTATTGAGATATTACAATTGATACATGAAAGTTTTTCACTTTTTAAGATTTCCTGGGGTTGATTTCCCGGGATTTCATACCACACTCGAACAAGTCCATTTCCCAATTTAAGAGCAGTCTCTATCGAATCTGTCAATCGTTTTTGTATATCAGACTTGATAAGAAGTCTATCTACTACAATCTCAATATCATGTTTTTTATATCTATCTAACTTAATTTCATCATCTACATGATAAATTGTTTTGTTTACACGAACACGAACAAACCCGGATTTTTTTATTTCTTCAAACAGTTTTGTGTAGTAGCCCTTTCTCTGTCGAACCACAGGGGCTAAAACCTGAATCTTTGTTTGCTCTGGAAAACTCATAATAGTGTCAACAATCTGTTGAGGAGTCTGAGCGGAAATCATTTTCCCACATTTATAACAGTGGGGTGTCCCTACACGTGCAAAAAGCAATCTCAAATAATCATATATTTCTGTTACTGTGCCAACAGTGGAACGGGGATTTTTATGAACTGTTTTCTGTTCTATGGATATAGCAGGGCTCAACCCTTCAATCAAGTCAACATTGGGTTTTTCCATTTGTTCAAGGAATTGTCGAGCATACGCAGAAAGACTTTCTACATAGCGTCTTTGTCCTTCTGCATAAAGAGTATCAAACGCAAGACTGGATTTTCCGGAACCGCTTAATCCCGTTATCACAATAAGTTTGTTTCTCGGCAAATCCAGGTTGATATTAGCAAGATTGTGTTGCCGAGCACCGCGTATTACAATATACTTTGATTTATTCATAAAATCCGAAAAGGTTCCCCTAAATTTCTTTCAAAGAAACTATTGATTCTGCTGAGAAGTTTCCGATGAGATTGTTTGAGGATTAACGATCAAAGATTCTTCGATATTCCCATCAATAATAATATCACCTTTGATTGTTTTTAACAGAATGGAGTATTTGCCATCTCTAATCTGGGTTTCTGCTTCTTGTTTTGACCTCGAAAGTACACCTTTTAAAGGAAGTGCTGTATCTATAATTCCCTCCTGAGTAATAGCTTTTATTTTACAATCAACTTCTGGTGATAAAAGGATGCTAATATTTCCCTTCTCACTCAAAATATCTATATCTCCTAAAATTCCATTTAATGCAAGAAAACGAATATCCCCTTCCTGCAATCGTGCCGTTATCTTTGATTGAATATCTTCTAAGTTAACATTTGCCTGAATTGCTGTAATATTGACAGGGGCTTGAATATTTTTTAATGTGGCTATCCCCCCCCGAATGGTTATTTCGCCATTATTATTCACATCCTCTATCCTTACATTACCCTTTTGATTGGATATGAAATAGGGTCCTGCACATTTCAAGATCGATACAACTCCTGAACCTTGATTTATCCGCAAGTGACTTTCCATATTTTCACACGCTGTTTGTCCCTCCTTAGATTCAATAGAAATATCCATATTAGGAGGAGAAAATACTTGAATATCAATTCTCCAATCAGATAAGTATTCTGGAATTGTTTCGATATTTCCGGAACTTGTAATGTATATTCTATTCTCTGTTCTATGAAGGTTTACAGATATTTTATCAAGTGCCGATGTTGCCTTATCGGCAGAAGAAACCCAGACCAAACGAGTTGCTTTCAAACGAATTTTAGGTTCTGATGTCGGAAGAATTCGGACATCTCCTTTCTGGTTATTGATTATCAAAACATCATCCGAATTAACCTCTTCCTCTGAAGAATAAACCTCACTAAACGGTTTATAATTTGAAATAACACTTTGAGGACTTGATAACAATGTATCGCTCTTATAAAATGATATATCGGAAAAAACTGCTGTTACTTCAATTTTTTGCTTTGCATCAGGATTGGTCAAATCCAAAGTACTTAAAGAACCTGTTGTTTTTTGAAGTATAGGCAGATCCGTAGTCAACTGACTACCTAATAAACTACCTTTTACCTCTAATGCTGATGTTTCGTCAACTTTAATACTTGTTTTACCACTGTCTGTATGCAAAATGTATTTACCCTGCCCTAATTTTTGCAATTTCAATTCTCCGAGTAAGTTGCAAATACTTATCTCTCCCTGCAAATCGTTCATTTCTGCCTTTGCTCTTGAAAAATAGAAGAAACCACCGTTTGATATTTTTTGTACCTTTATTGGGAATTCTCCCTGAGTTCTAACCGATACTTTACCATTAATATTTTCCAGTTCTACAGAACCATATTGTTCATTAACAGTTACTGTTCCATCAACATTAGATATTCGTGTATCTCCAAAAAAATTATCAACAGAAACATTTGAAGAACGAGGTAATGTAATAACATAATCAATTTTTATAAATGATGCGATTTCTTCGGGAAATTGATTATCAATCGAAAGGGAGTCGTTTCCTTTATTTATTCGAGGCTGAAAATTATTTACTAATTTTTCAAGGATGTCCTGACTTTGTCCTCCCAGTGTTAAGGTCGTTTCTATAACAACTAAAGGTTCACTCCATGTTTTAATATCAACAATTCCAAATTCATTTTTAATTAAAATATTTGTATTCTGAGATACAGAAACTTGATTTTCATATTTCTTCGTAATGGTATAAGGAACGGTCTGTTCATTTCCAAATAAATTTGTTCTCAATACTTCATCTGCATAGGAACCTATTTGATGGATACCCTTTATGACAGTATCAAATCCTGTCTTAACACCTTCTAAAAGTCTATCCTGCCCATACGAAGAATAAGCGTATAGGGAAATACAAATAAAATAAGTTAGATGTTTTTTTAAATTGTTGTTTTTTCGTTGTATCATTTTTTGTTTTTTAAGAAATAACCAAGCAGTTTCTTTATTATTGTTAATCCATTTTCAGAGGTGTTTTGTTCCGCGAGATTTATATCTGAGGTCGTATTCATATATATTTTTTCTACAAGTTTTCGTACTTCTGATTCAACCATCCCTCGTAAAGGAACATTTGCTAACATACCATATACAGGTGCTGTGGCTTGTTTTGCTAAATAAGGATTTTCTTTTACCTTAATTACTGCTTCTCTTAAATCTCTTAAATATTCATCTATGATTTTGCCATGTAACGGATTAATCATAAAATGAATACTGGCAGGTTTCTGCTGACGGTCAATATGCCATCCTTTTTCTTCCATAATATCTGCGACTGCGTATATATTTACATCAGGATTTTTACTGCAATATGCAAACAACGGTCCTTGAGGCTCTCCCACAATTTCCAATTCAGGAATGGATATTATTCCTTCTTTTAGTTTTTTCACAATCTCAGATAGGGACTTGGCATTTTCGAGATATTTTTTTTGTCCCAACCCCATCAATGTGGCCCATGCAGATGCAATTGCTCCACCAGGACGGGTTCCTGTCAGTCCCGGGGTCATCACAATACCGCCGGGAAAATTCACAGAAACAAATAATTGATGTTTCATAATATCCATAGAACGATATAGGATAACAGAAGCACCCTTTGCTGAATAGCCATATTTATGTAAATCAGCAGAAATAGATGTTACTCCCTCAATACGGAAATCAAATGGGGGAATATCTTCTCCTAATTTCTCTAACCACGGAAGAATAAATCCTCCCACACATGCATCTACATGAAGGTTTAAGTTATATTTCGTTGCCAAATTACTCAGTTCAGATATAGGGTCGATGGTTCCATAAGGATAATTTGGTGCAGAACCCACCAATGCTACAGTGTTAGGTGTTATTCTTCGCTCTACTGCTTTTACATCTACTTTCCCATATTTATCAACAGGGGCATGCACCATTTTTATATCGAAATATTCACCAGCCTTTAAAAAGGCAACATGCGCAGAGTCCGGTACAATAATTTCTGGAACAAAATACCTTTTCCCTCGTTCTTTTCGAGCCTTATCCCGGTATGTTTTCATTGCTAATAGGACACTCTCTGTCCCCCCAGAAGTCATACAACCTACAGTATTCATATCTCCATTCAATAATGAGGCTGTCATCTGAACAACTTCTGCTTCAAATTTCCTGAGACTTTGAAAAGCCATCGGATTTAGCCCGTTTTCATGAATGAACATATTATAGGCATTTTTCACAAGTTCAGAATGTTCTTCTGAAAAATGAAACACAAGACTAAATATTCTACCCTCCTCCCAACGGGCATCATTTTTTCGGGCTAATTTTAGTTCTTCTAATATTTCAAGTTTTGACTTTCCTTCCTCAGGAATTATCATCACGATTCTTACTCCTATTACTTATATTTTGATAGAACTGGGTGTATCATTATATCCTAAATGTACCTATCAATCTATCAATTCTAAGACTATTTTTATATTTCTATATCATTAAATTACGAATAACGGATATCGATTCCACAATAAAGTGATATATGACAAAAGCAATTCCTGTAGATTCAAAAATAACCAAAAGAGCAATTTGGGCATCACGGATGTTTCTAAATGTTTTGTCCCAATCGTTTTTTAATGGTAACCCTCCCATAATTGCAGATAGAATACCTGTCCACATATAAAATAAAAAAGATAAAAATATAAATTTATATACTTTATCAATCCCTATTAAATCACCTTCTGCATGGGATACCCACCTACTATGTAAATACTCAATTCCCTTCAAAGTAAAAAAGGCCGAATAAAAAACAAACGATAATAGAAATGTTGTAAGAATCAATTGATAGATAAGAAAACTCCACTGAACTTTTTTCCCGGAATAAACCCCTGAAGAAAAATAAAGGTAAAAATATATAATTAAGTAAAAAAGAAAACCAATACCACAACATAACCCTAATATCGAAAATAATAATCTTACCGATAAAACAGGAACATGAATTCTAATTGCCAATCCTGCACAAACACCTAACCATACTCTATTATCATAATCCAATGTAAGTTGAGCAGATGGATTTCTCGGGTTCCGCAATTTTTCGGCTTGTAATTCCGGTTCGCCAAATTCTTCATACAAAATTCTAATTAGTTCATTATCATCGAGGTAGTTTTTGCCACTCTTTTTGATTGTTGAAAATATAGCACTTCTTAAGTTTAAAAGTAATTTTCTTCTATTTTCGATATCAAATGAAGAATTTAATAAAGCATTTACTTCTGATAGATATTTATTTAGAATATTTTCTTGTTTTTGTGTTAGAACCACTTTTCCCTCAATAACTTTTGTAAATTATACAATAGACATATCAAGATTATTCAATACATTTTAAAACCTATTTACTATTTTTTTGTTCAAATAATAAAATCTGTTGTGACTTTTGATTAAAGTAATATATAAAAAAATACTATAAAAATTGTTATTTTGTGAAATATAAGCAATCAATTTTATATAATTTCACCACAAAATAATAAAATAATATATAAAAAAAATAACATCGATAAATATATATAAATTTAATAAGGTGTGCCTGTTATGAACATACTAACAAAAATTGAATTACTTTACCGAATTGCAAAATGGAGAGCTACCTGGGATTGGCGAAATACGAAAAAGGCCGTTCGAGTACCAGGAAATCCGAAATTCATGGGCGCTCGAGAAGCCGTCGCTATGATAAAGGATGGAGCCGTTATAGCAACTTCGGGGCTTGCAGGTAATGCAAGAGCCTCATTTATATGGTGGGCGATCAAAGAGATGTTCCAGGAGACAGGACATCCTTGTAATTTAACTATAGTTAGTGTAGGAGGACAGGGCGGGAGAGGTAAAATTCCCGGAACATTGGAAGAATTAGGGTTGCCGGGACTTTGTACGCGTTTGTTTACAGGACACACAGAGACATATAAGTCAATATTAAAATTAGCCGATGAGAGACTTTGTGAAATTCAAATCATTCCTCAAGGTACGCTTACATTAATTTTGAAAGCAATGGGAGAAGAAGGAAAGAATTATTTTATTAATAAAACAGGCATCGGCACATTTATCGACCCGCGAACAGGTAGGGGAACTCCTTTACTAAACGGAAACAAACCCCAATATGTTTCGATAGAAAACGGTGAATATTTGAAATATGAATGTCCCTGGCCCGATGTTGCCGTCTTTAATGCCCCTGCAGCCGACAGAGAGGGAAATATTTATATGAAAAATACTGTACTGATTGCAGAAAGTTATGAGATAACTAAAGCGGTAAAAAGAAAGGGCGGGGTTGTAATAGCCAATGTGGCTCAGATTGTAGATAAAGGATATGACAAGATATTTCTACCCGCATCTGATATTGATGCTATTGTTGTATGGAAAGGAACCGAACAAACAGGCGGAATTAAACACCTTCAACATTGGGACTTTTTGACACTTAACAGTAAATTACCCATAGAAGAAGGTGTAGCTCGTCTTCGTTTTGTAAATAAAGTATTAGGGATTACACCCCGTAGGACTATGGCAGATGATGCATTAGCCCGCCTTGCTGCGAAAATATTTGTCCAGAATTCTAAAAAGGGTGACTATGTAGATATCGGTGTTGGACTACCAGAAGAGACATCCCGTCTTCTTTTTGAAAGTGGGGCCTTGAACGATATAACTTTGATGACAGAGAGTGGCGTAATGGGTGGACTACCGGCACCCGGAATTTTCTTTGGAGCTTCTGTCAATCCTACAGAAATTGTCTCCTCTGCTACTATTTTTCAGAGAATATATCAGAGGTTAGATAGCGTAATCTTAGGTGCTCTTGAAGTAGATGGTAATGGAAATGTGAATGTCTCCAAACGAGGAGAAGGTGCTATCAATTATGTTGGTCCGGGAGGATTTATTGACCTTACAACATCCGCTAAAAAGGTATTCTTCTGTGTAGCGTGGGGAAATCATTCTGAAATAAAAGTCGCTGATGGAAAAGTTACTGTATTAAAATCTGGAGAACCAAAATTTATTGAAAAAGTAAGTGAAGTTACATTCAATGGACAGGAAGCACTCAAGGCAGGAAAAGAGGTTTTTTACATTACCCATATTGGGGCATTTGTATTAACAGAAAAAGGGATGGAACTGCGATGGATTATGCCTGGTATTGATTTAGAAAAAGACATTTTTAATGTAATAAAAATGCCTTTTGTACTTCCTGAAAAAGGACCCATGGTGGTTGAGGATTCTATTGTTACAGGAAGAAATTTTAAATTAGAATTTGAATAGCCAGCCAGAGTATGTAATCAATCATTATTTTTTTTCTGAGATATAATGATTGTCTAAAATTTTTGAGAGTTTATTTATATACTCAGCCCAGCTGGTAAATATAAAATCTGCCGTAGTAGAAGTCATATATTTAAGATTGATACCAGAGAAAAGTCCCGCTTTCCCACCTACGCTTTTTATCCCGACAACATCAGTTGGTTCAAGGTCTCCCAAATGTAAAAGTTCTTCAGTTTTTACTCCCAATTCACAGGCCGTTTTCTCAAACATTATTGACTGGGGTTTGGCAACACCTTCTTCATCTGAGAAACGATATGAAGAAATATACTGTGTAAACCCGTGAATTTCAAGCAATTCTAATAACGACTTCCCTGGAGATATACCTGTGTCAGATATAAGTCCTACTGGAACAAATTGTGAAGTATATCGCACTGCATCCAAAGCATTCTCTATAGGTTCTGGCTGAAACACTAAAATAGCAGTGGCAAATTCATTTACAAGGAATTCATATTCGTTTTTATTGAGGTCTATTCCTAATTGAAGCGAAACCATATCAACAGCATCTTCAGGAGTTAATGTCCTTTGCTCCTCAATATGGCATCGAGCAAACTCCTTTGCTACTACCGACATTGCATCCAGAGCACTCTCTATGGAAATATCTCGTTTAAAAGTATTGACAATCGCTTTTGCTCGATATTCCTGTCTTTCTTTACTAAATGCATCACGAAATAATGTTCCCCAAAAATCAAAACTTACTGCTTTTATCATGTGTCAATACTCCTGTATTTATTTTCTTCTTAAGATTTCTCGAATCTGATTCCGAACTGCACTAACCATCTCATCTTCTACGGTAGGAGCCCATCCTACTGGTGAAGCATATTGTTCCTGTAGAACTCGTGCTTGATATATATCTAAACGAACAATTTCGCGGGTCGGAATATATAAATTATGTTCTCCCATATAGGCAAATAGCATAATAGGGTATTCATTACGAAAAGTGTCTTTGATACGCATACCTATCGGGGCACAAACTTCCCCTTGCAATGCGACAAAAATAAATTCTCCTATTCTAACAACAATAGACTCTTCAAATCGACATGGGTATTCCCTATTGTCGGGATTGTCCTCGATTAAAAATTCATCATCTGTACAAATTTTATCTGAAGTTTTTCGTGGGAAAGGGATATTGTTTGTATAGTGTTTAAATAATGAACGGATCCAATTTGTATCGCGTTTTGGATCTGGATAGTGGACATAACCAATATCCGTCGGATAAAAAAAAGACAGTCTCTGAACATCATTAAAGGGTATAGGCTTACCCAATGACAAAGGAATAACTTGAAAAGAACCTTCAATACTACCATCTATTCTTCTCTGTTTTTCTTTTACAATTTGAATTACCGTATTAGCCAGTTCCTCACCATATTTTTTGACAACTGTTACAGGGGCATGCATCATATTTTTTGTGAATTGATTTCCTCCACAGGCATTCGCAAATAATGCCATTGTGCCGGAAAATGTTTCCTCAACAAACTCTATAGCATAGCCAAAATGCCCTGGGTCAATAACATTGTTTTGCTCTTTTATTTGTAAGGGATGGGTTGGGTGATTGAACAGAATGGCTACAGGAGTTCCATCATCTTTGAGCACCTTCAACACTTGAACTTCATAATCTACTGGAGCATTACCCAAACTAAACAAATGATAGACATTCCCAAAACCGAATTCCAGTGAAACGGGTCCCGTTTCATTATTTATTGCTTCTTTTATCAAATTAAATATTTTTTCTGCTAACCATTTACCATATTCAAAATTCTCTGGAACTATTTGTATAGGAGCACAATGATTATGAGTTGCGAGAGGAATAAAATACTCAACAGGAATATTCAATTCTTTTTTTAGCCGTTCTCGAAGAATCGGTGTAGCAACATCAAGACAATTAAGATCGTAAGTTACTATCACCATTCTTTTAGAAGCATCGTTAAGGACAAGAACTCGAGCATAAATATCTCTGCCCACTTTATCCATTTTATTACCAAATACACCCACAGGTTGTTTCGATACATCCGGAGTTATTATCCCTTTGGCAATCCCAGCAGTTAATGAAAATGTACTTAAAGGGCAAAAAATAATTAGGAACAAAAAGAGCATCATTTTTTTTGGAAAACAGCAATGATAACCAAACATATTTATCCTTTCTCCTAATAAGGTTATTATTTAATTTTATTTCTCTTTTTATTATATATATAATATAAAGAAGAATAAATTTATAAAATTTATTGTTTTTTTATTGAAAAACCTTGGATAAACCCGGAACTATTATTAGATGCCTGTAAAAAAAAATAAAATCTTGATAGTTGATGACGAACTAATTATCAGGGAATTGCTTTTTGACCTTCTAACCGAAGAAGGTTTTTTGGTGGAAATGGCTCCGGACGGAGAGATAGCATTAAAACTAATTCGCGATGAGAGTGAAATTGTAGTATTATTTACAGATATCATGATGCCCAAAATGGATGGAATTACCCTCATACACAAGGCAAAAGAAATCAACCCCGGTATTGTTCCCATTATTATGACAGGTTATGCCACTATTGAAACCGCACGAGCAGCAGTAAAAGAAGGGGCCTATGACTATGTATTAAAACCTTTCAATATTACCGAAATAAAAACCGTAGTAAATAATGCACTGGAACGAAACCGCCTCATACAGGAAAACGCCCGATTAAAAGAAATTACAGAATTATTTAAAATTAGCGAAAATATATCTTCTATAAGAGATGAAAGACAACTTTTTCGCTTTATTTTAAATGCAGCATTAGAACATACACAAGCAAAACGCGGTTCAATTCTCGAGGTTCTCGATAATGGAAAATATCTTAAAGTTGTTGTAAGTACAGGGCTTCCTTCCGAATTAACCGAAAAATTAATCCCTGTAAACGATAGAACTATATCCGGGATAGTTGTACAGAATATAGAACCTCTATTAATTGAAGACATTAGTCAAAATCCCGAATTAAAGTCTTTTTCTATTGGTCTAAAAAACACATCTTTTATTTCCGTCCCTCTTGAGAGAAAGAAATCAGAATTTATAGAATCACATCCCCTGATAATTAATGAACAAGATGTCATTGCAGTTCTTAATGTAACAGATAAATCAGATGGTGAATCTTTTTCTGAGACTGATTTAAAAGTCTTGAAAATCATTGCCAACCATGGTGCCTCAGCCATAGAGAATGCTCGGCTCATACGAGAAATAGAGACAGCACAACGAGAAATTGTGTTCACATTAGGTGAAATTGTAGAAACCCGTTCCCGGGAAACAGGAAGCCATGTGAAGAGGGTCGCAGAATATTCAAAATTATTAGCATTAAAATTAGGGCTTTCTACAAAGGAAGC
>OGCI01001168.1_pt1 | contig 23598 bp, 16 predicted proteins | sample 1570021 | NCBI WGS metagenome assembly OGCI01 (sample SAMN06264664, study PRJEB24512) | hot springs metagenome | isolation source: Hot spring water | place: South Africa: Tshipise | collected 2015-06-21 | reverse complement strand
AGGCAAAGCCCCTGGGTTCCGAACGCGCAGTAAGTAGGCATCTCCTCCAATCGAAACATCCACTACGGTCGCCCCTACTTCGGCGGCCAACGCCCGAACCTCTATGCCAGCCGAACGATCCACCCCCACGATCAGCTCATCGGCAACATATTCTGCTTCTATGTCGCCGGCCGCTGACGTCGTCAAAGGTGGGAGAAGAGACAACCAAGTGGCGAGCAAAACAATAACAACGATCAAGCGTTTCATGACAACCTCCTTTTGAAATAGAGAAACCGGGTGTTTATCACGATTCGAGTTGACCTTATATCTTAGCAATGCATGAAAACCTCCTTTATGTCAGAAGTAAAGAAACTGGATGTCCAACACAATTCAGTTTAGACAAATATCACACGTAATCGTTGAAAGCAATCTCTATTACAGACATATTATATCCAAACTGTATCCAAACAACAGGATATTTGCTGTTTTTTTAAACTTAAAATTTTTGAGCAGTCTCCCTCTTGCGTGTTTACAAAGGGCTATCATGAGGCATCCTTCCAACCAGGAGAATCAGGATGCCGCAGTTTGCCCGCGTAGGCGATTTTTGTCCAAATGAGACCTGTGCCGATCATGGCAAGCCACAAGGCGAACGCCAGAAGAACATCGTGAAAGGTGGCAAGACCAAGGCCGGTACCCAGCGCTGCCTGCGCCGCACGTGTGGGCGCACGTTCACCGCAACCAAAGGCGCGATCTTCTACCGTCGTCGTACGCCGGAGAGGAGAGCATCGAGACCCTGGCACTCTTGGCCGAAGGGAATCGGATCAGCAGTCTGAGCCGCGTCAAAGGGCACAAGGAAGATACCATCGGCTAGTCTCCCTGTTGAGCGCAGACCGCAGATTCAAACCGCTGAGAACACAGAGAGCGCAGAGTTTTCCTTAGTTTATTGCGATTCTGGGCAGTCTTCGCGAACTGGGCGATTAATCTTAAGCGGTAGACCTGCCGGTCGAAGCGCTCTTCGGCCTGCCGTCGGCGGGGATGTCGGACCGTCCCACGGCGTTTCAGCCGGATCATCGCCTGCAGCCCGGCCTGCTCGGCTTGTTCGAAGACCGGCCCGGCATCAAACCCGGCATCAGCCAACAAGATGCCTTTCCCCTTTTGCCCACCAAACTTGTTACAGTCTGTACAACGCCTCAAAATCAGCCGGTGTCCCTAGGGCTTGCACAGCGACCTCAGGGACAATACGCTTCACCAAACCACTCAATACATTTCCGCTGCCTACCTCAATAAAGTGGCGTATACCCTCCTGAACCATGGTTTGGACCGACTCGGTCCATCGCACCCGTGATTGGATTTGGGCCTTTAGGTCGGTGCGCAGGTCCTCCACCAAGGTGAGAGGGCGAGCAGCCACATTGCCGTAGATCGGCGCTTGGGCCGGCTGCATCGGAAACGAGTCAACCGTTGCGTCCCATTCGGCCTGGATGTCGGCCATCAGGCGCGAGTGCGCCGCTATGGAAACCGCCAGCGGCACCGCCCGCTTCGCACCGGCTTGCTTGGCCAGTTCAATCGCTCGCGCCACTGCTGCTTTGGCCCCCGAGATCACCACTTGCCCCGGACAGTTATCGTTGGCCACTTGCACCGTCTCCTCACCCTGGCTGGCCCGGGCGCACAGCGCCTCTAGGGTGGGAATATCCAGCCCCAGGATGGCCGCCATGCCACCTGGATTCAGCTCACCGGCTCGTTTCATCAGCTGGCCGCGTCGGCGAACCAGAAGCAGCCCGTCGGCAAAAGTCAATGCCCCGGAGGCAGCCAGAGCCGAGAGTTCGCCGAGGGAATGCCCGGCCAGGGCGGCCGGCCGAAGGTCCGGAAAGCGAAGCGAGAGGACGCGCCAGGCTGCTAGGGAGTGGACGTACAACGCTGGTTGGGTGTTGATTGTGTCGTTCAATTCTTCCGTTGGGCCTTCCCACATCAAGCGAGAGAGGGGGAATCTAAGTAGATCGTCGGCTTCCTCAAAGGTTTGGCGAGCGAGGGGAAAGGCCTGCGCCAACTCTCGCCCCATCCCCACCGCTTGTGAGCCCTGACCGGGAAAGAGAAACGCCGCGATCGTTGGGTCAAATGGCATAGCCTATCTCCTAGGAAAAAGTGGAGAGTCGCAATCCAGCGACTCTCACACGTATTAACCCCATAGGGCAAGCAAGAGTTAGCGCAGTGCTTCAGGGTTGAACAGTGAACGTCATCCCTTGGCTGCGACCATACACATCGGGGAAGTACAGCTGATAGGCAGTGGTGGGAATGGCATGGAAGGTGCCCACTGCAGCGGCACGGGCCAGATAGGTGAAGACGTAGGTGCCGGCCGGCAGATAATCGGCCGCCAAGACCACCCGCTCATCGTACAGCTCGATATGCTTGAAATACCACCATCCCCAGCCGCGCCGCTCGAAGTCCACCACGCTGTAGGTGTGCGGAACCTGGACATCGGTCCGAAGCGAGGCGTCTACCGCTTCGAGTCCGGCCGGCAGCGGATCGTTGATCACCACATAGTGCAAGGCGCTCGGTGCAACGATCGTCACCCTGACCCGCACCAGTTCGCCGCGACGGATCTGGGTGATGGGTTTCTTTGGGTTGTCCAGGGTGAAGTACTGCCGTGAGATCGAGAGGCCGCGGTCCAGCGCCTGAACTTGGGACACCGGCAGAGCGGCCTGCAGATAGGCGGCATAGTAAAGGTTGCCGGCGCCTGCGCCGCGAGCGATCACCAGGTAGTTCACCGCCTGGCTGAGCTGCTCCGACGAAACGTCTATAATGATCGGCGTGGTCAAGTTCTCGGCGGTCACTTCGTCTTGAGCCAGAGAAACGCCGTTCCAATCGACCCCATAAACGTAGCGAGACTGAAGTTCTTCGGCATAGCTTAGCCAGTGGGTGAGCGCCAGGAGGATCCACACCGTTTCCTGGGAGGAGGCCCACCCCTGGGGACGACGATGGGCCATGAGCCAGCGCACCGCGCCGAGAGTCAAGGGAGAATCGGGTTGGATGTGCAACAGGGTGTCCAAGACGATGGCAGTGGTGCGTCCATCGCTGTTCCAGTTCCAGAGATCGGGTTCGGGTTCCTCCCAATGGGTTCCTGCTGCCGAGGAGATCGCCGCCGCCACTAAATCGGCCATCAGGGTCTTGATGCGTTTGTTCTGTGGATCGTCCAAGAAGAACACCTGAGCCAACAGAGCTTTCCCGTAGAGGCCTAGGTGAGCACGATACTCATAGAGGAATTCAGACGGCGTGCTTAGGAAAACTCCAGCGCGTCCTAAGGCGTACAGGATGAACGCCTGGCGGTTGAACTTCCAAACCGCATCGTTCGGGCTGAGGCGTGGCAGGGCTTTCCTCAGATATTCCACAGCCCGATCGAAAGTCTCTTGATCCACGGCATGGCCGGCCTGTTTGGCTTCCACCAACCCCAGGAGCACATACGCAGTGGTATGAGGATCGCTTTCCTGAACCGACAACCAGCCCCACCCCCCATCGAAATGTTGTTGAGTGTTGATGCGCTGTAGGGCCAGGTTGACCTGTTGATCCAACGTTTGTTGCAGTTCCTGCGAGGGCCGGCCGGCTAGCTCTAGGGCGCGCGCAGCGGCCAGGTTGGACAGGAGCCGCGAGATGGTTTGCTCAATGCTAAAATCATCCATCGCCTCCAGCGCCTTCAGGCTGTCGACCAGCGATGCTGCTAGCGAGGGCGAGAGTTCCACTCGCAAGCGAGGCGAGCGATACTCCAGCGAGGTCGGCAGGCGAACGATCTCGGTCACCGACCCTTGCTCGCGCAGCACGCCTGAGGTGCCCACCATTTCACTCACAGAAAAGGTGTATACCGGGATACCTGCGCCTTCCAACACCCCGACGGCCGGCTTCGCTGCGTCCTGATAGGCTCCCCCGCGAGCGCGCACGGTGAGATCGACGCGCTGCGCCTCAGGGGCGACACGAACCTCCCAGAAGAGGTATTGCTGACGGCCGGCCGGCACCGAAACGCGCTGTTCGAGCGGCGGTCGAACGGTAACACCCTGCGCCTCCAGCACCACCGTGACCTCAAGCGATTCGGCGGTGTTGTTCAAGATGGTTGCCCCAACGCGGGCCGTATCGTCTGCCACAAAGAAGCGCGGCGCTTGAACATGGACCAACAACGGCTTACTGCTCACCAACTGATGGACCGCTTCGCCCACCCGCGAATCGCGGGTAACGGCACGGGCCGTCATGCGCCAGGTCGTGAGATTCTCCGGCAAGGTCACGGTCACCCTGGCCTTGCCGTTGGCATCGGTCCGCACTTGGGCTTGGTAGAAGGCCGTATCACGGAAGTCCTGGCGCACCGTGATCACCCCCCAATCGCCTTCGCCCTTGCCGCCGCCGCTCCCCATGCCATCGCCGATCAGCGCCGCCTGACGATACAAGCGGTTATACTTATCGGCATCCCAGACAAGCCCAACCGAAGTCACCACGGCCAAGGCGCGCAGCGGATAGAACGCCTCGAGCATGGGCGGAGAATTGGGCGGGGCTAGGGCCAACACCGCCTCATCCACCAAAGCCAACGAGAGCTCGGCCTCCACGGGCTGGCCGGCATGATCCTTCACCGTGACGGTGTAGGTCACCTTCTCACGCGGGCCGGCGGAAGGCTTATCGGCCTGGATGTCCACCTGCAATCTGTGTTGCTCCAGATTCACGTTTAGCCGCACCAAGCCGACCCTAAAATCGGGCCCAGAGGCCTGATCGGCCCCCTTGATGACGATCACAGAGACATAAGCCACGGGGGCCATATCGGCAGTGATGGGCAGCTCGTAAACGGTAGTGCTCCCCTGCACCCGGATCACATCACGCCGATAGATGTGGCCGCGCTCATAGGTCACCAAAGCGTAGTGATCGCCAGGGAAGGGCTGGGCCAGGAACAGGCGGGCCGTCTCACCGACGGAATAGGACCCTTTATCGGCGACCACCTGAAAACTGCGATCGTTGGTCTGGCGCCAGGGAACATACTCTTTGCCCGCTACCCAAAAGGACAACGAAGCCCGATGCTCGTTTCCTTTTGAATCCCGCACCCGAGCCACAACTCGATAGATGCCGGCGGATCGCGGCGTGAACGAAAGGCGGGCGCGGCCATCCCGATCGATGTTCGCCCGCCGGGCAGTTTCGATGGGGGTATCCTTATAACTGGTCACCCAGCGCAGAGTGCCCTGGGCGTCTTTTTCCTGAACGCTGTACCATTCCCGGCGCACGATATCTACGCTCACCACCTGATCGGGAACCGGCTGAGAGGCCCAATCCACCACCACCAGATCGAGGTCCACAGGCACGTTTTCAATACCCAGATAACTGGTCGAACGCAGTCCGACGTACACCAAGCTGGGATGCACCCGCAAGCTAGCGCTTCCGCCGACCACGCTGCCAGCCACGTCGGTGACATTGACAGAGAACGAGATGGTGCGACCATCCAGATGTTTCCCCAACGTCGCTTCTTTTGAAATCTCGAAACGTCCATCAGCATTCAGTTTTCCCACGCCTTCATCCAGGAAAGCCATAGCGTGGTAGCGCTCATAGTCATACGCATCAAAATCGAAATCGGCGAAGGAATAGTCAGCATAGTCGGCAGAGGGGATAAAGGTGGCCGGTTGGGCCTGGAGAAACCATTCGACCTGTGCGCCGGCCAGAGCGCCGCCGGCATAGTAGGTCGCATCCAGAGCAAAGGAGTACGGCTCGCCGACCAAGACATCTTTGACCTTCGGGGCAACGTTCACCCGAAATTCAGGCTTGCGATACTCCGCCACCCGAAACGCATGCCAGGCAAAGGGCTGTTGATCGTCCCGATTGAATCGCACGCTCACATCATATGTTCCGAGCGCCGACTCTTTGCTCAGGCGATAAGCCAAGGCGAAGGTGCCCATATCGTTCAACGCCACTTGCTGATCGAACACCGTCTCACCCTGGAAGTCAATCCGCACCCAAACCGTGCTCTGCTCCGCCAGGCTATAGTTCAGATCGTCGTTTTGGCGGATGATGCCCTTGATAAACACTTCCTGGCCGGGGCGATAGAGAGGCCGCTCGGTGTATAGGAACCCAAAGGCCTCTCGGACAGGAGTCCAGTAGTCCTCATAAATCCCAAAACTGCCGGCCGAGACGCCGCTGCCCCACATCCAGTTTGCAAACGCCACATGTCGACCGTCGGCAGTGCAAGCAAAAAACGGCCGCTCAGGCAGGTCGGCTACATAGGCCAGTCCTTTCTCGTCGGTGATTGCTTTTCCCAATTGGCGTCCCTTTTCGTTGTAAAACAGGATGGGCACGTCCTTCACCGGTTCGCCGCTATGCAGGTCAGTGAGCCAGGCCAATCCTTCGGTTTGAGTGACCTTGAACGTGATGTTATCGGTAGCGATCAGGATCGCTGCGCCTTGCAAAAAGTTGGTCCTGTAGTCGAAAGGTTCCGCCTTCAGGCCGATGAAGTAGTGGCCGGGCGGCAAGGGCCGGCCCTGGGCGTCCTCCAGGGTATATTCCACGACGTGTTGCTTGTTTAGAGGGATCGATAGATCGGGATTCCAGGTGCGAATCGGCTCTCCGCTAGGGGTAAAGTTTTCATACGAGACCGCACCGTACTGCAAGCGCAGGAACTGTTCCGGCGTGATGGCGTATAGAGCGATCTCGGCCGAGGTCAGATTGGTGTATTCGAAGAAGAAACTCTGATCGCCGCCGACGCGGTAAATCAAGGTTGGCGGCAGCACCAGGTAGGCCGTTGGATACCGTTTGCCGGTGCGAAAGGACCAAGCGTACTCGTGGGGGATGACGTTGCCGTAAATGTCGGCCATACCCGGCATCAGACGCGCCACATAATTGGTGGACGGTTCCAAACCGATGACGTTCAACGTCCAATCATGGGAGTCATAGAAATATTGAATGTCCTTCGGCGGTGGCGAAATCCGTACTCGGTTCTTCAGCGTATCAAAATCCATCGGCGAACTGAACTTAATCGATAGCCATGAGTCAAAATACTCCTGCTCCGCGCCTGGGCCGGGGGTCACACGGACAATGTACGGTCGGGGCAGCGTGGAGAAGCGAAAGAGAAGTCCTTCAGCAAGCGGACTGCCATCTTGGGCACGGGCAGCAGCAGAGAGCTCTAGTTGATAGAACGCCGATAGACGGTAACGCCCAACTGGAGAAACGGTGAGTTTGGTGGAAGTCTCATCCCAGGTTAGCTTAATCGGGAAGGTGCGGCCCGTCTCACGATCGATCAGACGGACTGCTGCGTTGGTCGAAGCCTGATCCATGGGCTGTAGGAAAGAAATGACAAACGCCTGGTCCGGCCGGACGTTCTCCAGATTCATTGGCGGATTGACCTCGCCATCCTTTAGGGAGAGATAATCAAGGCGCGGAGCGCGGGTGGTGAATTTCCAGACGAAGGATTCCTGCAACTCCATGCCGATCGTGTCGGTCAAACCGGCGTCCACGCTCACCAGGTAAGACAGGCCGCTGACGAGCAGTGTTTCGGGCTGAAAGACGTATACCGAGCTGTTCAGCCAGTGGCCGCTGCCGGCCACGGCTGGCTGAATGGTCAACGGATGGGGCAGATCGGCCTGCTCCTCGGCGATCACGGTCGGCACCACGGGACGGTTAAAGATCACGGTGATGGTGGTGTTGAGGTCCACGTCGGTAGCATCTGGGGGTGGGAAGACCTGAGCCACCAGCAACGATTCCACCGTCTGAACCTCGAAGCGGATCGGCTCGGCCAGAGCATTCCCCTCGGCCGAGGTGGCTGTAGCTGCCAGGGTGACGATATAGGTCGAGGAGGGAGTCAACCGCTTTGCGGGTTGGAAACGAAGCGTCCGTGCGTCAGGCCACGTGATCGTTCCGGCCAGGGAAAAGCCGTTTGAGTCGGTTAGCGCAAAGGCCGAGGCGGTGCTGTCCGCATCCATAGCCTGATCAAAGACTAACTCAATGAACGCATCCAGCAGCAGCCGCTCCCCCTCCGCCGGCCGACGTTCGAGCAAACGCGGGCCGGGCAAGACGGTGGGCGCCGCCAACAAGGGGGAAGAGGTGGGCGTGGGCAAAGGCGCCTGTACGCCGCAGGAAGCAATCAAAAACGAGACGAGAAGCAAGAGGGAGAGAAATTTGTTCATGGGAGGAGAGGAATTTGACATGAGATAGTTATGGAAAACACTAGCTAAGTTTGGAAGGGTCGCCCGGGTTCTTGAAAATAACGATATCTTGGAGCAATTTGTTCCGCCAACCGGCTCAGAGGCTGCACCAAAGACAAACTAAAGATCGGCTCTCAAACAGTATACCCCCCTTTTGGAGAAAATTTCCCTCCCACATCGGAGGAATGGGAGGGAAGGGTGAAGGCTATTCTCGAGATGTCTTGCCTCAATATTCCTTGATGGCATATGGGAAGCCGTAGGCCGCCATGCGCTCCATGAAAGGGATGGGATCGAAGGCTTCGGGGCCGAGCACACCACTTCCCTTCCAAATGCCGCGGGCGAGCAGTTCCATGGTGATCACCGGACCAAAGGCGGTTTGGGCGACCACGGCTTGGCATCCCCACTTTTGCATGCATTCAGCGTTGTCGGCCAACTGATAGATGTAGACTTCTTTCTTTTTACCATTCTTCCAGCCGCGCACCCAGGTGCCGGCGCAAGTCTTGCCATACATCCTATCGCCCAGACGAGCCGGATCGGGCAACAAGGCAGCGACCACATCACGCGGCGCCACCCAAACACCCTTGACGTTGATCTTTTCTTTCTTGTCCAAGCCGAGCATGTGCAAAATCTTCAAGATCTCAATGAACCGCCGGCCCAGGCCATATTTGAAGGTCACGCGGTTGGCCTTAATCCAGCGCGGGATCAGCAGCACCTCCTCGTGTTCAACGTTGACCACTTCGATCGGACCGATCTCCGGAAAGTCGAACACTTCGGGCTCCGAGAACGGCTCAGTGGTGTACCACCCTTTGTCAGCCTCCCAGATCACCGGCGGGTTTAAACACTCCTCGATCGTGGTCCAGATCGAGAAGTTGGGAGCAAATTCGTAGCCCTCAATGACAATGTTGGAGCCATCGCGGATGCCGATCTCCTCGATCTCATCAAAGAGATAATCCTGGGCATAGCGGGCAAACACGTCTGCCGTACCGGGCTCTACCCCCATGCCCACGATGGCCAACAAACCTTTTTGTTCCCAGTCTTTCGCCTTGGCAAACTGGTAGTCCCCCAACTTGACCCCACACTTATGGAACGGATCGGTAGGATGGGGCTGGGAAAGGGTCATGGCCATATCCATGTAGTTGACGCCCACGTTGAACGCTGCATCAAAGATGTTCTCGTTATAGATCGGATCCACAGCGTTCATGATCAGGTCAACCTGATACTTGCGAGCCAGGTCTTCGATCATTTGGCGATCCGAAGCATCTATGAATTCGACGGGGAAGCGCTTTGGATCGCCCAGTTTGGCCTGCACTTCTTCGGCGCGAGCCCTGTTGTAATCGCTCAGCACCATCAATTCTAACCAATGATGCGGCTTGGACATGACCGCAATCGCTTCCCCCACACCCCCTACGCCAACAAGCAAGACTTTCATGGTCTTCTCTCCCTTTGCAAAAAGATTTATTAGGATAGCTAGATTAAGTCGATCTGGTCTGCTTCCGGTTCGAGAGGCTAGAGGCAGCCCTTTGGCTAGGACAAGCTAGAAGTAGATCTCTTTCACGATCTTCAGATACATGAATGTCTCTGATTCGTGCACGCCTTCGATCACCGAGAGTCGGTTCGTCAAAAATTCAAGAAGATGTTCGTGATCTCGGCATAAGACCTCGGCAAAGATGTCGTAGCGACCACTCGTCACCACTAGATAGACCACTTCTTCGAGGGCGGCGATTTTCTCAGCTACTTCTAGCAGTCGGCGCCCGTCTACCCGGATGCCGATCATGGCCATGCTCTCGAAGCCCAAGCGCAAGGGATTGGTGATCGCCACCACCTTGAGCACCCCCATCTCCACCAGGCGGTTGTATCGCAGTCGGATCATGCCGGCCGAAACCTTTAGTTGCTTGGCGATCTGGGCAAAGGCTGCCCGCCCATCCTTATGCATGGCCTCAATGATGGCTCGATCCACGTGATCCAAAGAGCGATTAATGATTTCGCTTGTCATGACCATATTTTATAATAATTTTGCATTTTTGTCAACATCTTTATAACGATTCATCAAAAACACGCGCCTGTTTTTAGTACACTTCCAAAAAAAAACCGGCTCTATAAATGGAGCCGGTTTGAATGCGCAGTGCACTCGATCATTCACCGCCTTTTACTTCCGTCCAGATCCTATCGTACAGCGGAGTCGCTTCGCCTACGTCCGTGATACGATGACCACGTTCAATCACATCTTGAGGAACGTTAGTGATGTCGGAATTTATGTACTCGTTGTACAGATCGGCCTGATTGACGCGAGCATACTCCAGGGCAGCACGGCTGGGGTTGATATAGGGGAAATCGCGCAACATCAACCAGAACAGATTGCCCTGCATGGTGTAGTTCAACCAAGCATAGGCTGCGTCGGGATGGGGAGCGTTGGCCAACAAGGCCCAGTTGTCCTGCCACAGAATGGCCCCTTCCGTTGGATAGACAAAGACAAAGGCCGGGTTTTCCCGTTTGGCCAACACAGCTTCACCGGTCCAAACGATGCCCAGATCCACATCGCCTGCGATCAGGGCCGTCTTGGGACTATCGCTATCGAAGAGTTTGACGTTCGGGATCAGCTCCATCAACTTAACTTTGGCCTCCTCCAATTGGGCCGGGTCTGTAGTGTTGACGTCGTACCCTAGCGTGAGCAGCGTCATGCCGATGATAATGCGCGGGTCATCCAAGAAAACCATTCGGCCGGCATATTCGGGTCGCCAAAGATCCGCAAATGAGGCCGGTGGGTTGGCCACCTTATCGGCGTTGTATATGATAGCATCAGTGCCCGCTTGATAAGGAATGGTGTACTCGTTGCCCGGGTCAAACTTTAGGTTCATGTAGTTTGGATCAAGCGTATCCAAGATAAACAGCTTCGATTTGTCCAACTTCTGCAACATTTCCTGCTGGATCATCAAGCCGACAAAATAGTCGGTGGGTTGGACTAAGTCATAGTTGGTCCCACCAGCAGCCAGCTTGGCGTACATTTCCTCGTTGCTGGAATACTCATCGTGGTTAATCCTAACGCCATAGACTTGCTCAAAGCAAGTTTTCCACTCCGTTGGAATGTACTCCGTCCAGACGAACAAATTCAGCTCTTTCGAAGCAACCTCTAACCGCGGCTCCGGTTCCGGGCATACAAATTGCTCTTGCTCCTCGGCCTGGGTGCCGGCACAAGCGCTTAGGATCAAGCTGAAGATCAGAATCAGGCCTAACCATAGAAACCATCGTTTTGTGCTCATCTCAATCTCTCCTTTTCGTCCCGTGATAAGATTTTGAAACTCATAGCCTTCGGCCATGATGTTTCTACCGTCAACGTGTTTCGCGGCGTTGCGGTTGCTGCAATAACAGCACAGCTACGATCACCACCAAGATCCAAATCGTCGAAAGTGCATTCACTTGGGGCGTGATGATGCGCCGCAATAAACCATACACATAGATAGGCAGCGTGGTGGCTCCCGGTCCAGTCGTGAAGAAGGTGATCACGAAATCATCCAGCGAGAGAGTAAATGCCAACAAAGCGCCCGAAAGCACGCCCGGCAGGATCATCGGTAGGGTAACGCGCCAAAACGTAACAAACTCGTTAGCCCCCAGGTCCATCGCTGCTTCTTCGTAAGACTTATCAAATCCTTGAAGCCGAGCCTGTACCACCAGGGTTACGAAAGGAACCGAAAAGGCAATGTGCGAGACAATCACCGTGCCCAACCCCAACGATAAGCGGGCATCACCCTGCAGCTGGAAAGCATTGTTCAACAACTCAAAGAGCTGGCTAAACAGAATCAAAATGCCAATCCCCATCACGATCTCTGGAATGATGATCGGGATGTACAGCGATGCTTGAGCAAAATTCTTAATGGAAAACTGATAACGCTGAAGAGCCAAAGCAGCCATGGTGCCGATTATCGTTGAAACCAAGGTCGATATCACGGCGATCGTCAGCGTATTGCGCGCTGCCAATCTCACCTCGCGATTCTGAGCTAACTCACAGAACCAGTGGAAGGGCCCACACGGGCTCTGCACAACCAAACTACCCTGCATTTTGAGTGGACCAAATGACGTGATAAACCCTTCAAACAGAATGTTGGTGCGCGAAGCGTTAAACGAATAGAGCACCAACAAGACGATCGGCGCGTATAAGAAAAAATACACCAGGATTGTAGCAACACGAACAAAGACATGACGATGATATGGATTCATGCCGCCACAATCTCCTTGCCAAAGCCAAACTTGCGGGTGTAGAAATACGTGACGATTAACGTCAATACCATCAAGATCAACGAAGCTGCTGAGCCAAAGGTGGGATCGCGCGCCGAGAGAAATTGATTCTGAATTAAGTTGCCCACCAAGACCACTTGCTTGCCACCCAACAGATCAGCCACGATAAACGTACCCATCACTGGCACAAACACCAGGATCGTCCCAGCCACCATACCTGGTGCGGAGAGCGGCAAGGTCACTCGCAAGAACGTGCGGACTGGATTGGCTCCAAGATCGGCAGCAGCCTCATACAGCGAGAGATCGATCTTTTCTAAGGAGGTGTAGATCGGCAGGATCATAAACGGCAAGAACTCATATACCATACCAACCAACACGGCCCCGGGCGTATACAACATCTGGAGCGGTTCAAACGGGATCCCCAAGCGGGCTGCGATCCACCCCAAGACATTGTTGATCACCCCTTGCTCGCGCAAGAGCATCATCCAGGCATATACCCGAATCACGAAATTTGTCCACAACGGCACCAACACCAGCATAAGATAAGTGTTGCGCCGGTGGGGATGAGCTCGAGCAATGAAATAGGCCAATGGATATCCCAGCACGATCACCAACACGGTGGTCCAAAAAGCCAATGAGATGGAGCGCCACAAGATATTGATGTAAAGCGGGTCAAAACAGACGAAGGGATTTAGACAATCTGGCTGCAGGCCGAGTAACCGAATGTAATTATCCAGGCTAAACGTGAAGATCACGCCACCATCGGCTCTGCGTCGTCCAAAAGAAACCACCAGTGTCAAGAGCAGGGGGATAATGAGTAGAACCACCATCCAAAGCAAAGTCGGAAGCACCAGAAGGGTTCCCTGCCAAGATTTGTTTTCCCGAAAATGCCGTAACATCGTCCCCTCACATCCCACTCAGAATCAAGGTGTTCTCAGGGAACAAGTTGACCACCACTTCCTGACCAATTGTGTAGTAGGCTTTTGGATCTAGGCTGGAGATCTTGTTCTGCTCCCAAACCTTGAAGAGGTAGCCACGTACATCAACGTACACATGAGTATCGGCACCGATGTATGTGCTCTTGGTCACCCGTCCAACAAAACTATTGTTCTGCAAGGCCGTCTGGGAAGAAAGGCGAACCTTCTCCGGACGGATGGAAACCACCACCGATTCACTGCGTCGAACCTGACCGGTGTTCAACCCCCTAATCTCGGCGTTCAGGGCCGGCACGTACACTGTGGCATAATCACCCTCCACTTCACGCACTGTGCCATCCAGAAAGTTCGACTCGCCGATAAAATCGGCCACAAAGCGGTTACTCGGCCGCTCGTAGATCTCTACTGGCGCCCCAATCTGCATCACCTTACCCTTGCTCATCACGGCAATCCGATCGGACATGGTTAAGGCTTCTTCCTGGTCGTGGGTGACGTAAACAAAGGTAATGCCCACTTTTTGTTGGATTGCCTTCAGCTCTAGCTGCATCTCCTTGCGCAGCTTTAGGTCAAGGGCGCCCAACGGCTCATCAAGCAGCAACACTTTGGGCATCTTGACCAAGGCCCGTGCCAAGGCTACACGCTGCTGTTGACCTCCTGAAAGTTGACGAGGATAACGACGTTCCAGGCCGACTAATTGAACCAACTCCAGCATCTCCCCGACGCGTCGTTTAATCTCTGCCGGCGGAACGCGATCCATCTCCAACCCAAAGGCGATATTCTGATAGACAGTCATATGCTGAAACAGGGCATAGTTCTGAAAGACTGTATTGACTGGGCGTTGAAAAGGGGGCGTGTGCCCCATTGCCTTGCCTGCGATGAACACTTCGCCTTGCGTTGGCCATTCAAAACCGGCGATCATCCGCAGCGACGTGGTTTTACCACAACCAGAAGACCCCAACATCGAGAAAAACTCGCCGTTGCGAATTTGGAGGGTCACGTGGTCTACGGCGTTCAAGAGAGTTCCCTCTGGCGTGCGAAAGGTCTTGACCACATCGCGCAACTCCACGGCAAATTCCGTCATCGCTTCACCTCATAAGGAGAAATTACTTGGTAACGGTTTATGCTGACCAACTAATAGTATTCCTCAAAGCCTTTATTCTTGCATGATAATCCCGTTTTGACAAGGGTTGCAGGCCTTGTTCAATAAGTACCCTTGACGCGCAAGGAGAGCCTGCTAGAGCAGGCATGGGAGGGGATCAGCGATGGAATCAACCGTCGATTTAAGGGTCAAACGGCCTTCTTGCGGCTCTTTTAGAGACAGTTCGTACCATCCAAAGAGACTTATTGAACAAGCCCAGGGTTGCAGGGCTTGTTCAATAAGCACCCTATGACGCGCAAGGAAAGCCTGGTAGAGCAGGCATGGGAGGGGATCACGATGGAATCAACCGTCGATTTAAGGGTCAAACGGCCTTCTTGCGGCTCTTTTAGAGGCAGTTCGTACCATCCAAAGAGACTTATTGAACAAGCCCAGGGTTGCGAGAAGATACGCGGGATTCGAACTGTATGCCCGACCTGGATGGGAATTCGCTCGGCGAGGGGCAGATCGGTCCATTTCACGGTTAGTAGGGCTTCGACCACAAAAAATTTTTGGACAGGAGGGGAGAGGGCGCTTCTCCTCTCCTGCCCAAATCAGTAGAGAAGACAACCAGGACCTACAGGCTTGCTGCAACTGCCTTGACAGCATCCTCCAAGCGATTGAGGCCTTCGTCAATCTCCTCGTACGTGATCACCAGTGGCGGCTCAATGCGCACCGACTGGGCGTTGGTCAGCGTTCCTGAAACCAACACGCCACGCTTGAACAATTCGGCCGCCACACGACCGCCGATCTCAGGGGTTTGGAAGTGCTGACCGATCAACAACCCTTTGCCGGTCACTTCTCTGTAGACTTGTGGATGGCGGGCCGCTAGATCGCGCACCTTTGGCAAGATGTACTCGCCCTTCTCGGCGGCTGCTTCCCACAGCCGATCGCGCAGAGTGATATAGATAGCGGCAATGGCCGCCGAACAGGCCAACGCGCCGCCTCCAGTGGTCGTGGTCTGTAAGAACGGGTTGGGGTACATGAAGGGATGGAAGATCTCCTCGGTGGTACACACTGCGCTGATCGGCATCACCCCTCCACCCAGAGACTTGGCCACCGCAACAATGTCAGGGACCACATTCCAGTGTTCAACGCCCCACAACTTGCCGGTGCGCCCTAGGCCGGTTTGCACCTCATCGGCGATCAACAACGCACCATATTTCTTAGTCGCCTCACGAATGCGCGGCCAGAAATCATCAGGAGGGACAATAGCGCCGGCCTCGCCCTGAATAGGTTCCATAATCACGCCGGCCACCCCGATCCCCAACTTGTCGCAGATCTCCAACTGGCGCTCCACCGCATCCGCATCCCCAAACGGCACATGATAGACTGGTCCGCCATAGAGAATGCCCACTGGCTTGCGATAGTCTGCCTTGCCCATCATCGAGAGCGAGCCCATGGTCTTGCCATGGAAACCCCGCACTGCAGCGATGAAGGCCGACTTCTGAGTGTAGACCTTGGCCAGTTTGATGGCCGCCTCGACGGCCTCCGTACCGCTCGCCGCAAACCAGGAATACTTCAAGTCGCCGGGAGTAATATCCGCCAAGATACGGGCCAACACCCCCCGCAGCGGGTCGAGCAATTCCTGGCTGGGCATCGGTGTACGGCGCAACTGAGCTGCAACCACCTCCACGACTTCCGAGTGCCCCCATCCCAAGTCCATCATCCCAAAACCACCCAGGAAGTCAATGTACTTACGTCCGAGCACATCCTCAAAGATGGCCCCACGACCAGTCCATTCGGTGGCTGCCCACTGGCCGGCCACTGTCACCGACTTGCGGTATTCTAGCCACCCACGGTTGAAGTGCTCGGCAAAGTTATACTTTGATTCCTCGATGATCCACTTCCCAACGTCTTCAGGAACGCGGTCTTGTTTGATGATATCGATCCAACGTTCGGCGTATTCGATAGCATGCCTCAAATCTTGTGGCATATCTTCTCCTACTTCAATCTGACACTTATTCTGGGCGCAACTTGCGCAAGGCATCTTGCAGGGAGATGACACCCAAGTTACTGATCAAGCTGGTATCGAGCAGCTTGCCGTCGATATCTGTAATCGGCTTGGGCGGATCCTGCTTCTGCGTCAATAGGGAAACGACAATCATCAGGAACAAGGAGACAAAGAAGGCCGGGAAGGAAGCGATATAGGTCGCATCCCAGAAGGCGCAATCCATATCGCCACCGCACACCACGACCGTAGGATCGCCTCCTAAACCGATATGCTGAGCGATAGGAATGCCAACGGCCCACACCAGGAAACCGCCCAGATAGGAAGCCACCGCTCCCCATTGATTGGCTTTCTTCCAGTACATTCCAAGGGCAAATGGAGAGAATAGGCCCACCAAGAGCAAGGACCAGGCCACCACGCCTAGCTCATAGATGACAGCTGCTCGGATTGCCACTACAACGCCAACCAAGCCGCTGACAAGCACCATGATGCGCGTCCATTTCACTTCGGAGATCGGGTCCAGGCGTTTGCCGAAGAGGGGGAACAGGTTCTGGGTCACCACCGAAGCGCCGGCCAGGAGTGAACTATCGGAAGTGCTCATCAGAGCCGAGGCCAAGGCTGCTAGGAAGAGCGCCGTCAACACAGGCGGCATATAATCCATCGCCGCTTTCACTAACACACCGTCTGGATTGACCACATCGGGCGCCAGTTTGAACATCATGATCCCGATCAACGGCGACATGACGCCAAAGAACAGATACAAGAAGCCAGCCAGATACGTTCCCCAAACCGCCGTGGCTTCATTTCGCCCCGACATGGAGCGCTGGAACAGGTCCTGGGTGGGCACAGAGCCAAAACCGATCGCCATCCATGCTGCCACCCAATACATCCACCCCATGGCTCCAAAATAGCCTAGATAGCCGGCCTCCCCTTCCATATCGGGCACGAGCGTAAAAGGCCTGGGATTATACAGAGTCTCGCTGATGCTGGTCAAGCCACTCCACCCGCCGACCTGATTGAGCACGAACAAGAAGATGAGCGTTACCCCGCCGGCGGTGAAGAACATCTGCATAAAGTCCAAGGTCGTGTCGGCCAACATACCGCCGAGCATTGTATAGCCCGTCACCCAGACCGCCACCAGGATCATGCCTATCTCCAGCGGCACAGAGGGAAATAGGACATGGACGATCGTACCGGCGGCTACGATCTGTGCGCCGCTCCAGACAAAATAGGTCATCAGTTGCAGCAGAGAAGCCAAGATGGTCATCCATTTGCCGTAACGGCGCTCAAAGAAATCCACAACCGTCAGATAACGAGCACGACGCATCACCCGCGTGAACAAAAAGCCTGAGATAAAGAGACAGGCTGCGGCTCCAAACGGATCGAACACGACACCTTGGAGCCCATATTGATAGGCATTGGAGGAAGCGCCCATCAGAGTCTCAGCGGCAAACCAGGTCGCCATCACCGAAGCGCCGACCATGTAAATGGGCAATCGGCGTCCAGCAACAATGTAGTCGACCGCATCTGAAACTTTCTTGGACGACCAAATGCCCACCGCCATGCGGACAGCGAAGAAGATGGCAATGAACAGGACCACCAGCCAGACATGAGAATAGCCTTCAAATTCCATAATTTATTAGCTCCTTTCTAGATTGATTTTCTGCCTGAGCAGACAAATGGTAAGCGAACCGCGTTTTGACGCTCGGCTCGCAAAACACCCAACGCTAGAATTTTCGCGACCACTCTCTCGGCCAGCGTTGAATGACAACTTTCTTCTGAGTGAAAAACTCGACTGCATCCATTCCCTGGGCGTGCAGATCGCCAAAGAACGACTCCTTCCATCCTGAGAAGGGGAAGAATGCCATAGGCGCCGCCACACCGATATTGATCCCCACGTTGCCGGCCTCCACTTCGTACTGGAACTTACGGGCGGCAGCTCCGCTTGAAGTGAACAAACTGGCTTGGTTGCCATACGAATGGCTATTTGCTAACGCAATGGCTTCCTCGATCGTGTTCACGTGCATCAAGCCCAATACTGGTCCGAAAATTTCTGTCTCCCAGATCTCGCTGTTAGGTTTGACATCCAGAAGGATCGTCGGTCGTACAAACGAGCCCTTCTCATACCCCTTGATGATCGCCCTGCGCCCGTCGACCGGAACGCTAGCGCCTTCGGCAACCCCTACCCCGATCAAGTGTTCAATGCGCGCCTTGCTGGCGTGATTGATCACGGGTCCCATCTGCACCCCTTCCTCTAAGCCATATCCTACCTTGCGACTGGCAGCGGCATCGCAGATCATCTCGACGAAGGTGTTGCGCGCTTCACCTACAGTTACCGCTAGCGATACTGCCAAGCAGCGCTGGCCGGCACACCCAAAGGCGGAGTCGGCGATGATGGTGGTTGCCATGTTCATATCTGCATCGGGCATGATAAAGACCGGGTTCTTCGCCCCACCCTGGGCTTGGACGCGCTTGCCATTCGCAGCCGCGCGGCTGTAAATGTATCTTGCAACCGGCGTGGAGCCCACGAACGTAATGGCGCGGACGGTCGGATGATCGAGCAATGCATCCACTGCGCCCTTGGCGCCATTGACCAGATTGATTACCCCCTTTGGGAACCCGATCTGTTCGATCAGGTGGAAGATATACTGCATGGTCATCGGCACTTTTTCGGAAGGCTTCACGATATATGTGTTGCCGGCCGCCAGAGCATAGGGCAGATACCAAAACGGGATCATCCCTGGGAAATTGAAGGGAGCAATGGTAGCGCACACCCCCACCGGTTGGCGGATCATCAACTCATCAATGCCTGAAGCGATGTCCTCTACAAACTCCCCTTTGATCATATGGGGCATGCCACAAGCCACTTCAACGTTTTCAATCGCCCGAACCATCTCTGCCTTTGATTCATCAAAGGTCTTTCCACACTCATTGGTGATGATCCGAGCGATCTCATCTATATGCGCCTTCAACAGATCGCGCAACTTAAAGAGATATTGAATCCGTTCCTGCACCGGCGTTCGACGCCACATCGGAAAAGCTGCTGCGGCTGCTTGGGTAGCAGCATCTACATCAACTGCCCCTGAGAGCGGGGTTTGGGTCATCTTCTCTCCGGTGGCGGGGTTGATCACATCCACATACTCACTTACTTCAGGTTTGACCCATTGACCGTTGATATAGTTCAGGATCTCCATAGCTCATCTCCAAATCTGCTTAGGAACGACCAACTACCAAAGGATCCATCAACTCTGACAAACCTTCATCAATCCAATTCAACCCTTCATCCAGCTGTTCTTCGGTGATCACCAAGGGCGGGACGACGAAGAGGATATTCTTGAATCCGAACATGTATACACCATGTTCTAGCAAAAAGTCCCTCAAAGGTGTTGGATCGAGCGGTTCTTTGGTTTGATGATCTTTCACCAGCTCAAACGCGCTAAACAAGCCAATGTAGCGCACGTCTCCGATCGAGGGGTGCTTCTGTTTGAGCTCCTCCAAGCGGCGTCCTAAGTACGCACCCACCTTTCGAGCATTTTCTATTAACCCTTCTTCTTCGTAAACTTCAATGTTCGCCAAAGCTGCAGCACACGCCAAAGCATGACCGTTGTAGGTGAGTCCAGTGTAAAGTACATGATCATCGAAGTATCTGGCGATCTTCTCGCGGACGATAACTGCTCCCAGCGGAATGTAGCCGGAAGTCAGGCCCTTGGCAGTAGTGATGATATCCGGAACAACATTCCAATGATTGACGGCAAACCATTCGCCCGTCCGTCCCCAGCCAGACATCACCTCATCGGAGATCAGCAAAATGCCATACTTATCGCAAATCTCTCGCATGCGCGGCCAATACTCGTCGGGTGGGATGATCAAGCCGTTCGTACCGGTCACACCTTCCAGGATGATCGCTGCAATATGATCCGGCCCTTCGTGTTGGACGACCTCTTCGACATGCTTGATGCACTCCCGATGACATGTCTCCCGCGTCCAACCAAAGGGACAGCGATAGCAATACGGGTCGAGAAAATGCACCACGCCAGGCATGGCCGGCTCGGCCGGCAGACGACGATAATCGCCAGTCAGGGTAACCGCACCGTGGGTAGCTCCATGATAGGAACGGTAGCGTGCCAGAATTTTGTGCCGTCCGGTGTAGAAACGAGCGATTTTGATGGCATTCTCGTTAGCCTCGGCGCCTCCTAGAGTAAAAAACGTTTTCTTCAAGTCGCCGGGGGTGATCTCGGCCAATTTCTTCCCAAGCAAACCGCGTGGTTCAGTGGCCATACTCGGCGATGCAAAGGTCAAGATGGCAGCCTGTTCCTGAATGGCTCGGATCACTTTGGGATGCTGATGACCAGTGTTGGTATTGACCAATTGTGAAGCGAAATCCAAATATCGCTTGCCATTTGCATCCCAGAAATACACCCCCTCTGCTCGGGTGACAGGAATCGGTTGGAAAGGCCCCTGAGCCGACCAAGAGAAGAAGGTGTACTCTTTATTTAGATCGACGATCTCTTGTGCAGATAGACGGTTCATGATTTCATCCTTGCGCGTTCTATAAATCAGCTAGGATCAAGTGAACTTGCAGTACGGCAAAAGAAAAAGTCAAACGTTCTTCAAAACCCTACCGATCGCACATCGGTTTCAAAGACCTCCACCGACTGGCCCAAGCCTTTGTCCAGCACCATCCGCAGCCTCGAGCAGGACGCAGACGCCCTCCACACTATGACAAAGCGCTGATCCTGGCCTTGTGGCTTTTCAAAGCGCTTGTCCGATTCCTCGCCTGCGCACGCTGGCGGGAGCGCTGGGGTATCCCGTTCCAGAGATTTCCACCCAGCACGATCGGGTCGCTCGCCTGCCGGAACAGCGCTTTGCGGACTCCAACCGCTGGGCAGCGGTTCGGCGCCTGGGAAAGGCCAATTGGTGGTGGGAGACGCTCTGTATGGGATGGACACGCAGGGATTGGCTTGGATAGATGAGCAGGGAGGGAAAGCCGTGGTTCGGATGCAAGAGAGCCTGAATCGGGAGGTGCGTCGCCCAGTGCGCCGGTGGGCCCAAGCGGATTACCAAGCAAGGAGAGAGTGGTATTTTTTAGAACACCCTCTCCTTGCGCCTAAAGCAAATCTCCGCAAAACGCTTACCAGGATGCCTTCCAATGCTTCTTTGCTTCTTTGACAATGTCACTGTATACGCTGAGCGTCTCATCAATATCGGCATCGGAGTGCGAATAGCAGAGGAACCATGGCTCACGGGCATCGTGATCGGGCATCACGCCGCGCTCAATGGCCATCTCCACCAACTTGAGATACAAGGCCTTATCGCTTTGATGCCATTCGCGCTGATTGGTAATTCGCTCCAGACCGATAGCAAAGGAGAACATCGCCGGATAGCCACACAGTGCCACCGGCATGTCGTTCTCTTCAAAAATAGCCTTCAGTCCCGTCATCAGGCGCTTGCCGCGCTCCTCAATTGTCTTCAAAATCGGTCGCTCCTTGAGGATTTTGAGCGTAGCATAGGCGGCCGCAACGCCCGGCGTGTTGTTATTGAACGTGCCCCCCTGGGCCACACCGTGACCGATCAAAGACATCACTTCCCGTGAACCGCCGAATGCGGCCAGAGGGTATCCGTTGGCCATGGCTTTCGCATAGGTGGCCAGGTCCGGCTTAATCCCATAATACTCTTGTGCGCCGCCGTTGGCGATTCGAAAACCGGTCTTCACTTCGTCGAGGATGAATAGGGCGCCATATTGGGCGGTCAGCTCGCGAATGCGCTCCAAGAACCCCGGCAAGGGGTTGATGGCGGCACAATTGCCTTGGCATGGTTCGGTGATGACAGCTGCGATCTGATCCCCGTAGGAGCGCATCACTCGTTCTAACCCCTCAAAATCATTAAACGGCAAAGTAATGATTAGCTGTCCCATAACCTTTGGGATGCCGGAGGAAGCACTAATCGGGATCGGGCTACGGGGATTGCCATACGCTTCGGCCGGCGCATATGTAGACCATAGCGTGTGATCTTGAAAACCGTGGTAGTTCCCCTCAAATTTGAGAATGAGATCACGACCAGTGTAGGCGCGCGCAACGCGAATGGCATGCATCGTGGCCTCAGTGCCCGAGCAATCAAGGCGCACCATCTCCACCGCCGGGCACATTTCCACCAACATTTCGATTACCTCCACCTCCAGCTCACTGGTCATCGCAAACAGGATCCCGTTCTGGATCTCCTCGACTACCTTCTGGTCCACTTCGTCAAACGCATGACCAAGGATTATCGGGCCGAAGGCCAGGCGATAATCAATATAACGACGGCCATCCACATCCCAGAGATGAGACCCCTTCGCTCGGGCCACATAAGGAGTGGTCCCATCTCCCCAATAGCGGAAATTCGAATTCACGCCCAATGGAATAACCTGCTGTGCACGCTTTTGCATCGCTTGGCTTTTTGGTCCAATGAAGCTCATCGTCTCTCTCCTTTCTTTATGTTAACCTCGGAAGCAAAAAGATGGTTTTTAGGAAGACCAAACCTGAGGCAACAATTTTCAGGATGCCAACACCAGTGCTTAGATTAGATCAAATACCGTCGGCCAGACGCACGTTAGTCATCCTCATCTTCTATGAGGCTTTCAGGTGCACGCCACTGATAAACGTCTTTCAAGACCAAAGGAACGATCGAGGTGACCGTACGTCTTACCCCTGGCACTTTACGGACCACTTCGGTGACGAAACGATACACCTCATCGGTATCTTTTGCAACCACCTGGATGCTCACATCACTTTCCCCAATCGAACACGCCACATAGGTGACATTCTCAAACTCGGCCATCCGTTGTGCCACTTCCCGAATACGATCCGATTCGACCTCCAGCCAGACATCGGCGCGAGTGGTCAGCCCAAACGCTTCCGGCTGGATTACCGCACTGATGCGAATGACATCTTCGTCGATCATGCGCTGGATGCGATACCGTACGGCCCGCTCGGATATTCCCCCAATTTGACGGGCGATCTCCGAGGCAGACTTGCGTCCGTCCTCAAGGAGAAGATTGACAATTTTTATATCTATTTTGTCGAATTCGTACATAAACTACCCTGTCCGATGGCCGAAGCGAACATATTATACTCCTTTTTTGTAGAGTCGTCAAGAAGGGTCGGGGCTTTTCAAATAACTTATTTTTTGATAAAATCAAGCCAAAACGAGAGCAGGAGATAGGGAAGATGAAGGTGCGAACGG
>OGCI01001167.1_pt1 | contig 23602 bp, 17 predicted proteins | sample 1570021 | NCBI WGS metagenome assembly OGCI01 (sample SAMN06264664, study PRJEB24512) | hot springs metagenome | isolation source: Hot spring water | place: South Africa: Tshipise | collected 2015-06-21 | reverse complement strand
GGCGTCTTTGGGAGGGCCGCCCCCTCCCTGGCCCTCCCCCGCTGGGGGAGGGAACCGGGCGCCTCCCCGCAGGGAGGAGGTATGGGGAAACCCGGTTTCCCCATATGTTCACCTCAGGCGCGCAGCCGGATCGCCCAGCAGGGCGTAGTTACGCGCGTCGTTGCGCGCCACCCAGAGCTGGGCCAGCTCCAGCGGGTCCACGATTTTGCCGAACTTGATGTTTTCCAACTCTTCGGTGAGAGCCATAGCCCGCGCCCCCTGCACGATGTTGAAGTCATCGGTCGCGTTGCCTGCCGGCTCGCCCAGCAGCAGGCGGGCGATCACATCCTCGAAGGCCTGGGTCTGTGAGCGCGCGCCATCGGTGCCGCTGAAGGAGTAAGTCCAGGCCCGCTCGATATGGCCGATCACCGCCTGGACGCCGCTGAGCAGCAGGCGTTGCGGCAACTGGCTGATCAGCGGGAATGGGGCCACCTGCGGGCGTGTCCGCGTCTCATCGAAGATGAACTCATCGCGGTCAGGGCAGCCAGCGCCGTAACAGGCGAAGAGCAGCGCCATCGTCCCCTCCAGGTGCGTCTGCCCGTCGAGGTCCTCGCCAGCAAACCAGTGCTCGCGCCGCACATTGCCCGACCCGTTCCAGTCCTGGGTTACCAGGGCGCCCTGGTGCAGCGCGAGCCGCGCATCGCTCAGTGGCAGACCCAGGCCGTGGCAGGCCGCAAACAGCAGCGCCGGGGCCTTGCCGTCGCCTTCGCCGCGCGCGATCCGCTCCAGCGCCGCCCGAGTGGCCTCGCCCGCCACGAACGGGCGCGCCACGAAGCCCTGCTTGTGCGGCACATTGGCGGGGTCTCCGGTCCAGCGAATCAGCGGTCGCACCAGCTCCTCGGCGCTGCGCCGCGTTGAGATGTCCATATCGTGCTGGGTCGCATAGTAGATCACCTCGTTGCGCACCTGGTCGGCCCGGTCGGGCCGCTGCTCAAAGCTGACCTGCCGTTCGGCGTAGGTCGCGTAGTCCGCCAGACGGTGGTCGCCGTCAGCGCCGGTGAAGCAGAGCCGCCCGACGGCCCAGAAGAGATCCAGTTCATACTGGAAGTTGAAGGGAATGAAGCGTGTATCGTCGGGGCGAAGCGGGCCGGGCAGACCGAGCAACAGCAGGTAGTAGGGCACGCCACGGCGCGGATCGACCGGCCCCTGGCTCACCCCGTGACGAGCCAGCCAGCGTCCGACCCGCTCACCGGGGCGGTAGATGAGCACGGGGGGAATCTGGCCCCAGTGCTCGCGCAGGTTCTTGCTGCCATTGTCGGTGTGCCGGTTCACCCAGGCCCCGGCGTTCTCGTCGGCGCCAAAGGTCACGGCGGGAACGCTGAGGCCCATCTGCTCCATCCGGTGGGCAATCAGGGGCCAGACGGCCTTGATCAACCCGGCGCTCTCGGTGGCGTTGATCACCACTGCCCACCGGGCCTGGGCCAGGTCGAGCGGGTCAATGTCGCGGGTCGTACCGAGGTGGGTTGTCTCGGCAACTTCCTTCTTCGCCCTGTAGACGCCCTGCAACTCTGGCGGCTCGGCGCTGGGCGGACCCTGGGCCAGTTCACTTGCCGACGCGGCATCAATGCGGAGCAACGGCGTGCCGTCGGGCGAGAGTCCGTTGGGGTAGAGTTCATCGCCAGCGCCGGGGCCTTCACGGCGGAGGAGAAGCAGCGGGCCGCTGAGGCGGCTTCCTGCCGCAACGGCGGACGGTGCAGGGGGCGCGGGGGCAACCGGCGTCTCAGGCGCGGCAGCTTCGCGGACTACCCCGGCCCCGGCGTCCACTGGCGCGCCCAGTCGCGCCGCCAGGGCATCGAGGCGCCCCATGAGCGTCTGGAAGTCGGCGCGCAGGGCCACAACCTCGCGGTAGATCTCGTCCATACTGAGCTGGCCCACCCGCGCCGGCTCGCCGCTCACCGGGCGAACAGCGGAGCGCGGGGACTCCACCGCCTCGATGGCGATCGCCGCCAGACCGCTCTCGGCGACCAGGCGGTAGGGCACGTGGGCGTAGCCCGGCCCATCGGGGTTCTCGACGCCCCAATCAACGCCCCAGGAGTTGCGCACGATGAAGTAACCGCCGCCGGGCGCATCGGCGTCATCACGATAACCCAGCACGGCCATGGCGTGGCCGCCGCGGCGCGCTTCACCGGGCAGCGGATGGCGCAGGCGCCCCAGGTTGCGCCCCTGCCACGAGCCGATCCAGTGCTCCCAGATGTACAGGCCGATCAGCACCGGATGGCCCCGGGCCAGCGCGTCTTTCATCTGCAGCACCCCATCTTTCGCGGGCAGTTTCCGAAAAGCGGTCACGCGCCGGAGTCTGGCCTCATCGAAGGCCTGGGCCGGCGGGCGCTCGTGGCCCGGCCGGGCGTGGTCGCTCGGGGCGGGCCGGTAGGGCCAGGTCGCCTCGGTACAGATGCCCAGATCTTGCAGGACCCGCACGCCCACCAGCGGATCGGTGCCCACATCGCCGCGGATGCCGTCGCGATCTTTGCACGCCCAGTAGAGGAACTGTTCGGAGAGATCAGTTGGATCGCCGCTGCGGGCCTGGAAGAGCGCGGCCAGGGTAAAGGCCACACAGGAGTTCCGCACCCCCTGATTGCCCGGCGGCGGCAGATGCCCCGGCGGGTCAACCCGTTCCGGCAACGTCGTGGGCACGGCAAACGCGGCAGCCTCAACATCCTCGTAGGCATCAATCACCAGGCCGGCCCCGACCTCCAGCTCCACCGGCACGCTGAAGGACACCCCTTCGGGCAGCAATGGCTGGGCCGCCTCGGCCAGCGCGCGCACCTGCTCTTCAGCAAGATCCAGCGCCACCGCCAGGGCCTGGACCCCCGTACCGTACTGCTGGTTGCTCGAACGAACCGCGGCGTAGAACTCTTCGACGCTGGTGATCCAGTAGCTCGCCAGTCTGGCGCGCAGCGCCGCATCCATCGCTTCAAGCCGTTCAAGGGGCGTCAGAGGGAGCATATGAACCTCCCGGAGAGCGTATGAGAGGGCGAGGCGAGCTTCGCAGAAACCCTCGACGGGGTGGTGGAGAAACGCTGCGCGGGTGAAGATGGGGGGACCGCACTCTCTCGACAACCCCTCGCAGCGCAATCTGCAATCGAAAACGGTACTACACCTGCGCCGGCATCCGCGCCAGCACCCCCTGGATCAGCGCGGCAAAGCGCGGGCGCGCCTGCTCACCGGCGGCAAGCACCTCCTCGTGGTGGGCCGGGGGGCCGTCGGGCAGGGCCAGATTGGTGATCAGCGAGAGGCCCAGCGTGCGCATCCCGCTGTGGCGCGCCACGATCACCTCGGGCGCGGTAGACATGCCCACCGCATCCGCGCCGAGGGCGCGCAACAGGCGCAGTTCGGCGGCGCTCTCGAAACTCGGCCCCGCCACCATACAGTATACCCCTTCGCGCAGCGGCACTCCCTGCTCCGCGGCCACGGCGCGGGCCAGGGCTGCCAGCTCATCATCGAACGCTCCGACCATCGCCGGGAAGCGCGGACCGAGCCGCTCGTCGTTCGGCCCAATCAGCGGATGGTGCCCCGCCATCCCCGGCAGAAAGATCTGGTCGCTGATGCGCATGATATCGCCCACCTGCCAGTCCGGGCGCAGACCACCCGCGGCATTCGTCACGATCAGCGTGTCACATCCCAGGGCGCGCAGCACGCGCACCGGGAAGGTCACCTCCTGCATCGTGTAGCCCTCGTAGAAGTGAAACCGCCCGCGCAGCGCCGCCACCGGCTGCCCGCTCAGCCATCCCACTGCCAGTTCGCCCCGATGGCCGGGCACCTTCGGCTCGTGAAACCCGGGGATGGCCTGGTAGGGAACCGCAACCGATCCCTCGAGCGCATCGGCCAGCGCGCCCAACCCCGAACCGAGGATCAGCCCGACCCGCGGCCTCAGCGACACCCGGGCGGCAATACTGGCCCGCGCATGTTCGATCAGATCGTATATCACTTGAGCAACCTGCCTCCGTGCTCCAGCCAGTTGGAACGCCAGTGCCGCAAGCCAGAAGATGGGGAAACCGGGTTTCCCCATGCCCCTCCCTCAGGGAAGGGCTGCGCCCTCCCAGGAGAATCCGCACGAGTGTCGAAAACAGCAATGGTTCGCCCCGCAGGCCCCCTACCGCTGACTCAACAACTCACGCTTCCGGGATTCGAACTCGTCAATCGAGAGAATGCCGCGGTCACGCAGCGCGACCAGTTCCTCCAGCCTGCGCTGCACCTCGACCGGCGCACCTTCCACGGGGGCCGTGCGGTAGATCTGCTCGAGGAACCTGTAGTTTTGCTCGAGCTGGTGTTTAGCTTCGAGCAGCGCCCGTTGGAAGGCCAGCGGGTCCGCGATCCGGTCGAGCACGCCGGGGCCCGAATCGCCCGAAGTAAACACCGTGACCGTGCCAAAATTGAGCAGGCGACCGCTAAAGCCCTGATGCAACGTCACATCGCTGATCTTCTCCAGCGCCACGTCATGCACCCTTTTGCTCAGCACCCCCTGCACCTGGAGCAGACGCCGGTCGGTTACCACGTGCTGCTCACTGTTCCAGCGCAGAAAGTCGAGGAAGCCGCTGAACAGCACCGCCACGCTGATACCTATGCAGATCAGCAGGATCAGGTTGCTGGCGGTGATGCCGCCAAAGGTGAGCGTGGCTGTATCGAAGGCCATATGCGAGGCCACACCTGCCGCAACGAGCAGGGCGATCAGCGCCAGTTCGGTCAGAATGTTGGCGATCAACACGAAGAGATGCTGGCGGGCGACGTAGAGAATCTGCTCCCCGCGACCGAGCAGATGGTCAATGTAGGCCATGCGGTACTCCTCATTCGATGCGCATTGCCTCGTCCAGGAAGGCGACCGAACGCAGATCGCGCTCCAGAAGACGGCGCAGGTAGGCCCGCAGCAGGCTCTCGGCCTCACTCCGGACCGCTGGCGAGAGCCGGAGGCTCTCCACAACCGCAAGGGGCTGGCTCTGCAGGTAGCGTAACAGGCGAAAGGCCGGGCCACTCATCGTCAATGCCGCCCGGTCAGCGCTTTCATGCTCCGGGCAGAGCACGCCGCCGAGGCTCGGGCTGAAGCGGCTGGCCGCCTCCGTCAAAGCCTCCTGACAGACGATGCAGTAGTGCAACTGCGGGCGGTAGCCTGTCAGGTGCAACAGGCGCAGTTCGTACCAGCGCAGCGCGAGGTCGGGGTTGGCGCTGCGATCCAGAGCCGTAAACGTTTGCGCCAGCAGCGCATAGATCTCAGGATGCTCGTCGTCCTCCTGGCTGAAGCAGTCGTACAACTCAGCCGCATAGTAGGCGCAACTCAGCCGGGGCAACTCGGCCCGCAGGGTCGCATAGCTGTCGCGGATCTCGCTCTGGGTGATGACGTCGAAGGTTCGCCCAATGGCGAGCAACAACCCCACCCGGGTGAACAGCTCCAGGTGCCCGGCAAGCTTGCTGGTCGTCTTGCGGACCCCGCGAGCGACCACCCGGCGCTTCCCGCCGGGCGTGGCGAGCAGCATCACCCGGTCGGCCTCGCCGGCATCGCTCCGCCGCAGGATCAGCGCCTCAGTTCGGTATATTCGCTCGCCCATCGCTCGCTTCCCACCAGCCGTTGCCCGCAACGGCACACCTAGCGTAGCAAACAAGTATAACCGAAAATAGTACGTAGCGCTTCGTCACGGCAGGCAAGGGATGGAACGCAGGGGCCCGGGGAAACCGGTTTCCCCGTATTTTCACATCAGCGGGAACGTCGTTGCGACGATCCACGCAAACACCACCGCATTCACCAGAGCGCCGACCAGAATGGTGCCGCTGCGCCGGTGGACCAGCGCGCTCAAGAGGCCGTAGAGCACAAAGTAGACCACGAAGAGCGGGGCGATCAGCACCAGGAAGAACAGCTCCCGCGGATTGACAATAATCGCCAGGATCAATCCACCCAGGAATGCGCCTTTTGTCAGCGCGTAGGCCCCGCGCGGCGCTCCGGCGCCGCGGGTCAGGCGTTCGTCGGCCAGAAAGTAGACGAGCATGGCCGCAAAGATCGCCAGAAACACCGGCCAGCGCGGGGGCGGCGGGAAGTAGTTGAGCACGAACAGGTGGGTCGGCAGTCCGAAGCTGAGAAAAACATAGCCCACCATCAGCAGCGCGGCGGCCACAGCCATGAGCACGCTGCGCCGCCAGACAGCCAGCCCGTTCCACGTCGGGCGCCGGCCCTGGCTCAGCAGCGCCAGCCCTGCGGCGGTGAGCAGCCCGTAGAGGCCAAAGAAGAGCGCCAGCGGCCCGCCAACGCGAATGGGCAGCAGATCGCCCGCCGGGATCAGGCGCAGGAGCAGCGGCGCAAGCAGCGCCGGCGCAAGCGCCACCACCCACCAGGCTCGCCGCGGGAAGGGCGCTGCCTGCCCGCCGGGGGCGCCAATCGGTTGCAGCAGTTGCACCAGAGGCCAGTACAGCAGCACGGACCCGACATAGACCAGCCCCAGGGCCGGCAAGCGGTTGTCGAGAAAGCCCGCTCCGGGCGGCGCCGCCGTGAGCGGCATCGCCCCCTGGAACCAGCGCAGCGCCTCGGCCATACTCACCTGATGAAAGAGCACCCGCAGGTGCTCGGCTCCGGGCACGAACACCACCCTCCGACCCGTGCCTGCGGCCAGATCGCCGTATGTTTCGCCGGGAACCCCCGTCGGCCCGCCCGCCTCCGCGATCACCGCCTGCGCCAGCGGTCGCAGGCCGCCCTCCAGCGCGCCCGTGAGCACCAGCAGATTGGCCGGGCGGCTGCCCGTCGCTCCGTCGTAGACCAGCGAAACCGCGACTGTCGCGGCGATCTCGGGATGCTCGATTGCGTAGCGCACCACTGCTTCGCTGCCCATCGAGTGCCCGACCAGCCCCACCCGGCCGTCGCCCTGCTCGCGGGCATAGGCTACCACGGCATCGAGGGCCGTGCGTAACTGCTGGTAGCGCCCTTCACGGTCGGCCAGATCGCCCCTGAGTGGTTCGATGTTCTGGCCGTGGCCGGGAAAGTCGAAGGTGAGCGCCAGGTAGCCGTTTCGCGCCAGCGTGAGCGCGAACGGCTCCATGATCTGGCGCGAGGCCGCAAAGCCATGGGCGATCACCACCGCCGGGGCCGCCGCCGCCCCCGCGGGCCGGTACACCGTGACCGGCGTCGCGCCCAGGGTGAGCCGCTCAATCCCCGCCAGCGACATCCGCGGGGTGATCAGCAGCCAGAGGCCCACGCCAATCGCCGCCACACCGGCCAGGCCCGCCAGCGTTCGCAACAGGCGCCCCGGCAAGCGGCTCAGCGCCGTCGCGGCAGCCGGGCTTGCAGAGGCCAGTCGCCGGTTCCGCGGCGCGTTCATAGCCGGCCTCGCTGCAGCGGTTCCGGCGCGTGAACCGCCTCCGAACCCTCGAGCAAACTCCCGCGCCGGTAGCCGGCCAGGTCCAGCGTCACGTAGCGAAACCCGGCCACGGCGCGGATTCGTTCGACCACCCCGGCTGCCTGTTCCAGCAGCCGCGGCATATCCGCCGGCTCGACTTCAATCCGCGCCAGGTCGCCGTGGTGCCGCACCCGGTACTGCCGCAGACCCAGCGCCCACAGCACCTCCTCCGCCGCCTCCACCTGCGCCAGCTTCTCAGGCGTGATCGGCGTGCCATAGGGAAAGCGCGAACCGAGGCAGGCAAAGGCCGGCTTATCCCACACCGGCAGTCCGTAGCAGCGGGCCAGGGCGCGGATATCGGCCTTGGTCAGGCCGGCCTCCTTCAGCGGCGCGCGCACACCGTGCTCCAGAGCCGCCCTGGCCCCTGGCCGGTGATCGGCCAGATCGTCAAGGTTCTCGCCGTAGAGCACCCAGGGCAGGTCATGCTGCGCGGCCAGGGCGCGCAGGTGGGTGAACAACTCGCGCTTGCAGAAGTAGCAGCGATTGCTCGGGTTCGCCGCGTAGCGCGGGTCGGCGACCTCATCGGTCCGAATGACCAGGTGACGCACCCCCACCAGGCGCGCCAGTTCCTCCGCCTGGCGCAACTCGCGGCGCGGCAACGATGGCGAATCGGCGGTAACGGCGAGTGTCCGCGCGCCCAGGGCGGCATAGGTCGCCCGGGTCAGCACCGCGCTATCCACACCGCCCGACAGGGCGACCACCGCGCCGCCCAGCTCCCGCAGGATGCTCTCCAGGCGCGCCGCTCTGGCGGCAAGTTCGGGGAGCAAGCTTTCGTCGTCCATTCGCGCTTCTCTTGTCTTGCGTAGAGCAGCCGCGCCCGAGGGTCCGGCCCTTTCAAAGGGTATCACGCGACCATCGCGTTCACAGCATGCGCGGATCATGGCGCCCGTGCTCGCGCGGCTGCCGGGTTGGCGCGCATCCCTGGAAGAGTCAGGCACACCTTGAGCATTCGTTTATTCGTTTCCCATTCGTTGGCGTAATTCGTTTCCCCTTCGTTGGCGCATTCAGGCGTGTTGCCGCATCAGAAAGCCCATCCCGGAGCAGGGGAAACCCTTTGAAGCCCGGCCCTCCCGGAGCTACGCGCCAGCGGCCAGCGCATTGATCATCGCTGCAGCGTAACCCGCACCGAAGCCATTGTCAATGTTTACCACCATTACGCCCGCAGCGCAACTGTTGAGCATCGCCAGCAGGGCCGCCAACCCCCCGAAGCTGGCGCCGTAGCCCACACTGGTCGGCACGGCGATCAGCGGTCGTCGGACCAGGCCAGCCACTACGCTGGGTAGCGCGCCCTCCATCCCCGCGACGACCACCAGCACCGTGGCCCGTTGCACCTGTTCCAGGTGGGCCAGCAGCCGGTGCAGCCCGGCCACCCCCACATCCATCAGCCGTTCGACATGGTTACCCATCACCTCGGCGGTCAGCGCCGCCTCTTCGGCTACGGGCAGGTCGGCGGTGCCGGCGCAGATCACCAGCACTGTGCCGGGGCGCCTGATCGGCGCCTCGCGCTCGACGATGATCATCCGCGCCAGATCACTGTAGCGCGCCGCTGGCAGCGCCTCGCGCACTCTGGCGTACACCTCGGGAGAGGCCCGGGTTGCCAGCACCGGCCCCGGCCCCGCGGCCAGCCGGGCGATGATCGCGGCGGCGTGCTCCGGATGCTTGCCCTCGCAGTACACCACCTCGGGAAACCCGGTCCGCAAGGCCCGGTGCGTATCAATCCGGGCAAAACCCAGATCGTCGAAGGGCAGCCGGCGCAGCAGCGCCAGGGCCTCCTCGATCCCCGTGTCGCCCCGTTGCACCTGCTCCAGTAATGCGCGCAGCGTCTGCTCGTCCATGCTCAACTGCTCACTGAGGTGAACATACGGGGAAACCGGGTTTCCCCATCCCCCTGCCTATAGGGGCGCCAGCCGCTCCCAACCGCGGTTGGGACATGGGGAAACCGGGTTTCCCCACGCCCCCGCCCTCGGGATGGCAAGCCCTCCTCACCGGGAGGGTTTGGGAGGGCTGCGCCCTCCCAAGAATAGTTATTTTCACCCTCTCGTTGTGCGGCGCAGCCGCATGGACGACTGAGGTGAACATACGGGGAAACCCGGTTTCCCCACCCCCCTCCCTGGCGGGAGGGTTTGGGAGGGTGCAGCCCTTTTGTGAACCTTGCTATGACGGCGCAAGGCGCGTGCCGCGCGCCCACCTCACATCTCAACGACCTGCCCATCGCGCCCGATCTCGGCGACACCGGCGAACCCCCCCGCTGCTACCGCAGCCAGCGCCGCCGGCTCCGGCATCGTCCAGCGCGGGCTGTAGTGCACCAGCACCAGCCGCGCCACTCCCGCCGCGGCCGCCAGCGCCCCCGCTTGCTGCGGGGTGGTGTGCCCGGCGAACGGCTCGGCTACAGTCGCCTCGTGGATCAACGTCGCCGCGCCCCGAGCCAGCTCCTCGACCGCCGCGCACGGCTCGGTGTCGGACGAGTAGACCAGCGCGCGCCCTCGCGCCGGTTCCTCGAAGCGCAACGCCAGACACGGGCGGCTATGCGCCGTCAGCGCCGTGCGCACCTGCCACCCCTCGGCCAGCGCCAGCGTGTCGCCGGGTTGCAGCGGTCGCCAGTCTGCCGGCACGTGAAACTCAACCTGCATTGCCTCCAGGGTGCGCTCCAGCAGGTGCAACACCGGCGCCAGCCCGTGAATGGGCAACGGCGCCTCGCGCCCGGCCAGACGCATACTGAAGAGCAGCCCCGGCAACCCGTTGATGTGATCGCAGTGGCTGTGGGTGATGATAACGCCGGTCAGGGCCTGCGGGTCAACGCCAGCGCGCAGCAGCCGCTCGTAGGTGCAGCCGCCGGCATCCACGAGCAACGGGCCACCCGGCCCATCCCAGACCATGTGCGTGTTTCCCCGGTCCACCTCCGGTAGACCGGTGCCTGTACCCAGCAGGATCATGCGCGGCATCCCCGGCTCCGTTCCTTGTGCTCGTTCCTTACGCTGGAAACAGGTGTATTGCTGGGAGGGCTGCACCCTCCCACACCCGCCTCGCCGGGCAAGGACATGGGCAACCCCGGCTTCCCCCGGTACATCATAGCACGTGACAATAGAGATTCGGCGTCTCGACACCTTCAAAGGGCATCACAAGATCGTCGCGTTCACGGCGTGCGAGGATCACGGCGCCCGTGCTCGCGCGGCTGCCGGGTCGGCGCGCATCCCCGGAAGAGCCAGACACGCCTTTCGCATTCGTTTATTTATTCGTTTCCCATTCGTTGGCGTATTCAGGCGTTTTTTCGCATCAGGAAGCCCATCCTGGATCAGGTAATACCAATTTCTGTTGAACATTCCGCATAACCCGAGCTGCGATAGCGCACGGTAATGCCCGGGATCGTAATCTCCAATCCAAAATCGGCAATCTAAAATGGTATAAAACCCTTTGAAACCCTTGCATCTCAAAGGCGACGCGGGAGGGCCAGGCCCTCCCGCGTCGTCGCCAGCGCCTCTGGAGCCCCGGTCACACTATCTCAGCACAACCGGAATGTAGACCCGCGCATTGGTCACCGTTAGCGTGCCCGCCACGTAGGTGATGTCGTAGTTGGGGCTCGACAACCCGCTGGCGACGATAGAGTAGGTTCCCACCGGGCTGCTGGCCGTCGCCTCAGTTTCGAAGCTCAACTCGCCCACCAGGTCCGCTGCGTCGTCGCTGTTAACAAAACCGCTGAAGCTGGCGGTAAACTGCGGGTTGGCTGCGCCAACCGGGCGAGTAACATTGTTGGCCCTGATCGTCAACGGGGCGCGGTTCACCCGGATCGTCTGGTTCATGGTCACCGGCGCGAAGTTGGCGCTATCGTTGGGCGTAAAAACCACCTGCACGTTCTGCGTGCCGGCTGGCAACACCGTGCCGAGCGGCGGGTTGTAGTCGAACGTGCCGGCCACCGTCTGGCCGTTGAAGCTGGCCGTGGCGTTCAGATGGGTCGCCGCCAGCGGTGTGCCGTAGGTGATCTCCGCTGGATCGGGCCAGATGATCCGGGGCACGTCTCGGTCCACCACCCTCAGCGTGCCATCAACATAGCTGATCGCATAGTTGTTGCTCGTCAGCCCGCTGGGGGTGATGCGGTAGGCGCCCGCCGGGCTGGCGCCTGTTGCGTTGGTCGAGAAGCGCAACTCGCCACCCAGATCCGCCGGGCTATCGCCATTGACGAAGCCTTCATAACGCGCGCTGAAGGTCGGGTCAGGCGCGCCGACCCGCCGGGTCGCGTCGTTAGCGATGACCGTCAGCGGAGCGCGGGTCACGCTCAGCGTACCGGGCTCAAAGGCAGTGATCTGGTAGCGCGCCCGGCCGTAGTTCGACAGGGCCAGGGTACCCTGGGTGATCTGGTAGGTACCCACCGGGCTGGCGCTGGTAGCCGTTGTTGACAGCGCGCCCTGGAACACCTGAGCGATGGTGTCGCCGTTGCGCAGGCCGGTCACATTGAAGGTGAACACGGGGTTGGGAGCGCCGTAGCGCCGGCTCTGGTTGACCGCGGTAACGGTCAGCGGGGCAGGGTCAACCCGGATGCGGTAGCCTGCCGCCGCAACCGTTCCCGATCCCACTGGCTGGTTGGCGTCGCCGGTGACGCCGATGGCAAAAGTAATGCCGTTCTCATTGTACGAGGGCGTTCCCGGAACGGTCGTCGCCGGCTCGGTTACCGATGCGGCTACCAGTCGCGCCTCGTTTTGAGCGACCCTCTGCAGGGTAATACCGCCCGGCAATCGGGTGCCCAGAGGAGGGGAGTAGCCTTCGGGCGGAGGATCAACGATGAAGAACTGGGTGCTCGCATTGGTGCCGTCGGCTACCAACCGAATGGGACCCGAGCCCGCAGGGGGGTAGGGGTAGCCGTACACGGCGTTCGGCAGGGTGAACCCGGGGTCGGGCGTGGGGGGAAAAACATACGCCACGGCGTACACCGCCGAGGTGGCGGTCAGGGCCACCAGCGCAATCACGAGGGTCACCAGGGCGCTGCGGATCGGTACCGTACGGTACCACGGCGTGGGGGTGGATGTGCGCATCCTCATGCTCCTTGTCTCGACGATGAAAACGACAGCCTGTGATGCCCGTCGGAGACGGCATCCATCGGTACTACACGGCAGCGCTAGCTCGGTAATACGGTTACCCGGTACGGTAGTACTGGTGTATGAGAAACAGGTGATTTACTAGCCGCGCGCAGAATGAAAAGCCTTTCACACTACCCCGGGTCGGGTAGCAGGTACCCTGAAACAACAAAAAAGGATGCCGGGAACACAGCTTCCCGGCATCCCCATGGCAGGTATCCTGAAACAACGAAAAGAATGCCGGAAACACAGCTTCCCGGCATCCCCGTGGCAGGTATCCTGAAACAACGAAAAGAATGCCGGAAACACAGCTTCCCGGCATCCCCTGGCGCGCGGCCCCTGGCCCCCGCGCTTCAGGGGCGGACAGAACCTGTGGGCGCCGACGGGCGTTATGGCGTGGGGATGCGCTGGTTGGTCCTCACCCCTGGCCCCCTTCGACAGGCTTCGCCCTGAGGCTCAGCCCGAAGGGGCGGGCCTCTCCAGCTTCGCTGCCTGCGCTGAGCCTGTCGAAGCGGGGAGACCAGCGCCGCGGGCGGGGGGCGTTCCAGGGCGATACAGGCCACGTTGGCTCGGATGCGCTGTCCGTCCTTAAAGCCCCCGCGCCAGGCAGGCGCAACGGCGCTACTCCATCGCGACGATGCGCTTTCGCAGGGCGTAAATCGCCGCCTGGGTGCGATCGGCGAGGTGGAGCTTGGATAAAATGTTGCTCACATGGGTTTTGACGGTTTTCTCCGAGACGATCAGCGCGTCGGCGATCTCTTTGTTCGATTTGCCCCTGGCGATCAGGCGCAGCACCTCCATCTCGCGGGGCGTGAGTTGCTCAACCGGCGCCTCGTCAGGACGGGGGGCGCTGAACTCCTGCATCAGCCGGGCGGCTACCTCCGGGTGCAGCACGGCTTCATTGCGTTGCGCGGCGCGAATGGCATGGGCCAGTTCCTCTGGCGAAACGTCTTTGAGCAGGTAGGAGATCGCGCCGGCTTTGATCGCCGGGAACACCTTGTCGTCGTCGGCGAAGCTGGTGAGCACGATCACCCGTGTGCTGGGGCTGACGGCCTTGAGCTGGCGGGTAGCTTCGACTCCGTCAATACCGGGCATCACCAGGTCCATCAGCACCACGTCGGGGATCAGCTCACGCGCCAGTTGCACCCCCTCTTCACCGCTGGACGCCTCACCGACGATCTCGATGTCTTCCTGCAACTCGAGAAAATCGCGCAACCCCTGACGCACCACGCGGTGGTCGTCAATCAGCAGCACCGTGATGGGATCCATCTGTTCATCCTTTCGTGAGGCCACAGTCCTGGTCAGGCCGGAGCTGCGGCCCGTTTCACCGCGGTACAGTCACAATCACCTCGGTGCCGCAACCCACCGCGGAACGCACCTCCACCGTACCGCCGATCTCGGCGGCGCGCTCGCGCATGCTCCACAGGCCGAAGCGCCGTCCATCGCCGCCGGGCAGCGTCTCAGGGTCAAAGCCCTGTCCATCGTCAATCACGGATACCTGAACAGAATCACCGGTGAATCCGAGGTTAATTTGCACATTACGGGCATTAGCGTGCTTTGCCACATTGTTCAAGGCTTCCTGCACAATGCGATAGATCGGCTGTTCGATGCCACGGGCCAGGCGTTCATCGCCACTGACACTGAGGGTGATCACCATCCCCTCGCGGTGAGCCAGGAACTGGGCGTGCTGCTGCAAAGCCGCGACCAGCCCCTGGTCGCGCAACGCTGGCGGGCGAAGCTGGTAGATCAGGGCGCGCATCTCGGCCAGCGCAGCGGTGGCCGTCTCCTGCAAACGTTCAAGTTGGAGCGCCACGCGCCGGGGGTTGCGCTCGAGTTGCACCCGCGCGGCCTGAGCGGTAAGGGTAATGCTGAAGAGTTGCTGCGTTACACTGTCGTGCAACTCGCGGGCCAGCCGGTTGCGCTCCTCCAGGACCGCCGCGGCCTGAGCTCTGCGGTAGAGGCGGGCATTTTCAAGCGCCCCGGCGAGCACATCGGCTACCGTGGTCAGAATGCGCGCGTCTTCGTCGCTGAAGGCTCCCACGCGGGGCGATTCGGCGTTAATCACGCCGATGACCCGGCCACCGGCCATGATCGGCGCCACCAGCTCCGCGCGCACACTGGCGCGCTCCGCGAGGCGCAGGTAGGTCGGCTCGGCGGTGACATCGTTCACCAGCAGCGCCTGACCGCTGCGGGCAGCGCGCCCGATCAGCCCCAGGTGGAGGGGCTGGCGATAGCCGACCCGTTGCGGCGCCACCCAGCCCTCGGAGGCCACGAGCGTCAGCTCGCCGGTCTCCTCGTCGAGCAGGAAGAGGTCCACCTGGGCGTAGCCAAAACCGCGGCGGATCTCGGCGGCGACCTCGGGCAGGCTCACCGCCTGGTCGAGCGAGGCCGTGGCGCTGCGGGCGATGGCGTTGAGCACGGCGAGCTGATCGGCGCGCCGCTGCACCTGGGCCGCCAGATCCTGGGCCTCGGCGTAGAGGCGGGCCGAGGTGATCGGGCCGCCGACCTGGGCAGCGATGGCTTCGAGCAGATCCACGTCCTCGTAGGTAAAGGCCCCGGGGCGCCGGGCCGCGACGTTGAGCGTGCCGATCACCCGCCCGCCGCTGCGGAGCGGCACCACAATCGCCGCGCGAGCGTCAGGGTCGGGCGGAGGAAAGCTGGTCTGCTCGTCGAACTGATTGGCGAAGAAGGCGCGGTCGTGGCGAGTCACCCAGTCGATCATCCCTTCGCCAACGCTGAAGCGCGCGCCGAGCAGGTGCGCCTCGCCGGGCGCGGCAGCGACGATAACCAGCCTGTCGGCCTCATCGAGCAAGGCCAGCGAGCCGCTGCCGAAAGCCGCCGCCACCCGCTCGATCGTCCGGTCGAGAATGGCGCGCAGATCCAGCGTTGCGCTGACATCGCGCCCCAGGGCGGCCAGGAGCTGTTCCTTAGCCAGCAGCCGCGCGCTGCGCTCGGCGAGGCGCGCGTTCTCGACCGCCATAGCGGCCTGGCGGGCAATGGCCTCGATGACCAGCACCACGGTGAGATCGAGCGCTGGCGTATCGGGGGCGAGAACCAGATAGATCACCCCGATCAGCCGATCGCTGCGGCCCCGCAAGGGCACCAGGAGCGCGGCAGCGTCCCGGACCACTGCGGCATCGGCTGGCAGCGGCAAGGCTTCACCCGCGGGCAGCAAAAACGAGTCGCTTAGCCGGTGCTCGGCCCGCAACAGGGCCTGGTAGACCCCCGGCGGTACGGCCTCGGCGCGCAACTGAGCCTCGAGCGCCGGGGTAATACCGGCGAAGGCCACGGCTTCCAGGGCGTCGGTGTCAATGTTCCGCAGGCGCACATACACCCGGGGGCTGGCAACCACCCGCCGCAGCGTCTCAGCAACCTCCCGCAGCAGGGCCTGGGGCGTGTCGTGCACGCGGATCTGGCTGCCCAGGGCCAGAAGATCGCCCAGAGGCAGCGTCAGCACCCCCCCGTGCTGCGGCTCGTTGCCCGGAAGTGGCTCGCTCATAGCTCATCGCCTTCAAACGTCGCCTCGGCGGGCGCCAGCGCCGTCGCGCCGCGACCGATACTGATCATCCCGAAGAGGTCGGCTTGTTCCACCGTAATCACGTCCCGTTTCAACAGCTCCAGCACCGCCCAGAAAGCAACAATCACCTCCTCCCGGCGGACATCCGGCGTGAACAGGTCATCGAAGCTGAACCAGGCGGTCCGCTCCAGGCGCCGCAGAATATCGGCCACCACCCGGGCCACCGTCAACCGTGGACCGAGCGCGATAACCTCAGGCTCCTCCAGCGGCAGGGCCAGTTGCAGGCGGCGCTGGAGCGCGGCGACCAGATCGGCCACCGTATGTCGCACAGGCGGCGGGGTCAGATCCAGTTCGGGCGGGGCAGGCGCGAGGCGCAGAAACGTGCGCCGTTCCTCCTCGTGCCAGGCGCGCAGCAGCGCGGCTGCTTGCTTATAGCGCCGGTACTCGCGCAACTGGCGCGCCAGCGCCTCGGCATCGGCATCTGCGGGGGGCGCAGGCCGCTCCTCGACCGTCGGGCGCGGCAGCAGCGCCCGTGACTTGATCAGCAGCAGGCGCGCCGCCAGGCTCACGAACTCGGCCAGGGCGCCAGGCTCCGGCGCCTCCAGCGCCCGCACGTGCGCCAGGTACTGATCGGCCACCTGCGCCAGCGAGATTGATGTTATGTCAAGCTCAGCGCGCTCGATCAGACGCAGCAACAGGTCAAGCGGACCGTTGAAGCCTGGCAGGGTTACGGCATACATCGGGGCGATACATTTCCGCTTATACCAATTACCGTTGATGATACCGCATTGCTTGAAACGGTTTCAGGCGTTATGCTGCCCAGCGTGGCAATCCACAATCCAAAATCCAAAATCTAAAATGGTATTATGAGGGCGCAGCCCTCGCACACCTTCCCGCCAGGCAGGGGCGCGGGGCGCCCCGGGTTCTCCGAGGGCAGGGGCACGGGGAACCCCGGGTTCCCCAAGGGCAGGGGCATGGGGAACCCGGGGTTCCCCAGATGCTTCAGTGCTGCTCATCGGCCCACTGCAGGAGTGCAGCGCGGCCGCTGGGCGCGGGATCGTGGTAGTGCCGCAGGGTTTCGACCACTTCTGGCGGGCTGCCGGCGGCGGCGGCCATACGCGCGCCGCGCCAGGCGTGCTCGGCATACAGGGCGACCGGGCGCAGCAGCCGCGCCGCCAGCAGGTACAGCCCCGGCGCGCGCTTGAGCGCCGTCGCCAGGACGTACCAGCCCAGGGCCATCGGGCTGCCATCATCATCAACCTTACCGCAGTCATGCACCAGCGCAGCCCGCAGCAACAATGGATCGGCGTGACCCGCGGCCACCAGCGTGGCGTACACGTCCAGACAGTGGCGCTGATCGTAGGGCGGCATGGCGCTGAAGAGCCGCCATTCGGCGGGGGTGAGCAGCCCCTGTACGACAACCAGCTCCTCCGGGCTGACCCGCGCCTCCAGGGCCGCCCGGAACTGCCTCGCCCGGTAGAGCAGTTCCGGCGCCCCCGCCGCCCGTTCGGGCCGCCGCGCGCGACCGGAGAGCGGTTGGTGACCGTTACGCATAGTATGCCCCTGTGCCATCGGCCCGGCAGATGAAAATGGGTTTGTTCTCAGGAGGGCTTCGCCCTCCCAGACCCTCCCCGCTGGCAGGTTGTTTCCTGGGAGGGCTGCGCCCTCCCAGACCCTCCCCGCTGGCAGGTTGTTTCCTGGGAGGGCTGCGCCCTCCCCAACCCTCCCCGCTGGCGGGTTGTTTCCTGGGAGGGCTGCGCCCTCCCCAACCCTCCCGCGCGAGGACTATTTTCACTTCACGGCACCAGCGCCAGCACCCGCGCCGGGGCGCTCGAGGCCGCCTGTAGCTTCAGGACGCCGATCACCACCGTGGCTCCCGTGGGCGGCACCTGCTCCAGGCTGGTCAGGTTCTCCAGAAACAGCGCGAAACCCCGTGCTGGCGTGTAGAGGCGCCCGGGAGCATCCACCCCCAGACCGGCCACCCCGCGCTGGTTGAGCAACAGATCTGCCGCATCGGCGCCAAAACCGGGCACCGCGAGGCCCGGCTCGCCACCCGCGCCCAGATAGGCCTGCGGATCGCCCCAGCGCACATCCCAGCCGGTAGCAAGGAGGACCAGCGTTCCCCGCGGCACCGAACCATAGCGACGCTCCCAGGCGCGCACATCGCCAGCGCTGAGCGTAAAGGTAGGCGTGTCCTGGGCGCGATCGCGGGCATCAATCACCACTGCGGGCAGCACCAGGTCGCGCGGCGAGAGGTGCTCGATACTGTTGAGTTCGGCGCCCGGCCCGGCGACCACACGGAGCAGCGAACCGGTATTACTGCCAAGCTCGATCTGCGTCACGTCGCCATTCGGCGCGCGCACCAGCCGTGGCCGCGGCTCGCCGGCCCGCAGGGGCACATCTTCGCGCACCACGTGGCTCAGATCGACCGCCCGCGAGAACCGCGCCTGCTCGCCGGCCTCCGGCGCGCCCACAGGCGCCGCGCAGGCGCTCAGCAGCCCCGCCAGCGCCATCAGAGCGAGCAATCGGCAGGCGGCGACGCCATCTCGCGCCCGCCAGGGCCGGCCTGGTTGCACGGGCCGAGCAGCCACCAGCGCACCTCCCCGTTGCCGTACAATCCGGTTCATTATAACAGACGCCCCTGCGGCTGCGCCGCGCAGGGGCTGATGCGCCACAGGCCCGTTCGGCCCTCAGCCTCCGAATCCTCGCTCCGCCGGTCGTGATAATACCAATTACCGTTGATGGTGCCGCATTCCTTGAAGCGGTTTCAGGCGTTGTGCTGCCCGGCGTGGTAATCCACAATCCAAAATCTAAAATGGTATAACTGGTCTGTGCTATAATCTCTCCTGAATGGTCCGCCGCTGCGCCGCGCTCTGATGGTAAACATCGGGGAAACCGGCTTTTCCCGGACCCCTGCCGTTCGGGGCGCCGGGCCACCCCCAACACCGGGTTGGGGTATGGGGAAACCGGGGTTTCCCACGTTCATACCAGGTGGGGAAGCTGGCGCCCTCAGGCTCCTCCAGGTTTCGAGACAAGTTCCAGGCCGGCGCAACATCACGAGGCACCATGGTACTGTACAACCCCGAAGGCATCTCTCCGCTGGTCGCGGCGGGGTTGGTGCGGATTGAACGCCGTTTGCCTTACCCGGGTGACGTGCTGCTCAGCCCGGGGCGGCGGGTTGAGCCTGAAGACATCGTAGCGACCACCCTCATGCCCGCTCCGCCACGTATCATCAACGTGGCGCAGGCCCTGGGCATTCCGCCCGGCGACGTTCCCCGCGCCATGCGCCGCGAAAAGGGCGCTAAGATCAGCGCTGGCGAGGTGCTGGCTCGCTCAGGAAGCCTGTTCGGGCGTCGCTGCGCCGCGCCGGTGAGCGGTGAGATCACCGACATTGATACCGAGACCGGCTATGTCACCATTGTTCCCGATCCGGTAGAGCAAGAACTCTCAGCCGCAGTGCGCGGGCTGGTTACCGAGGTCTTCCCCAACCGGGGCGTAGCCATCGACACCCTCGCCGCGCAGGTCTACGGCGCGTTTGGTCTCGGCCCCGACCATGCCGGCGTGCTCCGGCTCATCGCCACGGACCCCGGCGACATCGTGCAGCCCGAGCAGATCGATACCCGCAGCGCCTACGCCATTATCATCGGCGGGGCCGCCATCAGCGCGGCTGCCCTGCGACGGGCCGTGCTCGAACAGGTTCGCGGGGTGATCGTGGGCGGAATCGAAGAGCACGAACTGCGCCAGTTCCTCGAGTGGTCAGGGGTGCAGTCCTGGCGCGAGGCCCTTCCCGCCTGGTCGTTGCCCGATGCTCGCATCACCGCCGGGCTTACGTTGACCCTGGTGCTGACCGAGGGCTTTGGCATCCGCCCGATGAACCAGGCGATCTTCGACCTGCTCAGTTCGTTGGACCGCCAGGAGGCCCTGATCGAGGGACGCACCAGTCTCCGCGCACCGCTCCGCCGCCCGCGGGTGATTGTGCCGCTCTCACGCGGCACCCCGGCCGAACTGCCGCACCCCGTGGCGCGCCCCGGCGCAGTGGTGCGCCTGCTCGACGATGCCCACCTCGGACAAACCGGAACCATCCGCGCGCTATCGGCTACGCCGCGCGGATTGGCCTCGGGCGCCGGGTTGCCCGCCGTTAACGTCTCCCTCGAAGACGGCGGCGAACTCTGGCTCCCCCGGACCTGTGTCGAGGTCCTGGAGTAGAACGTTCGTCCTGGTATGAAGGGGGTTTCTCCAGCCCTCAGGGAGGGGCGTGGGGAAATCTGGCTTCCCCATCCTCTGACACAATGAAGACAGGTTTTTTTCCTGGGAGGTCTGCGCCCTCCCAAACCCTCCCACGCGAGGGCTATGTGCACATCAGCCAGATCCAACCACCAGCATGATCCACGAACCTCTGGCAACCCCTCCGCTGACCACCAGCTCCGCCCGTGTACTCATCGCCGACGACGACGCTACGATGAGTTCCTTCTGCGCCCGCGCTTTGAGCGTCGGGGGCTACACGGTCGTGACCGTCGCCGAAGCCGAGGCGGCCATCGCCGCCCTGCGCGAACAGGGTCCGTTCGACCTGCTGCTTGCCGACATCAAAATGCCCGGCCAGAGCGGCCTGGAACTGGCCCGGATCGCCCGCGAGATTGACCCGGCCATCGCCGTGGTCATTATGACCGGCCACAGTACGATTGATACCCTGCACGCCTCGGTGCGGCGCGGCGTGGCCGACTATCTGACCAAGCCGTTCGAGATTACTGAACTGCGTCTCGCCGTCGAGCAGGCGCTGCACAAACGCAGCCTGTTGCAGGAGAGCCTGCGCGTGCGGGCGCTGGAAGAGTTGCTCCGCAGCAGCGAGGCGATCAACGCTATTCTCGACCGGAACCAGTTGGCGCGCGAGATTATCACCCATGCCCGCGCCCACGCTCCTGGCGAGGCCGGCTTTCTCTTCATCGCCGGCTCGGACTACCTGCCGCCCCAGGTTTTCGCCGAACCGCCCGGAGCGGCCATTCAGCCCGCGGGACGCGAGGCCGTGGCCCAGAGCATTCGCGCCGGTCGCCCGCTGCCCATTGCCGGCGCCGAGCCGCTCGCCCTGGTGCAGGCCACTGCCCTTACCTACGGCCTGGCCGTGCCCCTCCGCGCCCGCGGCGAAACCGTCGGCGTACTGCTGCTCTGTAGCCCCCGGGACGAGTTCAACGTCCCCGGCGCCAGCGAGTTCCTGGCGCTGCTGGCCAACCAGGCCGGCAATGCCCTGCGTAACGCGCAGCTCTACAGCCAGCTCGACGCCGCCTACAATAGCCTGCGCGAACTCGATCGGCTCAAGAGCGAGTTTATCGCCATTGCCTCCCACGAACTCCGCAGCCCGCTCTCCATCGTGCTCGGCTACGCTCGAATGGTGTACGACCGCAGCACCGGCGATCAACGCGAGTATGCCCAGCGCCTGCTCACCGGGGCCGAACGGATCAAAGATATTGTGAACGACTTGCTGCGCCTGCGCGACTTTGACCGCAAACAGATGGCCCTGAACCTGGAACGCTCGGCGCTCGATGCACTGGCGCGCCAGGCGGTCGAACGGCTCATCCCCGGCGCCCAGCAAAAAGGCCAGGACCTTGGCGCGACCCAGCCCGACCAGCCGGTGATCCTGGACCTTGACCGCGAGAAGGTCCTGCTGGTGATTGGCAACCTGATCGAGAATGCCATCAAGTTTACCCCGCCCGGGGGCCACATCCACGTCGAAGTCGTCTGCTGGCCCCACGAACGCCTGGCGGCGGAGATCGCCCGCGCCGTCGCCAACCCGACTATGCGCCGCCTCGCCGACGCCGTACCGGCCAACTGGGCGCTGGTGCGCGTCCGGGATACGGGTATCGGCATCCCGCGGGAGCAGCAGGGCCGCATCTTTGAACGCTTCTACCAGGTTGCCAGTTCGCTAACCCGCGAACAGGGCGGCACCGGTCTCGGCCTGGCGATTGTCTCCGACCTGGCCGCCCTGCAGGGCGGCGTTGTCTGGGTCGAGAGCGAAGAGGGCCGCGGCAGCGTCTTCAGCTTCGCTCTGCCCCTGACGTGAAGCTATGGCGAAACCGGGTTTCCCCACCTGCGGTGAGCCTGTCGAACCGCACCCCTGCCTGTGGGGGCGGCAAGCCCTCCCGATCCAGGGGTGAGGTGGAGCAGCCGTGGCCGAAAAAACGCTACCCCTGAGAGGCCTTGCTTCCCCTGTAACATCTATAGGGTATACTACCAGCAATACGAGCCGGATCGCGCCAATGCAGAAATCAACCTGATGTCCGGCGCATGGGATCACCCTCACCGCACGAACCCGGCCCGGACCGACTCAGGCCCGCGACAGCGGGCGGTATGACCCCCGCCGCGAGCTTGAGCCTCTGCGCAACCGGTTCAATCGGACCTAAGACTTCATAAGCGCGGTCGCCGGCCCCACGGCGAGCCGTGAGAACAAGGCAATGACCTACCGACTGATGGTAGTGGCCGCAGCAAGCTCGGCACTACGGAACCTGCCTCAACACATGGGCGACAGCGTGGCGGTCCAACTCTTCGAGTCCGCCGATGAGGCGCTGTGGGAACTCCAGGATCAGCCGCCCGAGGCGCTGATCGCCGAGGTGGACCTGCCCGGAAAAAGCGGGGTGGAACTCGCTGAAATCATTACCCACTTCGAGGTTCCAACACAAGTGGTGCTGTACCACGAATCAGACGAAGCGGACCCGCTCCCCGCCGATGCCGTCGGTGTGCATCAGATCCTGCACGGCCCGCTGGCGCCGGAGGACCTCGTGTCTGCGCTGCAGGTCGCGCTTCAGGCCGGGGCCGCCACGATGGAGCAACCCACCGACGTCGAAGCGCAGGAGGCTGTTACAGCCACGCCCGATCCGGCGCCCGCCGATCCCGCCCCGCCCGAGCCAGAGCCGCCGGCAAGCGAACCCGAACCCGTCACGCCAGACGCAGGGTCGCCCTCCCGACCCGAGTTCACCCCGGCTCGCGTGGTTCTGCCGCCTCTTGCCGAACGCAGCGCGACGCCCGCGCCGCCCGCCCAGGGCCGGAGCAGCCTGGCCGCTCGGAGCAAGGCGGCTGCCGAGCGCGCTCCCGCGCGCCCCGCGCCCGCCGAGGGCGCCTCGCCGTCCTGGCGCAGCGGCAGCGGCAATCTGGTGGTCACCGAGCAAAACATCAGCGCCATTCGCTCGGTGATGAGCCAGCTCTCGCAGGACCTGGGCGCTCAGAGCGTTATGCTGACCGACCGGGCCGGCATGGTTCTGGTAGAAGTGGGCAGCGCCACCAACCTGCCGATGATGATCGTCCTGCCCCTCCTCTCCACCGGTTTTTCCACCACCGGCGAAGTGGCCCGGCAGTTGCGCGAACAGGACGCCACCAGCGTCTACATCCACGAAGGCGTGAACGTGGACCTGTATTGCTTCGACGTGATGCAGCGTTTCTTGCTGGTGCTGGTGTTCAACAAGAAGGTCGCCAGTTCCAAGATCGGCGCCGTATGGATCAACGCCAAGCGGGCCATTCGCGAGCTGCGTGAGGCCTTTGCGCGTTAGGCCCCATGCGCGGGGCGCACAACGCCAGAATGAAAATAGTATTGTTCTTGGGAGGGCTGCGCCCTCCCAAACCCT